>Ga0209803_1001547_pt1 | contig 15046 bp, 11 predicted proteins | sample GraSoiAngelo_138_FD_185895 | JGI IMG/M metagenome (GOLD analysis project Ga0209803, IMG submission 185895) | Grasslands soil microbial communities from the Angelo Coastal Reserve, California, USA - 14_0929_09_40cm (SPAdes) (version 2) | ecosystem: Environmental > Terrestrial > Soil > Grasslands ...
ACAAGGGGACAAAGCCAGAGTTATCGATCCTCGGGCAGGACGAAAAGGAGTATTCACGGCAGAAATCGAACGCGCGCTTCTTGCCGGAGAAGTGGATGTTGCGGTGCATAGTGCCAAGGACCTGCCGAGTGAAACGAGCCCGGACGCAGAAATCGCAGCAGTTCTTCCCCGGGCACCGATGGACGACGTGCTGGTTTCCAAACACCGGGGCGGTCTTGCTTCCCTTCCTGAGGGCGCCACAGTGGCAACCGGCAGCGTGCGAAGAAAACATCAGCTGCTCTGGAAACGTGCGGACCTCGACGTTATCGATCTTCGCGGCAACGTGCCGACGCGGTTGCGAAAACTGGCGGAAAACAAGTGGGACGCCATCGTGTTAGCGCGCGCGGGACTTGGACGCCTGGGCTTGTCACGAAGTCGCACCGAAACCAGCTTTGAAGGCAGGCAATTTTTTCTTGAGGTTCTTCCGTGCGAAATCTTTTTGCCCGCAGGTGGTCAGGGAATAATTGCCCTCCAGGTTCGCGCCAATGATCAAAGCGCAAAGGAACTTGTCGACGTCGCAAACGATCGCGAAACGTTGCTTTGTTTACAGGCGGAGCGAGAATTTCTGCGTCGGCTACAGGGTGATTGCAATTGTCCGGTGGGCGTCCTTGCAAAGATTGATAACGGCAAGATGAAAATGCGCGCGCAAGTTTTCCTGGGTGAATCGGCGGCGCCACGGCAGGCCGAAGCGGAAGGCGCCTGCGATGAAGGCGAGAAGTTGGCCGACGAATTGTTGCAAAGGATCACGCAAGAGTAGGAGCATGACCAGGAGTACCAAACAGAACGGAACAGTTTATCTGGTTGGCGCTGGGCCAGGCGATCTCGGATTGGTGACTTTGCGCGCAAAGGAGTGTATCGAGAGTGCGGATGCGATTGTGTACGATCACTTGGCAAATCCGGAGATGATCAGCTGGGCGAGGGACGATGCAGAAATTATTTATGCCGGGAAAGAACCAGGCGAAAGTCGAACCCAGCAGGAAATCAACGCGCTGCTGATCGATAAAGCACGCGAAGGAAAACAGGTCGTCCGGTTAAAGGGCGGGGACCCGTTTGTGTTCGGCCGAGGCGCAGAAGAGGCGCAGGCGATCGCGAATGCGGGCGTCCCATTTGAAATTGTGCCTGGCATCACCTCGGCCATCGCCGGGCCGGCTTATGCAGGCATCCCTATGACGCATCGGGGACATAATTCCCACGTGACATTTTTTACGGGCCACGAAGATCCAGCAAAGACAGAGAGTGCAATCGATTACGCGGCACTGGCAAAACTGGGCGGCACGCAGGTGATGCTAATGGGCGTGGAACGTCTCGGATCCATCACAAGCGAAATGCTGAAGCAAGGGGTGCGCAGCGATTTGCCGGTGGCGCTTGTGCGCTCCGCTACTACCGGGCAACAGGAAACGCTCACCGGCACGCTTGAAGATATCGCCGAAAAAGCTGTCGCCAGCGATTTCAAAGCACCGGCGGTGGCCGTATTCGGTGAAGTCGTCGGGTTGCGCGACAGTCTCAATTGGTATGAAAAGCGGCCGCTTCTGGGAAAAAGGATTGTCGTTACGCGGACACGAAAGCAGGCGAGCGTGTTAAGCAACAAACTGCGTGCGCTCGGAGCTCACGTTATCGAACTGCCCACGATTCGCATCGAGCCGCCGAGCGATTTACGCGAATTTGCGGAACTCGTGCAGGATGCGCACGTCTATGACTGGATCGCGTTCACGAGCGCAAACGGAGTCGACGCGTTTTTTGATGTTTTCTTCAAACTGTACGACGACGCTCGTGAGATCGGCGGCGTGCGCATTGCTGCCATCGGGCCGGCCACGGCCCAACGGGTGAAAGACTTTCATCTGCACGTCGATCTTCAGCCGGACGAATTCGTGGCGGAGGCGGTATTGCGGGAATTCAAAAAGCAGGGAAACATCGAAAATTTGCGGATTCTACTGGTGCACGCGGAGAAAGCGCGCGACGCGCTTCCCAAAGAACTTTCGGCTATGGGAGCGATCGTGGACGAAGCGTTTGCGTATCGGACGGTGCCGGAGACGCGTGATACAAGTGGCGCACGACGGCAACTGGCACAGGACGGGGCCGACTTGATCACGTTCACCAGTTCTTCGACCGTGGAAAACTTTCTCGCGCTCGGGCTACCTTGGCCGAAGGGAATGCGAATCGCAAGCATTGGGCCGATCACGTCAAAAACTGTGCGCGATCAGGGGCTCAAAGTCGATGTCGAGGCGCGCCGGCACGATATCAATGGCTTGGTGCAGGCGATCAGGGAACTTTTTACAGAGAAGAACGCTGAGAAAAGTTAAATTGTAAAAAAGCTAAATCGTTACAACGAGAACTACTGCCTCGGCACAACGTTTTAGCTTCTTAACATTTTAACCTTGTTACGATGGATTAAACCGAAACCTCATTTTACCGCGCTTGGCGTTGGCTTTCGCCTTCCGGCGATGCTTTTGTGAAGGCGTCTCGAAGGCGCGCAAACGACGGACCTCCTCGAGAATACCCTCGGCGTCCAGCTTGTTTTTCAGCCGCTTCAACGCGCGATCGACAGGTTCACCTTTACGAACAATCACTTCTGGCATCAATCATCACTCCCTGAATTTAGGAATTTATCTTAAAAACCGAGCCGGAGAGTACTCGGGCTGGACAACCTCGTCAAATCTGCCCGGAAAACCGGCGAAGGCAGGTCGCTTTAGCGCTGGGCGAGAGGATTTGCCGCTGTGGCTGCTTTTTCCGTGATTTCGCGGCGCAAGGCCGACTCTCTCCCGCCGCGGGCGCGCGTCCACCACAGGACGATGGGCGAGGCGATAAAGATCGACGAGTAAGTGCCGACGACCACGCCGATGATGATGGCGAGGGAAAAGTCGCGTAACACCGCGCCGCCAAAGAAAAACAGACACAGAATCGGGATCAGCGTCACCGTGCTCGTAAGGATGGTGCGGCTGAGCGTCTGGTTGATGCTGGAGTTCATAATCTCCTCGATCGTGCCTCGCCGCCCGCTAGCCAGGCCTTCGCGTATGCGGTCGTAAACGACGATCGTGTCGTTAATGGAATAACCGGCGATGGTCAGCACCGCGCCAACCATTGTAAGAGTCAGCTCACGGCCGAGAAGCGCGAATACGCCGACCGTCATAAGCACATCGTGCAGCAACGCGACAATGGCGCCTACGGCAAAGGAAAGTTCGAAGCGGAACGTTACGAAAATTAAGATGCCCAGGATGCCGAGGCCGAGCGCGATCAACGAACTCTTTGCCAGCTCACCGCCCACGAGCGCCCCGACTCGCTCCGAACCTTCGACATGGAATCCGACGTTGGGGAGCGTCTGCATGATTTGTTTTTCCACCTTGTCGCTCGTGTTCAAGGGGGTGCGAACGGTAATGTAACTCTTGCCGACCTGCGTGGATTCCTGAATCGACGCGTCGGCAAGTCCAATTGGTTGCAGCGCGTGGCGGACCTGCCCGATGTCGATTTTGCCGGGCGCGCTTAATGTAATCAGGTCGCCGCCGCGAAAATCGACGCCAAAATTTCTTTCGCCACGAAGGTAAAAGGCCGCCGCGCCAGCCAGCAGCAACGCGAGCGAACACATGCAGGCGATAAAGCCTTTTCCCAGGAAATTGATGTTTTGCGCTGAGATCAAATGCAACATCGAGATCCGCTTCAGTTTTCCTGTATCGACAAACCAGCCGAGAACGTTCCGCCCCACGATGAGCGCCGTGAACAACGAAGCCAGAATGCCAAGCGTAAGTGCGATCGCGAAGCCTCTAACCGGACCGGTCGCTTTCCAAAACAGAATCGCAGCCGTAATCAGCGTCGTTACATTGGCGTCAAAAATGGAGCTAAATGCTTTCTCGTACGCAGTGTTTAGCGCGATTTTGAGCGATTTCCCTAGCGCCATTTCTTCACGCAATCGCTCGTAAATGAGCACGTTTGCGTCCACCGAAAGTCCAATCGTCAAAACGATGCCCGCAATACCGGGCAACGTCAGGACGAAGTGAAACATCGTCATCGCGCCAACGAGGAGGATGAGGTTGATAATCAGTGCGACATTCGCGACAAGACCGGGAATTTTGTAGTAAATTGCAACGCACACGAGCGTGATCGCCAGTCCAACCAAGCCGGCCAGAATGCTCGCGCGGATTGAATCCAGCCCAAGAGTTGGCGATACGCTGCGCTCTTCCTCGATGCTTACTGGCGTTTGCAGCGGGTTCTCAAGCACGCTTGCTAATCCGCGCGCTTCTTCCTCGGTAAATCTTCCCGTAATTTGTGCGTCGCCGCCATAAATGGCGTCTTGAATGACGGGCGCAGATTGGATGATTCCATCAAGCACAATCGCAAAGCGATGATGAACGTTTGCCGCAGTGATGTTGCCGAATTGCTTGGCGCCTTCAGCATCGAATCGCAAATGGACTACCCAGCCGTCCTTTTCATAGGAAGCGCCCGCGTTCGAAACACGCTCGCCGGATAAATCAGCTTTCTTTCTTACCAGTAACCGTTCCTCTACCGGTTTTTCGCCTTCACGCTGCATTTTATACGTCTCGATGCGGAACTCCGGCGGAATGACTTGCTTTCCTTCGTCGATCTCGCGCAATCGCTCGCCATTATCGGGATAAACCAGACGGAACTCGAGTTTCGCCACCCGCGAGAGCTGATCCCGCGCTTCCTGAATCTTCGCTGTATCGAGCCCCGGAATTTGGACCAGAATCCGATCGCCGCCGACCGGGCTGATGATCGGTTCGCTGACTCCAAAAACGTCGATACGCTTCCGAATCACCTCCACGGCCTGATCAAGCATCCCTTTGGTGATCGGCTTGTCGCCGGGCACGAGCCGGATCAGGAATGATGTGCCGCCTTGAATATCGAGGCCGAGCGCGATCTTTTTCTGTGGCGGCCAGATCGTGGCGATGCTGAAGACGACAAGCAACAGCATCAGCGTCATGGCCAGCAGGCGTTTCCGCGGCCCTTGATCGGTGGCGAAGTACCATCCGAAAAGGACGAGCATCGCAAGCCCGATAAAAAATGTAAGTGCTGGGGTCATTCCGATTTATCGGTTCAACTAGTTAACTCTCTTTCAGCACGTTTGTAATCGCCGATTTGTCCATCTCGATCTTTACGTTGTCCGCCACCTTCACCAGAACGGTGTTCTCTTTCACATTGGAAATCAGACCGTGAATGCCGGCGTTCGTCACCACGCGGTCGCCGGTTTTTAAACTCGCAATCAGTTGCTGCTGTTGTTGCTGTCGTTTTTTCTGCGGCCGGATCATCACAAAGTACATGATAATGAAGATGAATATCAGTGGCACAAAAAACGAGCCGATGCCGCCGCCTGGGACTTGTTGAGGCGCCGCGCTTTGAGCCTGAGCGAGAATCGTTTGGAGCATGCTAAGAATTGGAGAGCGCACCTTAAACGCGAAAGCGCCCACTGCAATCGTTCTTTCGCATCGCTCGTATTATTATGGGAGATCGATCCCGCCACCGGTGACGGTTTGAGCCGAAAAATGCAAAACCGGTTGTCGCTTGATGAAAAACGCCACGGGCGTGCTAATCTCCGGTTTGCTGATAACGGGGGTATAAGCTCAGTTGGTAGAGCGTCTCGTTCGCAATGAGTACCAATCAGTTACGCTCACTTTTTCTCACTTGCTCTTGAGTGCTCTTGCATAGGTAAAACCGTTGGACGAGCTTGATCTCAAGTGTTCCCAAATGAGCTCAAAAAATACCGCCGGTGGATAAAGAAGTGGACAAAGCTTCAGGCACGTCCTTTCACCAAACGGCGCCAACGCGCGACAAATACTGGCCGACTGGAATGAACAGTTTCACTGGAGAACTCCAGAAAGGACACGGCCTAGTGTGCGACGAGCCCAGAATCTTGAATCGGCGAACGCCAGATGCTTTTCCCATCGGGTCAGGCGGCAACGGCTTTAAGAGCCCATCCATAATATTTGCGAATTGGGTCTCGAGTGCTCCTCGATCTCTAACGGCTTCTTGTTTGATTAAACCCGCGTCCAGCAAAACGAACACAGCGGTGCTGTAGCCGCAGTACCCCAGAGCATAGATTTCAGTGTCGGTAAATTGTGATTTGGAGTCGGTTCGAATTCTCATTAGGCTGTGCAATATCGCATCCCCGAATTTGGGGTCGTCCTCGAGTTTCCAATCGGTATTTTTGCATTTTTTGGGAACTTGAGGTGAGGCTGCGGACGCCGTAATCTGCGTATGTGACGGAGTCCTTTGCCTTGCTCGCGCTGTCTAACGATCCCGTGTGGTTCTGTTTGAGGGCCGAACCCAAGCGAGAGCATCTGGCGGCGACCGCACTGCGACGTCGGTTTGAAATCGAGTGTTTATCGCCGCGGTTGCGTTTTCGCAAGCTGACCCAGAGAGGCCCTGTGTGGTTCGTGGAGGCGATGTTTCCCGGCTATTTGTTTGCGAAATTTGTCTATTCCACTCAACATCGCGCTGTTGAAAGCTCCCAGGGAGTCCGGGGAATCCTCCGGTTTGGACAGCGTCTGGCAACCCTGCCGGCAGATACCGTCATTGCGCTTCAGTCAAAGACGGGCGCCGAAGAAGTCGTCACCGTCGATTCGTCTCTCAAAATTGGCCAGCCAGTTCAATTGATAGAAGGACCTTTTCAGGGACTCGAGGTGGTCGTCACCCAGCTATTGCCTGCAAGAGAACGGATCCGAGTGCTGCTGGATTTTCTCGGGCGATCGCTAGAGATGGAAGTTCCCGCGCAAAAAGTGCTCCCCGCCTAAGCGGCGATCCGGTACACGACAACAAAGTGGCCATCCAGAGGAACGGCCACTTTGCTTCCCCAGCTGAGCTTCGCGAGGACCGGGACGCTTTTGCTGGAAATTCGTCTGGCTAACTGGTTAGATAACGCCCTGCCATGAGAGGGGAGCAAGGTTCTTGCCAAACAGTTTGAAATCGTATTGTTAGATTCGGGCTTTAAACCATAATATTTTAATTAGTAGCACTTTACGTTATCAAAAATAACTTCGCCATCTTCGCCCTCGCTAAAGGGCAGCGATAGAAAGAATTGTAAGGGTTGCCGACGTAGTGGCCCGGATGGCGCGGGCATCGAGCACCATAACAGCCACGAGGGAAGGAGTTTATAACGTATAATTGCAAAATGTAGGAATTCCAGACGTTTTCAACGCTCGAAACGGCACATGATCCAAGGCGGGTTGGTGGCTGAGGCGCTAAGCATCCGCGCGTCAGAGAGTCAGAGTTCACGACGAGAGTTTGAGGACTCTTTCATTTCGCAGCGACACTCAGTTTGTAGATCCTGAAGTGCGGTGTTGCCTCCATCAGCGCTGCGCTTTCGGCGAGATGCTGAGCAAATTCGGGATAGTACTCCACCATCCACCAAAATGTATTGGCAGTGAAAACAAGATGCGTTGCCCCGCGACCGCGCAATTGCTCAAGATCGACAATTAACTGGTGGCTATCGATCGGATCATCTTCGTAAATCCCGTTCTTCTCGGGGAAATGCCAACCCTTGCGCTTCGCGTAGTAGAATATCGTAGGATCGCCGGTATCCGCGGCGACGATTAATGCATCGCGTGCTGTGATTTTGTTTACTTCCAAACCAGCATCGCGAAGTTGAACAGCCGACGCTTCATAAATGGGTCGCGCACAGAGACAGGCAAGAACTGCGAATGAACTCGTAAGCAGGACCGAGAATGTGACCACGGCAACGCGCGAAGAGGAGATTTTCGATCCGATAAACGCACAAGCGGCGCCCGCAAAAGCGGCGGTGATCGGCACGAGCGGGAGTTGGTACCATGGATGGCGATTGCCGTAGCCGGCGACGACGATGAAGAGAATCATGGCCGTCAGCCACCAATGGAAAAGACCTGAATACTTCGATCGCGGACCTATGAATAAACCGATAAGCGCCATGATCGAGAGGATCGGCGTGAGGGCCGATGTCGCGGTTCGCCACGCGATGTTCCAGTACCACGAAAAACCTTCGATCCGAACTCCGCCTTCCCCGAAGAAGTGATGTGGATAAAACTTCTCGGCAATTTGATACGCGTGCCAGTACCAAAGGGCAGACGGCAGCAACGTGATAACGGCGAAAAGAGCCAACCATAGCTGTAACGGCGCTCTCTTAGCGCCGCACTTCCTAGGAAAACTCGTGTGGCGATGCTCACAGAGCGTCGATAAAGCTATGTAAGTGATCGGCGCGGCGATAACGATGGTCGTGAGCTTAATTAAGATCGACAAGGAAGTCGCGATCGCAGCGAGAAAAAATGGCGTCGACTTACCGTTGTCGATCCAACGCAGGAAAAAATACAAACCGATCAATGCCAGGCTAAGCGACGGAACGTCCGGCATGAACGAACGGCCAGCGAAAACATTCAACGGCGCAAAACTGAAGAAAAGCGTCGCCCAAATTGCCGCTGTGCTGCTGAAAATTTCCCGCACGAGCAAGAAGAAAAACGGCAGCGATATAGCGAAGAAGATTACGGACTCGCTTCGTCCGATCCACTCGTGAATGCCAGCAAATTTGTAACAGATTGCGGCAAGAAACGGCAAGATAGGAAATTCTGTTCCAACATAGCCGGCCGCATCGCCGGCCCAATCGATCTGTGGATAAGCAAAACGAAAACCTCCTTCGCTAAAGTTGCGTGCAATTGCCGCGACGTCGCTTTGTCGCCAGCTCCAGTGATCGATGTAAGGCTGATAAATCAAGAGGAGCCGCGCCGTCACGGCAAGCACCGACAAGGCTACCACGAGACTCGTTAGGTGCGCCCTGCGGCGTTGCTCATGAACCTTATCGGAATTGTACCCTGCCAATGCGCTCATGCAACCGCCTCTTGACAAACACCATCGGCAAAGTCAAACGAGATCATTCCACATGTCGGCGCCGCTGGACAAAGCCAGTGAACAGAGTGTAGCCACCTAACGCGGCAGAGAGGATCGAGAGAATGATACCAGTTCTGCGCTGGGGCAGACCGCGATAGCTAAATTCCACCATGTGGTCGCCTACCGGCACGTCGCAGGAGACGATGGCTTGGGGGCCGGCCGGAGCAGTTCTGGCCGAAAGCCCGTCCACCGTGGCCTGCCAGCCGGGGAACCAAAATTGCAACAGCGTGACTTTGCTCGGCGCAGACATCTGCACCCGGCTGCGGTAGTGGTTTTGACGCAGCCGCGCTGAATCGACAACGCGTCCCCCCTCCGCCTGCACGATCCGGATGGGTGGTTGAGTTGGTTTTTCTTTCACGTCGCGCGGAAGGAAATCGTCGCTGCTTGTCGCCCGTTCATTCATCTGCCGGAGGTCGGCGGCCGTTGGGGCCGAAAGGCCGAAGGGTTGCAGAATTCCGGCGGATCGCATGGCGGCCACCTCGACTGCTGATACCTCCGCCAACGACAAGGTGCGGCCATCAGCGACAAGGAAACGTGCTTGCGAATAATAAGGGAAATATGTTGCCATAATGATAACAATCCCCACCAGCGATGCGATGATCGTGGAACGGGCGCCAGCCGCCGCGAAACGGTCGATCAGCGCAGTGGCGCAGATCGCCGCTCCAAACACCACCAAGCCGAGAAAGCGCCAAGGAAATTGCACATACTTCACCAGCGGTAGCGATTCCCATATTAGGTGCGACAAACGGCAGGACATAAATGCGCCGAAGCCCATCACACTCACACCCACGATGCTCCATATAGCTCGTCGTTTTCCGGCGTCTCCTTCGCCCTGCCATTGCCCAAGCACCATGGCCAGCGCTCCAAGCCCGGCCAAGAGATGAGGCAAGCCGATCTGCAACGGCATTTGATTGCCAACACCACCGCCACTGATGCCGAAGCTCCAGTGAAAATCGAGGAATTGCCAAACCTTAACGAAGTGACGGTGAAAATCGAAATACCCGCCGGTAAGGCTCGGCTCGGCCTGGGTGAGGGCACGTCCGCGCATCGCCGGCCACCAGAAGAACGCCGCCAAACCGACCCCGAGCGCTGCGACCGCACCCGCAGCCCCGAAAGCTTTCGGGGATAAGATTCCACGTTTGGGCGACGCAAGTGCCCAGCCGACGGCGATGCAAACAGGAAGGCCAATCAGGGCCAGACTATTATGTGTAAGGATCAGCGCAGCAGTCGCGATGGCACCGGAGAAGAGACCGATGCGGCTGGATTTGGAAACGACTCGCTCCGTGCCCCAAACGATGAGCGGCAGCCAGATGAAAGCGCAATGTTCCGCGAGCGCATGCCGGACGAACATGTCCACAAGCCGGTAAGGCGCGACCATGTAGAATATGCCGCTCAGGCACGCCACCCAATCCGGGAAGTAGGTGGACGCGAGGCGATACATGGCCAGTCCCGAGGCAAACAGAGCCAAGAGCTGCGTGAGTTTCAGCGCTGCAGCATAATCGAATCCTATGAGCACCGGCACTTCGGCGAAATAATAGGTCAGCGGGGCATAGAACTGGAAAATCGGGGAACCATAGCCCGTGTACAAATCCGGCGACCAAGTGGGAAAAAGGTCGCCCGCGCGAACGGCCGCGTCGAATTCCACGAGCCGGGCCAGGTCTAGGCTGGCCGAATGACCGGCCACGAGGGCAGGCGCCTCCCACATACTCTTAGTCACGGCCACAGCGACGAGCAACAGAATGAGGATGTGGAGCAACAATACGCGCCCCCTCTCTGGCCTTCTGCCACAGGCTAGGCGCGACGTCTCAGGGGTTTTGCGGTTCCTCGGGTTCAAGTAACTTCACAGCGGACGTATTCCTTCGTCATCCATCATTCGTGTTTAGTCATTCGAATCGCCGATCATCATTCCACGGTCACACTTTTAGCGAGGTTGCGCGGTTTATCGACGTCGCGGCCGAGCTCGACTGCGAGATGCCGCCTGAGAAGGTAATCACGATTCCGTCCGGTTCGACGCGGCCGACCTTGGCGTTTGTATCCCCTTCGTTAATCATCTTGAAGTCATCGGCTAGACCAGTTGGACGCGAAAAAGATGACCAAGATGAAAACCTTCGGAATCATGGGAGGCTTTTTAGCGGTTAGGTCGAATAGCGCGAACCAAGCGCCCTGAGTTGACTCGCATCGACACATCTTCGCATGGCCGAAAGCGACTTCAACGCACAACATCGAACAGTACTGAAATCGGCAAATTTGTTCTGACTTTTGTTGTGACTCAGCCACTTTTTCGCCTCATTTCCAATGTTTTACCTATAAAAACAGGCGGGGGCGGGAATCGAAGCCGCGACTATCTTCCGCCAGTTACCGTATACCCGGCCGCTCTGAAATCCTCAGCCAATTCACTAGCGGCACGTCTCATACGAGACGTTCTATATTCTTTGCCTTCGAGATTTTGAAATCCTCGGCGCTCGCGACCCCAAGCGCGAGGAGGGCGAACGCTTGATTTTTTTGGCCGCGTATTCGGCTTCCGGCTTATTCAAGTTCGTGGATAACGGCAAATTCTCTTCGAAAAGTTTCAATTGGCTCTCCGTCGCTGCATCAGTCGGGTTGATGAGGATTGGAAAGGTCGGCGTTTGTTCCCTTTGCTTTACATATTCACAAAATGCGGTGAGGCATTCATTCGCGATCTTGGGCAGTCCGACACCATAGACTCGCTCGATGCCGGCAAGTCTGTCTTTTAATCTCCTCGGAACTCGGATGGTCAAGCGGGCATCTTTTTTCATATTGGCCGATTTAGAAGTCCTTCAATCTTCGACACACTTACTTCTACGGAAACGGGAAGACGAAGGTCCCCAATATTTGCAGGGCTAGGAGAATTTAGCAACAGACCAGAGGGGGTGCCAATCTCCCGGGTCTGGGGGCCGTGAACCGAGGGCAACAAAATCTGTGATTCACTTGACGACTATTGTCGTCATTTGACGACAGTGTCATCAGTTGACAAAAAAAATCGCCTTATTTCTACGGGGAAACCGTAAGACAAATGGCCCCAATATCTTGTAGGAACCCCAGAGAATTTGGTGGGGCAGCCCCATAGGAAGTGGGGCGGTCTTATGGAAGCTGTTGGGGCCGTGAGACTTGAGAGTCAAAAACTGTGAAATTTTTCTTGACGGCATTGTCGGCACCTGATGACATCAGCGCCCTTATGAAAAAAAAGCCGTCATTTATGCGGACCGGATTAAGCCAAACCCAATGTGGAAACTATAGAATGAAGGCCCCTCGCTCCCTCTTCCCGCTTTTTATTTTACTCGCATGGCTCACTCCCCTGCGAGTGGACAGCGCAAGTTTCTACGTTGATTCAGACTGGACTGGTATAAGGAGCGGGACAGCAAGCCAGCCATTTGCGGTATTGGACAGCTCAGCTTGGAGTAATATTAACGGTGCTCTAGCAAATGATGACGTGACAATTTATTTTTCGGCCAGGAAAGCGAGCAGTAACACACCTTCGTATTACCACGCTGCTGGAATTGATGGAGTACAGCTTGAGATTGATCTGACCAATAAAATAACCACTGGCTCCCATCTACTGACATTGGACGGCAAGAGCTTTTACAATACGAGCGAGTCTTCGCCTTCTTGGGCATCTTACAGCGGTTCAAACATGTGCATTGTGCGGGATTTTAATACAGAGAACATTTCGCACATCAAGTACAGCAACATCACGCTTCATGGATTCAAAATAATGTGTAATACAGGCACAAAAGCGGTGGCGATTTGTGGCGATAATTGGACAGTGGAAAATTGCGACATCTCTCATACGTCCGCCGCAACTGATGGCCCGTGTGTGCTGCTAGTACCGACTGCGGATGGAGCACATGAAGGCAGCAGCTACTACGCGCCTCCTTGCAGCAATATCACTATCCGTAACAACGTTATTCATGACACGTTCGGGGAAGCAATTTACCTGGGTGGGGGTGGCAGCAGCCCCGGCACAGCCGGTTCCGGGTATCCTTCGCATACCAATGTCTCAGTGCTGAATAACGAGATTTACAATGCCGGCAGATGGGGAGGACAAGGCGACGGGATTGATGTCAAAGGCGGCATACAACAATTAACTATTTGCAGCAACAATATACATGACTGCGCTTATGCTGACCAAGGTTCTAGGGGAATTGTGGCACAGGGACAACCAAGTCCAGCGCCTTCTGGCGCACTGCAGACGTACGAGCGCAATTGCATTCACAACATGAACCACGCTACCGAGGGTATAACAATTGCGGATACATGGGGCATTCCCGCTGGTGTGAACATTCGCAACAACATCATTAGCGGAATAACTGGAGGCGCTGGCAGCAAAGCTGGAATGGCTATTTATTCCTCGCAAAACCAGCTTTTGATTCAAAACAATACCATCTATAATTGCGCGGGGTTAGGAATCGGAACGGCTGCCGGAGCAAATGTACTGCTGCGCAACAATCTCCTTATTGCCAACAACGCGGGAGGCCATCAAGTTGATCTTTCCCACGGCACAGTGGACAGCGATTACAATGCCTATTCAAATACATGGGGGTATGCCTCGGAAGGTAGCCATAGTTTTACTTTGTCTGCACAGGATGTAACTAATACATTGGTTGACGCAACGAATGGCGACTTTCATTTGGTAGCCGGAGCGCCGGTAATAGGCAAAGCAGAGACTCAAGCCATGGTTTCTGACGATTTTTCGGGGGCGACACGAGGCCCCTCATGGGACATCGGCGCATTCCGAGCTACCCGGCGCCCCTGACGCGGAGATGCGCGATTGTGTTTAAGCGTCCCCGATTACCATCGCTAGGTCCTAGCTGACTCATAGATGAAGGCTTTCCGCGTCTTTCTGTTCTCTTGGATTGTTGCCCAAGCATTCTACTTTGGGATTTACGGTCCGGACCTTCTTTTCCTTAAACAAATTCGCCCACATAATATCCTTTTCGTCTTAACGCTCATTTCATTTTTACTGGCTCGGGTCGGTGGCAAGACCGTGCGCAGCCGAATGGAGTGGCCGGAAAGGCTACTTCTCTTGCTCGGTGGAATTCTCGCCGCGTCGTTCTTCCTGGGTGGAGCAGCTTCCGACGAGACGACAAGCAAGAGATGGCTGGGCAACCTTATGAGTTTCAGTTTTTATCCGTTCTTGACATATTTCTTTGTGCGCGCTTTCCCTTATCGAAGAGAATTTCTGGTTAGCATGCTCAAAGTGGTCTGTTTTCTGGGCATTTACCTGGCCTTCACAGGCGTGTTTGAGCATTACGAGCCATTGCATTGGCTAGTTTGGCCAGGCTACATCATGGATCCAAGTCTCGGAACACATTTCGAGCGGTCGCGTGGCCCTTTCATGGAGTCCGTGGCCATGGGACGCGTCCTTGCAATGGTCTTTGCATGTTGGTTGGTCCTACGGCTAGAAGCCGGGCCGTTTTTGCGGAAAGTAGCGATCCTCTGCATTCCAGTGACCATGGCGAGCGTTTATTTCACTGCCACCCGGGGGCCTTGGATAGGCTTTGCCTTAGTATGTCTGATTTTCCTGGTTTTTAAAACGCCGGTGCGGCGAACAATGCGTTGGTTGACGGTTTGCATTGTCATTGCGGCCGTTTTCGGTGTCACGCACAAGTTTACGATTGGAGAGAATAACCTATTTCTGGAACGGCAAAATACCGTGACAGACCGCGTGGTCACCTGGCTTGTTTCCGGGCGGATGATCGACGCAAACCCGCTGTTCGGTATTGGCTTTGGGCGATTCAACGTAGAATGGCCCAACTACTACAAAGAATTCCAAGGTTTCGATTTTACCGGTTTCGATGGCAGCCACAACACATTCTTAACCATGGCGGCTGAAGTTGGACTGCCCACGTTCGCAATGTACTTTGTCATGATATTTCTCATGTGGCGGAGGTGCCTTCGAGCCTACCGGCAGTTGGATCCGGGCTTGATGTTCGAGCGGACATTTCTGGTGATGGTAATGGGAATTCTGTCGATGTATGTCTTCACGGGTTGGTTTTCCGATCTGAGGTGGAACACGGTACAGAACACACTGATGTTTCTTATACTGGGAGTGGTCGCAGCGATGGAGCGGGACCTTTGCAACAACATAATCGTGGTGGACGAAGGCGATTTCGATCAGGCGCCGGAACTG
>Ga0209803_1001548_pt1 | contig 15032 bp, 13 predicted proteins | sample GraSoiAngelo_138_FD_185895 | JGI IMG/M metagenome (GOLD analysis project Ga0209803, IMG submission 185895) | Grasslands soil microbial communities from the Angelo Coastal Reserve, California, USA - 14_0929_09_40cm (SPAdes) (version 2) | ecosystem: Environmental > Terrestrial > Soil > Grasslands ...
ACTCCGGGCGCGCCGGTTGGGAAGAAGAAGCAACCGAAATCGTTCGACTGCGCGCGAAAAAACGAAAACTCCAATTTGATGATGACGCGCTCGATCTTTTTGTCTTGCTAACGGGGGGCGACACGCGCCAGATCGAGAACGAGCTGGAGAAGATCGACACATTCCTGGGAAACGATCGCGCAGTTCATGTCGATGTTGTCCGGGAAATCGTGCCACTCTCGCGCGCAGGCATCATTTTCGAGGTGAGCAACGCTCTGGCGATGCGTGATCTCGAGCTCGCGCTTACGCTCGTTCGGCGCCTACTGGACCAAGGCGAAAGCGCCATCGGCATTTTGTTGGCAGCCATTGTCCCGACGATCCGCAATTTACTACTTGCAAAAGATTTGATGGAACGACATCGCCTCCCGCGTCCGCATTCGCCATTCCAGTTTATCTCTGCAATCAATCGCTTGCCGGCAAAGGCAACCGAACATTTGCCGCGCAAGAAAGACGGCTCGATCAACGCCTATGCCCTTGGAATCGCAGCGCAGCACGCGCATCACTTCGAGACCAACCAATTAATTGACGCCATGCGAGCGTGTCTGGAAGCAAACCGTCAGCTTGTTACCACCCAGCTCGATCACGAGCTCATATTGACTGAGGTGGTCGTAAAGTTGCTCGGAAAACAAAAACTGTAGGGCGTTTCGGTGAAGCGTCAGGCGTCTGACACAGACGCCCTACAAAATCACACTTTTTCCATTTGCTGGCGTGCAATCGGCCCGATATAGGGAATGTCCCAGCGCACATTCGTGAACGCTTTCACCATGGTGACAATCCAAATCACCAGAAACGCGACGCTAATTAACGCCCAAGCGATGCCTAAAATGATGGCGAAGAAGAGGCCAATCGCAGGGATGGAGCCCAGAATCGTGTGCGCAACCAAATAGACGATCCAGCACAGAATCCACGCCCCGCCGAAAATGATCGACTGCATCGCATAGAAACGCACAAAACTGTCGTGCTTTTCCAGAATGTAAAAGATGATGCCGCCGATTAGTGGAATGCAGGCAATCGCCGCAGCCACGTTCGAAGGCAAACCGGTCGATGTCGATTGCGGGCCCGGCTCGGGCCCGGGACCTGCCGAAGGCGGAGGTGGAATAGGCTCTTGGTCTGGCATAACCTACATACACAAAATGGAAAACGCATTGTCAAGCAATCTTGCTCTTGCGGCTCTTTTTCGCTTTCGCTCCCGCCTCAAACCTAATATCGTGTCGCTTGCCTAAGGAGATCCCCCCGATGAACAAGAAATTTTCTCGCGCTTTCACCCTGATCGAATTGCTCGTCGTAATCGCGACCATCATTATTCTGGCTGCGATTGCGGTTCCAGCCTTCAATAGCGTTCTTGAGCGCGCAAAAGTAACAAAGGATCTGAGCAACCTTCGACAGATCGCCCTCCTGACACAAACATACCTCAACGACAAGGATGGCATTCTTCCGGTAATAAACGCTGCTCCGGGCATTGGCACGAACGTAAGCCCCGTAATTTATCCGAAGTACGTCGCCACCAAAAAAGTTTTCCAATCGCCTTTTGACAAGCGGGCCGCTTCTGAAACAGACAGTGCCCCCGTTAGCTACGGCATCAACGCGAACATGTATGTAGCTTCTCCAGGGATCGCTGGTAATACGGCAAAGGTCGTCTCACCGTCATCCACCATCCTGATGGCACCTAATTACAATGGAAATCCTGCTCTCAGTAATTCGTGGACGGGCGTGGCCACAACTGTACCAAATCTGCCCATCGGAGGAGTCCCAGGAATGACAGTCGGTACGCAACGCAGCGGTACGCAAATCAATGTACTATTTTGCGACTTACACGCTGAAAGCATGACGTTCGGGCCGGCTACCACGCCCGGGACATTTCAAGACACAACGTCCAATCCGCTCGGCCTGAAACATTGGGACCCGACGCAATAGAAGAACGGGTTTCCAGCACCTTCGTCTCACTCGGTAAGCGGCGTTATCGCGTGCTTATCGGCGAAGGTTTGCTCAAGCGACTCGGGGCGTGTGTGCGCCAGCATCTTCCCCGCAAGATGTGCGCCATTGTTACGGATAAGAACGTTGCCCGGCTTTTCGCCAGGCGCGTGCAGGAAACTTTAAAGTCAGCGGGTTTTCGGCCGACACTGATCACAATCCCAGCCGGCGAACAGTCGAAAACGCTTGAGCAAGCCGGCGCGATTTGCGATCGGATGATCGCTGCGGGCCTTGACCGACAATCATTTGTTATCGGCCTCGGTGGCGGAGTGATTGGGGACATTTCCGGATTCGTCGCAGCGATTTATCACCGCGGCATTCCACATATTCAGATTCCCACGACTCTGCTTGCGATGGTGGACAGCTCCATTGGGGGGAAAACCGGAGTGAACACGCGCGATGGAAAAAATTTGCTCGGCGCTGTGCACCACCCGTCACTCGTAATTGACGACCTCGATGTTTTGAAAACGCTGCCCAAGCGTCAGTTTAATCAAGGCTTCGCCGAGATCATCAAGCATGCCGTCATCGCCGACGCCAAAATGTTCCGAACACTTCAACGCTGGGAGGCAGCCGATGCGGCTGCCCTACAGCGGCTGATCAAGCGCAATATCCAGATCAAATCCAAAATCGTGGCGAAAGATGCGCGGGACCAAACTGGTGAGCGCGCTCTTCTTAATTTCGGTCACACGGTTGGTCACGCGATCGAGCATGCGGGAGACTTTAACGAATTTCTGCACGGAGAAGCGTTAAGTCTTGGAGTTATCGCTGCATGCGCCATCTCGATTAAAAAGGCCGGGCTGGCGTCGGATCAACGCGATGCAGTTGTCGATCTTCTGCAGCGATTCAAATTGCCGACGCGCTTGCCCCGAAATTTTCCAGGCGAAAAGATTTTCAACGCGCTGAAGTTCGACAAAAAATTTCAAGGCGGAAAAATCCGGTTCGTTGTGGCACAGCGCATCGGCGCAGCTCATCTAACGCAGGATGTGATACTCGAAGACATTCGTGAAGCGGTAGCACAACTGTAACCGGAGTCGCTGACTCCGGCGGCCGGGATCAACGATCCCGGCTACAACGCGCTTTGGAATAATACTCGATTAATCCCTCCACAACGCTGTCGGCGTACTCGCGGTAAATACTTTTGCGTTCCACGCCGTTGATCGCATGCACTCCTTCGTAATCGCCGGCCTGGATACGAGCGAACGCGTCCTTGCTGTTCATGACATAAGGCTCGCAATAAACCACGGGACAGCGATAAAGCCGCGTCGCGAGCAGATTGCGTGCGTAAACATAACCGCTTGTGCCTACTTTCGTCGTGCTATTCGTCGTAGGGTATTGATAAGCTGGCAGACCAGTTTCGCGCGCCATTGTCGCGGCAATCGTGTCCGCCAGCGGCAATTCTTCCTCGTAAGCACGGCTCAGAAGCCGCCGGATCATTTCAAAACGTTCGTCGTCAAATTCGAGCTCCTCCGCCAAATACGAGCCGTTCACAAGCAGGTGAAGATGATTTGTGTCGGTCAAGGTCGGATTGTTTGGGTCGCCCCAGCCTTCCGCGTTGAAATGCAAACAAAGCACAAGATCGGGATGCAATTTGAAGTTCACCAGCGCAGCCCGCCGTCGAATTTCGCTGTAACGGTAAAATAAGATTTCGCTTTGCCAGCGAATCGTTTGCTCCTTGGCAGGATCATTCGGATCCAGAACGTCGGCGCGCGGCTGGGGCACGCCATTCTTGATCAGAATTTTTCTTGCGAGTTCCCGAAAGTCCTCGGGACGTTTCGCAGTGATCGGTTCGTTGCTATTCCGGATGAACGAAACTTTTGCACCGAGTTCACGCAATCGCGGGGCCAACAATCGCGCTACGCGCAGAGTCAGATCGCCTTCCTCGACCGGTTTACTATTGCCGACCTGAAACCAGCGTTCCTCCATCTTCGCCCATTTCCCGCCGAGATGCCCCGGGTCGAGCGCGATCCTTAAACCGAAAAGAGGTTTCTCTGCTCTCGCTGGCGGCAATGATCTCGCCGGCCGCCAGAGGTGCGGCACGGATTTGCGTCCGGCGGTGTTCTCCGCGAACCGCAGCGTGAAAAATTTCCTCGACTCACGGTTCATCGGGACCCGCGCTGTTTTCTCGTTTATTTCGACCAAATCGGGCGCGAAACCGTGAGTGCAATAAACATCCTGTATCAGACGGCTGAATTCATCGTGCGTGATCGTTCCCTGATACTTCTCCAGCACGTTCCATTTCGGGTTGCTGCCGAGAATGCTGACGTTGTCCGCCGCTTGAAGAGCCGCGGGGAAAATCGAAAGAAAAATGGGGAAGAAAACCGAAACTCGAAGAATGCATCTTCGCCATTTGATCTTCGTCATTCTTGCGTCATTCGTCATTCGAACGTCGTCGTCGTCTTGTCACCGCCGCTTCAACGCTTTAACGCTTTAACGTAGCGAAGCCATTCGTCATTTTGTTGAAATCAAACATCGACGTTTCAAATCGCTTTAATACGATGCTCGCAGAATGCTAACCGTTCTTTTTCTTGGCGATGTTGTTGGTGAGCCGGGACGCACAGCAGTCATTGCCCGGCTGCCGGAGCTGAAGTCGAAGCACGCATTGGATTTCATCATCGTCAACGGCGAGAACGCGGCAGGCGGTCGCGGAATAACAGGAAAAATCACAATTGATCTTTTGCGAGCAGGCGTCTCAGTCATCACGACAGGCGATCATATTTGGGACCAAAAGGAGATTCTTTCATTCATTGACACCGAACCGCGTTTATTGCGTCCGGTGAATTACCCCGACGGTGCGCCAGGGAGCGGATCGATCGTCCTGGAAACGGCCAAGGGCAAAATCGGCGTCATCAATGTGCAGGCACGCACGTTCATGCAGCCAATTTTGGAAAACCCGTTCCGCGCTGTCGAAACAGCGGTGACGAAGATGCGCGAAGGGACTGTGAACATCATCGTTGATGTCCATGGCGAAACCACCAGTGAGAAAATCGCCATTGGCCGTTTTCTCGACGGAAAAGTCTCCGCTGTCATCGGCACTCACACTCATGTTCAGACAGCGGACGAGCAAATCTTCCCCGGCGGCACAGCTTTTTTATGCGACGCCGGAATGTGCGGCCCAGTGAATTCGATCTTAGGCCGTGCCATTGATCCGATCATGAACCGGTTCATCTCGAATCTGCCGGCATCATTCCCAGTCGCCGGTGGCCAGGTGCGCTTGCGCGGAGCGCTAATTGAAATTGATGAGACCACCGGCCGCGCCCTGCGCATCACGCGCGTGGATAAGCCCGGTCCCGGTGAGCCTGCTCTAGCCGAGCCCGAGCCAAAGATCGATATCGAACAGGCGCATTCTCCGGAACAGACTTGAAACTGTTGAGGTTAGAGCCAACTATTGACCTCCTCAGTTTCGAATTGTCTAAGAAGATTAACGTCCAACAGCAACCATGAAAAAAACTTTTATCTTTACTCTCATCACCGCTCTGGCACTCTGCGTTTCACAGGTGTGCCAAGGACAGGCAAAGAAAAGCTCGAATGAAGCAAACAAGCTGGCCCGCGAAGGCGCGGAGGCCGCGAAGAACCAGGACTGGGACAAAGCCGTTGAGCTACTTCGCAAAGCCACCGCTATGGACCACAAGTATGCGGACGAACTCTCGGCCGTTTATCAACGACGCGGATATGCAGACGCCAGCGAACAGAAGTACCAAGACGCCATCACTGAATATGGCGACGCGCTCAAACTTACTCCGCAAGATGTGCGCATCTACGAACAACGCGCAGCGGTGGAAATGAAAATAAATGATTACGACAAGGCGCTCGCCGATTACTCCGAAATCATCAAGCTTAAGCCGAATGAAGCCCGTTATTACAACTACCGCGCCTATATCTATGAGTTAAAGAACGAGTTGAAGAATTCGCTGGCGGATACGGAAAAAGTTTTGAAGCAGGATCCCAATAATCAGGAGGCAAAAGCGCGGAAGCAACGAATAGAGCAGAAGCTGGCTGAAAGCCAGCCTTTGACTCCTCCTCCGCCGCCCCCCGGAGCGCCCAAAACGTCACCACAAGGGAAAAAGAAGCCCTGAGCTGTTGCTGCTAGCCTCCCAGTGGCGTGCTGGCGTTCTCGGTTTCCTCGTCTGGTCTTGGCGCCGCAGTGAATTTTCGTTTGCGGCGGTTTGCTGGCAGAGGCGCCAGGGTCATCGTGATGTTGCGGCCGGTGATTTTGGGATCCATTTCTACCTGCGACATGCCGGAAAGATCATCGCGTACCTTCTCCACGAGCTGCATCCCAAATTCTTGGTGCGCCATTTCGCGGCCGCGAAATTGCAGCTGCACACGGACCTTATTTCCCCGGTCTAGAAATTCTTCACCGTGCCGGATCTTGGTAAGATAGTCGTGTTCATCGATGTTAACGCGAAACTTGATTTCCTTCAGCTTTGAGCTGGCCGGCTTTTTGTCCTTGGTGTGTTTGGAAATGTCGTATCGGAACTTTCCAAAATCGATGATCTTGCACACCGGCGGGTTGGCGGTAGGCGCGACTTCGACCAAGTCGAGCCCAAGAGTTTGAGCCTTGCGCAAGGCGTCGTTCAATTTCATGACGCCGAGCTGTTCGCCGTTGGATCCCAGAATGACCCGGACTTCGCGGGCGCGAATCCGACCGTTTACACGAATTTGTGGTTGCAGATTAGATCAAGCTCCTCACCGGCGAAACGGGAGTGCGCCGCGCCGCCGTATTTCCATCAATCGCAATTCCCAGCGTTAGCATTCGCATACGCCGGGGCACTCTTGCTTCGCCACGGATGCGATTCACCGCGACGAAGTGCTCGCATAAATAATCGCGAGCCGAAGGGAAGTTGTAGGCAACAATCCTGCACTGGCAAGGTTAATCTCGTGAAAGCAAAACCGCCATTCTGCAAGGGGGATTCGGCAGCCACGAGCCGTTCGCGCGCAGTTTTTGCCTGATCTCTTCAAGGTTCACAAAATAAACCTAACAAGATGAGAAGAGTTTCTCAATAAGGATCACTTTGCCGGCGGGTCGCCAAAATGCGCCTTGTGCGCCGCGTAGGCAGCTGCGTCGTCAAGTATCGAATCGATCGTGGCTGCCAACGGTTCGAGTTTCACAACTCCGGAAAAAACGGCACGGTCGCCGATCTCGGTATCGATCACGAACGCCGGACGCTGCGTGACCTGAAGCGCATGGAATTCGGTCGTCGACGCTCGAACGCGCTGCTCGATTTCCGCCGATGTCGCGCGCTCGAGCAATTTTCCGGTGTCGATTCCGCCCGCTTCAGCACCGATTTGAGCGGAAACGTTCCAATCGCTGATTTTCTTGCCTTCCCGCAACGCCGCATGAGCAAGCGCAAGGCGAACCCGATCATCGGTAAAACCAAAGTCCTTGGCCGCTTCGGCCACGCAATTCGGCGCGAGCCACTCCGGCAGGCTGGGCTCGTACCAGTCGGTATTGAGCATGAATGGCGAACGCATCATCATTCCGCTGCGCCGGTAGAACCACTGCTCCTGCTCGCGCGAAGTAGGCAAACCACTGGGATCCATCAGCGCGATCTTCCACTGAAATTTAACCCGGCCTTCGTACCGCTTTTTCAATTCGGCCCATGTTGGCTCAGACCAAAAACACCAGGATGAAACGACATCGAGATAATCAGTGACGCTAATTCGCATAATTTGAATTGGACGTTGGAAGTTGAGCGTTGAACGTTGAGAGTTTGTTGTCTCGAAGGTTAGCGTCCAACGCCCAACGTTCAACGGCGAACGCTCAATGATGTGACCTCGGCAGTAATCGACATCGTGAACCTCAATCATATTTTTCTCTTTCTTGCAGTGATTTCATCGCTGCTGGTGTTGGCCCGGACATGGCGTCCCACTGCTCCATATCGCGGCTGGCGTATCGCCGCACTCACCGTTCTCGCGATTACCGGCGTTACGTGGCTGTTTTGGCGTGGCGCCGCCGGATACATCGGTGGCGGCGCGTGGTTCGTTCTCCTGTTTGTTCCGGCAATTGGGTTGCGCAAAATGGCCGAACTCGCCGCCCAGAGAAATTACACATCGGCTAGAAAACTCGGGGCGGCTCTTCAAATTGTGCATCCCACGAGTGAGTTGCGAGACCAGGTCCAATTGCTCCGCCAGTTGGAATCTCAAGCGAACCATTCAGCTGCATTCCATTCAGCTCCACTCGGGTACGAAACTGCACGGCGCACCGATCATAGTCAGCTGCGAAGCGCGCCGGCTGTTCTCATCTTTATTCTCCTCAATGCGGTTGCGTTCGTTTTCGAGATTTCGGTGGGCGATTGGAACGACCCGGAAGTTCTGCATCGGATTGGCGCGCTCGACCCTTACTCGGTCGTAGTGCAGCACGAATACTGGCGTTTTGTCACTGCGTTATTCTTGCACGGAGGTTTGCTGCATCTGGGTTTCAATGTTTTCGCTCTTTACGTTCTTGGCCCACCGCTTGAACGATCCATCGGCACGATGCGCTTTGTCGTGTGTTATTTGATTTCAGGGCTTGCCTCCGGCGCGGGCGTTGTGGGTTTGACTTTAATTGGTCTGGTGCAAACGGCTCAGCTGGTCGGTGCGTCGGGCTCGATCATGGGCATCGTCGGCGCATGGGCGGGATTTCTGATACGACATCGCCACGCGCCGCACGCGAAGCAAAGATTGGCAAACATTGCCATGATCGTCGCGATTCAAATCGCATTCGATCTTTCGACTCCACAGGTCAGCATGGCAGCGCATCTATGCGGCCTAGGCGCGGGATGTTTTCTCGGTCTCATCCTTGCTCCGCGAGCTGTCTCTGTGGCCGGGAGGCGGTGACTCCGGCTGCACCCAAACGCCCAAAAATTCAACCACGGATTGCGCGGATAACACGGATGAGAGGCTGATCGTTCACGAGCGACCACTACGTCCCGTGCGGATAAGTTGAAATCTGCTCCACGAGCGGTGTAGCCACGCGCCTGTGGCGCGTCATCCCATGCGACTAATCAAACGGCCCGCAGTGCCGTGGCTACAGGACAGACTTGCCCGATTTAGTTTTCTTGGTTAACTGCGGCTCTGTTTCCCTTGCAGCATTCGCATGCTAGTTTGTTTGAATTTACGATTTGACCGCCCGGCGTCAGCGACTTCGGCTACAGCAACGCTCAAGGCATGCCGACTTTTCAAACTTACAATGTGACTCCCATCCTGCCGGCGGCGCTGGAACCGCTGCGGGAGATGAGTTTCAACCTTTGGTGGACGTGGGAGCCGTCCGCGCGCCGCCTGTTCCGGCATCTCGATCCAGAACTGTGGGACCGCACGAATCACAACCCCGTGCGCATGCTGCAACTTTCCCGGCAATCCCGGCTGGAAGAGCTTGCACAGGACAAAAATTTTCTGCGCGAGCTCAAGCAGGTTTTTGAGGACTTCGAAAAGTATCTCGGACGACACGACACGTACGGAAAAACAGGCGCCGGCAGCGCGATCAAAAATCCGATCGCCTATTTTTCCGCTGAATTTGGTTTCCATGAGTCGATCCCGAATTACTCCGGCGGCCTCGGCATTCTCGCCAGCGACCATTGCAAATCGGCCAGCGATCTTGATCTGAATTTCGTTGCAATAGGTCTGCTCTATCGGCACGGGTATTTCCGACAGCAGATCGATAAGGATGGCGTTCAGCAAGCGATCAATCTCAACCAGAACTTTTATCACCTGCCAATCCGGGAAGTTCGACGCGGCGAAGCGAAGTTTGTTATCTCAGTGCGGATTCTGGACCGGGAAGTTTTTGCCAGGATTTGGGAATTGCGCGTGGGGCGGGTAAACGTCTACCTCCTCGATACCGACATTCCGGAAAACAGAACCGAGGATCGATTGATTACTGCCGAGCTTTATGGCGGCGACCTCGAGATGCGGATGCGTCAGGAGATCATGCTCGGGATCGGCGGCGTGAAAGCGCTCAGCGCGCTCGGAATCCAGCCGGACGTGTTCCACATGAACGAGGGGCACTCCGCGTTCCTCGCGTTGGAGCGCATCCGTCTCAATGTGGTGGAGAAAAAGCTCGATTTTTATTCGGCACTTCAGGTAGTAGCGGCGGCTAATGTTTTCACTACGCACACTCCTGTTCCCGCCGGGAATGACTCGTTCCCGCGCGAGATGATGCGAAAATATTTCGGCAACTTCGCCAAGGAACTAAATATTCCGTTCGACGAGCTGTTCTCATTTGGCCACACACGCGTCAATCCAGATGATCCGTTCAGTATGACCATCCTGGCGTTGCGTCTCAGCCGGCACGCGAACGGCGTCAGTAAATTGCACGGCGAAGTTACTCGATCGCTTTGGAAAGACGTCTGGTCGGGTGTTCCTGTCCACGAAGTGCCGATCACCAACATCACAAACGGTGTTCATACCAAGACCTGGATGGCGCCGGAATTTGCGGCGCTTTACCGCAAGCACCTCGGCGACTGGGAGGAACACCTGACCGAACCGGAATTCTGGCGCGGCGTCATTGACATTCACGACGCAGAACTTTGGGAGACACATCAAAGACTCAAACGTCGCTTGATTGACTTTATCCGCGATCGGGAGCGACAGCGCCGTGAACGACTAGGCGAATCCCCGGAATCTATTCGCAAGGTTAATCGCATTCTTGATCCGGAAATTTTGACCGTCGGTTTTGCGCGTCGTTTCGCGACCTACAAACGCGGCACGCTTTTGTTCAGCGACAAGGAGCGATTAAAACGATTGGTGAACGATGCCACGCGCCCCGTGCAATTCATTTTCGCAGGCAAGGCACATCCGCGCGATGAAGCAGGCAAGGCATTCATCCAGGAAGTTTACAAATTTAGCCGCGAAGCCGGTCTGGAAAATCGCGTCGTTTTTCTTGAGGACTACGACAGCTACATCGCGCGCCGCCTTGTGCAGGGAGTCGATCTTTGGCTGAATCATCCGCTGCGTCCGCTGGAGGCTAGCGGCACCAGCGGAATGAAATCCGCGCCGAACGGCGGGATTAACCTGAGCGTGCTCGATGGCTGGTGGCGGGAAGGCTACAACGGCAGCAACGGCTGGGCCATCGGCGCTGAGATCAACAATGGCACCACTGAATTTCAAAATGAAGTGGACGCGAGCAGTCTTTATCAATTGCTCGAGAACCAGATCATTCCGCTTTATTACGCGAAACCGGACGGCAAACTTCCCCTCGCCTGGCTGCAATTGATGCGCGAATCGATTCGGAGCGTCACGCCGGTGTTCAATACGCAGCGAATGGTTAAGGAATATACGGAGAAGCTTTATATTCCTGCAGCGCAGGCGTACCAGAATTTTTCTCGCGACGGCTGCGGCTCGGCCACACAACTGAGCCAGTGGAAAGCGCAGATCCGCAAGGATTGGCCACAAGTGCAGATTTCCGACGTTCAAGTGGCGAACAAAGATCGGCAAAGCATTTTGGTCGGCGAATCATTGCAGATCAGCGCGCGCGTACATCTGGGCGCAGTCGATCCGCGACATGTGCGCGTGGAAGCGTATCACGGCGTAGTTGATAACGGCGACATCCGCAATCCTACCGCTACTGTGCTGAATCAAAGCAGCAAGGCCGATGCCGACGGCAATTACATTTATGAGGGAAGTGTTCCTGCTACTGAAAGCGGTACCTACGGTTTTAGCGTGCGCGTCGTGCCCACGCATCCCTGCCTGATGCAAGCGCACGAACTGCGGCTGATCACCTGGTTATAGGATTTGGATGCGCCTGAGGCGCGTCAATTAGCGCATTGGGGTTTAGACGTAGTTGGCGGTCCAGCGCGTCGTGTGGAACCGATCCGGGCTGCCTTGCCCATTGGTGACCGCTTCGGGTCTCACAGGCGCGCAGCATCTTATTTACGTAATTGTTAGGCAAGCTTAAATGCACAGCGGATTATGGCACCGGGGCCGCGGCCCCTTGTCCAGTTCCTCGTCAACTATCCACAATGGAAGATGAAGCATCAGGCGATGCCTCCCTTCACTACTCTTCTCCGGAATTTCCGAACCGAAGTTCCGGAAAAATTCTGAACAACCACGGATTTGAAACTCGCTCATCTCCCGACTCGCTCGCCGCGTGCCCTCGCGGCTTTGCCTTCTATCTCGCCGATCCCGTCGGCTCGGTTCACGGATAATGCGGATGACGAGAATGACGAAATCCGAATGACGAATGACGAAGAACGAGGGAAAAGCCTGAACAGCTACCCGCGCCAATCCGCAACCGCTCTCGCCCGTAATCGCAGCATCTGGAGGGCGGAGCTCTGCGACGCCTAATGAGCGTCTGCTGATGCGTAGAAATGCGGGGCTCGCGGGAGCTCGCCCCTCCGTTACGATCTTGATTTTGATGATCGCAGCTCTCGCTGAACGGCGGTTGAGTACGCAAAGAGGGCTCCGGGGTTTCCCGCGAAGCCCTCAAGCGCTGGTGTTATCTTTTAACTTCAGTTATTACTGCTGGCACGACAAAGTGTAGGTCGTGTTTGTGCGGTCACACGGTGTGGCTGGCACGACGGGACCGCCGTTGTTGATGGCGTCGATGCAACTCTTTTACATCTCCTGGACGGGACGTTGTGTGTTGCCATTAGGTGTCGAGCCAAAGTTTTGCAGACTGGTGTTCGCAATGCTCATCAGCTCATTGATCGTCAGACCCGAGCAATTGACGTCGAAATCGCCGCCGTTGACTCCTTGTAGGCAACGTCCAGCTCCAACGCTGCCAACTGCGCTGAGAGCATGTAGGCCATGTTTGGTCGCGGTGACGCCTAGCAGGCAGGTTCTGAAGGCGGAGTAGTCTGGGCTGTCCCGTTCGCGTTCGCAGCTGGCACGAGTTGAGTAGGGTCACGACGGGGCCAAACAGGGTCGTTCCGGTTCCGTTGGCGTTGCCGGTTCAGAATCCTGTTGCCGTTCTTGCTGGACTAGAAGCCCAAGGTCAGTCCACCACTGGGCACGGTGCAGTAGTTGCCGAACGTGCGCGTCTCACTTCCGCCCGCTGCAGGAAACACGATCAGGGATGTTGCGTTCGTCGAATGGAACCAGTTGCTCTCATTCGCGTCTGCCTTACTGATCGTATACTCGCCTGGAGTCAGATTCAGTTGGTTGGCGACCACGTAGATATTGCCGCCCGTGCTGTTATGGACAACGACGCCGAGTTGCGTGTCATTGCCCTGACTGGCGCAGTAAGTGACGCCAGTGAGCGTGACGGTGTAGGTGCCGCCGGCCTGGATGTCCCAGAACTGAAATGAGAGATTTATGGGCAGTCGGGAGGCGATCCTGCGGGTCTAGCGGGGCGACGTGGGCCGCGGCCTTCTACGGGAACAGGCGGCGAAGTTCCAATCAAACGTGCGCAAAATGTTCGGATACTTCTGCCACGACGAGGATGGCGTGGCTAGCTCCGGAGGCGCCTGAGGTCGCCAAGTTGGCCTGCCTGCCGAAGCCCCGGCGGATTCTCGCGCCTTTATTCGATTTCGGAAAGGAGCGCCTCGAGACTCTCGCTCCCGGAGTCTTCATCTTCGGTCAGCCCGGCCTGGAGCAAACACAGAAGACAAAGTCCGTTGTTCACACGTAACGCCGTGTCACACCGCGAGCACTCCTCCGGCTCATTCGTGATCGCTGGGACCAGATCAGTCAAGCCATAGATTATCATTGGGAAAGGCAATCGCAGGAGCGCAGGGTAAATCATTTATCTGGCTTGCTCTGAACTGGCCGCGAGCGCACCGCAGAGGTGGCGGAGTTCATCCTCAATGTCAGCAGGATTCTCCACCGTCTGGGCCACTTCATCGCGCAATAACCAGCGGTAGCGCTGCCGCATGCGATAAAGTAACTTTTTCACCGTACTCTGGGGAACCCCCAAAGTCGTGGCTAGATTCGCAGACGAAACATCGTCTCGCTCCACCGTGAGGTAGGCGCTTAAGACGTCGAAGACTCGCCACCGTCCCTTGCGCTCGCATTCCTCGCGGAGCCGTCGAAGCGCACGTTCCACGACTGTCGCCGCCCAGCGCACATCGAAGAGTCGCTCCGCGGGCAAGGAATTAACCGTCTGCGTCGACATCGACAATTGCGACGGCACCTCAGCCATCCAGGCATCCCACGAAATGAAGCTCACGTCCCCTCCGCGTTTGCGGGCATGAATTTTGTCGGCGGCGTCATTGAGAAAGTTCGTGAGCGACTTGAGCAGCAGCGAACGGAAACGGCCGCGGCTGGGGTCTGCATTCTGAAGCCAATCACCTTCCAGTATCATCACAAAGAAATCCTGCGTGAGGTCCTCGGCGTCCTGGGCCGAGTAACCGCGTCGGCAAATGAAAGCAAAAATCGGCCGCCAATAGATGCGGCAAAGCTCGGAGAGTGCCGCACGGGTTTCCTGCTCTTTGTCTTTGGAGTCGGCACCGGAAAGAACGAGGCTCCAGCGCGTGGTGACGAATGCGCCCCGCCTGATGGTTCCTTCGTTCGCGCTGGCTGAGCTCAAGATCGGGAATTTTAGTGAGATTCCCCTTGTTGAGCAAGACGAAATCACGGCGATGCGCTGCTCCGTTTGTTCATTATCACAAGGCGATCCGCGGAGAAGCTGGCCTGCCAAATCTCCAGCGGGAGCGGAGCCTCGCGACTGCAAGGCGTCCGCTATCGCATGGGTTGTGGCTTGCTCGTGAGCAAGCGGCCCTGCCGTTAACGCGGACTGGGCGGCTTGGCCGGGGGCCTCCGCTGAGGGCAGGGCCGTTTCGTTGATTTCGGGCGAAACGTCCGAAATTTGTACTACTAAGCCACTTTCAAATTCCAGAGATCGTGCCTCCGGCAAAAGTCCATCGAGTTCCACCCGGAATGAGCGCCGGCGCGACATCACGGCGGCCAAGGAGATCAAGTGTAAAGTCGAGAGTTTCACAGCGGGTGGCTGATTCTTTCAAGAACTTCTACGGAAACTGGCAGCCGAAGTTCCCAAAAAACCTGCGCGAAAGAAAAATCTGGTTTCTGTGCTGTTATTCCAGTTAGGATTTGGTCGGGCTAGCTAATGGTCCATGCGCAATTCTTCTAAAATTTTAAAGAGGGCAATCGTT
>Ga0209803_1001549_pt1 | contig 15029 bp, 9 predicted proteins | sample GraSoiAngelo_138_FD_185895 | JGI IMG/M metagenome (GOLD analysis project Ga0209803, IMG submission 185895) | Grasslands soil microbial communities from the Angelo Coastal Reserve, California, USA - 14_0929_09_40cm (SPAdes) (version 2) | ecosystem: Environmental > Terrestrial > Soil > Grasslands ...
CAACTGCCGCATCGCCTCCGGATAATCGCCGAGCGTGTTGACGATCTTGCCGTCGGCGTTGAACTTGCGGCGATTGACCGAAGTGACCAGCACCGGTGTGGCGCCGCGCTCCTTCGCCTCGTCGACCAACTCGATCAGGTACCGCTGATAGGTGGTGAACGGATCGACGTGCGAGGCGCCCGGCTTCTGGTCGTTGTGTGCGAACTGGATGAACAGGAAGTCTCCCGGCTTCATCGTTTCCAGTACCTTCGGCCAGCGCTTTTCGCCGATGAAGCTCTTGAGCGATTCTCCGGACTCGGCATGGTTGGCAATGGCGACGCCCGGCGCGAAAAAGCGCGGCAGCATTTGTCCCCAGGCGGCCCAAGGTTCGAGCCGATGATCGGTGACGGTGGAATCGCCGGCGATGTAAACCGTGATCACGTGCTCATTGGGAACGATCTCGATCGATTCGACGCATGGCCGCGAGCCGTTGAATTCCAGCGACAGACGGTGGTCCCAGTCGAAGTCGCTCTGCTCATCGGGCTTCAGGCGAACCATGTCGCCGTTCCGGAGTTGGGGGTAGCGCACGTTGACGGTGAAGGTGCGACCCTCGATGTGCCCGCGTTGGGTCATCAGGCTTTCCAACAACAGGCGGCGGGCTTCCGCCTTCAGCGTCGTCACCGAATCGGACTCGTCACTGCCCAGCCGGACGGTGACGTCGTAGTTCCCTTCGGGCACATCCACGGCGAACAGGAAAGGCTCACGGCCGCAAACGCTATTGCCAATCAGCGACGGCCCTGAGCCGAGAAAGCCGTAGCCTCGTGTGGCCGTGTACTGGTCGTCGGCACGAACCAGCGTGAATCCAGGAGCGGCATGGGTACCCAGGGCAAAGCGCAACGGCTGTCTGCCGGTTTGTGCGCTAGCGCCGGCGGTGGCCAAGGCCAGGACCGCCAGCAGGGCGGAGGGCCACCTCGGGCGTTCGATCCGCGGAATGAAGGGACGTTTCATGACAGCGAGACTTGCCTGCTACTCGGTTTTCAGGACCTCGACTGCGTAAACCTGCACCGGTCCGAACATGTTCGAGCGAAAGACAATCCACTTGCCGTCGGGCGTAAACGACGCGTTCGGCTCGAGGCGGTAATCGTGCTTCGAGAGGTCGACCAGTTTCTCCGAACTCAAATGATCGCCTTCCGGCGTGAACAGGTAGATCCATTGGCCGTGTCCCGCCCCGGCCACACTGTTCGGTCCGCCACCGTCGCCGGAGAAGTGTTTTTCGTCGGGCGCTTCGTTGTAGTGAACCGACCAGTCGCTGCGTCCGACCTTGTAGCGCTTGGTTTCACCTGTGGCGAGGGTGAATCCGGCGAGCCAGAATTCCCGGCCCTTGGGCGTCTGCAAGTCGTACCAGATGGTCTTGCCGTCGGGACTGAAAAACTCGTGCCCGGCGATCTCCATGTCCATCTGCCGGTGGTGGATCTGGCGCAGGCCAGTTCCGTCGGTGCGAATGGTCCAGATGCGATCGACCTTGTGCCATGGGCCTTCATGGCAGAACATGATCAGACCCGGATCGGTCGGTGAGAACTGCACGTGGTTCAGCCAGTCGGTGGAATGGTTGAACGTGTTGATCTTCCCTGTCTTGATATCGATGGTGTACAGCGACATGGGAATGCGCGCTGCCAGGCGTCGCTCCATCATGTCGCCTTTCCCCGGATAGTTGTCGCCGCGGTCGCGTGGAATCGGAGGCAGCGCCGGCGGCGTGGCCGGCGGCTGGTCGACCCAGCTTCCCGCCAGCAAGGTCTCGTCGGCATTTACCGCAAAACCTGAACCGGTAGCGAGCTTCGGTTCGGTGACGATGGCGCGGGTGGCGCCGGTGTCGAGATTGGTGGCGTATGCGGTGTCGTCTTTCAGGTAGAACACCTGCCGCGTCTTGCGCCCCACGATCACGTCACGGACGCGCCCTTCGACGAGCCGGCGAACCTTGCGCGTCTCGAGGTCGATTACCGCCAGCCCCTCGCGGGTGGTGATCAGGAGAAGATCGCCCTTCGCGGTGTAGGCATTCTGATGAAAGTACAGGCTGGCGCTGCCCTCCTCATCGGAGAGCCGGACGATGCGGTGATGCGTGGAGGCATCCAACCACTCGCGCGGCGGTTCCTGGCCAGGCGCATTCCTCGAGGCTGGGCCCGGTTGGCGGGGCGAGGTCGCGAGCGTCTGGGCCCAGGCGCTCACCACCAGGAACAGAAATAGCAAACAATTTCGATCCATCAGGGTCCCGGGTTCTGGTTAGAAGAAGATCCTCACGCCGAACTGCAGGTAACGCGGCAGCTGCAATTCGCGAAGCTGCCCGAAGCCGGTGTTGTAGGCCTGCCGCAAGCGGTAAAGCTTGAAGCCGTTGAGGTTGCGAATGTCGTAAGAATTCGGATCCGTCGCGGCAAATGCCCGCGGGATCGCGACGCTCCAGAAGTTGGTGGGCAGCGCGCCGGTCGGGAGACGCTCGGAAGTGACCATCTGCTGGATCGTCGCCAACTGCGCGGCGCCGGCGGTCGTCGTCGAGAGCGGCTGCGAGTTGCGTCCCGCCCAGGTGTCGTACTCGGCGGCGGTAATCGGCGTAAAGGTACGAGTGCCGGTCGTGGTGTTGATGGTGACCGTGCCCTCGTTGGGAGCGGCCATCCAGTCGTTCGGGGCGTTCTGCATCGGCGAGGCAATCTGCCAATTTGGGTGGTTGAACACGTTCAGAGCATCGACGCGGAACTGGATCCGGCGTTTGCCGTCGGCGCCGAACCGCCCCGGGAGATTGAAGCTCTTCTGCATTGAGACATCGAAAAACTTCTGCATCGGCCCGCGGATTGCCAACACGCGCGCGGAGTCACCGAGCGTTCCCTTGACCGGCCGGATGAATGCCGCGGGATTGACGAAGGGCTCGCAGGTTGCAACCGCGACGCAGTTGCGGTTGTAGAGCGGATTGAGCAGCGGCTCCGACATGTTTACATCCGGCCGTACTGTGTGCGTCGTGGTCGCGTTTAGACCGTTGGCGTCGGTCAACACCGGAAGGAACGGGAACTCGCTGTTGAAGCGGACGACGCCACTCGTTGTCCAGCCCCCCACGATCGGGATCAGCGGGGCCCAGGCACCGTTCAGGAACTTTTGGCCGCGGCCGAACGGCAGGTCATAAACATAGCGGACGCTGACCCAATGCGGCTGATCGAAAGTCGAGATCGAGCGGTCGGTGCTCAAAGGCGCGCCGAAGGTCGCGTTGCCGCCGCCGGTAAAGCCAGTCACCAGGGTGCGAGTGTCGGGGCTGGCGTCGGAGGCATTGTCGATCGACTTCGAGTAGGTGTAATTCGCCGTCATTTCAAGACCGCGTGTCCGGTGCGTGAGGCTGATGTACCCGGCATGGCGAATGCTGCTGCCGGCGGAGTTGAAATACTGGTTGAGATTGTTGAAGCCCTGGAATCTGGTCGCCAGCGAGCCCCACGGAATCGAGATGGTGTTGCCCAGCAGGTCCTTGCGGCCGAGCGGATCGGTCAAGGTCGTCTCGGTACCGATGGGCGCTACCGCCGTGCCACTAGTGCCGGGAGCAGGAACGACCGAGATCTCGATCTGCTGGATCAGATTGAAGTCGCGCGGATTCATATTGATGAACTGGGTGTATAGCCTTGAGCCTTTCGCGCCCGTATAACCGAGCTCCAGCACCGTATTGCGCATGACTTCGTGTTGGATTGTCAGGTCCCAGTTCTGCGCGTAGGGGATGTGCGAGTGCTTGGAGATCGCGTATCCCGGAATGCCCAGACTCGGCAGGTAGACGAGGCCGTTGGCGGGAATATGCAGAGCCTGCGCGGGCGTTAACGTCAGGTTCGTCGCCTCGGGATTACTGGAGAGCCGCAAGGCGGACGAGGGGTCCAGGCTGCCACTGGAGACGTTGCTGCCGCTCGACAACGTGGAGGCGTTGACGAAACCGCCAAAGTCAGGATTGGGCAGACGGTTGTTGCCGGTTATGGACTCATGCGATATGCCGTAACCGCCATGAATCACGAGACGATCGTGGGACATCGCGGGACTCCAGGCGAAACCGAAGCGGGGTTCGAAGTCCCAGCGCTCGATAGGGGTGATGTACTTCGATGCGCCGCCGCGGCCGGCATACTGGAAAGGCGCCACGAGGAACGAAGTCAGCGTGGTGCTCGTGCCTGGCAATGTGATCGGCGTGGTGAGCGGGAACGGTTGTGCCAGGTCCGGCAGGAACGCCCCCTGCAGGTTGTTCTTTTCGGTTCGCGGCAACTGCAATCCGTAACGCACGCCGAGATTCAGCGTCAGGTTTGGCTTCACCTTCCAGTCGTTCTGGATGAACGCCGCGGCTGCGTTCCAGCGGTAGTAGTACTGGAACAGAGCGGGACGGACGGCAATCTGGTTAGGAATGCCGAGCAGGTAGCTGGCAAACGGATTGCCGCCGTTCGCGGTGCTGGTCGATCCGAAAACCGCGCTGGTCTGCGCCACGCGGAAGTCCCAGCGTCCGCCGGAGGCGGCGAAAAACGGCTCCACGTTCAACAGTTCATGGGTCAGGTCAACGCCGAACTTCCAGCGCATCGGACCATGATCCCAGTAGATCTGGTCGACGATGTTGTAGCGCTCTTCGACGTTGTAGTTGTTGGTTGACGCGGAGGAACCGATGTTGGTGAAGGCATCGAAGCCGTTCGTGTCGGAACTGAACTGGAATAGCGGCATGCCGCCCTTGGTGAGGCTAGGAATGCCGAGTTCGGTTGAGATGTTGCGGCCATTTTTAATCGAGAAGGTGGGCGAGAAATCTTCGCTGAAGGTGCCGCGGGTGTAGTTCAGGCGAAGGTCGTTCATCAGCCGGTGGGTGATCAGGTGCGTGTCGGAGAGCACGACCTGCCGCGACCAGCTATAGGCGGCGGAGTTGCCGTTCACGTCGCTGCCAAAACCGCGCAAGCCGGCGGCCGGGACGTAGGTGTAGCGGAAATTCAGGTTGTTGGCAGCGCTGAAACTGTGATCGATGCGGACGGTCCAGCGGGTCTCATCCTGCTTGACGAAGCGATTCACAACGTAGTTCTTCACGCGTCCGTTGGGGTCCAAATGCCAGTCGCCCGGTTCCGGCATGTACTGGAGAGCCTTCAGAGCGACCGGGTCCAGCATGCCCTGAGGAATCACATTCCCGGGAAACGCAATGGGCGCCGAAGCGCGCTTCCATTGTCCGTTGACCAGGTTGAACTGCTGGTAAATAGTGCTCGGTCCGACCGAGGTCAGGCCAAACCGCGCGGCCACATCCGTCGGCAGCCAGCCGCTGGTTGTGCGAACCAGGTTGTTGAAGTCGCCCTGGCGCATCGCGTCGGTGGGCAAAATCGTGTCTTGCACCAGGAAATCGAGGCGGTAGCGCGGCTCGGCGCCGAAGAAGAAGAACGTTTTGTCATGTCCGTTGTAGATCTTCGGAATCACCACCGGACCGCCGATCGTGCCTGAAAATTGATTGAAGCGGAGGTTGTTCCGTGGACGCGTGCTGCCCGCCGTCCACTTCTCGGCGTTGGTGACAGGGTTGCGCGTGTACCAGAGCGCCACGCCGTGGACGTCGTTGCTGCCCGACTTGGTGGTGACGTTGATGACGCCACCGCCTGTCTGGCCGTATTCGGCGGAGTAGGCAGAGGTCTGAACCGTGAACTCCTGGACCGTCTCAGGCGTGAAGCTGACAACTTCGCGTGCGATGCCGACGCCGGTATTGTTTACGCCGTCGGCGAGCATCACGGTGCTGCCGGCGCGTCCGCCGTTCACGCTGAGGTTGAACCCGGGCACCGGCTGACCGGAAGTGACGTCGGCGTCTTCGCTCCCGGCGACGCCCGTGACATTCGCTGCGGTGAGAGCCAGGTCAAGCACGCTGCGATTAAACAGCGGAACGTCCTGCATCTGACGCGCGGTGATCGTTTGCGTCTGCGTGCCGGACTCGGTGTTCAAGATCGGCGCCTGCGCCTGGACCGAGACCACGGTCTCGACCGATCCGGGCTGGAGCTTCACGTTGCGCGTGACCGTGGTCGCTGTGTCCACCTTCACGTTCTCGATGATCGCCCTGCGGAACCCGGCGGCCTGGACTTCGATCCGGTAGGTAACCGGCTCGAGGTTGCTGACGCCGTACGATCCCGAAGCCGAAGTGGTGGCGACGATTCGTTGATTGGTGCCGACGTTGATGATGGTCGCGGCTGCGCCGGGGACGACGGCGCCCTGCTCATCGAAGACGGTTCCCGTGATGCCGCCGCGATTCGTCTGCGCCAACAGAAGCGACGCCGGGACCAGCAGAAGCGTCAGCAGCCGAATCGAGGACTTGCGGATCACAGCGATGCGGGAATGAGACTTCATACGCCCCCCACCAGCGAAAGCGCGATTAAGATCGCCGCTATACTGCGGTTCTTCGCTCCGTCCCGGTGCACACTGAACCTTGCGGGCCCTGTGGCGTACAGCCCTATACACCGCTCGCATCCGCCGACGCAAGCGGCGGAAGTGAATCGGCGCGCTTTCGCAGTGCAGAACAGGAATGACAGGACTCGAAACCGGAAAAACTGAGACAGGCCCTCAATTTAGCCGTGAAGGGAGGAGTTCGACCTGCACCAAACGATGTCCCGGAGAGTTGTCAGTGGTTGTACAGTGCGAAACATTCCAGGCCCCGCCGTGAGGCTCCCGCGAGGGACTCGCGCGGACGTGCGCCCGGCGCGCAAGTTCCGGTCGTGGCAGTGATTGGGCGCAAGCTGCGGCGGGAACCTGGTCACTTGCCTTCGACATTCCGCATCCGGGCATCACCGGCATCCCCGGCGGCGGTCAGGCGCCGCGCAATTTCGAGTCTCGCTCAAAGTCGCCGGCCAACACTCGCGCCGCTCCCGGGCGCGGCTAGAGGTCCCAGCGCTGTTGCTGCGTTGTGCGCCTTCCCGGAGGCAGAGGAGGTGAACTACTTCTCTCCTGACGACTCGCTGATCGAGCGCGTGCAACAGCGCACCTGACGGTCGGCACGAACCATGACTGTTACTAGGTCTTGACCGATGCTCTATACTCGGCCCTCATTCCCAAGCGAGGGGCCGACATGCGCAGCCTGCGATTGCTTGCCGCCGTTTCTCTCCTGTTGAGTTCTCTCTCCCTTGCCGCCCAGAAGACCTATTCCGCGATTCTGCTGGCGCGCAACGAGCATCCGGCGGTGCGTTCCGCGGCAGAACTGATGGCCAAGTCGCTCGGTATACCTGCGAACCGGATTCGTATCGAATCCCGCAGCGGCGAACCGCGCGGCGGAGAGATCGTGCTCGCAGTCGCGCCGGTAGAATCGAAGGGCAAATCGCCACTGGCGGAGTCGATTCGGGGAGACGGCTACGCGATCAGGTTCAGCCCGGGCGGCGGCGCGACCATTCATGGCGCGCGCCCGCGGTCGTTGCTGTACGCGGCCGGCGACGTGCTGTTGTGGAAGAACAGGACTGCCGGGGAGTTCGTTCGGAACCCCGAATTCCGGGTCCGCGCGGGGCAGTACGATCCCAGCCTTTCTGTCGCCGAGTTTGTGGCGGAACTGGGTGTGAACGCAATCATCATGCGGCGCGAAGCTGCCGCCGTCACGATGAAGGACACCCTTCCCGACGTCTTCCGCCTGCTCGACCCGGCGACACAGTCTCGGCTGGAGAAGCAGCAGGCGCAGGCCATCGAGGAGAACCAGGATTTCCTCCGCAAGTGCCACGACGCCGACGTTACCGTTTATGCGTTCCTGTACGGCAACGACTTCAACGCCTGGTCGCCTCCGTTGTACCAGGCCGCGATCAGGGCGTTTCCTTCCGCCAAAGGCACTCCCGTGCCGAATTCGCTGGAAAAGAATTCGCTCTCGCCCGCCGATCCGAATACGTGGAAGTTGTTTCGCGCTTACATCACCGAGCTGCTCCAGGTAACCGGCGCCGACGGACTGTATGCGACGTTTTGGGACCGCTATGGGATCTACTGCGAAGAGGAACGCTGCCGCGCGGCCGGGCTCGACAAATTCTCCAACGAACTGCTCGAATGCGTACGGCAGTATTATGAAGCGACGCACGCGCTGGGAAGAAAGCTGGTGGTGCGCACGTGGGGGTCGGGTTCGCCACACTGGCTTCGCGATGAGTACGTCCACGCGCCCGGATACGGGACGTTTGGCGGCACAGAGGAGCAGTTGTGGGGGCGGGTCATTCGCGAGCTTCCACCCGATCTCATTCTGCAGACGAAGGTCTACTACTCGGATTGCGAGCCCGGCGCGCGCTTCAGCCCATTGATCGGACACACGGCTCCGCATCCGCAGATCGTCGAGTACCAGGTGAGCGGCCAGTTTGTCGGCCGCTTCTATTTCCCTGCCTCGTCCGTGCAGGAGATGGCGACGACGATGCGGCAGGCGCGGGAGTTGGTCGGCGAAGACGGCGGCGTCAACATCTTTCCCGGCGGGACGATGCAGACGAACTACTCGGTATTCGATGACATCCTGAACAGCATCAACCTGTACGCCTGGCGGCGGCTTTCGTGGGACACGCGCGTCGACGTCGATCAGATCTGGTCGGACTGGGCAGCATCGATTTATCCGGCGCGGGCTGCGCCGCACATCATCAAGGCGTTGCAGCTTTCCGAGAGCGTTGTGGGCCGCACGTTCTCGACGCTCGGGCTGGGCAGCAGCACGAACTCCGACTTCGCCGGCAACATCGCCCGGCGCGAAACGCTGCTGCGCTACACAAACCGGTACTATCTGCCGGAATACGCGCGGTTGCTCGAGCCTACGCAGGAGAACATCCAGCGTGTGGTCGGCGAGAAGGCGAAAGTCGAGGCTGAGCTCAACCAGATGCAATCCGAGATCGAGCAGGCGCGGCCGTTCCTGCCGGCGGCGCAAAGTGAGGAGCTGAATACGCGCTTCGACTGGCTGAAGGAATTCGCGATCGTCAACAATCAGCTCGACGAGAGCCTGTGGAGGTATCGCTACCTGCGCTATCTCGACTCGATGCTGACCACCGATCCGGCCCAGTTGCGGAATATTGCGAAGTCATACGACACCGTGGAGCAGCACGCGAAGCTGCTCTTCCGCTATTCTCCGTCGCAGAAGTTCAGTTGTTACACGACGACGATGGGCGAGCTGGCCAACAAGCCCTCGCTCGGCAATCCGTTGCCGCTGATGCACGAGCTGTATGCGAAATCGAAAGAGCTGATCGAACAGTCGGTTGGGCCGGATTATCTGCCAGCCGACGAGCGCCGCTGAAGAAGCCGCGATGCGAATCGGGAACGTTGGAACGAGAGTCGCTCTGCTGGTTGCCGTCCTGATGACGCTGCTGCAGTTGGCGTCGGCACTACAGCAGGCCCGTCCGGCGACTGAGATCCTGCTGTGGCCGAACGGCGCGGCGGGAGCGCTTGGCGATCGTCCGGAAGACAAGCCGAGCCTTACACCGTTTCTCACCGTCTCAGGAAATCGGACGGGCTCGGCAGTGATCGTCTGCCCCGGCGGCGGCTACGCACATCTCGCCGATCACGAAGGGCGGCCGGTCGCGCAGTGGCTGAACACTCTCGGCATCAAGGCATTCGTTCTCAAGTATCGGTTGGGGCCGAGCGGCTACCACCATCCAGCGATGCTAGAGGACGCACAACGCGCGGTGCAGCACGTGCGTTCCCGCGCGAAACAATGGGGTATCGATCCGGCGAAGATCGGGATCATGGGCTTCTCGGCCGGCGGGCACGTGGCTTCGTCGGCAGGAACACATTTCGTCGCCGGTGATCCGAATGCTGCGGATCCGATCGCGCGCATGAGTTCGCGCCCCGACTTCATGATCCTTATCTATCCCGTGATCACGATGGGCGAGTTTGCGCACGCAGGCTCGCGACAGAATCTGCTTGGGCCGAATCCGTCGCCGGAGCTCGTGGAGTTGATGTCAAACGAGAAACAGGTCACGCGCGACACGCCACCGGCATTCTTGGTCGCCACCGCCAACGACGCCACGGTGCCGGTGGAGAACAGCATGGCGTTTGCCGAGGCTTTGCGTCGGGCCGGCGCCGGATTCGAACTGCACGTGTTCCAGACGGGGCCGAAGCATGGATACGGCCTCGCGCAGGGTGACCCGGTCGTCGGGATATGGCCGAAGCTGTGCGAGCAGTGGCTGCGTGCCCATGGCTTCTAATCGCGGATGGTCTCAGGCTCAGTTATCTCGACCCCCTTCTCGACACGTTGCTTCTGTTTCGTAGCGGAAACTACAACTCAGGTGAACACCTTCTCCGGTAGACGCGGCATTGTCAGAGACGCCTGTTTTTGTCGACCATCTTCAAGGCAATTTGCTAACGGCATTTGTCGTCCTTGATTCTCGTGCATTCCTATGCCAGCGATAGGGTCACGGGGGTGGACATTGAACAACTGGTGAAATAGTGCGCTGTAAGAAGCTGCTGGACTTCAGCGGCTGCAACTTCCGACCGGAACTGGTTCGCTCCACCCGGCAATCGGTTTCGCTGAAGGTGATTGACTGAACGGGGCCACCGAAGCGAATCGCCGAGAACCGGGAACATTCGCTATCATCCTGAAGGTAATGTCAGAGGGGGCGGTTTATGCCTATGTCGGTATTTCGTTGCGGCGCGATCCTGCTGATAGCCACTGCTTCGTTCGCACAAAGTCCGCAACCCAATCCAGCGGGGTTAACCGCCGAGGCCATCATGGCCCGCGTCGCAGCTAATCAGGATCGCAGCGAGGCGCTGCGCAAGCAATACGTCTATAAACAACATATCCACATTCTCACGCATAAACGCGGCGGCAAGCTGATGCGGGAAGAGACCGCAGATTACAACGTGGTTCCAACGTCGGACGGCACCAAAAAGAAGCTCACGCTGCTGACCGGCCGCTACTGGCACAGGGGAAGGTACGAGCAGTTTACGGGCAAGCCAACACCGGAGAAAGACAGTTTCGACGGCGATTTGATCAATGACTTACGCGACGATTTGTCGGACGACAAAGCCAAAGACGGCTTGGCCAGACGCTGGTTTCCACTGACCAGCGAAGAGCAGAACGATTACGCTTTCAAACTCCTCGGTCAAGAGGTGCAGCAGGGCCGCAGCATTTACCACATCAGTTTCCAACCGAAGGACAAGGACGAGGTCCCGTGGGCGGGCGAGGCGTACATCGATGCTGCAGAATTCGAGCCCGTGCGGGTGTTTACCAAGCTGGCAGGGCGCATTCCACTTATCTTCCGCACCCTGCTGGGGATAAATGTTCCGGGAATTGGCTTTAATGTCGTCTATCAGCGGCAGCCAGATGGAGTGTGGTTTCCTGCCACGCTTGGCACCGAGTTCCGGATTCGTGCCGCGTTCGTCATCGACCGGCAAGTGTCCGTGTCGTTGGAGAACAGCGCATTCGAGCACACCCACGTGGTAAGCAGGATGAAAGTGATTGGGGAAGAGGAGTGAGCAGCGAGGCATGCCACCTAGTCCAAAATCTCTCCCAGAGTCGTGCCTGTTATCGTAGTTGGCGCACTAACATCCCGATAACGCTCAATGACCAGCGGTCAAAACGTGACGCCCGATAGCGTCAACTGTCGTCTCTACGGTCCCCAATAGGTGAACTTGAAGAGAACACCCGGACGGATGTCGAAACCGATCTCTCCGCCGCACTCAATAGTGTGGTGCCCGGGGTCGATACGACCAGCGTGACCGACGGGGTACGGCCAAATTTTTCCGTCAATCTTGATCGGTCCGCAGTGGCCCCCATTGTCATCGACAACTGCGAGATAAGTCTTCCCGTCCTTTGAGGGCGCGAATGAACCTCTCAAATCCCGGCTACAGCCGACGCAGAGAAATGTAGCTATAAACACTCTATTGCGATTTTTCCATTCTCGACATGCATCCTTCGTTAACCTAACACCTTCGCCATTCGGCTGCATATCCGTGATCTGCACCCTGTTCTCACGATCCATTGTTTCCAGATCCGAATTTTCGCCCGATCCTGTTCGGGGTTATAGGTCGGGCCTCCGGTGGGAGGATTTTTCACAATTTCACTCAAGATGCGAAGAGCAACGGCGGAGGGGGGCGAGCACAAAATCATCGCCGGGGCGCCACAACTTCTTCTCCTTTACGATCCGATCGTAGTCGGAATCACGATCGAAAAGAGTGGCTAGCGTCAGTACGGAAAATCCTCCGCCTATACATTGCAACTCTTGTTGCACGAATGGATCAATACCGGCCACTTCTTCAACCTCGCAGAAAATGCCCTGTAGAACCTGGGTATCACCTGATTCCGCAACGGGCAAACCCGAGACTTGTGAACCGGCTTCAAGACTAAGTCCGATGCAGACGAGTAGGACCCCAACAAACCGATTGGTTCGCATATCCTTCTCAGCTTACGCAGCCCCGTCCTATTCAGTAGATCACGTTGGTAACCATCGAGGACTACTACGTCTTTATTTTTATTCTGTGCTGGAATTTTCCCCAGAAATACCTCCAGAGCCGCTGACGGATCACTTGATCCCTCAATTTCAAATGTGAGACGCACACCTTCCAGCATCTCTTTATCCGCTAACAAATGGTCAACCACCTTCTGCCAGTTCGGCACCGCATGGTATTCGAGCACTAGTTTCAAGGCGATGTTTTCAACGAACAAATACTCGGTTGCATGAGAACGGCGTACAGGCGCTTCTTCTCAGCTTGTGTCAGGGAATTGCCTTCGGGATGAAACAGTCCATGACAATGTCGGCTCCCACGCCCGAGTAGACTTTGGTGATGCTGACCAACCAACCAAGGCCCGGGAGAGGAGCCAACATGTTAATCATAGGATGCGATTATCATCCGGGCTTCCAGCAAATTGCTTTTGTGGACACCGATACGGGTGAGTTACAGGAGCGACGGCTGTTGCATCGCGAGGAAGCGGAAAAGTTTTATCGCGATCTGGCAGCGTAAGGAGTGGAGGTGCGTGTGGGGATGGAAGCAAGTGGACACGCACGCTGGTTTGAGCGACTGCTGGCGGAACTGAACTTCGAGTTGTGGATGGGCGACGCCGCCGCGATCCGAGCGAAGCGGGTACGCAAGCAGAAGACCGATCGCCAGGAATGCGCAGCACATTCTGGACCTGCTGCTGGAGGATCGTTTTCCCCGAATCTGGGTGGCGAGCTGGGACAATCGTGACCTGCGGCAGCTCTTGTGGCGTCGGCACCGGATGGTGCAGGCGCGCACACGGATCATGAACCAGTTGCAAGCCGTGGCCATCAACGAAGGCTTACGCTGTAAGAATGAGGTTATGGCGAGAGCCGGGACGAAAGCAACTGGAGGGGTTCCGGTTGGCGCCGTGGGCCAGCCGACGCCGCCGCGATCTGTTGGAGTTACTGGACCGATTGAACCCAACGATCGCGGAGCTAAGCCAAGCGATTGATGAGGAAGTGGAAAAGTATCCCGCGGCGCAGCGACTGATGACCCATCCCGGAGTGGGTGCCCTGACGGCACTGGCCTTCGTGCTGGTCATCGGAAACGCGGAGCGGTTTCACCGCGGCAAGCAGATCGCAAGCTATCTGGGTCTGGTGCCGGCGGAAGAGTCCAGTGGTGGCGAGCGGCGACGGCTAGGACATATCAGCAAACAGGGCAGCTCGTTGCTGCGTTTCTTTTTGGTGGAAGCGGCTCAGGTCACGCTGCGAAGCGACCCGGAGTGGCGCAGCAAGTTTTTCCACCTGGCCATGCGACGAGGACGAAAGACTGCCAAAGTCGCGATGGCACGTAGACTGGCAGTCCGTCTCTACTGGATGTGGCGCGAAGAACGGGATTACGAGCAGTCGAAAAAGTTCGGTCCGCACGCGGGCCAGCCCGGAACAGGCGTTGGTGAGAAGTCGAACACCGCGTAATCGATTGGGCAGCCCGCTCCCTTCGCTGGGGAGTTCGAACTAGCAATCATGATCGAGGTTGTGGACCGAAGAGGATCACTCAAACCGCAACGCTGAAATCGGATCGATCCGTGTTGCTTTTCTCGCTGGAACCCAGACTGCTACTAGCGCCACCACGCACAGGAAGATTGGGGTCAGGACGAATGCTGTCGGATCCCACGTTTTTACCCCGAACAGGAATCCCGTCAGAAACTTCGTCAGCCAGAAGGCTCCGCCGATTCCGATGACTAGCCCAATTCCCGCAAGCAGCATTCCCTGACGAATCACCATATTGCGAATGTTCGAAGCGGGCGCTCCCAGAGCCATCCTGACGCCGAGTTCCGGGGTTCGCTGCTGGACCGAGTAAGCCATTAATCCATAGATGCCGATCGCCGCCATCAGTAACGCCGACGTGCCGAAGACCGTGAGCAGCAGCATGTTGAAGCGTTCGCGCGAGGTCGTCAGCACGACGATCTCGTCCATGCTGCGGATGTGCGCCACGGGCAGACCGCCCGTCGCTTCGCGGATCGCGCTGGTGACGGCGGCCGTGAGGGTGTGGGGCTCCATCCGCGTGCGCACAATCCACCACAAGGGCGCGATGCGCGAGTTGAGCTCCGTGACTTTGTCCGGCATCTGCGCAACCGGGATATACATGGTTGGACCCGGGTCCTGATTGAGTCCGCCATCGCGTGTGTCTCCAACAACACCGATCACCTGCCGCGGTGGTTCGACGAAGACCGGTCCCATGCCCGCTCCAATCACGACGCGGTCGCTCAGCGGATCACCGTGGGGCCAGAACTGCCGCGCCATCGCCTCATTGATGATGACGACACCGGGCGCAGCTCCGTTATCTTGTTCGGTGAAATTGCGCCCGCGGACGACGGGCACCTTGAAGACGTCAAAATAACTCCACGAGACCGGGAAGTATCCTGCTCCACCCGTATTCGGATTGTTGCCGTTCGCCCGCCCGACAATGTTGAAAGGCAGCCCAAAGCCACCTTGCAGGGGCAGACAGCACGCGGCGGCACTGGCCGTGACGCCGGGAACGGCATTGATCCGCTCGGTGCCGTCGTGAATGACCGGCGCGACGCCGCTGGTCTTCAGAAACCGGTCGCCGCTGATCGACATGGCCATGGTGAGCACGTTGTGCGTGTCGAACCCGGGATCGACCGACTGCAGGTTCATAAACGTGCGAATGAGGAGCGCCGC
>Ga0209803_1001551_pt1 | contig 15010 bp, 16 predicted proteins | sample GraSoiAngelo_138_FD_185895 | JGI IMG/M metagenome (GOLD analysis project Ga0209803, IMG submission 185895) | Grasslands soil microbial communities from the Angelo Coastal Reserve, California, USA - 14_0929_09_40cm (SPAdes) (version 2) | ecosystem: Environmental > Terrestrial > Soil > Grasslands ...
CAGCCAGCTGCCCACAGTCGAGGCACTCGTACTCCGAGAGCGCATTTAGTCAACTCCCGCTAACGACGCAAACTGGCACACATTCTAGCGCCTGACCGCTCTCATGTCTTCTCAAAGCGGGCGCTTACGCGGTATGCCGGCGCGGCGCGGATAGCGCTCTGGCGTCTCGGCCGCTTTGCGTACGAGCACGAGCGTTGGCGCCGGGCCCGGGCCCGCAATTTCGAGGCGCTCCAAGAGCTGGATGGTACCGCCGAGAACGGACAGGGCGTTCGCCGCCTCCCGGACTTCCCGCTCAGCCGCGCTTCCCTTTGGCGTGGCGAGGTAACCGCCCAGGTGCAGGAAGGGCAGCGCCAGCTCGGCCAGAATGCGCAGTGGCGCCACCGCCCGCGCCAGCGCCAGGGCATAGACGCCCCGCTGTGTGGGGTCGTGAGCCAGGTCCTCGGCACGCGCCTGAACTGCGGCCACGCCGCTCAGCCGTAGTTCAACCAGCGTCTCCTCGAGAAAACGCACCTTCTTGGCCGACGCTTCCAGCAGCGTCATCTCGAGGTCGGCGCGCGCGATTTTGAACGGCAGGCCCGGGATGCCCGCGCCCGTCCCGATGTCGATCACAGGTGACTCAACGACCCCGGCGCGCTCGAGGGCCCTCAGGAAGGCAGCTGATTCCGCAAAGTGACGCCCTTCAATCGAAGGGCGATCCCGAAGAGAAGTCAGGCTGGCTCGCCGGCGGCTCTCCAGTAGCCGCTGCAAATAGACCTCGAACTGTTCGTGCTGAACCGAGCTTAGATGCTTTCTTAACCCTTTACCAACTGCCATACGCAAATCCATCGTAACCGGCTCTCCCCCAGGGTCGTCTTACGCCCTGGAACCGGCAAACCGCGATGGAGAGCCTCGCAAAGCAGAGTGCCCACGAGACGTGGAAGGCCCGCCTGCAGGGCGGGAGCCGGTGCGGAGTATAGCAGATGGGTTTCGGGATCAAGCAGGTCACAAAGCGGCTAGGCACGGCCGCCCTATTGCCGTTAATCGTCCTCGGCGCCGTGATCGCCGCTTCGGCGCTCTCTGCCACTTCCGCCGTAGCCCTCGACGGCGAAGAGCAGGCGTTTCTAGGCCTTATCAATCAGTACCGCGCTCAGAACGGACTCGGAGGCCTTTCCCTTGATGGCCAACTGAACGACGCATCGAAATGGATGAGCCAGGACATGTGCGCGAAGAACTACTTCAGCCACACGGATTCCCTTGGTCGAGACCCCTTCGCACGGATGGCCGCCTTTGGCTACAACTACAACACCTGGAAAGGCGAAAACCTTGCCGCCGGTACCGATACAGCCCAGGCCGCTTTCGATATCTGGAGGAACTCACCCGGCCACAACGCCAACATGCTCAACGGCAACTTCACGGTTATAGGCATCGGCCGGGCGCTCGGCTGCGCTGGATATTCGGCCTATTGGACGACCGACTTCGGCGGTCAAGGCGGCGCGCCACCGCCCCCTCCTCCGGCTCCCGCGCCGGCACCAGCTCCGCCCCCGCCGCCACCGCCTCCACCCCCGGCGCCTGATCCCACTCCCGCACCGACACCAGAACCCACGCTGGCACCGACTCCTGTACCGACGCCGGCGCCGACACCGGTACCAATCCCTAGCGAGGTGCAGATATTCTCCCAGGTCCAACCTTGGTGGGAACGGCTGATCGTAATCGAACACGACGGCTCACTTCTGCACAGCCTGTCCCACCTCGCTCAGAGCTACCTGGAGCTATCGAACGGGAGCTTGGTCCACGCTGACGCTCCCGCGCAAGTGCAGAGCTAGCGACGCGGCGCCTAAGGGCTGGCGTTTTCGGGCGCCTGGGCAACCGCCTTCACGCGCTCTGCCCGCACCAGCACGCGGTGGCTGTAGTTGCCCCCGAAGGGACCCTGACCGGTTTTCAACCAAGTGCCACCGCAAGTGATCATGGTGATCACCTCTTTTGAGGTGAAGTCCATCGCCTTGAGAACATTCGGGTCTTCGTAGGCAGTCGCCACATTGCCGGTCACGCGATAGTTCAGCTTTTGACCATCCTCGAGTGTTACGGTCACAGTATCACCGATCTCGAGCTCTCGCAGACGGTAGAAGACGCCCGCTATCGGCTGCCTGGTGCTAGTCTGCCAGTCGACGTGCCCAGCGAGAACCGCATTGCTGTGCTGCCCGGGGGCTGCAGTGAAGTTGTACCACGCAACCTGATCCGGCCGTTCGGGCACTTGGGGATAGCGCTCGGCGTCGAGTCCCATCGTAACGATCGGCGCGTCGATGTACAGGCGAGGAATGGCCAGGCGCACGGGCGGCGGTGGTAGCGGCCCCAAGTCAAGCTGCTTGGCGGCAGCTCCGGCCTGGCTTTGAGCCGCGCCTTCGCTCAGAATCTGCTCGATGCTGCCTTGGTCGGGTAAATTCGCGCCATCGTTGTTTAGCGCGGCAAAAATACTGACAACAGCAGCACCAAGCAGAGCCAGTGAGGCGACAAGGATGCCGGCTCCCAGCGCGACGCTGCGATCAATATGCGAGAACCACGAACGCATCATCTACAGGTTAAAACGACGCTCAACCGATTACAAATACGCTCCCGGCGCGGGATGCAGTTGTCCGCTGGCGAGAGCGATTTTGTTGGTAACTTTTGATTCTGAGCTCGCGTTCTATCTTTTGACGGGGAAATAGGGTAATATACGGGCGCAACCACCTTAAGCCAATAGCAGGGGGGCTTAATTGGGAGGGATGGCCCGGTGAGCCCTAACGGCCACGCTCAAGGTGAGCGTCTGATGGTAGACGCAGCGCGGGCAGGTGACGCCAGCGCATTATCAGAGCTGTACACGCTCTATTTCCCCAGGGTATACCGTTACATACTTGCCCGTACGGGCAATACATATGATTCCGAGGACTTGGCGGAAGAGGTCTTCATGCGCGTACTGGAGGCCATCGAGCGCTTCCAGTGGCGGGAAGCTCCGTTCTCGGCCTGGCTTTTTCGGATCGCGCACAACGCGGTCATCAGCCAGCGCCGCAAGGAGACCGCCCGTGGCCGCTCGTCTCAACTCTCGGAAGGCCTCGCGGTCAATTCCCAAGGGCCGGATGAACTGGTAGAGAACCGGCTGGCCCTGACCGATATCCGTGAGGCGGCGGAGAAACTTCCGGAGGCGCAGCGACAGGTCATCGCGCTGCGGTTCGCGGCGGGCCTCTCAGTAGCGGAGACCGCTCGGACGATGGGAAAGGGTGAAGGGAACGTAAAAGTAATACAGCACAAGGCGATCGTGAAGCTCCGCGAAATGATGGGGCAGGCGAGACCCGCGAAAGTATATGAAAGCGAGACGGCTCGATGAGGTTCTGGACGAATGCCTTTCCGCTTACCTGGAAGGCAGGAGGAGCGTCGACGAAAGCCTCTCGCTTTACCCGGCCCTGCGACATGAACTTGAACCGCTTCTTTGGACGGCCGTAGAGGTAGCAGATACCTTCAACCAATCCTCACCTCCCGAACACGTTGAAGAGCGCGGGCGCCAAGAATTTCTGACGAGCGCGTCTGTCCGCCAGCGGGCAAAGCTACTCACGTACGACCTCAATTTCGCGCAACGATTAGGTGAATTGGCGCGGCGTCCGCGCCGGCTGCTGATTGTGGCCGCCTTCGTGATCGGTCTCGCAGTTGCAGGAACCATCGCTTCCAGGCTCGAATTATCGTCGGATGAAACCAGCGAGGAGGCGGCGTCCGTCCCTTCTCCGCTCACTCCCGCAGTTGGCGGCCTTCGGGACGCTCAGCAGCAATTGTGGCGGCGAGCCAATCAAGGAGTCGACGTCTCACCAGAAATGATTCGGGCGCTGGCGAGAACGACAACCGTACTCGACTCTCAGGTAGGAGACTTCTCGGCGCTGGACAGCCAAGCCCGCCTTGAACTCGAGCGGGCCATCGCCGACCAATACCTGCTACTCCACCTTATCGCGAACACCCAGCCGGCGCCGACAGCGCCTGAAGCCAGACGAGCTCTCGGCGTCACTCAACAAGTGGCGCGAAGCTGGGGCATTGATCTGCCGCAAGTGCCACCGGCTGCGCCGGCCTCACCGGTCACTCCGGTAGATGGGACCGCGACCAGCCAGCCATCTTCCCCAACGCCATTCTCGTCTCAAGGCAATGAGACGCCTTCGGCCGAGACGCCAACTCCGGAATCGGGCGCAAACACTTCGCCGTGAAGCCGACTCTCGTTGACATCGTCTTGCGCACGAAATTAGAATTAGTTCCCCATCATGTCTGAAGTGACGCTCTGGGAGGCGGCTGCCCAATACGTCGACACTCTGAAAGGCGCATCTCGCCAACCGGCGCTGATCGAGGTGAATCGCTTCGTAGAATGGCAGGGGCGTAGTCATCTCGTAAAGCAGCTCCGGGGCCACGACATCGAGCTTTATGCTGAGCGCATGGGGCCGTCCAACCCGAATTCCACGCGTAGAGCTGAACAACTGCGAGCATTTCTTCTCTACTTGAAGAAGAGGGACCTCAGCGAGATAAATCTGGCTCCCCACCTGCGCTTGCGCAAAGGCGGAGCAAAGATCGCCGGGACCGCCGGACAGGAATTGACAATGGTGGAGCTCACGCGCGAAGGGATCGAGGCGTTGAGGGGCGAACTTGACACTTTAGTTTCCCAGCGCTCGGGCGTCCGCGAAGAGATCCGTAAGGCAATGTTGGACAAGGACTTTCGCGAAAACGCCCCGCTGGACGCCGCTAAGGACAAGCAGGGACACATCGAGGCGCGCATTCGCGAAATCGAGGCGACGCTAAAACGCGCTGTGGTTGTCCAGCAGTCCGCAGAAGGCGATCGGGTACAGGTCGGCGTGACGGTGCACGTCCGGAATCTGCGCAGCGGGGCGATCAATCGCTTCACTATTGTTGGCCCCACCGAATCGAATGCCGCCGACGGTAGGATTTCTAGCGTATCGCCCGTGGGCCGCTCGCTCATCGACCGCAGCGTCGGCGATGAGGTAGAAGTGTCGGCACCCGCGGGGATGATGCGATTGCGGGTCGAGCGAATAGGCGAATAGCGCTCGCCGCCTGAGCCTAAGAACCTGGGCGGAGAATCTTGGGTAGCATCTCCTCGGGGCCGCTCGCCACAGTAAAGTGGTCGTTAATCTCGGGGTCCTCATACCCGGCGATGTATCGCCATGTCCGAATGCCGACTACCGCGACATCCAGTCGCCGGCACATGCTGAACGCTTCGTCGCCCTTCCCGACCGGCACGTAGAGATATAGCGGCGCCAGCTCCGAGTAGGGAAGCCATTCGAAGCGCGCCACCGCCTCGCGCACCGTCTCATTCGTTTCGACCTCGGCGACGATCTTCGCGTTGTTCTCGGGGTGCTGGACTACAACGATGTCTGGGTAGGCCACCAGACTGCCTCGCAACTGCACGCCCATCGTGCGCTGTGGGACATTAACATACGTCTTTAAGTCCCGGTACTTCTCAGTGGGAAAGCCAAAACGCCGTCGCACGATATCTCGCAGCGCCTTCTGGTGTAGTAGATCACGGGCTTCGCTGCGCAGTGCCGTAGTGGGTGGAACGTATGCCCGAGGCTGCCCGGCGGCTGGCGCCGGTCCAAGCATCTGCGATAGGAGAAGGCTCTCAGGAAGGCTGCCCTTCAAACTTGCGAACGCTCTATCAATAGCGTCGTTCCGCGCTTGGTCCTCCTTCTCCACGCCTTGGGTCATACTGACTGCCTCTCATCCATGTTCAGCATTTGAAGCAAGTATCAGTGACGCATTGAAAAGGAGCAAGGCCGCCAAAACCGCCAGCTTGACACGCGCTCCTGCCATTTGTGATATTTGGTACAAAGGATCCCCATCTGTGACTCCCGCCGCACTTCTTGTGTTACGCTTCCCCGCTTTGGCCTGTTTCCGGACGTAACGAGGGATGCAGAAGACCGGCGCTATCGAGACGACTCGTCGGGCCAATCTCTTACCCGGTCTGGCGAGCCATTTTCGCTTCGAATTTCTGGCGATTGCTACTATCGTGCTGACCTACGGCCTCATCGTGTTGGGCGGCGCGGTCCGCGCCACCGACTCGGGCACAGCCTGCCCCGATTGGCCTCTCTGTCACGGACAAGTGCTTCCTCGCCTGGAAGGGCACGTACTCGTGGAGTACTCCCACCGTTTGGTTGCTTCAATCGTGGGCGTTCTCATATTCGCGACAGCGATTTGGGCGTGGCGCCGCAATCGGAACGATTCCCTCGTGACAGGCGCCGCCCTGCTCGCCACCGTTCTTCTCGTCGCTCAGGTGCTCGTCGGGGCAGCGACTGTAGACACCGAGACAAACGCCAGTGTTGTCGCGCTGCATCTTTCGATAGCGCTCACCCTGCTGGCGACACTGATTGTCCTTGGCCTGGCCTCCGTCCGCCCAGGCATTGAGACCGCTGGAGAGCTTCCGATGCTTCCCATCATCGTTGCTCTCGGAGCGTTCGCACTGGTAATCAGCGGCGCTTACGTATCGCAAGAGGGCGCTGGACTGGCGTATCCGGACTGGCCGCTATTCAACGGCAAACTGGTGTCCGCAGGCGGCCGCCTCGCAGACCTTCATTACGCGCACCGTCTGCTGGCTGCCGGCCTGGGCGTCCTCATGTTGGCCCTCGCGGCGGTGACTTGGCGACGTGAGAGACGGCTCATGGTCATCGTAGCCGTCGGTGTTGCCCTTGCCATATATGTTGCGCAAGTTTTCGTCGGAGCTGCGAATATCTGGCTCACACTCGCCACCCCCATGCGTATCCTGCATCTTGCCCTGGCGTCGGCCCTCTGGGCCGTGTTAGCTTTCACTTCGGCATGGAGCTACCTCAGACCCGGCACCAGAGAGCAGACAACCTGAGATGTTAAGCGCCGTCACGACAACCACGCGAGTTGCGCGTGACATGAACGTCGCGCTCCTCGCGTATGTGCGGCTCACCAAGCCCCGCATTGTCCTTCTGCTTGTAATCACGACGATACCGGCGATGATACTTGCGGATGGAGGCCTGCCGTCGCCCTGGCTCATCCTTGCGACAGTCCTCGGCGGCTCCGTCGTGGCCGGCGGTGCCAACGCCTTGAACATGTACTTCGATCGCGACATCGACGAGCTCATGTTGCGGACCCGGGACCGCCCGGTCCCGGCCGGGCAGATCGAGCCCGAGAAGGCTGCTCTCTTCGGTCTTGCGCTGGCGCTGGGGGGATTCTTATTCCTTGAATGGACCGTGAACCTTCTGGCCGCAGCACTTACTCTGGCCGCGTTCTGCTTCTACGTTCTCGTTTATACGGTCGTTCTGAAGCGCACGACTCCGCTGAATATCGTCATCGGCGGTGCCGCCGGGGCCATGCCGCCGGTTATCGGGTGGGCAGCGGTCAACAACGAGCTAGCTGTCCCCGCGCTCATCATGTTCGCGATCGTTACTCTCTGGACGCCGCCGCACTTCTGGGCGCTTTCCCTCAACTATAGCCGGGACTATGAGCGCGCCGGCGTGCCGATGCTTCCCGTCGTCGCTGGGCCCGCTCAAACCAAGCGACAGATCCTTGCCTATTCGCTGGCTCTTGTCGTTGCATCTTTGCTTCTTGCCATTTGGAGTGATGCCGGCGTCGTTTATTTCGCGGTGGCGCTCGTGTTGGGCGGCGGCTTCTTGTACTGTGCGCTGCGCCTTTTGAAATCTTCGTCTCAAAGAGCCGCCGCCGACCTCTTTCGATATTCCATCGCTTATCTCGCTCTGCTGTTTTGCGCGATCGCGGTCGACGTGCTGGTGAAGGTGTGAGCCCGCCCGACTTGCCCCACGTCGCGGGTTGCCCCATCATATCTGGCAGACTAGCATATTCCCTCTCGCATGCGGATGACCGTGAGTAAGCTGCGTCTTCCACGACCGCGATCAGCTCAAATCGTTGCCGGTCTGTTTCTACTGCTCCTGATCGCGCTGCTGGCAACGGGTTGTATCGGGGATACGGACACTCCGCAGAACACTCTGGCGCCTGAGGGAGAGGTCGCGCGGCATCAGCGCAATCTTTTCATGCTGGCAATGTGGCCAGCTCTCGTCGTCATGATTCTCGTTGAGGGGGCAATCGTCGTGACGCTCCTGCGTTTTAGACGGCGCAAAAATGACGCGATTCCCAAGCAGACGCATGGCAATACGCCGCTAGAAATCGGCTGGACGATCGTTCCGACGATCATAATTATTGCCTTCGTTGGAGTACCGATGCTCCCGGTCCTCTTCGACCTCGGGCGAGACCCAAAGGCGGACGCTTATCCCATCGAAGTAGCCGGCCAGCGATTTCAGTGGTCGTTCAAGTACCCGGACATCAAAGATGCACGCACAGGCGAACCGCTGGAGTCGCCGCCGGTTGTGCCTGGGCGGGCCGCCGAGCTTCACATTCCGGCCGGCAAGGAGATCGCCCTAACAATTACGTCCATCGACGTCAACCACAGCTTCGGTGTACCAAGATTGGCCGGGACGCAAGACGCGATACCAGGGGAGCAGCACCGTATCTGGATCAAGGCAGACCATCCAGGATCATTTGCCGGACAGTGCCGGGAGCTTTGTGGTACCGGTCACGCGGGGATGCTTATCACGGTAATCGCACAGAATCAGGAAGACTTCGACGCCTGGGCTAAGGAGGCGGCGGCCGGGGTGAAGACGGTGCCGGAAAGCGGGGGACCAGAGGCGGTCGCCGCGACAGGAAGCGGGGAGTAAGGCATGGCGACGGAATGGCCACAGACGCGGAAGAGTGGGCTAGCCGATGCGTTGCGCGGAGCCCGCGAGATGGCGGACCAGCATTACGGCATCTGGAGCTGGATCGCCACCGTCGATCACAAACGCATCGGCATCATGTACGGTGTGACGGCCTTTATCTTCTTCCTCACCGGGGGGATCGAAGCGCTTCTCCTTCGGACTCAGCTCATCGTTCCGCATGCGGGCATCCTCGACGCCGACCAGTACAACCGCATTCTCACGATGCACGGAACGACGATGGTGTTCCTCGTGATAATGCCGCTCAGCGCAACCTTCTTTAACCTCATGATCCCGCTGATGATCGGCGCGCGTGATGTGGCGTTCCCGCGATTGAACGCTTTCAGCTACTGGGTATTCCTCGCCGGCGGAATCTTCTTGAACGTGAGCTTCTTCACGAAGAATGTCTTCTCCGGTGAGCTCGGCGCGCCGGACTGCGGCTGGACTTGCTACTCCACCCTGTCCTCCAAAGCGTTCTCGCCCGGTCATGGCGTCGACTTTTGGGCGTTGGGCGTGCAGATCCTTGGGATTGCCTCACTGGCCTCAGGCTTCAACTTCATCGTCACGATCCTCAACATGCGGGCGCCCGGCATGACCCTCTTCCGGATGCCGCTGTTTGTCTGGATGACCCTGGTCACTTCGTTTCTGCTCATTTTCGCGATGCCGGTCATCGCCGTTGCTCTGTTCGAGCTAATCTTCGACCGACTCTTCAACGCCAACTTCTTCAACCCGGACAAGGGCGGCAACCCTCTCCTCTGGCAGCACATGTTCTGGTTATTCGGGCATCCAGAAGTGTATATCCTGATCCTTCCAGCTATGGGTATCGTCTCCGAAATATTGCCCACCTTCTCGCGGAAGCCGTTGTTCGGTTATCCGTTCGTTGTCTTCTCGGGAATCGCGATCGGCTTCATGAGCTGGGGCGTCTGGGTACACCACATGTACACGACCGGCTTGGGGACGGTCGCGAACTCAGCCTTTGGCATCTCGACGATACTCATCGGCGTGCCCACAGGCGTCAAAGTACTGAACTGGATGGCGACACTGTGGGGCGGATCGCTCAACCTAAAAGCGCCGATGATGTTTGCGGTTGGCTTCGTCGCGATGTTCACGATCGGCGGGCTGAGCGGCGTGACGCATTCGGTCGTGCCTTCTGATTACCAGCAGCAGGACACGTATTACGTCGTGGCGCATTTCCACTACGTCCTATTCGGCGGCGCGATCTTCGCTCTGTTCGCCGGCTTCTACTACTGGGTGCCGAAGTTCACCGGCAAGCTCCTGGACGATAGGCTGGGACAGATACATTTCTGGCTGATGCTCATCGGCTTCAACCTGACGTTCTTTCCGATGCACATCTCCGGGCTTCTCGGCATGCCCCGTCGCATCTCGACCTATTCTGAGGGCCAGGGATGGGACTTCTGGAACCTGCTTTCGACGATCGGGGCCTTCACAATCGCGACTTCCATTCTCGTTTTCATAATCAATTTCATCTACAGCCTGCGACGCGGGGAGGCAGCCGGCCATGACCCTTGGGATGGGCGCACGCTGGAATGGACGATCCCGTCGCCGCCTCCGCACTACAATTTCGAGAAGATACCCGTTGTGCATGCTCGCGACCCTTTCTGGCACGAGAAGTACACGGAGGATGCGGAGGGGCGGCCAATACCGGTCGTCGCCGGCGCCGCCAATGGGCATGAGGGCGAGGCGCATGAGGACCCCGGCGGACACGGGATCCATATGCCTTCACCGTCTTACTTCCCGCTCATAGCGGCGCTCGGTTTTCCGATCATGGCGACCGGCCTGATCTACGACTACGCGCTGGTGGCCGTCGGTGCGGCGGTCCTCTTTGTCGGCATTTATGGTTGGGCGCTCGAGCCGGCCACCGAGGGTGAGGAGGCCTAGGCGTGGCGCAGGCCGTCGGCACCGCCCACCTCGAGACCTCGACCGGGCTCGATAACCGCAAGCTCCTTATGTGGCTCTTCCTGGGCTCGGAGTGTCTCTTCTTCGGGTCGTTGATCGCGGCCTACCTGCTGTACCGGGACAGGAGCGTCACTGGCCCCTATCCAGGGGACCTGTTCGATATCCCGTTCACTTCGGTCAGCGCCTTCGTCCTCTTGATGAGCAGCGTGAGCATGGTGCTCGCGCTCGCCGCCATCCAGCGGGGCAACGTGCGCGGCATGCAGATCTGGCTGTTCACGACCGCGACGCTCGGCCTCCTGTTCCTTTCGGGACAGGCCTTCGAATTCACGGAATTCAACCACGAAGGGCTTTCGCTATCCACAAACCTTTTCGGCACCACGTTCTTCGTGCTTACAGGATTTCACGGTGCGCACGTGACCATCGGCGTGCTAATCCTGCTCTCGCTCTTCACGGTGTCGCTGCAAGGGCGAATCCAGCAGAAGGACAGCCTGAATATTGAACTGGCCGGCCTCTACTGGCACTTCGTCGACATTGTGTGGATCGTGATCTTCACGCTCGTGTACCTGATACAGCCATGAGGCACCTAGGATGACGCTTGCGGAGTACCGGGGCCGCGGAGGCGCTGAAGTCCCGCGCGAAGACCAGCACGTAGCCGAGGCCGCACACGTCGAGAAGCACCCCGGGCCGCTGGAGTACGCGCAGATCGGCTCGATCCTGGCCCTGATTACGGGCGTCGAGGTTGCGATCTACTACCTCGGACTGGCCCATACGCTGCTTGTTGTCGGGCTGATGGTGCTTTCGGCGACCAAGTTCAGCATGGTGGTGCTGTGGTTCATGCACCTGAAGTTCGACCACCGGCTGTTCTCGACGATGTTCATCCTCGGGTTCATCCTGGCGCTTTCGGTGTTCACGGTCGCTCTCGCCACCGTCGGCGGCAAGCTGGTCTGACGAGGAAATGAGAAATGGGCAATGGAAAATGGGAGTCGAGGGTAAGGCAACTGCCGTGCCCGCCCGCTGTATCCCGAGCGTCTTGCTTCCCACCCGCCCACCCTCGAGGGGTTGGTTGGGGGACACCCCCAAACCCCCGGCCGTCCGGCAGCTTTAATTCGGGACAGGCCGTCTCGCCGACCGGTCATATATCAGCCGTGGTGCGCCCGCCGTCCTCACCTCCTGTGTCCCGAGCGTCTTGCTTCCCACCCGCCCGCCCTCGGGGGGTTGGTTGGGGGACACCCCCAAACCCCCGGCCGTCCGGCGATCTTAGGTTCGGACCGGCCGTGTGGCCGGTTGGGAATTGGCAGCCGTCTTCGCCCAGAGTTCGTTTGGCGGCTGAATCGCGATGACTCTCTTCGACAACATTGGCGGCGTCGAGTGGCTGGACTGGCGTCTGCACCCGGATGTGGTGCTGCTTTGCGTCACGTTGCTTGGCGCCTACTTCTATGCGATCAATGTCCTGCGGCCGCGGCTATCGGACGCGGGACGGGTCAAGCATTCGCAAGTCGCGCTCTACTTGTGCGGCGTGCTGGCAATCTTCATAGCGACGGGGACGCCGATACACGACCTGAGCGAGCAGTACCTCCTGTCAGTGCACATGGTCCAGCACCTGCTGCTGACACTAGTCGCGCCGCCTTTGCTGATCGCCGGGGTGCCGTCGTGGCTGTGGCGGGCGATGCTCGGCGGCAGGCACGTCCTGCCCGTGACGAGGGTCGTGCTGCATCCTCTTGTGACGTTCGGGGTGTTCAACTTCCTGATCGTGGTGACGCACCTGCCGTTGGTCGTCGACTATGCGCTGCGCGAGCACTGGTTCCACTTCTTCGTGCACGCGGCGTTAGTCGGAGCGGCGCTGATGATGTGGTGGCCGGTGGTTGGTGGCATCGAGGGGGCGCCGCGGCTGACATACCCCTACCAGATGGCGTACCTCTTCGTGCAGTCGCTTCTGCCGGCGGTGATCGCGTCGTTCATCACGTTTTCGCAGTCCCCGGTATACGAGTTCTACGCGCAGGCGACTCGTATCTGGGGGATCAGCGCAGTGGAGGACCAGCAGTTGGCGGGCGGCATCATGAAGATAACCGGAACGCTGATCCTGTGGAGCTTCATCGGCGTGGCGTTCTTCAAGTGGTACGCGAAGGAGGAGGCGGAGTCGAAGGGGCCGGCGTGGAGCGAGGTGGAGGAGGAGCTGCGAGAGCTAGGGATCAGTGGGCGGCAATAGGCCTGCCGGGCGCCCACTTGTTTGTGCTGGCGTTAAGGCTTGATTGCTTTCGAAAAAGCGCGCGCTTTTGGGGCTGACCCATGTGTGGCCAGCGGCTATTTTCTTGATTGTTTTGGTCTTGATTGTTGTCATGATTGTTTGCGTTCCGGTGAGCGGGGTCGCCCGTCTGGGGCTGATGTTAAGGTGCCTCGGCATGCTGTCAGCATAGCGCGAAGGGACGAGAAGTCTAAGAGGCAATTGGCACTGCTCCTGGCGGCCTAAATCCCTGGATTCGCCGGTTTTCGACCCGAGAAGCGTTCCTTAACGTAAAGCATAGTGCGATGCGGACTGCCTTGGGTGGCCTGAGCATGAACAATGCAGATAAAGGGCGCAGCGATATTATGAAACGAGGTGCGTTCAGGCTTGTGGCTGTTGTGGCTGGGATAGCGGTAATCGGAATGACGGCGGGTGTGGCGATGTCGCCGCGCCCGGTGGCGAGGAGGAGGTCATGCCCTCGGTGCAGGCCCGGACACCCGAGGACTGTGGCCTCAACATATTTGGACCTCCGGCGCCTACCCCCGTTAAGGGCGTGCCGTTCTCTGACCCCGACGCGGGATTGCCTGACGCTGAGCGCATGGCGAAATACGAGCGAGCAGAGAAAGAAGGCGAGGTCCGATATGCGGCCTGGGTGGAGTGCCTGAAATCTATTCTCAATACAGTGGACCTCCGCTCAGTGCCACGTTACGCCATAAACATCGACTTTGGGCCGGGCCGGCCATCCATGGCAGATGCGGTCGCAAAAGCCGAATTGATCATCAGTGGAACGATCGTCAATTTCGACCCATCGCCGCACGGCGGCACTTTCACGACTGTTGCGGTTGACGAAGCGCTGAAAGGCTCCGCTGCATCGAGCATCACTTTTTTCCAAGGAAGTCGGGTGAGTCCCACCGACGACGGGCTCGGCGTAACGGTGTCGGAAGCGCCCAACGAAGGTCTCCTTGTTCCCGGTGACCGGGCCATCCTTCTGCTCCAGCGGGGCAGCGACGGGAATTATCACATCGAGCACGTCACGGGTTGGTTTCAGATTGTCGACGGGTTGGTCAAGGCGAATTATTTCAACGACTGGCGCGCGTCGGTTGACGGAAAGACGGAGGCGGAGTTCGTCGACATGATCAAGGCCGCTCTGCAAGCGCCACGGTAGCATTGAGCATCAAATCGCAGCAGTACGCGTCCTTTCGGGACGACCGCTAAGTTATAATTTTGGCTAGGAGCAAGCTGGTGAAAGCTGGCAAAGGTCTGGCAAATTGCGTGAGGGCCGTCGGTTGGGCGTTCTTCGGCGCTATAGTCGTGATGGCTTGCTTAGGGTGTGGTGGCGAAACCGAGAACATCAGTACCGCCCAGCCGGTGACTGAGCCCGCCGAATCGGGTCAGACAGAGACTCTAACGACCGGCCATGAGGGGGCGGCGCCGGATTCCTCGTCGGGCTGCAGCCTCCCGGCTGATTTCGATAGGTTTCCGCCGGAAAAACAGAGCTTAGAGCGGCAATCGTTCGCACAGTGCGAGGCGGCCGCCGCTGGATATCACGCCCCGAAGTTTCCCGAACCTTCGGCCGTACTATCCTGCCCGACTGACCTGAGCAAAATGGCGACGGGCATATTTCCTTACGATTCCCGCTACCAGCCTCCTCCTTTTTGGCGTAAGGGGATCCCCGTCAACTTGGCGTCGGCAATATCAACTGCTGGAGTCCCATACACTATCTCCGCCGGGGCTGAATATGGTGATTCGCAGCAAGGTGTCGTCTACGTCGTGCAGGAATCCACTGATCCGTGCGCTGAGGCAGCCGGGACACTGACTCGGTTCGAGGGGAGCTTCGTCCTCCCAGTGAAGACCGGCCCGGTCACGCTTACCGCTATTGAAGGCGACTTAATCTCCTTCGAAACATCCGGCGGAACCAAGGGCAAATTCCGCTACGCTACGGGCGAGTTCATTGTTCAGTAATGCGTGGCTAGGACAAAGAATGCGTATATTGGGAAGGGTGGTTCCTCTCAAGTACGCTGTCGGCGCAGCAGCTGTCCTGTTGGCCATATCGGGAAGCGTGGCGGTTGTCGCGACCACCAGCTTCGACGCTAAGCCGCCGCCACACGTCGCAGTCCCTGGGGTAAGTGCCGAGAGGCTGGCGGAAGGA
>Ga0209803_1001555_pt1 | contig 14975 bp, 14 predicted proteins | sample GraSoiAngelo_138_FD_185895 | JGI IMG/M metagenome (GOLD analysis project Ga0209803, IMG submission 185895) | Grasslands soil microbial communities from the Angelo Coastal Reserve, California, USA - 14_0929_09_40cm (SPAdes) (version 2) | ecosystem: Environmental > Terrestrial > Soil > Grasslands ...
TCGGATTGCTCCGCGGCCTGGATCCGGAGAGCCTCCTGATCGTCTACCGCTCCGTGGACTTTCTCGATTATGCTTTCGCCATCCTGATCGGAGTGGCGTTCGTCGCGGCCTGGAGATGGCTCGGACCTTGGCGACCGGCAAAGGCCGTCCTCGTCGCGGGACTCCTCGCGGCGCTCCTCGCCACGACCCCGATGGCTTGGGACACGCCCGCGGTGTTCGGCGCGAACAACGTGACGACCCCGCAAGAGTTCCGCGCCCTCGCCTTGCTCGCGTCGTTCGGTGCCCGGAACATCACGACGGACCAGCGACTCGCCGACGTCGGCGCGATGTGGTTCGGCTACTCCGTGGATTCGTCTCTCCCTGTTAGGCTGAGGGACAACGAGAGCCTCGCGGGTTTTCAGTACGCCCTCGTCCTGGAACGATGGACGACCGTTGGTGCGCAATTGCATCCCGCGCCGAATGTGGTGATATCGACGACCGTGTTCGAGAACTTTCTCGCCGCGAATCGAATTGTGTTCTCGGCTGGGCCTTCCGAGGACCGCATCTTCATCGTGCGATTAGCCTAGGCCACCGAGCCTATGCGTCCACTCGTCGAATTTCGTTGAAGTGGTCGTAATCGCGGTCGAAGGAGTAGATTTCTCGAGTCGCTTCCGTTTGCATCAGGACGACCGCCAACGCGTCCGTGGTTCCGACGTCTCGTTCGGTCGCGAGATCGAGCGCCTCGACGAGGTCAGCCCGAGTGACCCGGAGGATCCGAATGTTCTCCATCGTCGCGAGAGCTAACAGGATCGTCTGTGCCTCTGAGAGGGCCATCCAGTCCTCCAAGAGGTTGGCAATCTCGGCGAAATGGACCGTAGAAAGGACCACCTGTTCCCCTTTGCTGATCCGAGTCACGATCGCCCGGGCGCGTTTCTTGATTGCGACTTCCTGCGGCCGAAGCTCGCGGCGTGGCTTCAGGTAGGCGTGAACGAAGACGCTCGCGTCGACGAAACGAGGCGGCATACTATCGTTTCCGCAGCTCCCTCCGTAGGGCGTGCCAGTCCGAAAGGTCCGTCCTGATATCGACCTCGGCTCGATCGAAGAACGCGGTGAGATCCACCTCCTTGTATGGGAGGATCTCTAGGACCTCCCCCCTGCGCCTGAGGATGACTTTGTTGCGGCGCAACCACTTTTTCCGCCATTCCGCTGGGATGACGATTCGTCCCTGCTCGTCGATTTCCTTGAGGATTGCTTGCATGACACCGGCATGACAGCAAACCATCTATATGAATATGTGGCACCAACAGTAGAAAATGGTGAAGCATCTCAAGTCTGCCATTCAGTGGGTCTTGAACTCGGCAGCCATAAAATTACGACACCAGGGGGTAACTGTTCGCGGTTACTCCCGCGAGGATCGACCCCGGACCGAGATCAGCGATTCCTCGGCATTGGGCTGAGGTCGTGAGTCCGCGTGCTCGACTGCCGTCTCTCCCGCACGACCACCAGCCACCGCCACGCACCCAAGATGCCGAGCGGAACGTACCAGACGAGCGTCCGCACTGATTCGAGGTTCGGCAAGAGGGAGATGAGAAAGACTCCCGCGACGAGAAGGTGGATGTTCCGATACCGGAGGAAACTGTTCGCAATGTCGGAACCCGGCGGGATCGAAGGGCTCTGCGACGCGAGATGCTCGAAACTCGCCAGGACTCCCATCAGAGCCGACAAGTCGACCGCGTATGCCGCGGACGCGAGATTCGCGAGCGCCCGGTCGACCTGCGGAGCACTCAGCGAACCGAAGACTTGGTTGAAGAGGTACGGTTCGATGGCGACCAGGAACAACATCAGAATGTTCAGGCGCAAGACTCCGTGAGTCTCGATTGTCAAGTAGGTGATGCTGCCCGTGTACCGGACCCAGACCGCGATGAGCACGATGAACCCGAAGGCGAAATCCACGAGGTCGCGCAACAAGTCGGCGGCGGTCACGACGGGCTGGGCGATCAGCGCGAGGGCACCGATCGAGAGCGCGAGCCCGAAGATCAGGTCGGACAAGGACTCGATTCGTGGCTTGGGAGGAAGGACCGCCACGAACGTGTGAGGCGGACGCCGGCCTTATCGTTTCTCCTGTCGGATCGGCGGACCTGCCCCCGGCTACCGCGCCCTCGCGAACCCTTAAATAGCGACCTCCTCTTCGAGCGGTTTGCATGGCCGAGAAGAAGTCCCGCGCCGCCGCCCGCAAGATCAAGGACAAGTGGAAGGCGAAGGTGTGGTACAACCTGCTCGCCCCGGAGATGTTCAACAAGCAACTGTTGGGCGAGACGCCCACGGACACACCTGACAAACTCGTCGGCCGCGTGACCGAGGTCACGGTCCAGGACCTGACGGGCGACTTCAGCAAGATGCACATCAAGCTCCAGTTCCGCGTGAATGCGGTGCAAGGCCAGGACGCGCTCACGCAGTTCGTCGGGCACGACATGACGTCGGACTACATCCGGCGGCTCACACGCCGCAAGCGCACTCGCACCGACCTGACGGTCGATGTCGTCACGAAGGACGGCTGGAACGTCCGCGTGAAGCCGATGGCCATCACGGATCGGCGAATCCAGACGTCGAAGCAGCGCGTCATCCGGACGATCATGGCGAAGCTCGTGGCCGACGTCGCGGCGAAACAGTCGATCGGCGAGTTCGTTAAGGGCGTCATCAGCGGGGATCTCGCGAAGACGATCGCCCAAGGATGCAAGCCGATCCATCCCGTCTCCCGGGTCGAGGTCCGGAAATCCGAGGTCTGGGCGATGGGTGAGGTCCCGCCGCCGGCTGAGCCGCCCGCGGCCGAAGCGCCTTCCCCTGCACCTCCCGCCCCAGAGGAACCGGCGCCCGCGCCATCGCCGGCACCGGCCCCCGAGGAGCTGACCCCCGAAGAGTTGCCCCCGGACGAGATTTGACGGATTCCTCATCTCCGTCGGCTTCTGATTCCGACGTTCAGTGAGCAAACCAGGATCGTGAGGATGGATCCGGTGCGCCGCGTTCAGCTCCCTCCCATCAGGATGACGTGGAACGTCGTGATGAGGTCGAAGCCGTCGGAGCGAACGAAGCGGGGCTGGATGCTCCAGGTCCCCGGCTGAGACATCGCCAACGTCGTGATGAAGAAGTGGTCTCCGTGGGGGCCGTCGAGCGGCCGTGTCTGCGGGGGTAGCAACACATTCGTTTCGGAGCGGAAGGTGATCACGCTCGTGTTTTTCCCGAAGTTGTAGGCCGAGCCGTTCGAGGCCCAGGTGAGCAGGAACTGGACCGTGTAGCTGGTGTTCGCGGTCGCCGGTGGCGGGTCGATGATCATCTGGATGTGGATTCCGCTGACCGTGTCGCTGAGCGTGAACTCGGTAGAACCCGCGAACACGGAGACGGCGGGCGTCAAGGACGCCAGGATCGCCGCGAGGACGAGGACCGTGGCCCCGATCGCGGTCTCGTTTCGGACGTTCCATGTGAGTTGCCGGAACGCCGCCGCCGGCTCGCCCGTCTTCGCTGCCCTCGGGATGAGCCGGTATCGGTTGTACGCACCGAAGGCGATCATCGGGATGAAGAGGGAGACCTTCGCGAGGACGACCCAGCCGTAGCCCGACGAGAAGAGCGCGTCCCAGCTGCCGACCAGGAGGAGGGCCAGGATGAAGCCGCCGATCAGGACCAGGCCGACGCAGTAGAAGGCCATGGCCGAAAACCGTCCGAGTACGATGCGCGCCAGCGGCACCGACGTCGGTTCCCGGAGCAACGACCGCATCGCGAGGATCGTCGCGAGCCCGCCGACCCAGAGCGCGACACCGGCGATATGCGCGGCGTCCGCAATCGTCCCGATGGCGGGTGCAATGGCATTCAGAGGCGCCAACGGGTCGATCCCGAAATAGCTGGAGATCCCGCCGAGGCTCTGGACGGCGGCGGCATGGGTCCCCGCGCTCCCGATCGCAACGGCGGCGAACCCGAGGAGCGCTCCGACGAAGAGATATCGGTGCGTCGATTCGGGCGGATTCTTCCCTGCCCGCATGAACGCGTTCGACAGGAGGACGAACATGATGGCCCCGACCGCGAGGCTCAGGACCACCGAGAGTTTGTACGGAGATCCGACGACCGAACTCGAGCCGCCGGTGCTTTCGAGCGCGTCGGTCAGCAAGAACAATCCGGCGTAGGCGAGGGCGAAGCCGAACGCCCCGATCCGCCCCACGTTCACCAGGACTTGGAATCCGAGGCGGTACCCCGGCGTATCTTTCACGTCCGGGTCGCGGCCCGCCGGGATCCACATGAACGCGCCCAAGACGGAGGCCCCGAGGGCCGCCGCGAGGCCGAAGAACGCGATGAACCGCAGGCCCACCTCGAATGGAGAGACAGGCGCGCCGCTCGATGTTGCTCCGAACCCGGCGCCGGAGCAGCCGGTTCCGTTCGGATCCGGATTCTGGACGCACCACGCGAAGGAACCGGCAGTGAAATGACCGTCGACCGCGGAAATCGCCGTCCATGTGACCGTGATGATGCCAGACCCCGTCCGGTTCACGCCGACGGACATCGTGCGGCCCGCGTCCGACAGGGTGACGGGTGGCGCATCGAACCGGGTTCCGGTCGCGTTCGCCACGTGGATCGTGCCCGCTCCCGATTCGACCGTCTCGGAAAGGGTGATGCTCACCAATGTCGGCGTCGCGTTGTAGGGGAAAATCGAGTCGGGCTTCGGGTTCGACGAGACGTAGTTCGCGTGCGCGCTGGCGTTCCCCGGAAGCACGGCCACCAGGGCGAGGACGGCGCAGAGGATGAGGATCGAGCGGTTCATGGACCCCGCCGCATCGCCCGCATCGTGCGGATCGTGAACGCCAGGGACACGGCGCCAAAGAGGACCGCGAGGACGGCGACCGCAACGAGGACCGTCAGCAGGGTCTGGAGCGTCGCTAGCTGGGCGCTGAGCGCTGTGATCGAGTTCTGCAGGTCCGTCGCACTGGGGCCCGTCACGGGGAACTGGTAGTCGGACGCCTGGGCGACCGTGTCCAGAGGGACGGTCACATTGACCGCCGTCGTGTTCAGCATTCCGACCAGCTTGACGGAGTAGGCGCCCGCCACGGTGGGGATCACATCGAACGTGTACCAGCCAGGCCGGCCGTCCTGAGGAAACAGCGAATACATCTTCGTCGCCGGTCCCGTCGACAAGGTCGCGGTGAGATTGCTTTCGACCCCCACAACCCAGATGGTCGTTCCGTTCGAGAGGTGATCCTCGATCCCAAGGTCGAGTCCGTTGAGAATTCCCACGATCGCGGGCTCTTCACGCCAGCCAACCGTTAGTTCGTACTCGCCGACAATCCGCGTTGCGTGCGCGGACACCGGCGGCGCCGCCAGGAGAAGTCCTCCGATGGCGGTCCCGAGGAGGAGCGACGCGACGACCGCAGTGTGAAATCGATTCAAGGCCTTCCCCAAGCGTCCGATGCCACCCTCCGATATTTGGTTTATGGCACAGATGTGATGCGACCGCTGCCGGCTCGAAAGACGGGACCTGCTCCAGAAAGCCCGATTGGTAATTTAGAATATACAACAACGAAGGCCCACTCCCTACGAGGAGGCCGAGACCAAAATCTTCGACGGATCTCGGTGGCGAGGAGCTCGTCTGCTTGAATCCTGAAAAGAGGGGGGAGCGCCGTCCTGCCGACGGCCGCTCCGTGTTGGGGGTTCTACGGTGAGCCGGGTTCGACGTGCTTCTCGACGAGCAGGTACACGTTGTCGTACGTGCCGTCCTGGTTGACGTCCTCCGCGTGGTAGTCGACGGACACCCATTCGTGGGTGTCCGGGGTGCCATCCTGGTTCGGATCGGTCATCCGCTCCGCGCGGAACGTGAGGTCGACCTTCTCGAAGACGCCGTTGGAGTCCGCGTCGGTCCATTTCGCATCGAGGCGCAGGTACGCGGTCTCCTCGGGCACGCCGTTCTGGTCCGCATCGGTGACCTCCGAGCCGCGGGCCGTGACCGTCACGAGCTCCGGGTGGCCGTCATCGTTCGCGTCCGTCGCCTCGGCGTACAGGACGAAGGCGGCCGTGTACTCCGGGATGCCGTCGTGGTTGGCGTCGCGCACCGCGCTCGCGTGGACCGTCACGTTCGTCGATTCGAACGCGCCGTTCGAGTTCGCGTCGATGGCGAGGATATCGATCGTCGCACCGCGGGTCTCGTCGACCACGCCGTCGGAATCGAAGTCCTTCTCCTCGGTCGCGACGAGGTGCAGCTCAACGCGGTCCGGGTGCTGGTCCTCGATCGCGTTCACAACGACGCCGTCCACGGTCGCGTACGAGTGGTCCTCGGGGAAGCCATCGCTGTTCCGGTCGATCGACGCCTCCGCGCGGATCGTCAACGTGGCCTTCTCGAAGATCCCGTTCGAGTTGTCGTCGAGCGCCTCAAAAGTCCCGTCGAGGCTCGCGCGGTACTCGGGCATGCCATCCTGGTTCATGTCCCGGACGACCGCGGCCGTCAAGGTGAACCGGACGAGTTCCGGGTGGCCGTCGTCGTTCGAGTCCGTCGCAAGGGCGGTGATCTCGAGGGCCTTCCGCACCTCGAGCCCGCCGTCGGAGTTCGGGTCCGCGCGGGCGTACAGGTAGATCCGGCCGTCGACGCGCTCCGCGAAGCCGTTCGAGTTCGCGTCCGTCATGGCGAAGGACAAGTCGATGCCGCGGGCGAGTTCGTCGAAGCCGTCGCCGTTGCGGTCGAGCGCCTCATATCCCGTGGCGTTGACCGTCGCAGTCTCGTTGTGCCCGTCGTTGTTCGCGTCCCGCGTGCTTGCGGTCAAGTCGAGCGCTGCGCGGTATTCCGTCGTCCCGTTGTCCCCGATGTCGTAGGTTTGGTAGACATGGACCTCGAGGTCCACGGCGTCCGGCGTGCCGTCGCTCGCGGAGTCCGTCATGCAGATTTCTCCGATGCCGGTCCGCACGAACTCCGCGTTGCCACTCTCGTTGCGGTCGAAGCGCTGCTCGCCCGCGAACGTGGCCATGACCGATTCCGGTTTCTTGTCGCCGTTTGCGTCCTTGACGCTCAGCGTCCAGACGGCCTGGGCCGTGTACTCGCGGACGCCGTTCTCGTTCGGGTCGGCGAAGGCTTCGACGCCTTGTCGGCCCTCGAGCGCGTTGAACGTCCCGTCGGAATCGTTGTCCCAGACCTGGAAGTCCCGGGCAATCGTGAGGCCGGCTTCCGGCACGCCGTTGTGGTCGGCGTCCACGACACAGGTGCCAAGCATCCGCCCGTGCACGTACTCCGGATGACCGTCATGGTTGGCGTCCGTCGCGGTGTACTCGTTCCGCCACGTGCATCCGCTCTCGTTGTCCTGCGGCGCGATGAAATGCATGAGGTCGGGCGCGCCCCGCACGTGATCCGCATCCCGCGGCACGACCCCGAGGCCGAACGAATCGAGCGAATCGTTCGCGAGGTCATCGCGGGTCTCGTTCACTTCGCGGATCGCGGGCACATCCGTGCCGACCGGATCCGGCTGCCGGTCCGATTCGCTCGCCGGCGCCGACGACGAGCCGGCCGGAGCGTCGGAGGGGCTGGAAGACGCGACCTGCGCCGCGGGCGGAGCCGGCGTCGGGCCGGGCGCGCTCGACGCGGACAGGACGGCGTGCGACTGGCTCGCGTCGGCCGCACTCTGGGCGGTCAAGGTCGCGCCGCGATTCGAGGGCGTGTAGCCCAGGAGGCGCAGATACGTTCCGTCGCGCATGAGGCCGCCGCCGACCATCGGGAGGACGGCCGCACTCACCGCGACCACTCCAAGCGCGATCGCCAGCGCCAGGAAGAGGGCGCGCGGCGGGCGTTTCGAGACGCAGTAGGCTTGCATCGGGATCCACCTTTGCAGTGCGTACGCGAGTCCGGGGGCTTATGAAGACCCGCAAGAGTCTTCCCGAGGGCTTTATGCTCTAGCAGAACAGGCCAACGGCGATTATCGTACCTCGGCGGCCGCCGCACATATCCACCCCCGCCGACCCGATCGATTTCTCAGCCAAGTGACCCGTTTTTTGGCCCGCGTGACAATGTGTCACGGTGCGCAAAACGCCGCGGATTGAGTCCGAATTATCCCATCGGCACCGGGTGTATTCGGGCTTCCTCTCACACGTTCAATAGCCTCGAGAGACATGATAGTCTCAGAAAAGGGGGAGACATGGCGCGGGTTGGCGGGAGTTTGATGCAGGCCCTCTGGGACTGCTTGCTCCAGCGGGGACCCGCCACGGCGCACGACCTCTCTGGCAGTCTGCAGCTCTCCCGGACGGAGACGTATCAAGCCGTTCGCAAGGCGGCGGACCAAGGCCTGATCAAGGTCGTCGCTCACGTGCACACGGACGACAACCACCGCACCCTCGCGTGGGACATCGACTCCCCGGACCAGGAGCTCGTCTGGCTCCGCCACGAACAACGGGTTCGCGGCCGATATTGCACGTGCCTCCCGACGTGCCCGAGGGGCGGGAAGGTCGGAGCCGCATGAGGGCCTCTTATCTCGTCGTCTGGTGGGTGAATCAGGCTCCCCAAGCCGCCCTCTTCGATCACCAAGAGGCAGCGAGAGCGGCGGCGAGCGTGCGGAATGCGCTCATGGTCACGATCTCCGGGAGCGGGGTCGGCGTCGACGAGGTCGTCGATTGGTATCGGCGCAACGAAGAAGGTTCCCCGCTACCGGCGGAATGGCGCGACGGCTTGGGGCAACCACGCATCTCGTGGGCTTCGAAGGGAAGTCTACCGCCGGGACTACGGGAGTTGGGCATCCCGAAAAGTTGACCGATTTGTTCGTAGTCGAGACGCGATTGAGTTTGAATCCAGCCAAGGGACACAACCGATTCCGAATTCCTCCGCCCACGAAGCGGCGGAAGAGTCAAGGATCGTGTCTCGCCTCCGGCACCGTCGCGGGTCGAAGGTGAGAATCCTACGCGGTCGGACACCTGGACGGCACTGATGATCGTGCTTGCGATCATGGCTCTCCTCCTCGTCGTGATTTTCGTTCCTCGACCGAACATCCGGCTTACGAATGTTCGATATGAGACGAGCTCATGCGATCCGGTCACGTCGAGCGTCCTCGCCACGGCGTACGTGACGTTCGCCAACTCGGGCACCGTCGACGGCTACATTATTGCTCGATTCTACGTCGATGGAGAGCGACGCGCGACAAGCGGATTCTTCGTTGCTGCTCAGGCGACGGTCCAGGGGACGTTGGAGGCAGCAATCGTGGGATGCCTCTCTCACCACTACAGCCTCGACACCTGCTATCCGTCGGGAGAATCGACGACGTGCTAGAATCGCGCTCATGAAATCACGACGACACCTGCGGTTGAGATAGTCGGCCGCACAACCGAAAAACCATCATCTGTTTCACTCCGCGCGCGCTGCGAAGAACGGATTAAGTAGAGCTGGCCACATCGGCGCGGGAACTCATGACCTCCCGGCCGTACAAGGATCTCATCATCTACGGCTGCTTCGTCTTGAATCGGCTCGTCGCGGAGATGGGAATCGATCTCTACCAGGAAGGGCTGGACGCGAAGCTCGCCCTCGTGCTACCGAATCAGCACGGCCTGTCGAAAGAAGAGGTCAAACGCGAGATCAAGTCGAATCACTTCATGACGGATCGGGTGATCGAGTCGCTCGAGAAGGAGGGCCACGCGACCGTTGAGGTGGTCGAGGGCCACTACCGGATTCGCATCACCCGGGAGGGGGTGCTCCACATTCGTCGCTTCAACGAATTTTACCGTAAGGTCTACCAGGAGCAGATCCGGGACCACTATCGGTTCACCAAGGCGCCGTTCTGGTTGCGCGACTGACCACCGCCAAACATCCCCGAGCCCGCGGGAGTTAACCTTAAACAAGGTTGATTCGGGAGGAACCCGGTACGTGGGCTTCGCGGTCTCGCCCGGTCGCCGGCCTCGATCGCGCTTCACGCCGCCGTGGGCGTGCCCGTTCCACTCATCACGGGCTCGACGACGACCGGGATAAAGTCGTAGGTTCCATCATCTCGCTCGATCGCGAGTTCCAGAGAGCACACGAAGGTTGAGCCGCGGATCTTCAGGCGCGCCGATTCCTTCGTCAGGAATTCGTACACGTCTGGGGTGACGCTTTCGTCCGCCTTCGATCGCCAGAGGACGAGGATCCGGGCGGGCGGAATCTTCGTCGCGCGCGCGACGTCCTCGATCGCGGTCTTCAGCGCCTGCAGGTCCGCGAGGGTCGGTGCGCGCTCGAACGCCTTCACGAAGACCGCGAAACCGGCTGCGCCCAGGCTCGTGAACCGCCACAACGCCGACGGCTCCCGCCGCACGTACGCGTCGAACGAATACGTGAGGCCGCTCGTCCCGGTGAGCAGCGCCGGCGTCGCAACGGCGCCAGGGGTGGCCATCATCCCGCGTACGTCGGAGCTCGTGGCCCCCAGGTACGAGAGGATGCGCTGGACCGAGTCCTTCCCATCCGGGATATACACGACCGGATCCGCCTGACGGACGCGTTGGATAACCCGGTGCCGCAGCGCGAAATAATCGAAGAACGACCTCAGGTCTCGCATCAGTTCGAGGATGCTGAAGCCGAGGATGAAGAGCGCCACGAGGACGGCGCCGAGGAACACGAGGCCCCCGGTGGTCAACACCTGCAGCACGCCGAAGATGAGGACGAAAATCAACAGGACGAGGCGCCCGGTCGAGCCGGACACGGATCGCATCGCCAACAGCAGGACGATGATCGGGACGAAGAGGAGGAGCGCAAGTCCGGGCGCGCCGCCGAATGCCGCGGCTGAGAGGATGATCAGAAAGAAGTCAAGCAGGAGCCACACGGAGACGAACCAACGCACGTAGCGAAGGGTCTTGCGGATCTTCGGGGTCTGTCGATCCACGGACTCGGCGAGATCGAAGATTGCGGCGATCGGATCTTCCACCGCGCGGGCGTCCTTCGTCGGTTGCTCGCGGTTCACGATTGAAGACGAACCTGATTGTATATAATGAGGTCGGGAAGATTCTGATTTCCCGCTCGTCACGCGCCATCAGGAATGCTTTTCCACGAACATTCCCTCCCTGTGCGGAGGCGACGATGCCAGGAAGCGATCGACAACTGCTATTCCCTCGACTAGCGAAGAAGATTCTCGACGATTACTGGTCGTTTCACCCGAGCACCGCGGCGGCCGCCGGGATCCATCGATACGATGGTATTCTGCCCGTCTATACCGCGGCATCGCTCGGCGCCTTCACGACGCGGGTCCGCGGATACCTTGAGGCGTTAGATCGACACGACCGCAGCGACCGCCTCTCCCGGCAGGTACGGCTTCGACTCGGCGTCCTTCGCGGTCTCCTCTTGACCGAGCTGTCGGAAATCGAAGACCAGCGACTGCCGCAGGCGCTTCCCCTATATTCCCTGTTCCGTATGAACATCGTCAACTACCTCCTGAGGAAGTATGCCCCGGTCGACCGTCGCGTCCGGGCGATCGGAAGGCTGCAGGCCCAGGTGCCACGCTTCCTCAAGGAGATGCGGTCAACGCTGGACCGGCGCCTCGCGGACACCTTTTTCGAGGTGGGTGAGATGGCCGCGAGCGGGATGCTCGACGCGTACGCGCGCGAGTTGCCCAACATCCTAAGCGGCGTTTCGCGGAGCGTTCGAGCATACGTGGAAGAAACGAATGCAACGGCCACCGCGGACCTGAAAGGGCTGGTCAGCGACCTCGCGGCGAAGTACCGCCCGCGACTCAAGAAGGACTTCGCCTTGGGCCGACGCAAGTACGAGCGAATGATCTTCGCGGAACATCTCGTCGGCATCCCGATCGAGCGACTCCTCGAGGTCGGTCGCGCGGACCTGGCCGCGAATCGCCGGCAATTCGAGGAGACCGCACGACGGATTGAACCGGGAGGTGAGCCCGCGAAGGTCATCGAAGGCATCGAGGCGGACCATCCAAGCGCGGAGCGCCTAATCGACGACACACGCGCGATGCTCGAGGAGATTCGACAGTACGTCATCGCCAATGACGTCGTTACCGTCCCGTCGGAGGAGCGGGCCCAAGTCATCGAGACCCCACGATTCTTCCGCTTCGCCACCGCGGCGTTGAATCCTCCCGGGAGCTTCGAGAAGGTCGCGCGCGAGGGCTTCTACTACGTGACACCTACCGAGGAAACATGGCCGGCGGAGAAACAGGAGGAGTGGCTGCGCCACCTGAATTACACGATGCTCCGGAACATCTCCGTCCACGAATGCTATCCCGGACACTATGTGCACTTGCTCCACCAGAACCGCGTCCGCGATACGGTCCTTAAGAGTTACTTCTCGTACGCGTTCACGGAGGGCTGGGCGCACTACTGCGAGGAGATGATGGTCGAGCACGGATTCGGCGACCTTCGGCTGAAGCTCGCGCAGCTGCAGGACGCGCTTCTTCGCGACTGCCGGTACATCTCGTCGATCATGATGCACACCGCGGGGTGGTCGTGGGAGGAGGCGACGCGGTTCTTCATGGAGAACGCATACCTGGACCGATTGCCCGCGGAACGCGAGGCGAAGCGAGGCACCTGGGATCCCGGATACCTGAATTACACGCTCGGCAAGCTCATGATCAAGAAGCTCCGTGCGGACTGGTCCAATCAGCACCGGGAGGCCAGCACCCGCGAATTCCACGACCAGCTGCTCGGACTCGGCGCGCCTCCGCTGGGACTCGTGCGAGAGCATCTCCTCGGCAAGGACGCGGGACCCGCGCTCTGACCTCCTTTGGGGCGCATCAACCCAGCGGCGTCGCATCCCTTTATTACCGCTCGGTCCATGGGCCGGCCCGTCGGGGTGGCTCAGCCTGGTGGAGCGTCGGACTCATAGGGTTCTGCCGTAGCCTGACCGCGGCGCTCCTGGGGCATCCGGAGGTCCGGGGTTCGAATCCCCGCCCCGACACTTCCGTCGGGCGTTCCTCGCAAACCTTCATCTCGTGGTTGTCCATCGAAGTTGAGTCGGAGGAAGCATGGTCGCGGGACCGAGTGCGGCTTCGCCCGCCGGAGCGACGTTCTTCGGACTGTCAGGGTCGCGGCTGCGGCAGGTTGGAGTCGCGTTGATGGGCATCGGTTTGGTTCTCTTCTTCTTATCATTCGTCCCAATTCTCCTCGCGTTCAACCGCTTCATGCAGGATCCGTTCGGGAGCGCGGGCTCGATGTTCGGCTCGTTCTTCGTGTCCTTCCTCATCGGCGCCATCGGGATCATAACCCTTGGCGTCGGGGGATTCGCCCTGCGCCTCGGCCTCGTGCGACCCGTGACGGGCTACGTTGCGACGGAAGCCGCTCCCGCGATTCAGACCGCGGCGACGGCATTCGCGGCAGGCATCCGAGAGGCGGGCTTCGGAGCCTCCGGAGTCGCCGGCTCGCTCATCCGCGTGAAGTGCCGCAACTGCGGATACCTCGAAACGGAAGACGCCGAGTTCTGCAGCAAGTGCGGCCAGCGGATGTGAGCCTTCTCGCCGGTGGGATCGCTCCTTCGATCCGGCCGAGAGGATTGACGGGGGCCGGTCGAACGACGGGGATTGTAACACGCGATGTTACACATGTCGAAATATCCTTCCAGCCGGTCCGGCGGCCCGGAGAAGGTACGAGAAGAATTCTCTTCTCGCACGCGGACGGAGGGGAATCGAATGGCCGATGCGAAGAAATCGAAGATGTCGAGGCGGAGCTTTCTGCAGAAGACGGCGGTGGGAGCGGCGGCGGTCGGCGCAATGACAGCGGCGCCGACGATCCTGAAGATGACGGAGAACGTGCAGGCGAGCCCGCCACCGGGCGACATGAACGCCCCGGTGATGGCGTACGTGAAGGATGCCGCCACCGGGACCGTCGTCGTGATGTGGGGCACGCAAGAGATCGTGACGAGGGATCCCGGGCTCGTGATCCGCCTCACGAACTATGCGAGGTGAGGTCCGATGTCGTCCCATCGCGAAGCGCCGACGATTTCGAAGGATCCGGTCGCGGACAACACGGACCTATACGCGTTCGTCGACCCGGTCGACACCTCGAAGGTCACGATCCTTTCGAACTTCATTCCCCTGGAGGAGCCTGCCGGCGGTCCGAACTTCTTCCAGTTCGGCGATGACGTCCTGTACGAGATCCTAATCGACAACAACGGGGACGGGGTCGAGGATGTCACCTACCAGTTCCGATTCAAAACGACGACGCAAAACCCTGGGACGTTCCTCTACAACACCGGGCCGATCGGCTCCCTCACGGATCCGAACTGGAACGTGCGGCAGCTGTATTCCGTGACGAAGGTCGTCGGTCCCCGGCGGACCGGGAGCTCCACGTTGCTCGGTTCGGACCTACCGACGCCACCAGTGCGGATCGGTCCGCGGTCCACGCCGGACTACGCGCCGCTCGCGGACGCCGCGGTGAACAACCTCGGCGGCGGCGTGAAGACGTTCGCGGGCCAACGCGGCGAAGGCTTCTACGTCGACCTCGGTTCGATCTTCGACCTCGGAGCCTTGCGGCCCTTCCAGAACCTCCACTTGATCCCGACGCCGGCTGCGCCGGGCGTCAACGGAACGAAGGGCTTCAACGTGCATACGATCGCGATTCAGGTGCCGAAGACGGACCTCACCCGGAACGGATTCAATCCGTCGGATTCCGCCGACCCCCGCTCCGTGATCGGCGTCTGGTCGGCCGCGAGCCGACGCAAGGGGACCGTCCGTGAGAAGAACGCCCGGATCGTGCAGAGCGGACCGTGGGTCCAGGTGAGTCGACTCGGCGAACCCCTCATCAACGAGGTCGTCATCGAGCTCGGCGAGAAGGACCTGTGGAACAGCCAGACCCCGGACGCGGATGCCCAGTTCGTCGACGACTACGCGCACCCGCAGCTCCAAGGCCTGCTGCCGGCCCTGTATCCCGGCGTCTTCCCGAACCTCGCGGCGCTGACCGTGACCGGCGCATCGCGCGCCGATCTGATCGCGATCCTCCTGACGGGGATTCCCTCCGGCATCATCCCGGGATTCCAGAACTCGAACGGGCCCACCCAGGCGGACGAGTTGCGATTGAACCTCGCGTTC
>Ga0209803_1001556_pt1 | contig 14957 bp, 14 predicted proteins | sample GraSoiAngelo_138_FD_185895 | JGI IMG/M metagenome (GOLD analysis project Ga0209803, IMG submission 185895) | Grasslands soil microbial communities from the Angelo Coastal Reserve, California, USA - 14_0929_09_40cm (SPAdes) (version 2) | ecosystem: Environmental > Terrestrial > Soil > Grasslands ...
CGCCTAGCGGGCGAACGGCAGCGCGGCGACGCGCGCCGGCACGGTCCCCTCACCCACGCGCACCGTCACGGCGCGGTCGGGCTCGGCGTGCTCGCGTCGCACGAACGCGAGCGCGATCGGGCGCCCGAGGCCGAGCGAGCGCGTCGCGCTCGTCACCCTGCCGACGGCGGCACCGTCCGCGAGGACCTCCGCGGCATGAGGGGGCACCACCTCGCCCTCGAGGACGAGACCGGTGAGCCGCCGGTTCACGTGGCCGCGGTCGCGGATGCGCACCACGACTTCCTGCCCCGGGTAGCAGCCCTTGGTGTAGGACGCCAGGCGCTCGAGCGGGATCTCGGGCAGGAGCACGCTCTCGTCTACGTCGTGGCCGAAGAGCGGCGTGCCCGCCTCGATCCTGAGCGACTCGTACGCGGCGGCGCCGAGCGGCCACGCGCCGCCGCCGACGAGCGCGTCCCACACCCGAGGGCCGTGCGTCGCCGCGCACGCGACCCAGACTTCGAGGCCGCCCGTCTCCCCGCCGCCCGTCACGAGACGGACCGTCGTCTCGCCGAGCGTCGCGGTGAGGTTCGACCACGCCGGCACGGGCGGCCGCACGCCCGTGAGTCGCTCGATCGTGGCGGGCGCCTCGGGACCCAGGAGCATCAGGAGCGCGGTCTCGTCGGACGCGTCCGTGAACGACGCCTTCTCGGAGAAGAGATAGTGGTCGAGCGCCTGGGAGATCTTGGCGGTCAACCCCCGCGGCATGACGAGCCGGATGCGATCCTCGAGCACCCAGACGGTCAGGATGACCTGGACCTTGCCGTGGACGTCGAGCAACGCCGCGGTGCACCCCTGTCCCGGTTGGAGCGCCTTGATCTCGTTCGAGAGGAGCGCGTGGAGAAACGTGGCGCGGTCGCGCCCGGTGACGTCGAGGACTCCCCAGTCCCCCCGATCCGCGAGCGCCACGCCCCGGCGCGCGGCGGCGTACTCGGCTGACGCGTCGCCGTAGCCGGCGGGAAGATCCCAGTCGCACACCGTCACGAACCGCGCGCCCGCGGCGACGTGACGCTCGTGCAGCAGCAACCGATTGGCCATGCGCTCATTTTACATGACGGGTAGTTGCATGCGTTTGTTCCCGCCACTACACTCCCTCGCATGTCGTCGAACGGGCTCGCGCGCCACCGTTGTGCGAGGGCTCGTTTCGTCGGGTGGACGCTCACGTTCCTCATGACGGGCGCATGCGGGACGGGAGGTGTCAGCACCGCGGCGGGGCCGGACGGTCCGGCCCAGACCGCCTACACTCCCCCCGCCGGCAAAGGCCCGATCGTCGTGGTCCTCTCCGGCCACTCGGGTCCCGGCCTCTATCACGGCTACGCAGCCGAGCTCTCCCGGCTCGGTTATTACTCGGTGCTGCTCGACGGCAAGGATATCCTCACGCGCGAGCAGGATGGCGCCGGCAACCTCAGAAAGGCGATCGAGCGAGCGCAGCGTTCCTCGCAGGCGGTCCCCGGGCAAGGCCGCGGGCTACCACCCGGTCCCCTGAGCGTCGCGCCCGGCCGGCGCGTGGGGAGCGCGTGATAGACTGCGCGCTGTGCGACCGCCCTCTCGCGACCTCGTCCGCCGCTTTCAGCGCCGCCTGCTCGCGTGGTACGCCCACCACCGCCGCGATCTCCCCTGGCGACACACGCGCCAGCCCTACCGCGTGCTCGTCTCCGAGGTCATGCTCCAGCAGACCCAGGTGGATCGCGTGATCCCGAAGTACCGTGAGTTTCTCCGGCGGTACCCGACCATTCACCACCTGGCGCGGGCGCGTGTCGAAGCGGTCCGCCGGCTCTGGTACCCGCTCGGCTACAACATCCGTCCCGTGCGCCTGCACGCGATCGCGCGCGAGACCGTCGCGCGCTACGGCGGACGTCTGCCCGACGACGCGGCGGCGCTCCGACGCCTGCCGGGGATCGGCCGGTACACCGCGGGCGCGGTTCTTTCGTTCGCCTACGGAAGGGACGCCGCCGTGCTGGACACCAACGTCCGCCGCGTTCTTGGCCGCGTCTTCCTCGGCCCGCGGCGGCTCGCGCGCGTCCGCGGCGAGCGGGCGTTCTGGGACCTCGCCGAGGTCCTCGTGCCGCGCGGGCGGGCGTACGACTTCAACCAGGCGCTCATGGACTTCGGGGCCACGTGGTGCACCCCGCGGAAGCCGAAGTGCCCGCGCTGTCCGATGCGAGGCTTCTGCGCGACCGTCGCCGCGTTCTAGAGGGTCCCGTGCCCCTCGTGCTCCAGGTCGCCGCGGCGCTCATCCGGGACGAGGCGGGGCGCTACTTGATCACGCAGCGCCGGCGCGGCTCCCATCTCGAAGGGCTGTGGGAGTTCCCGGGCGGGAAGCAGGAAGCGGGCGAGTCGCCCGAGGCGTGCCTCAAGCGCGAGCTCACGGAAGAGCTCGCGGCAAACTTCGCGGTCGGCGAGAAGTTCGACACGATCAGGTGGGAGTACCCGGACCGGACCGTGGTCCTGCACTTCTTCCGCTGCCGGCTCGAGTCCGGGACGATCGAGCCGCGCGAGTCGCAGACGATGGCGTGGGTCGCGCCCGAGCGGCTCGACGAGTTCGCCTTCCCGCCCGCCGACCGCGAGCTGGTCGCGCGCCTGCGCGCCCGGTCCGCGTAATCCGCGCTACGTCTCGGCGAGGATCGCGGCCCTCACCCGCTCTGGCGTGTACGGGACGGTCCTCAGGCGGACGCCGATCGCGTCGAAGACGGCGTTCGAGATCGCCGACGGGACGACGGCGGCCGCCGGCTCCCCCGCGCCCCACGGTGGCTGGTCGGGCCGGTTGATCAGCACGGACACGACCTCGGGCACCTCCGGGAACGTGAGGATCGGGTACGACTTCCAGTCGACGCTCGTCACGCGCGAGCGGTCCCACTTGAGCTCTTCCTTGAGCGTGCGGCTCACCGTCTGGATGACGTTGCCTTCGATCTGCGCTCTGACGCCGTCGGGATTGATGACCAGCCCGCAATCGTGGGCGACCACGACCCGCATGACGCGGATCGCGCCGCTCCGCCGCTCGACGACGACCTCGGCGACCGCCGCGACGTAGGTGCGGACGTTTTCGTACTTCACGTAGGTGACGCCGCGCCCCGCCGCGATCGCCGCCTTCGCCGCCGCCTTCCGCGGCGACGCGCGAGTCTCCCACTTCGCCGCCGTGGCCGCCGCCTTGAGCACCTCGACGCCGCGCGGGTCCTTGAGGTGCCGCAGGCGGAACTCGACCGGGTCGGCGCCGGCCGCCGCCGCCAGCTCGTCCATGAACGCCTCGTTCGCATAGGTGTTCTGCATGCGCCCGGGCGTGCGGATCCAGGAAGGACGGAACGGCGTCGTTTCGAGCCGGTGTACGAGCGCGTGCGCGTTCGGGAATGGATACGACGGCGCCGAGTTCTGGAAGATGTTGCCCGGGTTGATCGCTTCCTTCCGGGGCAGGCCGGCCAGGGTCGCGGCGATCAGCGGCACGCCGTCCGTGATCGCGCTGAGCTTGGGGATCCAGAACTCCGACTGCCAGGCGACGATGCTCCCGCCGGCGTCGAGCCCGCCCTTGAGCTCGACGAGCGTCGGCGGCCCCTTCGGGTCCCAGCCGTGCTCGTCGTGGCGCATCCACTGCACACGGACCGGCCGGCCCACCTCGCGCGAGAGCAGCGCCGCATCGGCCGCCGCGTCCTCGTGACCGTTCCGCCCGTAACAGCCGGCGCCATCCAGATAATGGACGCGGATCAGCGCCACCGGGATGCCGAGCATGGCCGACAGCTCGCGCCGAAGCCAGTGGGGCGCCTGCGAGGCCGACCAGATCGTGGCGCTCCCGTCACGGACGTCGGCGACGGCGCACGACGGCCCGATCGAGCCGTGGGTGTGGATCGCGAACTCGTAGGTCGCGGCGAGCGTCTTCGCCGCGGAGGCGAGCGCCGACTTCGGATCGCCGACGTTCACGGTGATCTCGTCCTTCGCGACGGGCGTCGCGCGCACGACCTGGTAGAGCTTGTCCATCTCCGGCAGCCCTTCCCAGGCCGACCAGCTGGACTTCAGACGCTCCGCGGCCTTGATCGCCGCCCATTCCGTCTCGGCGACGACCGCGAGGAAGTTGCCGAGGCGCACGACCCTCGTGAGCCCCTTGATGGAGCCGATCGAGCTCTCGTCGACGCCCGTGAGCTGGGCGCCGAGCGCCGGCGGCCGGACGACGCGCGCGTGGAGCATTCCGGGCACGCGGAAGTCGTGCATGTACGTGTGCTCGCCGGTGACCTTGGCGGGGACGTCGGGGCGCGGGAGCGATTTGCCGACGACCGTGTACTCCGCCGGCTTCTTCAGCGGCGCGTTCTTGTCCAGCTTGAGGTGGAACTCCTGGTCGCCGATCAGGTCGGCGTACGAGGCGCTCTTCGTCATGTCGGCCCTGACGCGCACGATGCCGAACTTCACCTCGAGCTCGCCCGACGACACGCCGAGCCGCGCCGCCGCCATGTCCACCAGCGCCTTGCGTGCCGTCGCCGCGGCCTGCCGGATCTGGACGCCACCGACCTGGACGGAGAGGCTGCCCCACGTCGGGCCCTGGTCAGGGGTCAGCGCCGTGTCGCCTTCGACGAGATTGATCCGATCGACCGTGACATCGAGCTCTTCCGCCGCCATCTGACGCAGCGCCACCCGGATCCCCGTCCCGAGGTCGACTTTGCCCGTGAAGACGCTCACGCCGCCGTCACGCGCGATCGAGAGGAACGCGTCGACCTCGTCCGTCGCCACGGTCTTGCCGGCGGGCGCCGGCTGTCCGAGGGCCGCCCGCATCGGTTCGGCGAGGCCGAAGCCGACGATGAGGACGCCCGTGCCCTTGATGAACTCCCTGCGGGTCGTGCGTGCCGTCACCATCAGAACCTCCGCCCCATGCGCTTCGCCGCGCGCTTCACGGCTTCCAGGATCCGCTGATGGGTGCCACAGCGGCAGAGATTGTCCGCGAGCGCCAGCCGGATCTCGCGGTCGCTCGGGGCAGGGTTCTGATCGAGGAGCGCCTTCGATGTCATGATCATGCCGTTGATGCAGTAGCCACACTGCGCCGCCTGCGCCTCGATGAACGCGGTCTGGATCGGATGGGGCTTTGCGACCGAGCCGAGCCCCTCGAGCGTCGTCACCGTTCGGCTGGCGACCGTCTCGACCGGCGTCACGCACGAGCGGATCGCCTTGCCGTCGATGATGACCGTGCACGCGCCGCACTGGGCCAAGCCGCAGCCGAACTTCGGGCCGTGGAGCGCCAGGGTGTCTCGCAGCACGTAGAGCAACGGGGTGTCGGGCTCGACGTCGAGGGTGTGGGACGCGCCGTTGACCGAGAGCGTGATCATATAACCTCCCCCTCGCGCCTGAGCGGAAGGATGGCGGGACTCACGCCACGGGCCGCGGGCCGAGCCCGGCGCCCAGCGCCGCGTGCACCATGGTGACGAGCGAGACGATGTCGAAGACGGGAAGCCCCGTCTCGCGCTGGATGTCCGGCGTGTAGGGCGGCATGTTGGTGCACTCGAGAACGATCGCCCCGACGTCGGGGTAGTCGCTCACGAGCCGGCGCGCCACCCGCACGTGCTCCTCGCGCGCCGCGTCGACGTCGAGCTCGAGCTCGTCGCCGAGCAGCACCCGCGTGAACTCCTTTTCGGTCTCCATTCCGACGACCGCGATCGGGATCTCGCTCCCGATCCCGGCCCCCCGCAGGTGCTCGGGGCCGAGCGTCCCGGCGTTCACCGTCATGACGCCGACGCGCCGGCCGGCGGGCAGAAGCCGGTGCACGAGCGGGACCAGGAGGAGACTCGAGGTGAAGACGGGGACCCGGACCGCCGCCGCCAGCGCCTGCTGGTACTTCACGAGGAACCCGCAGTTCGTCGTGATCGCGCCGACGCCCTCGCCCTCGAGAGCGCGCGCGCCGTCGACGAACGCGGGCAGGAGCCCCTCGGCGCCGCGCCGGACGACGAGGTCGGGGTCGGCTCCGCTCACCCGGTGGTAGCGCACCGGGAACGGGAACGTGGCGGCGTTGCCCATGTCGCCGGGGATGCGCGGGAAGCGCGTGTCGAGCATGAGGATGCCGACGGTAACGCCGTACTGATTGAAGCCGCCCCGAACGCGTCCGGAGGCCATCGCCCCTACTCTACCCTAGCGGCTTCCTTTCACGCTCCCGACACCTTATCCTCTCGGCGGAGGCCACCCCCATGGAAGAGATGAGCGTCTCGCCGGGACCCCCGGCTTCCGCGGAGCGCGGAGCGAGCCCCCCGAGCTCGGGCCCGAGAGACCTGCGCGACTGGATCGGGCGGGTCGAGGCGATCGGGCAGCTCAAGCGGATCACCGAGGAGGTGGGCCGCGACGAGGAGATGGGCGCGATCACCTACCTGGCCCACCAGACGATCGGCGCGCCGGCCCTCCTCTTCGAACGGGTCAAGGACTCGCCGCGCGGCTTCCGCTCGCTCTGGAACCCGCTGGGCTCGAGCGTGGACCGGTTCGCCCTCGCGATCGGCGAGCCCGCGGGGCTCTCCGTCATGGAGCTGGTCCGCGCTTGCCGGACAAAGTTCGCCAACCCGATCCCGCCCGTGGTTGTGGAGGGCGAGGGCTCGCCCGTGAACGAGAACCACCTGCGCGACGACAAGGTGGACATCCGTGACTTCCCCGCCGCGCGCCACTGGCCGCGGGACGGCGGAGAGTACGTCGGTACCTGCGATGCGATCATCACGCGCGATCCCGACGGCGGATGGTTGAACGTGGGCTGCTACCGTCAGATGGTGCAGGGCAAGCGGGAGGTCGGCCTGTACCTCTCGCCGGGGAAGGACGCGCGCCTGCACATCGAGCGGTACTGGAGCCGGAACGAGCCCTGCGAGGTCGTCTGCTGCTGGGGCATCGACCCCGCGCTCTTCATCGCGGCCTCGCAGACCTTCCCCAAGACCGTCTCGGAGCTCGACTTCGTCGGCGGCATGCTGGGCCGGCCCGTCGAGCTGGTGAAGGGCGAGGCGACGAGCCTCCTCTACCCCGCGCGCGCCGAGATCGCGGTCGAGGGCGTGATCCCGCCGAACTCGCAGAAGCTGGAAGGCCCCTTCGGGGAATTCACGGGCTATTACGGCCGGCCGGGAGACTACGCCTTCCTCGTCCAGGTGCGGGCCGTTCACTATCGCGACAACCCCATCCTCACTCACGCTCTCATGGCCGACTACCCGGCCAACGAGTGCGCGCTCCTCTACTCCGTCGCGCGCTCGGCGCGCGTCTGGAGCGACCTCGACCGGGTCGGCGTCCCCGGCATCAAGGGCGTCTACGCCCATCCCGCGGCCGCGGGTGGCTTCGCGATGACGATCGTCTCGCTCGAGCAGCGGTACGCCGGCCACGCGCCGCAGGCGCTGGCCCTCGCCGGGCAGGTGCCGGGCGGGGCGTACTTCTCCAAGTGGATCATCGCGGTGGACGACGACGTGGACCCCTCCAACATCAATCAGGTGCTCTGGGCGATGTCCACGCGCTGCAACCCTGCCGAGGACATCGACATCCTGCGCCAGACGTGGTCCACCTGGCTCGACCCCACCCAGAACCCGCCCGAGGAGCGGCCCTACGGCTCGAAGGCGCTGATCAACGCATGCATGGAGCACCGCTACCTCAAGCAGTTCTCCCGGCGCACGCGGCTCCGCCGATCGGTGTACGAGTCCGTCGCCGCGCGCTGGAGGCAGCTCGGCTTCGACGGCGCCCCCCCGAAGCCCTGGGCGCTCGACGACTAGGCTGATGCTGGTGCGTCGGCGCGCGGCGGTGGGCCGGCACGCCACGGCGCCGGAGGCGCGATGAAGATCGACGTCTTCCCGCACATCCTCCCGAGGCGGTTCTTCGACCGGATGCTCGAGATCGCCGGGGGGAATCTCTACATGCAAAAACGCATGCGCGCGATCCCCGTGCTGGTGGACCTCGAGGAGCGCTTCCGGATCATGGACCGGTACGAGGGTTACGTCCAGGTCCTCACGCTCGCGTCGCCGCCGATCGAGGCGCTCGCCGGCCCGGACGCGACCCCGGCGCTGGCGCGCCTCGCGAACGACGGCATGGCCGAGCTGGTCGCGAAGCATCCCGACCGCTTCCCCGGCTTCGTCGCCTCCCTGCCGATGAACAACCCCGACGCCGCACTGAGAGAGATCGACCGCGCCATCGACGGGCTCGGCGCCACCGGCGTCCAGATCTTCTCCAACGTCAACGGGCGGCCGCTCGACGAGCCCGAGTGGGCGCCGCTCTTCGACCGCATGGCGGCGCGCAGGCTGCCGATCTGGCTCCACCCGGCGCGGCCCGCGGTCTTCGCCGACTACCCCGGGGAGAAGCGGTCGCGCTACGACATCTGGTGGGCGTTCGGCTGGCCCTACGAGACGACCGCCGCGATGGCGCGTCTGGTCTTCGCGGGGCTCTTCGACCGTCACCCGGACCTCGCGATCATCACGCACCACATGGGCGCGATGCTGCCGTACTTCGAGGGCCGCGCGGGCGGCGGGCTCGACCAGCTCGGCAGCCGCACCGAGGACCCGGACGACGCGGTCGCCCTGGCGCGCCTCGGCCGGCGGCCGCTCGACTATTTCAAGATGTTCTACGGCGACACGGCCCTCTTCGGCGCACGGCACGCCATGGAATGCGGACTGGCGTTCTTCGGGGCCGAGCGGGTACTGTTCGGGACGGATATGCCCTTCGACCCCGAGAAGGGGCCGGGGTTCATCCGGGACACGATCGGGGCGATGGAGCGGATGCCGGCTACGCCCGCCGAAAAAGCGAAGATCTACGAGGGGAACGCGAGGCGGATGCTGAGACTTCGGTTGAAGTGAGACTGCGGGGGCACTCATGAGCAAGAAGGCGGACATCGAGACCACGGCAGAGGCGTACCTCGAGCTCCTCGCGGCCCGGGGCGTCGAGTACTTCTTCGGCAACGCCGGAACCGACTTCGCGCCGATCATCGAGGCCTACGCGCGCCGCGGCGCCCACGGCCAACTGCTTCCCCGTCCGATCACAGTCCCCCACGAGGTGCCGGCCGTCGCGATGGCCCACGGCTACGCCATGGTCACCGGCCGGCCGCAGGCCGTCATGGTCCACGTGATCGTCGGCACGGCCAACGCGCTCGGCGGCGTCATCAACGCCGCGCGCGGCGGGGTACCGATGCTCTTCACGGCGGGGCGCAACCCGATCACCGAGGCCGGCTTCCGCGGCAGTCGCGAGCGCCAGATCCACTGGGCGCAGGAGTCCTTCGATCAGGGCGCGATCGTGCGCGAGTTCGTCAAGTGGGACTACGAGCTACGGAACTTCGCCCAGCTCGAAACCGTCGTCGACCGCGCCCTCGCGGTCACGCAGGCCGAGCCCCAGGCACCGGTCTACCTCACGCTCCCCAGGGAGGTGCTGGCCGAGCGCCACGACAGCTTCGAGTACGCGGACCCCTCGCGCGCCCCACGCCCAAGCGACGTGGTGGCCGCGGGCGAGGCGGTGGAGGAAGCGGCGCGGATCATCGCGACAGCGAAGAATCCCGTCGTCATCGCCAAGGCCCTCGGGCGCGACCCGCGCGCGGTCGAGGCGATGGTGAAGCTCGCCGAGGTGGCGGCGCTCCCCGTCGTCGATCACTTCCACACCCACGTGAACTTTCCCCAGGACCATCCGCTGCACGCGGGGTTCGACGCGACGCCGTACCTCGACACGGCGGACGCGATCGTGGTGGTCGAGTCCGACGCGCCCTGGTTCCCACACGTCAAGAGCCCGCGGCCGGAGACGAAGCTCGTCCAGATCGGCGTGGACCCCCTCTTCTCCCGCTATCCGATCCGCGGCTTCGGCGCCGACGTGGCGCTCGCCGGCACCGTGCGGCTCACGCTCGCCGCGCTCGCCGACGCCCTCCGACCGCGCGTGGAGGGCCGCCTGGTGGACGAGCGGCGGCGGCGCTGGCAGGGCGAGCACGCGCGGCGGCGGGAGGCGTGGGCGGCGGCGGCGCGCCGGGTCCAGAACGATCGTCCGATCGACATGGCCTGGCTCTCCCGGTGCGTGGGCGACCTCGTGGACGAGAGGACGATCGTCGTGAACGAGTACGACCTCGACCCGACCCAGGCGTGCTTCCGGGCGCCCGGCACCTACTTCAACGGGCCGGCCTCCAGCAGCCTCGGCTGGGGCCTGGGCGCGGCGCTCGGCGCCAAGCTCGCCGCCCCGGACAAGACCGTCATCTGCACGGTCGGCGACGGCGCCTACATCTTCGGCGCGCCGACCGCGGCGCACTTCGTCGCGCGCGCCTACGACGTGCCCGTGCTCTTCGTCGTCTTCAACAACCAGGCGTGGAACGCGGTGAAGCGCGCCGTGCGCGGCCTGGCACCGGACGGCTTTGCGGCGAAAACCGGCGCGATGGTGCTCTCCGACCTCGAGCCGGCGCCCGACTATGAGCTGGTCTGCCGGGCCTCCGGCGGCCACGCCGAGCGCGTGGAAGACCCGGCCGTGCTTCCCGGGGCGCTCGCCCGCGCGCTGAAGGTGGTCCGCGAGGACAAGCGCCAGGCCCTGCTCAACGTGATCTGCGAGAAGCCGTGAGGAGGTCGCGACCATGACAGTCATCGACGCCGACGGCCACGTGACCGAGTCCGCCGAGCAGGTGGTGAAGTACATGGACGCCCCGTTCCGCAACCGGCAGCTCGTCTTTCCGATCGTTCCGGCGGACGGCTGGGATCGTCGGCTCCTCACGAAATACCACGATACCGCCGGGACCGCGGACGCCTGGCTCCGGGCGCTCGACAAGGGAGGCATGGAGCAGGCGGTGCTCTTCCCGACGCTCGGCCTCTTCATGAGCTTCCTCAAGGACCGCGCCTGGGCGGTGCAGTTCTGCCGGGCGTACAACACGCTCATGCACGAGGAGTTCGTCAAGGCGAGCCCGCGGCTCCAGGCGGTGGCCCTCCTGCCGATCCAGGACCCGCAGGCCGCGGCGCAAGAGCTCAAGCGCGCGGTCCGCGAGCTCGGGCACGTCGGCGCGATGCTCGCGGCGGACGGCAGCCACGTTCTCGGCGACGAGCGTTTCACACCGATCTACGAAGAGGCCCAGCGCCTGGACGTGATGCTCGCCATCCACGCCTCGGGCTCGCATCTCGGCGGCGCCGGCGTGGACCTTTTCCCGCGCTTCATCCAGGCGCACACCTGCTCGCACCCCTTCGGCCAGATGCGCCAGCTCACGTCGATCGTCTTCGAGGGGATCCCCGAGCGCTTCCCCGACCTCCGCCTCGCCTTCCTCGAGGCGGGGGCGGGCTGGGCGCCGTACTGGATGGAGCGGATGGACGACGAGTACGACAAGCGCGGCGAGGTCGAGGCGCCCGCCCTCCGGAAGAAGCCGAGCGACTACGTGCGGTCGGGGAAGATCTACTTCTCGTGCGAGGCCGACGAGTGGCTCCTGCCCCAGGCCCTCAAGTGGGTCGGCGACAACCAGATCGTCTACGCCTCCGACTTCCCCCACTGGGACCACAGCTTCCCCGCCTCGATCGACGAGATCCGGAACCGCCGCGACCTCACCGACGCGCAGAAGCGCAAGGTGCTCGCCGACAATTGCCGGAGGCTCTACAAGCTACAATAGGGCATGAGCGCGCGCCGGCTCCTGCTCGTGGGGCTCGCCTACCTGGTGTTCGACCTCGCCGATCCCGTCCTGCCCGGCGCCTTCAGCTTCGAGGTCAGGGACTCGGAGATCGAGGAGGCCGTCCACGTGCGCCGCCGTCCCGAGGACCGACCGGCGATCACGGTGGAGCCCGCGCCGCCCGAGCGCCGCGTCGAGCCGCGTGAGGATTCGCCGACCCGCCTGCACCTCGGCGTCAGGGCGGAGCCGACCGCGAAGGCGTCGCCGCTCCACCCGGCGCCGCGCTCCGCGCTGCCCGTGACGGCCCCGTCGCCCGACGACCACTAGCTTCGTCATCCCGTAAGTCTCCCGACCTCTGCCGCCCCCCGGCGGCACATCGCGTCCGTCCATCTCATGAGGAGACACGAGATGACTCTGAACCGTTACGAAGGCTTGGCGATCGCCATCGCGCTCCTGGTCGTGGGCCGCGTCCTGGTCGCGGTTCTCAAGGCGCTGGTGGAGTGACGTATGCTGTTTTTCATGGACCCCGAGTTCTGGGCCCGGCTCTTCGGCATCGTGATCATCGACCTCACGCTGGCCGGCGACAACGCGCTGGTCATCGCGCTCGCCGTGCGCACGCTGCCCCGACGTCAGCAGTTCTGGGGGCGGGTCTGGGGGACGGCGGGGGCGGTGGGGCTCCGCCTGGCCTTCATCGCGGTCGCGACGCTGCTCCTCCGGATCCCGATGCTCCAGCTCGCCGGCGGGCTGCTCCTCGTGTGGATCGCGTGGAAGCTCGTCCGCAAGGAGACCGGGGCCGAGGGCCACGTCCGGCAGGGCGGCTCGCTCTGGGAGGCGGTCTGGATCATTATTCTCGCCGACGCGATCATGAGCCTCGACAACGTGCTCGCCGTCGCCGCCGCCGCCCACGGCGATCTCTTTCTCGTCGTCTTCGGCATCGGGCTCTCGCTGCCGATCGTCGTGTGGGGCAGCGGCCTCCTCGCCGTGCTCATGAACCGCTTCGCCTGGATCATCTGGATCGGTGGCGGGATCCTCGGCTACGTCGGCGGCGAGATGATCCTGAGCGACCGGAGCCTCGCCGGCTTCGTCGACCCCGGGGCCGCGGGCTTGGCGCTCCTGCCGCTCCTGCCCGCCGTCGCGCTCGTCGCGCTCGGCTGGTGGTCCTCTATTCAGAACGGCAGAAAGAAGGTGCCGGGCCGCGCCTGATTCAGTATCCTAAGCGCCGTGGCGCAGGACCTCCGCAGCTACCTCGACCTCGTCAAGCGCCGAGCGCCGGGCGACTTCGAGATCGTCGCGCGCGAGGTCGATCCCGCGTACGAGATCACCGCGCTCGTCGTGAAGCTCGAGCGCGAGGCCAAGCGCCGGCCGGTGCTCCTGTTCGAGAAGGTCAAGGGCACGCGGTTCCCCGTGCTCACGAACCTCCACGCGAGCCGTGGGAGGCTCGCGGCGGCGATGAGCGCGGCCCCGGAAGAGACGCTCCGCACCTACCTCCGCGCGATGGAGACGCCGACCCCTCCGAAGGTCGTCGGGACCGGGCCCGTGAAGGAGGTCGTCCTCACGGGCGACCGCGTGAACCTCTACGACCTGCCGCAGATCGTCCACCATGAGGGCGACGCGGGCCCGTACGTCACCGCGGCGATCTCCTTCGCGAAGGCCCCGACCACCGACATCTGGAACTGCGCCTACAACCGGCTCCAGATCAAGGGGCGCGACACGACGTCGATCCATCTGACGACGGGAAAGCACCTCTGGGAGTTCCACCGGATCGCCGAGGCGCGCGGCGAGCCGCTGCCCGTGGCGCTCGTGATCGGCGTCCACCCCGCGATCGCCCTCGGCGCTCTCGCCATCGGCTCGATCGACGAGGACGAGCGGGCCATCATGGGCGGGCTCCTGGGGGAGCCGCTCGAGCTGGTCCGCTGCGAGACGTCGGACGTCCTCGTCCCGGCGCACGCCGAGATGGTGCTCGAGGCCGAGATCCTGCCGCGCGCGCGCACCCCCGAGGGCCCGTTCGGCGAGTTCACGGGGTACAGTCTCGGCGAGCGCCAGCGCGAAGTCGTCCGCGTCCGGGCGATCACGCACCGCCGGGACGCGATCTTCCAGGACATCACCGTCGCCCACCTCGACCACCTCCTGCTCTCCACGATCCCGATCGAGGCGAACCTCTACCGCGCCGTCCGCGCGATGGTTCCCACGGTCAAGGCGGTGCGCGTGCCGGGGCCGTTCACGTGCTTCGTCTCGATCGAGGCGCGCGTCCCGGGCCAGGCGAAAAACGCGATCCTCGCGGTGCTGGGCGCCGACCTCTACATGAAGCGCGTGGTCGTCGTCGACCAGGACGTGGACGTGTTCGACGACCGGCAGGTGAACTGGGCGATCGCCACGCGGTGCCAGCCCGACCGCGACATCACCGTCATCACGAACGCCCGTGGCTCGGATCTCGACCCGTCGACGCGCGAGGACGGCCTGACGGCCAAGTGGGGCGTGGACGCGACCGCCAAGCCCTCGCTCGCGGCCTACACGCCCCGCCATCGCGTGCCGCCCGACGTCTGGCAGCGGATCAACCTCAAAGACTTCCTCGCCTAGTGTCCCGTCCTCCAAGTCGTGTTAAGCGCCCGCCAGCGTACGGCACCGGGGCCGACGGGCACGCGCGGCAGGGATCGCGGGACCACGCGGCACGCGTGCGCTGCTCCGTTGCGGCTGGGCTCCACCAGGGCGCGCGGGGTCCGTCGCCGGTTGGAGGGAACGGGTCCCTTCGACCCCTGCCGCACCCGCCAGTCGGCCCTGCGCGGCGCGAGCGCGGCAGTCGTTAACATGACTCTTCAGACGGGGCACTAGCGACGCGTGGCCGGGAGCTTCGTCCGCCGTCTCGAGGCCGCCGCCGAGCGCGCCGGCGACAAGGCCGCGCTCCTCTGGGATGGGGGCACGCTGACGCATGCCGACCTCCAGCGCCGCGCGCGCGTCTTCGCGGAGCGCCTCGCGGAGCGCGGGGTGCGGGCCGGCGACACGATCGCCGTCGCCATCCCCAATCGCTGGACGTTCGCCGTCGCGCTGCTCGGCGGCTGGCAGCTCGGCGCGACCGTCGCGCCGCTCGATCCCCTGCTCAAGGGCGACGAGCGCGCCGCGATCCTCGCCGACCTCGCCCCCACGCTGCTCGTGGAATCGTCGGACGTTCCCGCGGGCGACGTGGGGCCTGGCGCCGGGACAGGGGCCGGTGCGCCGGGGGTCGACGAGACCCGTTCCCTTCCTGCCCCGGCACTGGTGCTCTACACGTCCGGCAGCACGGGCAGGCCGAAGGGCGCGGTTCTGTCGCACGCGGCGCTCACGTTCGCCAACGAGTCCTGGGCCGGGCCGGTCATGGAGCTCACACCCGGCGACGTCGTCCTGGCGACGCTCCCCCTCTCCCACTCGTTCG
>Ga0209803_1001557_pt1 | contig 14952 bp, 8 predicted proteins | sample GraSoiAngelo_138_FD_185895 | JGI IMG/M metagenome (GOLD analysis project Ga0209803, IMG submission 185895) | Grasslands soil microbial communities from the Angelo Coastal Reserve, California, USA - 14_0929_09_40cm (SPAdes) (version 2) | ecosystem: Environmental > Terrestrial > Soil > Grasslands ...
CGGTGGAGGAGCAGACGGAGTTCGATGCCATCCTCAAGACCATCGGCGACAAGAAGATCCAGGTCATCAAGGTGGTCCGCGAGCTCACTGGGCTGGGGCTCAAGGAGGCCAAAGACCTCGTTGACGGTGCCCCCAAGCCGGTGAAGGAGAAGGTCAGCAAGGCCGAAGCCGAGCAGATCAAGACCAAGCTCGAGGCCGAAGGAGCCACGGTCGAAATCAAGTAAGGACCGGCAACAGGGAACGGGAAGCGGGAAGCCGTCAGTAGCCTGGCCTGGCTGCCCGTTGCCCGTTTCCTGTTTCCCTGCTTGCCGGGTATTGACGTGGCGTCTCTGGACAAGTATTATGATGTTTACGGTTTTGCGGACCGATAAGACACCTGGACCTGGGAGTCTGACGCCGAGAACCGGAAGCGAGGCATTCGAGCCTTGCTTTTACTGTTTCATTGAGCACGATTATCCCTTCTGACAACACGCGTTCGACGATGGCCTGGAGGGGACCAGCGCGTTCCCCCTGGGCTGTGACTCTTGTGTCCCACCGCAGATCACTGCGCACCATGAGTGTGTGCTGGAGGTGACCGGTTCCCCGTGAAGACACGCTCCCGACGCAAGGTTGTTCGCACCGCCGCGCCGACCCCGGCCCGCGCCAGGCTGGCGGTGGCGGGTCAAGTCGTGACCCGCGGCCGGCGCGCGCGGGGTAGTTTCGCGAAGATTCCCGAGATTCTGGATGTGCCGGATCTTATTGAAGTGCAGCGGCGTTCCTACGAGTGGTTCTTGCGCGAGGGAATCCGTGAGGTCTTCGATGAGGTTTCCCCCATCCAGGACTTCACGGGGAACCTGGAGCTGCACTTCGCCCTCGACACCAGTCGCAAGCGCGTCGAGCTGCCCAGCGCATTCGAGGAGACGCCGGTCCTCGACTACGGCGGATACCGCCTGGAACGGCTGAAGTACAGTGAGGAAGAATGCCGCGATCGCGACTACAACTACAGCGCCGCGCTCAAGGTGAAGGTCCGCCTGGTCATCAAGGAGACCGGCGAGATCAAAGAGCAGGAGGTCTTCATGGGGGACCTCCCGATGATGACCAAGCGCGGGACCTTCATTATAAACGGCGCGGAGCGGGTGGTGGTCAGCCAGCTGGTTCGCTCCCCGGGCGTGTACTACAGCCTGTCCCCCGACACGTCGGGTCGGCCCATGCCGGCGGCCACCGTGATCCCCCACCGCGGGGCCTGGCTGGAACTGGAGATGGACAACAACGGGGTCATCTCCACCCGCATCGACCGCACCCGGAAAATCCCGGTCACGGTGCTGCTGCGCGCGCTGGGGTACGAGAGCGACGAGAAAATCCTCAAGCTCTACGACGGTGATGCGGCGATCGAAGCGACGCTCACCAAGGATCCGGTCAAAGAGCGCAAGGGGCCGAAGGCCGTAGAGGAAGCCCTCATCGAGATCTACCGCCGCCTGCGCCCCGGCGATCCGCCGACTGTGGAAAGCGCGCGCCAGCTGTTGCAGACTCTGTTCTTCGACCCGCGGCGGTACGACCTGGGCAAGGTCGGGCGTCATAAGCTGAACCGTAAGCTCGGCCTCGAGGCGCCGCTGCCATTCCGTACCCTGGTCCAGACGACAGGGGGGGAGGTCAAGGACGTCTCCGTCCGGCGAGACAAGAAGGAATTTACGCTCATCTTGAAGGATGGGCGCGAGTATACCGGGCAGCTGTCTCGCGTCACCGTGCGCGTGGATGGCGAGCCCATCGACATCAAAAAGCTCGAGTCCGGCGCCCGCGTCGTCCTGGGGATCGCCCCGCCGAGCCGGGAAGTGCTGTACGTCGTGGCCGAAGAGGGCGTGCGCCATCCTGCGGCGGTGCGTGACGATATCGCCGAGGTAGTGCGCTACCTGATTCGCCTGCACAATGAGGAGGAAGGCGCCGCCGTGGATGACATCGACCACCTGGGGAACCGCCGGGTGCGGTCGGTGGGAGAGTTGCTGCAGAACCAGTTCCGCATCGGGATGCTGCGCATGGAGCGCGTCATCCGCGAGCGGATGACCATCCAAGAGACCGGGCAGATCACCCCGCAGGTCCTGATCAACATCCGCCCGGTCGTGGCCGCGATCAAAGAATTCTTCGGCAGCAGCCAGCTGTCGCAGTTCATGGATCAAACCAACCCGCTGGCCGAGCTGACCCACAAGCGCCGCCTGTCGGCGCTGGGTCCGGGCGGGCTGAGCCGCGAGCGCGCCGGGTTTGAGGTCCGCGACGTGCACACCAGCCACTACGGCCGGATGTGCCCCATCGAGACCCCGGAGGGTCCCAACATCGGGCTGATCAGCTCACTGGCCACGTACGCCCGGGTCAACGATCTGGGATTCATCGAGACCCCCTATCGCGAGGTGCGGGACGGCACTGTCACCCGGAAGATCCGCTACCTGACGGCCGACGAAGAGGACAACTACGTCATTGCGCAGGCCAACGCCAAGATCGACGAGCGAGGCCGGCTGGTGGAGGCCCGCGTGTCGGCCCGCCACGGCCGAGAGATCGTGCTCGTCCCGCCGGACAAGGTCGATTTCATGGACGTGTCGCCCAAGCAGACCGTCTCCGTGGCCACGGCGCTGATCCCGTTCCTGGAGCACGACGACGCCAACCGGGCGCTGATGGGGTCCAACATGCAGCGCCAGGCGGTGCCCCTGCTGGCCAGCGAGGCGCCGCTGGTGGGGACCGGGATGGAGTACCGCGGAGCGGTGGACTCTGGGGCGGTCGTGGTCGCCCGCAGCGACGGCGAGGTGGAGTCGGTCAGCGGGGACGAGGTGGTCGTCAAGACTGACAAGGGCCGTGAGCCCTACAAGCTGATCAAGTTCCAGCGCAGCAACCAGGGGACGTGCATCAACCAGCAACCGGTCGTGCAAACCGGCGACATGGTGAAGGCCGGGGACGTCATCGCGGATGGGCCCTGCACGGACCAGGGCGAACTGGCCCTGGGCCGCAACGTGCTGGTGGCCTTCATGCCCTGGGAGGGCTACAACTACGAAGACGCGATCGTCATCTCGGAGCGTCTCGTGCGCGAGGATTTGTTCACCTCCGTGCACATCGAGGAGTACGAGGTCGAGGCGCGTGATACCAAGCTCGGGCCGGAAGAGATCACCCGCGACATCCCCAACGTCGGGGAGGAAGCGCTGCGGGACCTGGATGAGCGCGGAATCGTGCGCATCGGCGCCGAGGTGCGCGCCGGGGACATTTTGGTGGGCAAGGTCACGCCCAAGGGCGAGACTGAGCTGACCGCGGAAGAGCGGCTGTTGCGGGCCATCTTCGGGGAGAAGGCGCGCGAGGTGCGCGATACGTCCCTGAAGGTGCCCCACGGCGAGAAGGGCAAGGTCGTCTCGGTGAAGGTGTTCGGCCGCGACCAGGGCGACGAGCTCCCGCCCGGTGTCAACACCCTGGTGCGGGTGTATGTGGCTCAGAAGCGCAAAGTCACCGTCGGGGACAAGATGGCCGGCCGCCACGGCAACAAGGGCGTCATCTCGGTCATCCTTCCCGAAGAGGACATGCCGCAGCTGCCCGATGGCACGCCGGTGGACATTGTGCTGAACCCGCTGGGTGTGCCCAGCCGGATGAACGTCGGTCAGGTGCTGGAGACTCATCTGGGCTGGGCGGCCTCCCACCTCAATACCTGGACGGAATCGCCGGTGTTTGACGGTCCCAAGGAGGACGAGATCAAGCGCCTGCTGAAGGAAGCGAACCTGCCGGAACAGGGCAAGATCGAACTCCGCGATGGCCGGAGCGGGGAGATGTTCGACCAGAAGGTGACCGTAGGCTGGATCTACATGATGAAGCTGCTACACCTGGTGGAGGATAAGATCCACGCGCGGTCGACCGGCCCGTACAGCCTCATCACCCAGCAGCCGCTCGGCGGCAAGGCGCAGTTCGGCGGCCAGCGCTTCGGTGAGATGGAGGTCTGGGCGCTGGAGGCGTACGGGGCCGCCAGCACGCTGCAGGAACTGCTGACGGTCAAGTCCGACGACGTGGTGGGCCGGGTGAAGACCTACGAGGCCATCGTCAAGGGCGAGAACATCCAGGAGCCCGGCGTGCCAGAGTCGTTCAAGGTCTTGGTGAAGGAGCTCCAGTCGCTGTGCCTGGACGTCAAGGTGCTCAGCGAGGATAAGCGGGAGATCGAACTCAAGGAGATTGAGGAAGACATCGCCGAGACCGCGCGCGCCCTCGGCATCAACCTGGAAGGCGAAGAAGCGCTAGTGGAAGATTACTAGTCCGGTTCAGTCATCGCGAGGCCCGTAGGGCCGTGGCGATCTCGTGTTGAGATTGCTTCGCCCTTCGGGCTCGCAATGACGCCAGTAGAGTTCGAACTCACGTAATCGGAGGTCCAAATGCAGGATGTCAACAACTTCGATGCGGTAAAGATCGGGCTGGCCTCGCCGGAGACGATCCGCGCCTGGTCGCACGGCGAGGTGAAGAAGCCGGAGACCATCAACTACCGGACCCTGAAGCCGGAGCGCGACGGACTCTTTTGCGAGCGCATCTTCGGGCCCCAGAAAGACTGGGAGTGCCACTGCGGCAAGTACAAGCGCATCCGCTTCAAGGGCATCATCTGCGACCGCTGCGGCGTGGAAGTAACCCGCGCCAAGGTCCGCCGCGAGCGCATGGGGCACATTGAACTGGCGGCGCCGGTCTGCCACATCTGGTACCTCAAGGGCGTGCCCAGCCGGATCGGCCTGCTGCTGGATATGTCTCCCCGCGCGCTGGAGCGCGTCGTGTACTTCGCCTCCTACGTAGTCATCGATCCTGGGACGACGCCGCTGGCGAAGAAGCAGCTGCTCACCGAAGCCGAGTACCGCGAGATGCGAGAGAAGTACGGCCAGGCGTACAAGGCCACCATGGGCGCCGAGGCCGTGAAGGGACTTCTCAAGGAACTGGATTTGGAGAAGCTCTCCCGCCAACTGCGGGCCGACTTGAAGGACGCCTCGGGCCAGAAGCGCATGAAAATCCTCAAGCGCCTGGAGGTCGTGGAGGCGTTCCGCAAGAGCGGCAACAAGCCGGAGTGGATGATTCTGGACGTCACCCCCGTCATCCCTCCGGACCTGCGGCCGATGGTGCAGCTGGATGGCGGGCGGTTTGCCACCTCCGACCTCAACGATCTCTACCGCCGCGTCATCAACCGCAACAACCGGCTGAAGCGGCTACTGGATCTCGGCGCGCCCGAGATCATCGTGCGCAACGAGAAGCGGATGCTGCAGGAAGCCGTCGACGCCCTGATCGACAACGGCCGTCGCGGCCGTCCGGTCACCGGGCCGAACAACCGACCGCTGAAATCGCTGTCGGACATGCTCAAGGGCAAGCAGGGCCGGTTCCGCCAGAACCTGCTGGGCAAGCGGGTCGACTACTCCGGCCGCTCGGTTATCGTGGTGGGTCCGAAGCTAAAGCTTCACCAGTGCGGGCTGCCCAAGGAGATGGCGCTGGAACTCTTCAAGCCCTTCGTGATGAAGAAGCTGGTGGACAAGAACTTGTCGCAGAACATCAAGAGCGCCAAGCGCATGGTGGAGCGGGCGCGGCCCGAGGTCTGGGGCGTGCTGGAAGAGGTCGTCAAGGAGCATCCCGTCCTGCTCAACCGCGCGCCGACGCTGCACCGGCTGGGCATCCAGGCGTTTGAGCCGGCGCTGATCGAGGGCAAGGCGATCCAGGTGCACCCGCTGGTGTGCACCGCCTACAACGCGGACTTTGACGGCGACCAGATGGCCGCGCACGTCCCGCTGTCGGCCGCGGCGCAGGCCGAAGCGCGCCTGCTGATGCTGTCGGCCTACAATATTCTGTCGCCGGCCTACGGCAAGGCCATCACCAGCCCCACCCGCGACATCGTGCTGGGGTCCTACTACCTCACCCAGGAGAAGCAAGGCGCCCGTGGCGAGGGCAAGATTTTCTCCACGCCCAACGAGGCCATCCTGGCCTACGAGAGCGGCGCGGTGGCGCTGCACGCCAAAGTGAAGGTGCGCCTCACCCGGGACAGCGAGCTGATTGAGACCACGGTGGGCCGCGTGATCTTCAACGAGGCGATTCCGGAGGAGCTGCGGTTTATCAACGACGTCGCCGACCGCAAGGTCCTCTCGCAGGTTGTCTCAGAAGCGTACAACCGGCTTGGATCCACCAAGACCGTGCAGCTGCTGGACGCGTTGAAGGATCTGGGGTTCAAGTACGCGACCCGCAGCGGGATGGGCATCGCGGTGGACGATATCGCCATCCCGGCGCAGAAGGACAAGATTCTTGTCGGGGCCGAGAAGTCGATCGACGGCATCGAGCAGCAGTTCCGCCGCGGGCTGATCACCAGCGGGGAGAAGTACCAGCGCACGATCGACGTCTGGACGAAGGCCACCGAGGAGATCACGGAGGCCATGCTCCAGAACTTCGACAACTTCAATCCGCTCTACATGATGGCCCAGTCCGGTGCGCGGGGCAACATTCAGCAGATCCGCCAGCTGGCCGGCATGCGCGGGCTGATGACCGACCCCTCGGGCCGGATCATCGAGCTGCCGATCAAGGCGAACTTCCGCGAGGGACTGACCGTCCTGGAGTACTTCATCTCCACCCACGGCCAGCGCAAGGGCCTGGCGGATACGGCGATCCGGACGTCGGAGTCCGGCTATCTGACGCGCCGGCTGGTCGACGTGGCGCAAGATGTCATTATCCGCGAGGAAGACTGCAAGACGACCGAGGGCGTGACGATGGTGGCCATCAAAGAGGGCAACGACGTGGTCGTTCCCCTCAAGGATCGCATCATCGGGCGGGTGGCGGTGGAGGACGTCGCGGCCCCGCGCGGCCGCAAGGTGATCATCGAGGCCGACCAGGATGTCACGGAGGAGGCGGCCGAGCAGATCGAGCAGGCCGGGGTCGAGACCGTCGTGGTGCGCTCCGTGCTGACCTGCAAGAGCCGGTACGGCGTGTGCGCCAAGTGCTACGGCCGCAACCTGGCGTCGGGCAAGCAGGTGGAGATCGGCGAGGCCGTCGGCATCATTGCCGCGCAGTCGATCGGCGAGCCCGGCACGCAGCTGACGATGCGCACCTTCCACACCGGTGGCGTGGCCGGCTTTGACATCACACAGGGCCTGCCGCGGGTGGAGGAACTCTTTGAGGCGCGGAAGCCGAAGGGGCAGGCGATCATCGCCGAGGTCTCGGGCAAGGTGAAAGTCGCGGAGGCTAAGGGCAGCCGCAAGCTAATTGTTGTCGCTAAGGACGGGCAGGAATACTCGGCGGCGGTGCCGTTTGGGATCCGGCTGCGCGCCAGCGACGGCGACAAGGTCACCGCCGGTGATCAGTTGACCGAGGGGTCGGTGAACCCCCACGACACTCTGCGCATCCGCGGCATCCACGCGCTGCAGAACTACCTGGTGCAGGAGATCCAGTCCGTGTACCGGTCGCAGGGCGTGGACATCAACGACAAGCACATCGAGATCATCGTGCGGCAGATGCTGCGTCGGGTGAAGGTGGAAGAGCCCGGCGACACCGAGCTCCTGCCGGGGGAACTGGTGGACAAATTCACCTTCGAAGAGGACAACGCCAAGGCGATTGCGGAAGGACTGGAGCCCGCCAAGGCGCGGCCGGTCCTGCTGGGGATCACCAAAGCGTCGCTGGCCACGGAGAGCTTCCTGTCGGCGGCGTCGTTCCAGGAGACGGCGCGCGTCCTCACCGATGCGGCCACCAAGGGGAAGATCGATCCGCTGATCGGCCTGAAGGAGAACGTGATCATCGGGAAGTTGATCCCCGCCGGCACCGGCATGCAGCGGTATCGCGGGATTAAGATCGCGACGGAAGTCTAACGGGGCTGAGGTAATTGATGGAAGTCAGCGGGCCGGAGGCGACTCCGGCCCGTTGCTCTTCGGGTCCGGCTAGCCGAGTTGAATCTCCGGCGGAACCTCGACGTTCATGAGTGACGACCCTCCGTCGGCAAAGATGACCTGGCCGGTGATCCACCCTGCTTCCTTGGAGCAGAGCAGAGCCGCCACGTTTCCCACGTCGGCGGGAGTTCCAAGCCGTCCCATGGGCGTCCATCCTCGAGTGTGCCAGCCTCTGATGAGTTCCTGGGCCTGCGGGGGAAGGGTGTTCAGGACGCTGTCCTCTGTCCACCCTGGGCTGACCGCGTTCACGGTGATGCCCCGCTTCGCCAGCGCGACTGCGAAATAGCGGACCAGAGACTCCATGGCCGCTTTCGCCGACCCCATGGCGACCCAGGGGAGGACCCCGCCGGTCCTGCTGCCCGTCCCGTAGGTGATGGCGAGGATCCGCCCCCCGCTGGACAGCAGGCGATCGGCCTCGCGAACCCCTAACAGGAACGCCTTGCCCTGAGAGTTCTGCGCGGTATCCCACTGCTCCAGAGTAATGTTCATCGGCGGTTGGAAGAACGTCGGCAACTCAGGGCGCGCGTTGCTCACAAAGATGTCTAGCTGGCCGAACTCGGAGCGGACGCGTTCGAACATTAGCTTGATCTCTCCAGGGTCGAGGACATCCGCCTGGACGATGAACCCGTCGGAATCTCGATCGCGAACCTTTGCCAGAGTCTCCTTGGCGGCAGCCTCGTTCTGGTAGTAATGGATGGCGATCTTGACGCCTTGCTCCGCCAGCTTCAGCGCGATGCCGCGTCCGATCCCCCGCGAGCTACCTGTAATCAGTGCATACTTCCCGTTGGTCGCGTCCATGGGATCCCCTCCCCGGGAATACTAAACTCGAGCCGACTCGCTTTCCACGTCGAAGCGTTCTTGGATGTGTGAAACAGCAGAGAGAGAAGAAGAGGGTGCAAGGTCAGCGGGACAGCCCGGCAATCGGGGGTTCAGCGAGATAAGGGGAAAGACCTTCAGGAAGTAGACCAACCTCAGGCCTGAGGATGCTCAATGACAGTTCTCCCGCGTTTTCTGGACCTGATGAGCGTCATCCATTATAGTGTCTCGGGATGGCCATTCTCACTGCCAGCGACCTGTCGAAGCGCTATGGAGCAGAGCCGATTCTTCGCGGCGTCACCTTCAGCGTGGAGCCGGAGGAGAAAGTCGCCCTCATCGGCCGTAACGGCAGCGGGAAAACTACGCTCCTCCGCCTGCTGGCCGGTCTGGACGAACCAGACGCCGGCAGCGTGTCGCACGCGCGGTGGGCCAAGATTGGTTACCTGGCGCAGATCCCGACCGGGCCTGGTGATGCCGATGTCTTCGCGCATGCGTTATCCGGCGCCGCCGACGTCCGGGCCCTCGAGGCACGGCTTCGCGAGCTCGAAGCGCAAATGGCTCGACCGGACGTGCATGACAATCCCCACCGCCTGGCCGAGGTGATGGCCGAGTACGCGCAGGTGCGCCACCACTTCGAACACGCCGGCGGGTTTACGCTGGAGGCCCGCGCACGGACCGTCCTCGGCGGACTGGGATTCTCCGAAGAGGGGATGACGCAGACGTTAGGCACGCTCTCCGGTGGGTGGCGCGTGCGGGCGGAGCTGGCGCGGGTGCTCCTGGCCGAACCGGACCTCCTGCTGCTGGACGAACCGACCAACCATCTGGATCTGGCGGCCACCGAATGGCTCGAGGAATACCTGGGCGCGTTTCCCGGCGCGGCCGTGATCGTGAGTCACGACCGGCGGCTTTTGGACGCGGTGACGTCTCGTACGCTTGATCTTGACGCCGGTGCCGTGACCTCGTTTCCCGGATCGTACTCCGCCTATGCCACAATGAAGACCCAGCAGATCCAGCAGCAGGCGGAAGCGTATCGCCGGCATCAGGAGGAAGTTGAAAAACTCGAGGCCTACATTCGCCGCTACCGTGCCGGCAATCGTGCCACCCAGGCCAAGAGCCGCGAGAAGCGTCTCGCCCGCCTGACATCCACCCCCGTGCAGCCGCCGAGAGCGCAACCCGTGATGCGGCCGGCGGCCCGCACCGCATCGCAAAGTGGGCGGATGGTCGTGCGCCTGCAGGAGGTGGCCAAGCAGTATGACCAACGGGCGGTCCTCTCCGGCATTGACCTGGAAATCTACCGCGGCGACCGCGTGGGGCTGCTGGGCGCCAACGGCACAGGCAAGACCACCCTGCTGAAGATCATGGCGGGGCTCGAGATTCCCACGTCCGGCCGGGCGGCGCTGGGGACTGGTGTCCGACCCCGATATTTTGCGCAGGAGTCGGCTGACACGGGTGGGGGGGACCGCCAGCGGACCGTCCTAGAAGAGGTTCTGGATGGCCGGTCCCTGACGCCGGAGCAGGCCCGCACGTACCTGGGCCGTTTCCTCTTTAGTGGAGACGAGGTGTTTGCCAGCGTGGGCCTGCTGTCCGGGGGAGAGCGCCAGCGCCTCAGCCTGGCCAAGCTGTTACTGGATCAGCCCAACCTCCTGCTCTTGGACGAACCGACCAACCACCTGGACATCCCCTCCCGCGAGGCATTGGAAGCCGCGCTCATGGAATTCCCCGGCACATTCGTCATCGCCACACACGATCGCTACCTGCTGGAGCGGCTGGCCACCCGAGTGCTGACCGTGGAGGACGGACGCGTGGCGGATTTTCGGGGGACGTACGACGACTTCAAGGCAAAGCGACGGCGCCCCGTCGGTCAGCCCAGCCCCCAGCGACGGGGCAGCGTGCCCGCGCCGCGCGAGGCGCGTCCGGCCAGGAGCGTGAAGACGCGGGTCGTGACGTTTGAGGAGCTCGCCGTGCAGATCACCGCCGCCGAGCAGGAGCTGGCCGATGCGGGCAGACTGCTGGCTGATCCGGAACTGTACCGCGACGGTAAGCGAGCGAAGTCGACACGCGCCCGCTACGAGGAAATCCAACGCCGGCTGGAGGACTTGTACCGTCAGCTGGCCGTTCTGGAAACCGGGGAGACATGAGAATTCGCTTCCCGTCTCCCGCTTCCCGTTTCCGTCCGCTGCGTTGACACCCCCTAGGCCCAATGCTACAATGACCGGGTGCCTGCGCCGGGTTCCCGACAGGGACCCGGCGACAATGTCGAGTGGGGAACGATGACGCAGCCTGTTGAGGCGATCGACCGCCTGAGGGCCGCGGAGTTCAAAGCCGTCGGATCCAGCCAGACGGCGAAGGCGATCGGCAAAGGCCGGGGCAAAGGCCGGGCCCAAGCGGTGTTTGTGGCCAAGGACGCCGATCGCCGGGTTGTGGAAAGTGTTCTGGCGGCCGCTCGCGATCGAGGGCTGGAGATCGTCGAGGTAGGTTCGATGCGCGAGCTCGGCCGGGTGTGTGGGATTGCCGTCGGCGCGTCGGCCGCCGCGATTTTGTCGCCAGCGTAAGACCGTCGGCAGCAACACGAGGGGCGCCGCCTGCAGGGTTGAGGCTTTCACTCCTCGCCAATCGGGGCTCGCTCACCTTCGGGTGAGGCGGACTCTTGCATGCGCCGCAGGACACCGACCTCCGGTGTCGCGTATGGCGCAGATCATCCGGGTGAAGGCTCTGCGCATGGTGAGTTCATGCGCGCAGAGGCAAACTGAAAAACGGCGATAACCCGGCGCCCACGGGCGCTGCGGAATCGCGCCATCATCCCCTCAGGCCCGGCACGGACGGGCCAACGGGGAAATAGTGTGTCATTCAATAGATTCGTTATCGGGGGCGTTGTGATGCCGACCATCAACCAGTTGGTACGCCACGGACGGCGGCAGGTGCGAACAAAGACGAAGTCGCCGCACCTGGAGGGCAACCCGCAGAAGCGGGGCGTCTGCATTCAGGTGCGGACGATGACGCCGAAAAAGCCGAACTCCGCCTTGCGCAAGATCGCGCGGGTGCGCCTCACCAACGGGGCCGAGGTGACGTCATACATCCCCGGCATCGGCCATAACCTGCAGGAGCACTCCGTGGTCTTGATTCGCGGCGGCCGCGTCCCCGATCTGCCAGGTATCCGCTATCACATCATCCGCGGAGCCATCGACTCGGCGGGTGTGGCAGAGCGGCGGCAGGGCCGCAGCAAGTATGGGGCCAAACGGCCCAAGTAGGGGCGTTGGAGAGTTGAAGAGTTGGAGAGTCAAATCCACGCCCTCTAACTTTCCAACTCTCCAACTTTCCAACTGAACGACGCAGAGCTGAAGTTCGAACGAAGAGGGAAGAGAGATGCCGAGAAAGGGTCAGGCACCGCATCGCGAGGTTGGACCGGAACCGATGTACAACAGCGTGATCGTGCATCGGCTCGTCAACAAAGTGATGGAGCGGGGCAAGAAGAGTCTGGCCGAACACGTCGTCTACACGGCCTTTGACCAGATCAAGGAACGCTCCGGCCAGGACCCGGTGAAGGTGCTGGATAAGGCGCTGCACAACGTCATGCCGGTCCTCGAGGTCCGGCCCCGCCGCGTCGGCGGGGCAACGTATCAGGTGCCGATCGAGGTCCGGCCCGAGCGGCGCCTCTCCTTAGGGCTGCGCTGGCTGGTCGAATATGCGCGGGCGCGTAAGGACAAGCGGACGATGATGGACAAACTCATCGCCGAGATTCTGGATGCATCCGCCGGGCAGGGCGGCGCCGTGAAGAAGCGCGAGGACACGCACCGCATGGCCGAAGCGAATAAGGCATTTGCGCATTATCGATGGTAGCCAAAGGCGGGACTTGGGACTAGGGACTGGTGTCAGGATGTGCCCAGTCCCCGGTCCCGAGTCCCCAGTCCCGTAGTTAGGAGTGGTTATGAGCGTGTCGCTCGACAAAATTCGGAACATCGGCATCGTCGCCCACATCGATGCGGGCAAGACGACGACGACCGAGCGCATCTTGTTCTACACGGGACGGGTGCACCGGATCGGCGAAGTGGACGAGGGCTCGGCGACGATGGACTGGATGGTGCAGGAGCGCGAGCGGGGGATCACCATCACCTCCGCCGCCACCACCTGCGTATGGCGCGACCATCGCATCAACATCATCGACACGCCCGGTCACGTCGATTTTACCGTCGAGGTGGAGCGGTCGCTGCGCGTGTTGGATGGCGCAGTCGTGGTGCTGAGCGGGGTCGAGGGCGTGCAGCCGCAGTCGGAAACCGTCTGGCGGCAGGCGGACCGCTACCGCGTCCCCCGCATTCTCTACGTCAACAAGATGGACCGCACCGGGGCGGACTTCCTCCGCACCGTCCGCATGGTCAGCGAACGCCTGGGGGCCAACGCGGTGCCCATTCAACTCTCGGTTGGGGCCGAGGATAACTTTCAGGGCGTCGTGGACCTGATCCGCATGAAGTCCGTCCTGTACCTGGATGACCTGGGGACCCGGTCCGATGAGACCGAGATCCCCGAGGCGATGCGCGAGCAGGCGGAACAGTGGCGGGAGAAACTGGTCGAGGCCGCGGCGGAGATGGACGACGATCTCACCGCGAAGTACCTCGAGGGCCACACCCTCTCCGAAGCGGACATCAGGCGTGGGCTCCGCCTGGGGACGCTGTCCTACAAACTCGTCCCGGTGCTGGCCGGATCGTCATTCCGCAACAAAGGTGTACAGCCGCTGCTTGATGCCGTGGTCGACTACCTGCCGTCCCCGGTGGATATGCCGGCTGTGGAGGGGCGCGATCCGTCCCGGCAGGGCAGCACGACCAAACGCCGTCCTGATCCGACGGAACCCTTCGCCGCGCTGGCGTTTAAGATTGTCACGGATCCCTACGTTGGCAAACTGACGTACTTCCGCGTGTACTCCGGGATTCTCACCGCCGGATCGTATGTCTACAATGCGAACAACGGGAAGAAGGAGCGGGTCAGCCGTATCTTGCAGATGCATGCCAACCACCGGGAGGACATCCCGGAGGCTACCGCCGGCAATGTGGTGGCCGCCGTCGGGCTGCGCGACACGACGACCGGCGACACGCTGTGCGACCAAGACCATCCAATCATTCTGGAATCGATGCACTTCCCCGAACCTGTCATCGCTGTGGCCGTGGAACCGAAGACGAAGGCCGACGAAGAGAAGCTCAGCTCCGCGCTCGCCAAGCTGGCCGAGGAAGACCCCACCTTCAAGGTCCGGTTCGATCAGGAGACCGGTCAGACCCTGATCGCCGGGATGGGCGAACTGCACCTGGAGATCATTGTCGACCGGATGCTGCGTGAGTTCGGCGTGCAGGCCAACGTGGGGCGGCCGCAGGTGGCATATAAGGAAACGATTCGCCAGCCTGCCCAGGCCGAGGGCCGATACATCCGGCAGACCGGCGGCCGGGGTCAATACGGCCACGTCGAGATCGTGCTGGAGCCCCTGCCCCGGGGAACCGGACTCGAGTTCGTCGATGAGATCCGGGGCGGCGACATCCCGCGCGAGTTCATCCGCCCGGTTGAGGCCGGCATCCGCGAGGCCGCCGAGAGCGGTGTCCTGGCCGGATACCCGGTGGTGGACTTCCGTGCCCGCCTGACCGACGGATCGTACCATGAGGTGGACAGTTCGGAGATGGCGTTCAAAATTGCCGGCTCCATGGCGTTCAAAGACGCCATGGCGCGGGCCAAGCCGGTGCTGCTGGAACCGGTGATGAAGGTCGAGGTCCTGACCCCCGAGCAGTACATGGGCGATGTGATCGGCGACCTCAATGCCCGGCGCGGCCGGATTGAGGGGATTGAGCAGCAGGGCAAGATCCGGATCATACGGGCGCTGGTGCCGCTGGGCGAAATGTTTGGCTACGCGACCGCGCTGCGGTCGGCCACCCAGGGCCGGGCGACGTACACCATGGAACCGTCGCACTATGAAGAGGTACCGGCCAGCATTTCAGAGGAGGTCCGGGCCAAGTCGAGTGTGGGAGCGCGAGCCTAAACGAAACTACGGGACTAGGGATTCGGGACTAGGGACTGGTAAAGTACGGGTTTCTAGTCCCCAGTCCCCAGTCCCGCAGTCGGCAGAGAACTCATAGATCGTTCTTCAGGAGGGTGGGTATGAGCAGGCCAAAGTTTGAGCGGACGAAGCCGCACTGCAACGTGGGGACGATCGGGCACGTGGACCACGGGAAGACGACGCTGACGGCGGCGATCACGCACACGCTGGCGGGGATCGGCGTGACGA
>Ga0209803_1001571_pt1 | contig 14900 bp, 20 predicted proteins | sample GraSoiAngelo_138_FD_185895 | JGI IMG/M metagenome (GOLD analysis project Ga0209803, IMG submission 185895) | Grasslands soil microbial communities from the Angelo Coastal Reserve, California, USA - 14_0929_09_40cm (SPAdes) (version 2) | ecosystem: Environmental > Terrestrial > Soil > Grasslands ...
TACATCAGTGGGCTCGGCACCTACCTGGACGTCCTCGATGCGCAGCGTCAACTCTTTTCGGCCCAGGTCGATCTCGCGGGGACCACCCGAGACCACCTCACGGCGGTTGTGCAGGTCTACAAAGCGCTCGGTGGTGGCTGGGAGATGCAGTGATGAATCGAAGGCAGTCAGATGCAGAACTGTTGGAGCCGGTGGCCGTGAGCGCGAACGGGAACGTCTCACCCGACTCCGAGTCACCGGCTGCACCGGCTCCGCGACGCCGGTATCGACGCCGGATCGTCCTGGCGTTCGGCGTTGTCGCGGCCGTGGTGCTGCTCACCTTCGGCGTCCGCTACGTCCTGTACGCGAGAGCGCACGAGTCCACAGACGACGCGTTCATCGATGGTCATATCGTCGGGGTGAGCCCCAAGGTAGCGAGCTACGTCGCCCGCGTGTTCGTGGACGACAACACGCACGTGAAGGCTGGCGATCTGCTCGTGGAGCTGGACTCGCGAGATTTCGAGGCGCGCCTGGCGCAGGCCGCCGCGAACCTGACGGCGGCGGTGCAGCAGCACCAGGCGGCGCTCATGAACACCCGTGTCGTCGAGCGAACGGCCGGCGCCGGCGTCCAACAGGCCGAGGCCGCGGTGACGACCGCGGAGCGCCAAGTCGACGGCGCGCGCAGTCGCCTCGAGCAGGCGCGGGCGCAGGTCGTCTCGGCTGAGGCCGAGGCGACCCGCGCGGCAGCCGACGTGCAGCGCTACGAGAGTCTTGTGAAGTCCGGTTCTGTGTCGCGCCGGGAGCGGGACACCGCGGTGGCGACGAACGACAAGGCCGCGGCCGACCTCGACGCCGCGCGGAAGGCGCAGCAGGCGGCCGCCGATACCCTGCGCCAGCAAGAGGCGCAGCTCGCGCAGGAGCGCGCACGGCTCGAGAGCGCGCTGGCTGCTCCCGATCAGATCGCGCAGACCCGGGCCCAGGCCGATCAGCTCGCGGCCCAGATCGTCCAGTACGAGGCGGCCGTCCACCAGGCCGAGCTGGATCTTTCGTATACCAAGCGCCCGAGACGGGGCGCGTCACGCGCAAGAGCGTCGAGCCCGGCGCGTACGTCCAGGTCGGCCAGACGCTGTTCTCGATCGTGCCCGACCGCGTGTGGGTGGTGGCCAACTTCAAGGAGACCCAGCTCCGCCACATGCGACCGGGGCAACCCGCGACCGTCAGGGTCGACGCGTATCCCGATCGGCTCTTCCGGGGGCATGTCGACAGCATCCAGGCCGGCAGCGGCGCGCGCTTCAGCCTGTTGCCGCCCGAGAACGCGACGGGCAACTACGTGAAAGTCGTTCAGCGGGTGCCGGTCAAGATCGTCATCGACGAGGCGCCGGATCCCCAGCACGTCCTGGGCCCCGGCATGTCGGTGGTGCCCGAGGTGCGGGTGCGATGAAGGCCACCATGCCCGTCATCGCCATCCTCGGCGCCGGCCCCGGAATGGGGCTGGCAATCGCCAAGACTTTCGGCGGGCACGGTTACCGAGTTGCGCTCTTGTCGCGCGACCCCGCCAAGCAGAAGCCGCTCGTAACCGAGCTCTCCACCCGCGGCATCATCTCGGCCGCCTTCCACGCCGATGCGCGCGACCGCGGGTCGGTCGCGTCCGGCCTCGCGGCGGTGAAGCAGCGCTTCGGCTCGATCGACGTGCTCGAGTTCTCGCCGTGCGACCGCACGCTCCCGCTCCCGTCGGCGACGGAGCTGAGCCACGAAGACGTCGAGGTCTGGATCGACTTCTACGTCCACGGCGCCGTCGCCGCCGTGAACCAGGTGTTGCCGGACATGCTCGCGAGGCGCTCGGGGACGATCCTGTTCACGACCAGCGCCTCGTCGGTCCATCCCGTCCCCAGATTCGGCGCGGTCGGGGCCGCGATGGCCTGGCTCCGCAACTGGGCCTATGCGCTGCATGCTGCGGTCGCGCCGAAAGGCGTGCAGGTCGGCCATGTCGCCATCGGCGCCGTCTTCGGCCGTCAGCCGGGCGCCACCCCCGACGCGATTGCGCCGCTCTACTGGGAGCTCCACATGCACCGCCACGAGATCGAGAAGGTCTTCCTGCTGGACGTGGCCGATTGGCTCCAAGTGTCATGAGCAGCGCAGCCGCCGAGCCCTGGCGTCCGAGACACAACCCGTGGCTGATCGCCGTCGTGGTCTCGCTCGCCGCCTTCATGGAAGTGCTCGACACCAGCATTGCGAACGTGGCACTGCCTCACATCGCCGGCGACCTCGGGGCCAGCAACAACGAGAGTACGTGGGTGCTGACCACGTATCTCGTTTCCAACGCGATCGTGCTGCCCATCAGCGGCTGGCTGGTCGAGCTGTTCGGCCGCAAGCGCTTCTTCATGCTGTGCATTGCGCTGTTCACACTGGGCTCGGTCTTCTGCGCCATGTCGCCGAGCCTCGGCGTGCTGCTCGCCGCCCGGGTGCTGCAGGGCGCGTTCGGCGGTGGGCTCCAGCCGATGGTGCAGGCGATCCTGGCCGATAGCTTTCCGCTCGAGCGCCGCGGCCTGGCGTTCTCGGTGTACGGTGTCACCGCCGTGTGCGCACCGGCCCTCGGACCGACGCTGGGCGGGTGGATCACCGACAACTATTCGTGGCGCTGGATCTTCTGGATCAACCTGCCAGTCGGCTTGCTCGCGCTCGCGCTCGTGTTCCGGCTCGTGCAGGACCCGCCGTATCTGACCGAGCGCGGCAAGACTGGGATGCGGGTCGACTACATCGGATTCGCCCTACTCACGCTCGGGGTCGGCGCGCTGCAGATCATGCTGGACAAGGGGCAGGAGGACGACTGGTTCGGCTCGCGGTTCATCACGACGCTCGCGGTCGTGGCTGGCGTGTGCCTCACCGCGCTCGTGATCTACGAGTGGTTCCGTCGCGATCCCCTCATCGATGTCCGGCTGTTTACGAACCGCAACTTCGCGACGGCCAATCTGATGATGTTCCTGGTCGGCGCCAACAGTTTCGCGACCACCGTCCTGGTTCCCCAGTTCCTCCAGACCCTGATGGGGTACACCGCGCAGAAGGCCGGGATGGTGCTGTCGGTCGGCGCGCTCTTCCTGCTCGTCGAGATGCCGATCGTTGGCCGACTGGTCACCGTCTTCCAAACGCGCTACCTGGTCGCGTTCGGCTGGGTTCTGCTCGCCGGCACCATGTACCTGTCGACTCAGCAGCTTGATCTCGCGGTGAGCTTTCAGTCAGTCACCTGGCTGCGCGTTTTGCAGTTCGTCCCGATCCCCTTCATCTTCATCCCGACCACGACCGCCGTGTACATCGGCGTCCCCGCCGAGAAGAACAACACCGTGGCCGGGCTCGTCAACTTCATGCGCAACATCGGCAGCGGCGTGGGAACGTCGATCGTCACGACGCTGATCGCACGGCAGTCGCAATTCCACCAGGTCCACCTGGTCTCGCGCCTGGCGACCGACAATCCCTCGTTTCAAGCGCAGCTGAATGACATGGTGCATCGCCTCGCCGCGGCCGGCCTCGGCACCTGGGAGGCGCAGCGCCAGGCGTACGCGCGCTTCTACGAGATGGTGCAGCAGCAGGCGCAGGCGCTGGCCTACATCGACACGTTCTGGCTGCTCGCCATCGGCGCGGCGCTGATGTTCGTCCTCGCTTTCACGCTGCAGCGGAACGACCCGCGCGCGAGCGGCGCGGTGAGCGTGCATTGACGATGCGATCCCCCGTGCTTCGCCGGCTGCTCCCTGCGATCGCCGTGGCGCTCGTGCTCTCGATTGCGATTCCAGGCCATGTGCCGGCGGAGGGGGCGGGTGTTCGATTCCCGGGCCGCGTGTCCTGGATCGCCGGCGGGACCATGGTGGTGACCACGGACGATGGTGTCGCCGTCCGCGTCGATCTGACGGAAGTGCCACAGGACGAGTACCAGCGGCTGGCGCCCGGCGACCGCGTCTTGGTCATCGGTGTCCTCGACCGCAACCGCATCGTCGCGATCACGATCCGATCGCTCGAGCCGTGAGCTCGGCTTCATATCGTTCCAGGGTCAGAGGAGGTCGAACCATGTCGAGATTGGAAGGCAAAGTGGCTCTGGTAACCGGGGCGTCCAAGGGTATCGGGGCGGGAATCGCCAAGGGGTTGGCCGCGGCCGGGGCGTCGGTCGCGGTGAATTACGCTTCCGACAGGAGCAGCGCGGCAGCTGTGGTCGCGGCGATCACCGCCTCTGGCGGCCGGGCAATCCTGGTCCCTGGCGACGTCTCCAAGTCAGCCGACGTGGCACGGCTGTTCGTCGAGACCAAGGCGGCCTACGGCGCGTTGGACGTGCTCGTGAACAATGCCGCGGTCTACAGGTTCGGGTCAATAGCGACGATGACCGAGGAAGAATTCCATCGGGAGTTCAACACGAACGTCCTCGGTCCGCTTCTGATGATCCGTGAGGCCGTCAAGTACTTCGGGCCGCGGGGTGGCAGCATCATCAACATCGGCTCGATGGCGTCGCAAGTGAACCCGCCCAACCTGTCGGTCTACACGGCAACCAAGGGTGCTCTCGACGCGATCACACGCGTGCTCGCAAAGGAGTTGGGGGCGAGACAGATTCGAGTGAACTCAATCAATCCCGGCGCGACGGAAACCGAGGGCGCTCGCGCGGCCGGCGTGATTGGAGTCGGCAGTGACTACGAGAAGCAAATGATTGCCATGACGCCCCTCGGCCGCATCGGGCAACCCTCGGACATCGCACCTATCGCAGTGTTCCTGGCCTCCGACGAGTCTGGTTGGCTGACGGGGGAAATCATTTTGGCCTCCGGCGGCCAACGCTAGGTTTTTTCCGCACCGTCTACGCACTCATAGCGAGAGAAAAGGAGGACCATCATGCCGGTCAACAGCGATCTCACCGAGGCCCAGGTCAGAGAATTCTTCACCACCCTGAGCAACTGGGGCAAGTGGGGGCCGAATGACCAGCTCGGCGCGCTCAACTACATCACCCCGGCGAAGCGGGCACAGGCCGCGGCGCTCGTTCGCGAAGGCGTCTCTGTCTCCATGTCTTTGCCCCTGGCCACCCAACCAAGTCCGGATAACCCAACGCCGGTGACGCATCTCATGATCCAGACCGGTGCGCCGGGGGAAACGGAGATGGTGCCGCTGCCGTACAGCGCCGACTACTTTGCGATCTCCCCCCACGGCATCGCTAACACCCATCTCGATGCGCTCTGCCACGTATTCAATCAGGGCAAGATGTACAACGGCTATTCGGCCAGCGACGTGACCCCCCTGGGCGCGCGCAACGGTGCCATCGATGCGCTCAAGGACGGGATCGTCTCACGCGGGGTGCTGATCGATGTGCCCCACCTCAAAGGCCGCGAGTGGCTGGAGCCGGGCGAGGCGATCTCCCCGGCGGACTTGGAGGCCGCGGAACAGGCCGGCGGCTTTCGGGTGGAAGAAGGCGACGTGCTGTTTGTCCGTACGGGTCGGCACGCACTGGAGAAGGCGAAGGGACCGCGGGACTCGTTCAAAGAAGGCCTGGCCGGACTCGGTGCGGCCTGCCTGCCGTGGCTGCACGCCCGCAAAGTCGCGGCCTTGGGCTCGGACGGGGCGAGTGACGTCATGCCCAGCGGCTACGAGAAGATCCTGCCGATCCACGCGGTCACGATCGTCGCCATGGGTATCCATCTGCTCGACAACTGCGCCCTGGACGCGCTCGCCGAGGCCTGTGCCACGCGCTCGCGCTGGACGTTTCTGCTGGCCGTGGCTCCGCTCGTCCTCGTGCGCGGCACGGCATCGCCGGTGAACCCGCTGGCAATTTTTTAGGGAACCGTAGGGTTCATGTCATGCGGTTCATGCCGGCTGTCGGCCGCCGGCCACGCCGCGTAATGCGCGGCGTCGCGCCGCTCACTCGCCGATGTCGAACACTACCTTGCCCCCCCGCTGAACGTGGGCGACGGCTTCGCGGAAGGCGGTGAGCCGATAGGTCGCTGCGATAGGTACGCGAATCACGCCTGAAGCGACGAGCGGCGCCGTCTCGCGCAGTGCGTTCGGTATTTTCAACTCGACGTCAGGATGGTTGAGGAAGAAGCCCTTGACAACGACACGTTTCGCAATCAGGTCCAAGGGCGCGATAGTGACCGGCTCGCCGCTCATCAGCGCATAGACGAGGAGCGTCCCGGATTCGCTGAGAACGCCGGCTACGGTTGCGGTTGCTTTGCCTGCGACGCCGTCAATGCCGAGCGGCACCCGGGAGCCGCCGATCCTTGCCCGAATCTTGTCGAGTGCCCCAGGCTGATCAACGGCCACGAGGTCACCGCCGACGACTTGGAGCTCGGGAACGAGCTCCGGCCGCGAACGATGTTGATGGTCTTGAGGCCGCGCGTCCTGGCCATAGCGATGACTGACCGGCCGACGCCGGAGTTGGCGGCATTCTGCGCGACCCAGTCGCCGGGCCTGAGGTCGATGGACTCGTCCAGCAGCAGAGCCGCCGTCGGCGGATTGATGCCGAGCATCGCGAGCTGGCGCGGATCGGCGTCGGGCAGGGAGAACAGGCCTGCGGCGGGCGCCAGGAGTCGCTCGCGCCAGCTGAAACTGTAGAGCGGCACCAGCACGCGGTCGCCGACCTTCAGAGATGTTCGACGCCCCTGCCAACGGCCAGCACTCGCCCCACGCCTTCATTGCCGACGACGCTCGGCAGCGACGGTCGGACCGGATATGCACCTTGGATGAGGTACACGTCGTTCATGTTGATCGGTGCATGCTCGACACCGATCAGCACCTGGTCGGCGCCCGGTGCCGGAGGTTCAGGAAGGTCGGCAAGCTCGAGCGCCGCGAGGTTCGCCCGGCGCGCCCCGTCAGCTGGGTGCTTCGCTTTACGCCCGACCGCAGCTACACCCTGCGCTTCGACGGCGCGCGATGGTCGCGACAGCGCGGAGAGGCCCAGGCGGATCTCGTCATCCAGACGTCGCCCGAGGGATGGGTGCGCTTCCTGAGCGCGGACCGGGCCGGGCGCGAGCGCTGGCTGGACCGCTCGTGCGTCGCAGGGACGTCGAAGAGCGCCAAGGAATTTGCTTCCGCGTTCGACCGCCCTATCGACGAGTAACAGAATCGCGGATTTGAATTATGTAAGTTCGAACCCGTGCTGGGAACGCCGAGGGGCGAATGCGCGGCCCTGAGTGAGGTAGGTCAGTAAGTAAGCAGAAACTCGAACGTCAGCGGTCGCTTCCACAATTCAAAGCGGGCCCCCGCAACCACTGAAGTAGCTGAAACCAAAGGGGCCGAGCGATTCGGCCCCTTTGGCGCTCTTTGACGGACTATGAAAGTTTTCGACCGTCGAGCTCACACACCGCCAGTCAGTCGACTCATCCTGAGCTCGAGAAATCGGCCTAAACGCGACGCTCGCTTAGCGAGAGATTGGTGCTGGCTCGAGCGACGCTTCATAGAGGTCTCTCAGGGCTCCCGAAACGCAGTGTCTGATAGCGGTTGGCGATGGCGCATTGGGTTCCAACCGCGCGTTGGGTTAGGCACCCAAGACTCAGACGAGGGGCTAAAGTGTCGCCGTTTATATGCCGAGCGTCCAGGCGCAGGTCGATCACGTCGCTGACTCTGATTCAGTGGGTACCAGGTTGGAGCCTTGGACGGCTACCACTTCAACTCTTTGCACTTCACGCATCGTGTCGTCGGAGTGTCTTGCGTGATCGCGGCCAACGATCTATATTGATCGTACGGTGCCGAAGAGGCGTCCTAAGACCGCCCGACGCCGCCCGGTCCTCAGTGGAGGACTGAAGCGGGTTCTTGTCGTCTTGTTTGTCCCGAGTGTTGAACGCGATGGGGTGACAGCCGTTGACCAGCCGCGCTGGGTCAACGCAGCCTTGGAGATGTTCGGCCGTGTCTTCGGGGGCGCAACGGCCTACCCGAAAGCACAAGGCATCTGGCGCGACGACGAACGAGGTGGTGCACTGGTGAAGGATGAGCCGGTCGTCGTGCATTGCTATACGACACCGGCCGACATCGAAGACGCCAGGAATCTTGCCGAGCTCGGAGACTTTTGCAGGAGGATGGGTCGCGACGCTCGCCAAGGCGAGGTAGGCTTGGTGGTCGGCAACGAGTACTTCGCCATCCGGGACTTCGCCGAGGAGTAGACGATGAAGAGAAAGCTCGACATGGATCGGATCGCTGAGGGGCTCGGGGCCGAGCGGAGGGGTAAAGTTTCCGCGACGGGCGGTTATTTCGGCGCGATGCAGCTTCTTGCGGACGTCGAAGCCAAGTTCCGCGTACCGGCGGGCGGTGGGCGGCCGACGGATCCTCGGTGGACGGAACGGCGTCTCGTCCCCCTCGCCCTGAAGACGCTCGAGCGTCTGGAGGACATCACGGCCTGGGTGCGCAAGCACGGGGGAATCAACCTCGAACCAATGCAACTTGCAGCGCTAATACTCGAGAAGACGACGAGTCAATTCAGCGAGGCGGAAGCCGAGAAGCTCGTCCGGCCGCAGCGGCGAGCGAGTCATTGAGCTAGGCGGAAGACCGCGGGCCTCCGTGTGCGTATCGCAAACGCGGGGCGTGTACGGCGCTGGGTTCTGGGGGACGCCGAAACCGTATTGGTTCGGCGATTCCAACACCTAGCTGCATTCAGCACTCGGGATGCGCAGCCCAGCCGAGTACCCACGGAGCAGCTCGGGCTAAGCTCCTCGCGCTGAGCAGAACTTTGGGGAGCACTCCATCGGCCTTCCGGAGAACGCTGGGGTGACGGCGAATCTCCTCGAGCGATTCCGTCGGATTCGACGAGAGCTCGCGAGACGACCACCAGCAGGTAGCCAACATGAGGGTCGATCCAGCATCGCGAATCAATTCCGGAGGACACTTTTAGGCGCTCGTTGCATGAGCGATGTAGGGCGATGTAAGGCTTTCGAGCTTCACCCGGAACGGATTTGATCGCAGTACGCGAACCGACTCACATCACTGGCGACCGTCCCCAATCAGGCGGTTTCCCGTAAAGACGCGCGCGAGAGACGTCAGGCCGTTGGCACCGTCCCACCGTCGATAACGTATTCGGTCCCTGTGATGGACGCCGCACGTGGCGACGCCAGAAACGTGACCAAATCAGCTACCTCTTCAGGCTTGGCCGGCCGGCCGAGCGGAATGCCGCCAAGCGAATCCATGACGAGCTTTCGACCACCCTCGTAGTCGGTGGCGTTCTGCCGCGCGATCTCCGTGACGAGACCCACAGCGCCGGCAGTCTCGACCCAGCCAGGCGAGACACGGACGACGCGCACCCCCTTGGGACTCACTTCCTTGGACAGCGCCTTGCTGTAGTTCGACAGGGCCGCTTTCGCCGCCGCGTAGGCGATCGTCGCCTCGGGCAGCGGCATCCGATCCTGTATCGAGGTGACGTGGATGACTACGCCGGAGCCCCGTTCGACCATGGAAGGTACGAGCGCGCGATCTAATCGCACAGCGGCGAACAGGTTCTGATCGAGCGCCGTGTGCCATTGCTGATCGTCGAGCACCGCAAAACCTCCGGCTGGAGCCGACGAGCCGCCGACGACGTGCACAATGATGTCCACGCCGCCGAGACGATCGCGGACAGCATCAGCGACGGCAGCGCATCCTTCGGCGGTGGAAACGTCAGCGGCAACAAATTGCCCGGCGCTCCGAATGCTTTCTGGACGCGACCGGGCCGTGGTCAGAACGATCGCACCGGCATCGTGTAGCGCGGCGACCACGGCCTGCCCCACGCCCTTGGTGCCACCGGTCACAAGCGCTCGCTTTCCTTCCAGGTCGAGATAGCCGCTCATGATTGGATCTCCAGCGCGGCGATCTTGCCGCCTTCGAGCGTGAAGACGAAATCGAGCGCGATCGGACTCCCCGGAAAGTCGCCCGTGAGCTTTGTACGGACGACGGTCTTGCCGTCGCGTGCGACAACGGCGACCGGCTCCACGGTGTGCCGGTATTTCTTCCTGGTTTCGAGCCTCCAGGCTTTGATCGCCTTCAGGCCCTGCTTGGTCTGGCCTTCGTCTCTCACCGTCGCGTGTGCGGCGAAACAGTCAGCGAGCGCTTCGAGGTCATGAGTGTTCTCGGATGCCATGAAGAGTTCAATCGGTTGGGGCAGCGGCAATGGCATGGCGATCCCTTTCTGTTACTTGCTCCGCTCAGTCATTGGCGTTGTCTGTGATTCATGATGTCGGTATAGTTACTGAATGGCAAGAACGCACAAAAAAGTAAGGTACTTACCAAAAAGTAAGAGGTATACGCCCCTCGCCGCCGCGCGGGACGTGGAGCAGACGTTCAAGGTCCTCGAGGGCCGCTGGAAGCTCCTGATCCTTTTCCATCTGTTCGGTGAGAAGATCCTGCGGTTCTCTGAGCTGGGGCGGGCGATTCCCGCTATTTCCCAGAAAATGCTGATCCAACAGCTTCGCCAGATGGAAAACGACGGGATGGTGCGGCGGATCGTCCACCATCAGGTGCCGCCCAAGGTCGAATACGCGCTGACGGATTGGGGCCAGGCTCTCTGTCCAGCACTCGACGCCTTGCTAAAGTGGGCGGCGCTGCGCGAGGAAATGGCCGATGGTGTCGCCGTTGCGAGCAAGGAGTGAAGCCTTAGCGCTGTGTCACGACGATGGGAGGTCAGCGACGTGCTGGCTCGGATCGCCGCGGGGTGCAGTGTCTGGTCCGGCGCCGGAGCTCCTGTATGCCATTGATCACCGCGTTCAACCTGCGAAAGGAAGATCGATTGCCCGATATCGAGAACGCCCTCAGGCGGGCACTTGTGAGCATGCCCGAGTTGAAGATCAACGACGATGAAATCGATTTCGTGCCGGTCTCGACGCCTGATGGGTTTCACGGCCAGGTGACCAGGATCAACGTGGATCTGTGGGAAGGAAGTCATCGCACGAAGGCAGCGCTTCAAGAGCTGGCCGCGAGAGCCGCCACAGCCTTTCAACGCGTCACTGGATCGGATCGAAAAGTGAAGGTCGTCATTCGGCCCTACGATGTCGAGGGGGCGGGGTGGGTCTCGCGTTAATCAACAACGCAATCGGCGCAATCGCAACAGCGGGCGGCGCTGTCAGAGCTTCCTTGAACGGTGCTCCTCTTCGCCGGTGGATGTGGTCATGTCTGAACCGATGGTTTCCGACGCTGCGTCTCTTCGATCATATAGCCGATCGTGAGATCAGCGCCGCGGATCCCTGCCCCGGACCGCCTCTGGTACAAGGAGTCTTGCCAGTCTTGCCGCCGACGTAATCCAGACGTCGCCGGAGGGGTGGGTGCGGTTCCTGAGCGCGGACCGGCCGGGCGCGAGCGCTGGCTGGAACGCTCGCGCATGGCAGGGGTGTCGAAGAGCGTCAAGGAATTTGCTTCCGCGTTCGAGCGGTCACGATAAGCGCACGGCGCCGCGACTCATATTGCCGAAGACGTCGGCGTGGTTGACGCAAGTCGATCACGTCCCGTCGGAGCCACCACCGAACTCGCAGAAATTGAGCCTTCAATAACTCCGGAGAGTAATGCCTCGCCCCTGAACTCGTGGATGGCGCGCGGCTCAGGCCCGGGACCGTGGACGAGATCTCTTGACCGGTTGGGATCGCGGGACGGCAGCATCCAGGATGAGCTCGGCGGCGGCGCGTGCGGAAGTGGCCGCGGCTGGATCACGATCCATCTGTGTCGCTACTGAAGCGCCGTCGTAAAGGAGGACAAGTTGGGTGGCAAGGCCTTCGGCATCGGCCGCGCCTGCGCCCCGCGCCAAGTCAATGAACAGGCCACGCATCCATGACCGCGCTTCGTCGCAGACCGCCTTGACGGTGGCCTCGGCGTGAGCTTCCGCGTGCGCGCGGATGAACGCACACCCACGGAAGTTGGTCGCCGGAGCGATTTCGGCCATCAGATCAAAGACCGCGAGAAGACGATCCCTCGGCTTGCCGTACCGAGCGAGCCTGTCGCGCAACAGCTTCTGGCGGCCCTCGTGTCGGGCGGTGAGGTACGCGCGGATCAACCCCTCTTTGCTGCCAAAGCAGTCGTAGAGCGATGCCTTGGCGACGCCCGCGTGCTCGATCACGCGATCGATGCCAACGGTGTTGATGCCTGCCCCGTAGAAAAGCTCGTCGGCGGCTGCTAAGAGCCGTTCCCGGGCGGAACGCCGTCGCGGGGCGAGAGACTTCTTAGCCATGGTTGACACTACCAGACAAGTCTGTATATTCGAAGCAGACCGATCTGTCTGGTCCAGTGCTGGCACGCCGCCACGGCGGACGCAAAGGGAGCTGACATGAATACGAACAAGGCACTGGTTCTGGCGGGGATCAAGGGAGTTTTCATCGATCGTGATCCCACCGTTCTCGACCGCCTGTTCAGCGATGACTATCAGCAGCACAACCCGCAGATTCCGAACGGCACCGCTGCGATCAAGGCGCTCTTGGAAACCTTCCGGCTGACTTCAGGTATGAGCCAGGTCTCGTTGTGGCGGAGGGCGACTATGTCGCCATTCACGGCCGCTATTTCGGATGGGGACCGCCGGGGGCGCCAAGCGCTAACGGCAACAGCATGCTGACTTCCCCACACGAATAAATCGTCACAGAGGTGCGGGGATGAGTGTTGGCAGACCCACGCCTCGCCCCTGGCGCTTGGCTGAGTCGGCGCGAGCTGCGTGGCCGTGGCATTGTCGCTCGTGGCAGTCACGAGCCGGCGCGCGCGGTGCCCGTCGCCGGTCGCGCTCGAGATAGCCCAACGCCATGGGAGAGTCTCCATGTCCAAGACCACACCCGAACAGAACAAGGCGCTCGTCCTCGAGGCCTTCGACACGCTGTTCAACCAGCGGGACTACGACGCCGCCGAGCGGTTCTGGTCGGAACGCTACATCCAGCACAGCGCCCACATTGCGCCCGGCCGCGATGGACTGTTCAACCTGATCCGCACGCTGCCCGTCACGCTGAAATACGAGAACCAGCTGATCGTCGCCGAGGGCGACTACGTGATCGCACACGGCCGCTTCTCTGGAAATGGCCGACCCGCCGCCTGGGTCGCTGCCGACATCATCCGCATCGAGGACGGCCGGCTGGCCGAGCACTGGGACGTGCTCCAGGACGAGGCGACCGAGGCCCAATCGCTCAGCGGCTTTCCGATGTTCGGCGACCGGTTCCCCGACTGACCTTCTCGATCCGTCTCGGCTACGGCGCCACACCGGTCCTGGCATCTGGGACGTCTCACAAGAGGCTAAACCAAGGAGCTATCAGACATGACGCTGGAAGACACGAAGCGGATCCTCGTCGGTGAGTGGGTGAGCTTTACACCGGAGGTGCGTCCCAGCGCGACCAGGAACCCTGACGGAACGCTGAAGCCGTTCTATCTCAGCCGCGAGTTCAAGTACCTCGGCGACGACCGGTTCGAGCTCACCATCAGTAACTGGGCAGACCCTTACGGCAAGGTGGCAGTCGCTCGCATCGACCTGCGCGGACATATCGAGTGGGTCGGCGAGCACCCGATCGCCAGGGGCGCACAGAAGGCGAACTTCATCGCGGACGAGGCGTACGAGGTCACGCCGATGATCGCGGGCTTTGCGGATCTCCTCAACTCGGTGGCGTCGGCCGGGTTCGCGCCGTGGCAGGCAGGGCAACGTCAGAGCGTTTTCGGGAAGACGTTCGCGCCGTTCGGCCTGGCCGAGGGCCGCAACTTCATGGAGTACGACCTGATCTATGTTCAGGGGGACTATCTATTCTGGGGGGCAAGAAACGTCGACGGCCGCGGCTTCGACACCGAGCGGAACAGGCCGACCAACCTCCAGATCCCGTTGGGGCGCAAACGGTAGGATCGAGGGAGAATGGCATGACGATCTTTCGAGCCGACTTGCTCGAGGGCAAGCGCATTCTGGTGACCGGTGGCGGCACGGGGCTGGGCCGTGAAATCGCCGACGAATACGCCAGGCTTGGCGCCGAGGTGTACATCTGCGGCCGCCGCGGTGCGGTGGTTGCAGAAACAGCGCGTGAGCTCGCCGAGACGCACAACACGCGCGTCACCCCGATCGAATGCGACATCCGGTTGCCAGATGCGGTCGAAAACATGATGACCCGTGTCTTCGACGAGGGCCCCCTGACAGGTCTCGTCAACAACGCCGCCGGCAATTTCATCAGCCGCACCAAGGACCTCTCACCGAACGGCTTCAACGCCATCGCCAGCATCGTTTTCCACGGTACGTTCTACGTCACGCTCGCCGCCGGCAAGCGCTGGATCGAGGCGAGACAGCAGGCCAACGTTGTGTCGATTCTGACCACGTCAGTGTGGAACGGCGGCCCCTTCACAGTACCGTCCGCGATGTCGAAGGCCGGCGTCAACGTCATGACAAGGTCGCTGGCCGTCGAGTGGGCACGGCACGGCATCCGCCTCAACGCCATCGCCCCTGGTCTCTTCCCGACGAAAGGCGCGGGAGAACGTTTGAACCCCGGCTCGATCCGCGCCGCCACGATTGACAAGGCGCACGGTTCCTCGGCGACCAACAATCCGATGGGCCGCGTGGGGCAGATGCATGAGCTCAGGAATCTCGCGACCTTCCTGATGGCCGACGGCTGCGACTACCTAACGGGCGAAACCATCGTCATCGATGGAGGCGCCTTCCTCGGCGGTGGAGGTGGAAACTTCTGGCAGCTCTCGCACCTCGGCGATCAGGACTGGGAGAACATCCGCAACACGATCAAGAGCGCCAACGAGAAGGACAAGGCAGCGCGCTCGGTATAAGTGACCGAGAGTCGGCGGTACCGCTGAGACAGGAGCCACGACATGCGCTTTGCGATCTCCATCCCTCAGTTCGTTTCTGACGGCGAATTCGATCCTGCCGACTTCAGGGCGTACATGGCGCGGGCCGAGGCGCTTGGCTTCGAGAGCGCCTGGACGCTGGAGCAGCCGCTCGGCATGATGCCGTTCCTCAGCCCGTTACAGACGATGAGCTATGCGGCCGCCTGCACCGAGCG
>Ga0209803_1001572_pt1 | contig 14895 bp, 12 predicted proteins | sample GraSoiAngelo_138_FD_185895 | JGI IMG/M metagenome (GOLD analysis project Ga0209803, IMG submission 185895) | Grasslands soil microbial communities from the Angelo Coastal Reserve, California, USA - 14_0929_09_40cm (SPAdes) (version 2) | ecosystem: Environmental > Terrestrial > Soil > Grasslands ...
GGACAAGCTGTCAAGGGTCGAGATGAACGCCCAAAAAACGGGCGCCCTTGACAGCCTGCCCAACCCAAAGGGAGAAGTGTGTCTAATTTTTCGCTTGACACGGCCGACGACTTCATAGATGGGTTATTTGCCCGAGGGGTTTACCTGCTTACGGCACCGGCAGCGGATGGTGGTATCCGCAGAAGAAAAACTCGTCGGATCTTTTCGCGGTGCAATGGACCAATGGTGATGTGCACAAGATCCAGCTATCGCACGGAATTGATCGAATTGAGCAGATGGGGGATGCCGCAGTTGTCGTGGGCACGGACGGCGCGGACTTACATTTCAGCGCGGTGAGTCTCAGCGGTTCTCCGGAAGAGATGTTCGATTACGTGCGCAAAGGTGCATCACAGGGCGAACTGCGTAGCCATGGCTTCCTCTACAAGCCGAAGGATGAAGATGCTGGAACGCTTGGGTTGCCGATCAGCTTGCCGCGGCGTCCGGGCTATGGTCATTTGTTCCAGGAGTCGGCGGCGGATTCTTTTCCTGAGAAACGGTTCACGCCGGAGTCGACCCAGCTGAGCTGGTTCCGGCGATCCAGGAGAAACTCCGCTTCCGCCAGAAGGAGATCGCAGGTCTCAAGGATCGCATTCTCGCAAAGGAGGTGCGACTCAAGGCTCTCTGGGTGGGGCGGCTCGGTCACCAGATCGAAGTGGTCCCCGAGTTCGGCGAGGTCTTTCGCGTGGTTCGCCGGAAGTTGCGTCAAGCAGGATTCCCCGGCTGAGGCGTATTTCTGGGCTATGGGCACCGACAACCATTTCACTGCGGCGTAGGCGACAGAGGGAATATTTCATTGATCGTGTGCAGCCTGGGTGGTGAACTCGCTGCTTAACAATCAGTCCGTTTCGACTGCCCGGAGGAAACTGGTCAACATCTTCCTACGACCTCGTCGGGAACCGAATGCAGATGACTTCGACGCTAAACGGCATTCCAGGCGGGTCTTTTTCTTATGATGCCAACGACCGAATCGGCGGGGATACGTTCGACGCCAACGGTAATACAACTTCTTCGGCAGGAATCTCCTCCACCTACGACTTCGAGAACCGTATGCTCACCCGAGGAGCGGTCACTATTATATTGTCTACGACGGCGATGGGAACCGAGTATCGGAAACGGCGGGCGGAGTCACGACGAAGTACCTCGTGGACACGCTCAATCCAACTGGATACGCGCAAGTAATGGATGAACTGGTCAACGGAGCAGTGACACGCACCTATGCTTACGGCTTGCAGCGCATCAGTGAAAATAACTTCGGCTTGCACAATTGCTGTGGCACTGACCAAAGAACAACACTAAGTTTTCACTAATGCATGGCGTAACCAGATACCATACGGGCCAGGCACAGATGCAGCTAACCTTAATTTAATTTGGGATACTGCAATGCAAGACTGCGGTGGAGATACCAGGGAAACCATGCAAGCTGCGGATTTCTGTGATTGCGATCGGGTTCCTGAGCGAAGGCAGGAATCCGCACAAGCACTCGAAGAGAAAACCATCTGCTCGCGAGTCGGGAAGCGACTGACTCAAACGCACATCATAAGCTGCCGAGTGCGGAGGATTGTTGAAAATGACAAGGCATTGGAAACTTGGAATAGGAGTATGCCTCGCAGTATGCACCGCAGGATTGGTTGTAGGCATATATGTTCAGAGGGTTGAGCGACGTAGGCTCGTGCACGCGGCAAGTGTGACGCGCGCCCGCGCTGAAAAGGGAGATGCGAAAGGTCAGTTCGACCTCGCTTCCATGTACTTCTATGGCAAAGGAGTGCCGCAGGACTACGCTGAGGCGGCCCGCTGGTGCCGCAAAGCTGCCGAGGAGAGTGACCCCTTGGCCGAGTTTGTTATCGGTTCGATGTACTACGATGGCCATGGAGTGCCACAGGATTACACCGAAGCAGCCCTCTGGTACCGCAAGGCCGCTCAGCAAGGCAATCCGAAGGGCCAGCGCGACCTAGGTTCCATGTATTTCTACGGCAAAGGCATGCCTCAGGACTACACCGAAGCAGCCCAATGGTACCGCAAGGCTGCTGAGCAGGGTGACGCGGCGGCTCAGTTTGATCTCGGATCTATGTACCGTGATGGAAAGGGCGTTCAGCAGGACTATTCCGAGGCTATTGGCTGGTATCGTAAGGCTGCAAGCCAGGGGAATGCAGATGCTGAATACAATCTGGGTTATATGTATTACTACGGTCAGGGTCTACCGCAGGATTATGCCACCGCAATACGGTGGTTCCGTGAGGCCGCCGACCACGGTTACCCAGATGCTCAACGCCTCTTGCGGTCAATCGAGAGCAAGCCGAGTACAGCGATGGGGATCAGGTATATCGTGGTTATGGTTGCGTTTGTGAGTGGATTGATATTTTCTGTGGCGCCTCTCTGGCCGGGCAGGAGTTTTCGAAACTCGCGACATGCGACGGCGCTGGGACTGATTGCTTTAGCCTACGGCGGACTAAGTTTATATGGGATCACGCATGACAACATGCGATATTCCGCATGCCGCAATCTGTTCTTTTTGGCCCAGGGATTATTGATTGGGATGGCCATAATCGTTGTCATAATCATAATTGCTGCCAAGCGAAAGAGGACTGAAGCGAAATAGGGTATGGACCAATTCCCGTGCCGCTGCGGCTTTTTTTAAAAACACCGCCTTTGCGCTCCATTTGCGCTCTGTTAGTTGGCCGAGCATGAACTTCCATGGCCTTTTGTGTCATCCGCTGCGATTCCTTCCGCGCTCACTAACTCCTTTGTTTTCGGCGATGGGACGCGCGAGGGCCTGTTATCCGTGGTCAAACACCTGGTTCCCTAAACTTGCTGTCTGCAGCCGCTTCCCCTTTGAAATCAACAAGAACGAAGCCTTGGCGTTGCTTTGATCTTTATAAAGAGAAGATGAAGGTTCATTTGGGTCGTTTGCACTGAACTGAAGTACGAGGCACCTAGGAAGCTTGCCGCGTTTAGACTCCCTCTGTCTCGGTAAGCGCCGCGTGACTAGAATCGTTCTAAAGATGGCTGATGTGCCGCTTGCTCCGCCTGCTTCCACTGAGCCTTCAGGTCACGCATCACCCTCTGGAAGTCAGGATCAGAGCGTACCGGGTTGAGCAGTGGGTCGCGTTGCAACCAGGGATAGCACGGCAGCCCGGTGTCGGCAGCGCGGCGCAGGTTTAACACCGCGGCGCGACTTTCACCGAGACCGGCATAGGCAGCCGCAAGGCTATAGGTCACGTGGTGATCGCGATAAGCGCGTTTGTCCAATTCGCCGAGCATCTGCCGTGCTGTCGTAATGTCCCGCGTTGCTGCGCTGATAGCAGCGAGGTTCGCACTTGCTCGGGCTTCCGCTGACGCCGAACCGCTATGCAGCAGACCTTGCAAAAGCGCGATCGCCTTACTGCGCTCACCGGCATAAAAATAAGCCATCCCCAGATGTGGATCGGAAACGGGCTTGCTGGCAAGGTTCTGCACCTGTTCCAAAGCGGCAATCGAGTCTTGATACCGTCCCGAGTAGAGCGCAATTACGCCCTGAGCACGAAGCATATCGGCACGCGACTCAGGCGCCAGCTTGAATGCGCGTTTGACCTCCTCAGTCGCTTCCTCTAGAAGACCACGATGATAATATGCGGCCGCGATGTAGTAGTGCGGCTGGCTGAGCGCCGGATTCAGCTCCAGAGCGCGGCGACTCTCCGAGAGAACTGCATCCCAGTTGAAATCTTTTTGCCGATAAACCGCGGCAAGCGACTGGTGAGTTTCAGCCAGGTTCGGCTCGAGTTCCACAGCGCGGCGATTTTCCTGTTCTGCCTCGCTAGACCAGTAACGAAGTTCAGACTCACTGGCAAAACGGAGATACATCTCGGCAGCAGCGGTGGCAAGGCCGATCCGCGCCAGCGTGTAGTCAGGGTCTAGTCGCAGCGCCTGCTGGAAGTGATCGACTGCCGCCAACGTGCCCTCGCGTGTGTAGCGCAACAGTTCTGCGCGTCCGGCGAGATAGGCCGCATACGCCTCGGGATTACCGGTGTAGCGACGCATCAGCGCCGCCTGTTCCACAGCCGTGAGGTGCAGATGTAGGCCTTCGGTTATCTGACTGGCCAACTGCTCTTCGAGCTCAAACATCGGGCGGGCTGCCTGCTCAATCTCTGTGCTCCATAGCGTGGTGCCGTCACGCGCAGAAATAAGTTGCAGCCTGACTCGAACTTGATTCCCTTGTCGATCTAGATGGCCGTCGAGCACAGCTTCGGTATTGAGGTTGCGGGCAATTTGCAGAACGTCACGCTCAGGGCTAACGTAATTCCGCACAGCAGCGGTAGAACGCACTTGCACCTGCCCGGTGTGCCCGAGTTTAGTGATGATGGCATCGGCGAGCGCGAGGCCGAGTTGCTGATCGGCTTCACTTCCCCGCGAGGCCAGCGGCAACACGGTCAGGGAATGCGGCTGGGTGATGATTGGTGCATTTCGGCGAAGTAGAAATACCAGCAGAGCCAGCATTCCCGCACAGGCGAGCGCGATCAGCGGCGAAGCCAAACGCCGGCGCGCGCGTATGGTTCGCGCTGGCGACTCTGGTTGCTGATTGGCCGGACGTGCATCTGCGACCTGCTGCGGGTCCCTATTTGGCGCCACGACGACCGCCGTGCTGACGAACCTATATCCACGCCTCGGAACTGTGGCGATAATTCGGGGCGTCTCCGGGTCATCGTTCAGCGCAGCGCGAATCTGCTTGATGGATTGGTTGATCGCCAGATCGAAATCGACGAATGTGTCGCCCGGCCAGACGTGATCGCGTATCTCCTGTCGCGTGACCAGTTCGCCCGGCCGGCTGGCCAAGTACGCCAATATCTTGAACGGCTGAGGCTGGAGCTTGACGACAAAGCCATGCTTGCGCAGCTCTTCTCGGACAAAATCAAGTTCGTATTCTTCAAACTTGACGAGCCTTGGAAGCTGAAGCCCTTGAGACATGGCTGAAGGCCTGTTGCTGCGGCCCTGATTCTAGCCTAGAAATTCCCTGCTGGCAGCTATTTACATCATCACTGCGCAATCACGCGCAAATCATGCCGCAAACATTGTGATCACGACTATTTTCGGGCGAAATTGCCGGCCGGAGGTACAGATCATGCGTAACCCAATCACGAAGTTCGCGAGGCCAGGAGCGCTCCTTGTCATCGCAGTGCTGCTGACCGCTGCGCTGCTGCCGGGGCAGGCGCAGTGTCCGGCAATCCCGAACATCTTTCAGACCACGTTGCTCGAGCAGAACCAGCCCGGAACGGAAATTTCTACCGCCACGCTGCAGCAAATCCTGGCGGCGGGAACCATCCCCGTGCTCGACGTGCGTTTCCCGCAGGAGTACGCAATTTCGCATATCCCGGGCGCGATCAACATCCCGCCCGACTCAACTGCGGACCCGACCAACGTTCAGCGTGAAGTAGAGCAGATCGCAGCGCGGTTTCCGGACACGAGCGCGCCGCTTGTTTTGACCTGCAATGGGCCTTTTTGTGGAAAGAGCAAGCGTGTAGCAAAGGTGCTGATCGCGGCACCCTACCACTACCAGCAAATTCTGCGGTATCAGCTTGGAATGCCTGTGTGGCGCGCGCTGGGCAACACCGTCCAGACCGACCTCCAGGGGTTCGCCTACATTTTCAATCGAGATGAAACTGCCGTGTTTGTCGATGCTCGCTCGCCCCAGGATTCCCGCTCAGAGACAGTCGCCTGTGCCGTGAACATCCAACCCGGCGAAGCTGATGTGGCCAATACGGACGGGCGCCTGCCGCTACTCGATAAAGGCGCGCGCATCGTGGTCTTTGCTGATGATCCTAATGTTGCCAACCAAGTCGCCTCCGAAATCGCAAAGAAGGCCTATTGGAGCAGCAGCTACTTCGGCGGAACGTTCAGCGATCTGCTCGACGCTTCACAAGTCCACATCCACAGCCAGCGGCGCTGCCGAGATGGATTGAAATAGGGGCCGCAGGCGGTTCATTCGAAAGCAGGAGCGACATTTGTCGTGCGGAGGTGCACATGAACAAAGAGGAACTTAAGGGAAAGTCAACGACCGTCGAAGGCGACTTCATCTCCTGGTCACTTCAACTTCCGAGGATATTCCGGAACATCCACCCGGCACTCCCCACAGGAGAGGTCTCGCGGTTGATATCGGGGGTGATCCAGGTAATGCCGATAAAATCTTGTGTGTAGCGGCAAATTGTGGCGCTGGTTTTGGGTTGGATGAGGCAAAGCATCCATCGAAAGAGTCAACCGGGAAACACATCCACTTACAAATTCCGCGTGGTAAGCATGGCGGACACGGCGACCTCCCGCACAACAAGTGTTGTGACAAATGATTTGAGGGAGTTCCACATGAATGTTTTAGGTCTTGCCTTTGCCCTGATATTTCTGATGCTGCCGAGTTCGCATTTCGGCCTGCGGGCATCGCCCACCAACATGACGTCCGAGTCGGACGAAAAAGTGGCGCTTTGCGAACCAGCGACTCTGTCACAGGAGGTCCAAAACTTTTTCGCAGAGGTTCGGCCGGCAAATTGGGATGGGTGGTTTCGGCTTTGGATTCGGCCCGCAATCGTGGCGCTCCATTTGCGCTCTGTTAGTTGGCCGAGCATGAACTTCCATGGCCTTTTGTGTCATCCGTGGCCCTGCATGTCATTGAAACTACGTTTCGTTGCGGGTTCGATTCCTTCGGCACTCAGCATTTTTTTCAGTGATTTACCCACAGCCTAGCCCGCACTTCTGCTGAGACCGAAGCCCTGCGACATTTACCCGGGGGTGAGCCACATCCAGAAGTCTCGTAACCAAGGCAATCACAAGGGACCACGCAGGCTATCGGCGAGCAGAGGAGTGAGGGTTCAGAAGCCCACAGCGGAGCAGTTCGGAATTCGTCTGCCCTGCGTTTCCCTGCAAAGTTCCATCTTTCAATGTTTCACCTAGATCTTTGTGCATTCTCTACTTCATTGTGTTGTCAGGTTACCTGTCCCGGCCGGGATTCAGGACCATCAACTCGAATTTCTCTTGAGCAACCGGTCTAGACTCATTTCCCTAGGCGGCGCCTTCAGGCCCAAGACGGCATTCGCGACCATCTCGCCTACCACTGGACCGTGCTTGAAGCCGTGGCCGGAACCTCCGCCCGCGATCCAGACATTTTCTGCCTCGGGGTGGTGATCCAAGACGAAATTCAGGTCCGGGGAGTTCTCGTACTGACACACGCGACTTTCCAGTAGCGGAGCGGCGGCCAATCCTGGGAAGCGCAGGTGAAGATAGGTGCGTGCCTCTGTCAGAGCCTCGTCAGAAATCCGTCGCTCCATGGTGGTGGGATCAATCGCCGGTCCGCGCGCATCGTCGGCTATCTTGAATCCGCGCCATTGATTTCCAGGAATACCGTAAAATCGGCGCCTGCCATCAATCCAGACCGGCAGCTGGGCTTCGGTGAACCGCAGATCGCCTGCGGCAGAGCCGAAGAATAAAACCTCCTGACGAGTGGGCGTGATAATCGGAGCTAAAACGGGGAAGATTTTCCCGAGCCATGGACCACAGGCGAAAACATAAGAGTCAGCGTTCAGGATCTCACCGGACGTAAGACTGATTCCTTGCATGCGGTTGGCCTTGATCGGGCCGGGAGCGGCCTGCGCCTGCCGGTATTCGCCGCCCTGTTTGAGGAATGCATTCAAAACGGCCTCGCAGCTGCGGCGTGCGGCAAGATAACCGGAATCGGGCTCGTAGATGCTCCAGGAGATATCTTCGAAATTAACTTGTGGCCAGCGCTTGGCGCAATCTGCTGTAGAAAGTTTCTCGAAGCGAATGCCGGCCTCTTTCATCAGGGGCAGGGCTGCACGTTCGTAGGAATCATCTGTGCCCGCCATCCAGAGCACGCCAGTTCGGAAGAAAAGTTGCACATTCCATCGCTGTTCGTTCTCCTGCCACAGGCGCAAGGCTCGGGCCACCATCGTGGTATAGATTCCCTGAGCTCCGTACGTGGCGCGAATAACTCGAGTCTCGCCGCCTGAGCTGGCACGCGAATTTCCCGGACCCCAAGCGTCAAGCAGCGTGACCTTGCGGCCTCTTTGCAGAAGATCGAGAGCCGACCAGCCACCGAACGCGCCGGCGCCGATGACAATGACCGAACCGCGAAGCGAGCTTGCAAATGCAGGTGGGCCGACCATGTAGGTCGCGCCGGCGATCACGGAGTTTTTTAAAAAAATCCGGCGAGAACTCTTAGCTTTCATGAGTGGACTCTCAAGATTAAGCGCACTCGCGCCGCAATTATTTCTGCACTCGCAAGGTCGCCCGCAGCCATTCCACAAACTGCTGCTTGTAGAATGCCCACTCTGCGTGGCCTTCCCAATTCTCCATCCCGTGGGGCGCGCCTTCCAGCAGGATCAGTTTAAACGGGGCACCGACTTCTTTGAGTTTTCGGGCATACTCCATCGTGCTTCGATAGAGTTCATCTTGGGTCCCTTGGATGAGGAGCATCGGGGGTTGGCCGGCTCGCGCGTTAAATTGAGGCGAATAGCGCTGCAGGTCCTCGCTCCTTGCGTCACCAAAGAGGCGTCTTAAGGCCGCTCTTTCCCATTTCGAACCTTCGGACCACTTCGTGAAGTCATACACACCGTAGAACGAAACCACTGCCTGCACCTCGCAGCCGGTGCACGGTTCAGAAGCGACTTGCGCCACCAGTTGGCCGCTGGCGGATTCACCCAGCAGGGCAATGCGGTTTCGGTCGATATGAAAGCGATCAGCATGCGCGCGAGCATAACGGATGGCGGCGCGAACGTCTTCTAATTGCTGGGGAATGCGTACGTAGGGCGTGAGACGGTAATCAATGGAAAACCACGCGAATCCGGCTTCGGCTAGTGGCTCGAATAAAGGAGGGACGTAGGTCACCTTGCTGCCCGCTTCCCAGCCGCCACCGTGAACGATGATCACCGCGGGAAACGGCCCGCGACCCTCAGGGATATAGGCATCCATGAGCAACTCGCGGCCGTCGGGACGGTCATAGACAATGTCCTTCCAGAGCCCGCGACGTTCGCCCCTCAGCCAGGCGGTAAGATCCTCTTTCCAGCTCCATTGGGCGGGATGCCAGTTCTCAAAATTGTGAATGGCGCCTGCCACCGGATAAAAGACGCAGTGCGGTAGCTGCTTGCAGAGAGCCTCTAGCACCGCCTCTGACGATTCTTCATCTTCGGTGCCATGAAACATGAGCACTGTCGGCGCATCCTTCACTCCAGTATTTTCGTCCCTGAGGGAAAATGCGGTATCGTCCGGCTTTGCGCCGAACGTCGCCACGCCTCTGAACCCGCCGCGCGCGGCCAGGGATAGCGCGACTGCTGCGCCCCTATCCTCGCCGATCAAAACCGTTTCAGCCGTGATGTTGAACCGACCGGGGCAACGGACATAACGGATCGCTTCGGCTACGTCGTCAGTAGAGCGGTAGTCGACGGAAAACCATGCGAAGCCGGCGCGGTCGAGCACTTCGAAGAGCTGCGTCACGTGGGTGCTCTTGGTGCCTTGACTGCCGTGAATGATGATGGCCGCTGGGCGCGGCTCACCTGCGGGCGCATAAGCATCGAGGGTGAGTTGGCCATAGAAGGGCACGTCGCTAAGTGCACCCGGGATGACGTAATGGGGCCGGCCGCCGGGCGGTTGCGCGCAAGGGGTAACGCTTGCCGTAAGCGCGGCAATCAGCACAGGGAGAAGAGTCATGCAATCCCCGAAATCCAAGAGACGTCGGGCTCGCGGGCCAGTAGCAAGCACGGCCGAAACCGCCTCGGGTGTACATGGCTAGAATCGGAAGTGCAGGCCCCACTGCATCTGCCGCATGTCGGTCGCAGCATTGGTAATTCGTCCTGCATCGGACACGTCCACAGTCGGATTCGGAAGTCCAAGGTTCGTGTGGTTGAAGGCGTTGAAATTTTCCCACCGGAATTCCAGGGTCTTTCCCTCCCGGATGACGAAATTCTTGGACAGGGAAAGGTTAAACAGGTACTGCGGTGGCCCACGCAGCGAGCCCTTGGAAGCCGTACCGTTGCGGAAAGGCTGCTGTGGGGAGGTGTAAGCGGCGGGACTAAACCACAAGTCACGGTTGGGATTCGGGACATGGGGATTCCCTATGATGTCCGGCCGAACGCTGTTGAAATCCGTGTTCAGCAGTGGCGCGTTGGATACGAAGGGCGTGAAGGCAGCGCCCGACAGCAGAGTCGTGACGCCACTGAAACGCCAACCGCCGACCAACGCCTCCGTTGCCTTGCCGGTCTTGGCCGCCCAACGGCGCCCCTTGCCGAAAGGAAGATCCCAAGTATGAAGCAGCGTCAAGGCATGGGTATGATCCCAACTGGCGGGGCCGTGGTCGCCGCGGATGTTGTAGTTGTCCGAGAAGTTGTACCCGCCTTCGGAGTTGGTCATGGCTTTCGACCAGGTGTAAGTCAGCAGGAAATCCAACCCGTAGGAGGTCCGCTTCTGAAGTTTTGTCTGCAGTGAGTGGTAGCTTGAGTTGTCGCAATTGCAGACGTCGTACACACCTTGCGATAGACCGAATTTGTTGAACGGGCGACGCGGGCCAAGATCGCCCGGGCCGGGAACTGCCTGGTTGGTATTGCGATTAGCAAAGAGGTGCCGGCCGACGTTGCCTACGTAGGCGATTTCAGCGGTCAGGTCAGAGCGAATTTCATGTTGTACCGACAAGTTCCAGAAATCCGCCAGCGGGATGCGGTAGCTGTCCAGCGGATAAAAATAGAAATAAAGTCCCACGCCGTCGGGAAGCGGAAAGCGTCCGTTTGAGCCGATCGGGAACGGCGGAGGCAGCGGCGGGCCAGCCGTGAGGAAAGTGGGGACGGCGGGTGAATAAATGTTGGGCGCACTCAGGAACTGGGGGAACTGCACTGGCGGGTCAAGTTCTGGATTCTGGCCGAAAACGGCGCCCACGCCCGCCGCATTGAAGCTGCGGCCATATCCGGCGCGAAGGACGGTGCCCAGCCGGAGCCGGTAGGCCAGTCCAATGCGGGGCGCAAACCCGGCATTGTACGGCTTGACTCCGAAATTTGCAGGCACGGATCCGACGCCGGCTACGAGCACCTCGCCGGTGGTGGGATCAAAGCCTCCTCCACTGCCGGGTTTCGCGCCGGTCTGTGGCAGATAGTTTTCATAGCGAAGCCCATAGTCAATACTCAGCTTGGAGGTGGCATGCCAGGAATCTTGTCCGAAGAAATAGAGCCGTGTCTGCCGGATGCTGGGATAAAAACCAGGAGTGGTGAAATTGCGTGCGATGAAGCTGGGGAGGCCGAGCAAATAGGTCGCAAGGCCAAGACCTGTCGTTGCGCTGCCCCCGGCGATGTCGTCGACGTCCTTGCTACCCGTCACACTGTCGGCAAAGGTCAATTCGCCTGAGCGGTGGTTACCGCTATCGATGCGGGTGGTTTGCGCGCGGCGTATATCGACCCCCCACTTGATGGTGTGATTGCCGGTTTGTTTGGTCCAATTGTTAACCCATTGGAAGTGGTTCTCGGTTTCGCTGAGGGGACAGTTGCACTGGTTGACGTTGAGCCCGTATCCGAAGTTGAATCCGCCATCGCCAGTGACGTAAAAGGCTGGCATGCTGCTGGTGTCGCTAGTGCCACGATTCAGCCCAATCAGTCCGGCATCGCTCGCAGGATTCAATCCGAAGCCTCCTGGCCGCACTCGAACCCGATACCTATACGTGCCAAATCGGACGTCGGTAATTAATGTCGGATTCAATGAATAGGTCCAACCCAGCGCGAGGCTCTGGTTGCGGGTCAGCGAGCGGCCAGCGAAGTGGAAGGCCGACGGCCCTCCCGCCACTTCCCCATACGCACCGGGAGACTCCTTGGTAAAGTCGGCGATGCTGTAACGGCCGAAAAAGTGATGTGCCTCAGAAAAAGTGTAATCAATGCGGCCGTCGTACTGATCGCTATCGAACGACTCGGAAAAAGCGGCCGCGAAGTTGTTAGCAACATCACCGGGAGCACCAAAATTCGGCGCCGGCAAAAAACCGAGCAATTTGATCATGGAGGCATTCGGGGCGGGTAACACATTGACCTGGCCGCCCGAGGAGATCGCTTTGCGCCCGCTCCCGTCGGCACTACCGGTCGGATCAAAGACCATCCCTGCCCGGGCCGGAACCATAGCACCTTCGGTGGTAGATACGGTGACCGGGTTAGCGCAGGGGCTAGGTGACGTGCTTCCGTTTGCGCAGATGTAATCACCCAGTAGCGCACTCAGGTCGCCCGTGCGCTCCGCGGCTGTGGGGACCGTTTCAATTAAGGCTGCTCCTGTCCTGCGCCGTGTTCCCTGATAATCGAAGAATCCAAAGAGCTTGTTCTTCCGCAGTGGGCCGCCCAGCGAGCCCCCAAATTGATTCCACCGCAAAGGAGGCTTAAGTTGAGTGAAGGGATCTGCGGCATTGAATTTGTCGTTACGAACATACTCAAAAAGTGAACCGTGAATCTGATTGGTTCCCGACTTGGTCGTTCCTTGAAGTAACGCGCCTGACACGTTTCCGAACTCGGCATCGTAGTTGCTGGTGGTTACTTTGAATTCCTGTAGCGCGTCGGGGTTGGGATTGACCACGGCGATACCCAAAATGTTGCTGTGATTCTCCGTTCCGTCCAGTTCGAATCCATTGGAGTAGAAATACTGCCCGTTGACATTAATCTGCAGTCCGCCTTGAGGATTCTCGCTGGAGGCATGTTGGAATCCGTTCAGCTGCGACCCGGGCAGCGCTAGGACCAGCGTAGTCACATTGCGGTTGAGGATCGGCAGTCGCTCCACTTCGTTCGCCGTCAGGGTATTGCTGACGTCTGCTCGGTCGGTTTTCAGGATCGGGCCCTCGGTACTTACGGTAACAGAAGTCTCCGCTTTGCCGACCCGGAGCTGAGCGTCGGCCCGCGTGGTCGCATCTACCTGCACGTCTGCGATCGTGGAATATTCCGAGAAGGCGGGGGCTGTGACCTTCACCTGATAGCGTCCAGCCAGCAAGTGGGTTTGCGTAAAGTTTCCGACCGAGGAGGTCTTGGTCGTATAAGTGATACCGCGGTCGAGGTCGGTTATCGCAATTTCTGCGTTGGGCACTGCCGCCCCGGTGGGATCTGTCACCGTGCCCGTGATGTTGCCAAACACCGCTTGGCCGACCGTGGCAGCAGAGAAGGCCAATACCAGGAATATCCAAGCCACTACTGGAATAAGCACTTTCGGGAAATGCATGATGAAAACCTCCCCCAACCTTGCGTTTCACCTGTAATGCCCGATCGACTGCCAGCTGCCGCTCTGGAACGGTCTGTCGCAACCAAGCGACCCGCGTGGCTTTTGGATTCTCGTTTTCTCTGCAACCTAGGGTGGCCTGTGATTCTCTGTCTCGATCATCTGCTGGGTGACGGACGGACCCGATAACGGCAGCACATTGCTAGTTGCAGCAGAATGGAGCTTCTGAAAGACTGCCATCTCCTTTTGCTGATTGGCCGTGTCGCCCAGCGCCTTGTAGACTGCGGCCAGCCGAAAATGCGCAACGTCGTTTCGAGGCTCGATCCGAACCGCTGCCAACAAATGGCCGAGCGCTTCCCGCGATCTTCCTTGACTGATTAAGGTGCTGGCTAAACCGATGCGAGCCTGAGTGAAATCGGGATGATGTTGAACCGCTTTCGAGAAGTGTGCCAGCGCGGGCTCGAACTCGCCTCGTTGTCGATAGATCTCGCCGATTTCATATTCGGCATCGGAGTTATCCGGCGATAAGTTGAGTTCCAATTCAAATTCATGCAAGGCTTCGTCAACCGCATTCATTTCCTTGGAACCCTGCAGAATTGCCCGCCCCAACCGCAAGTGAATTCCCGGCATTCTGGGTTCCATGGCCAGAACATTCCTATACTCCACGATGGCCAGATCATAGCGCTGCAGGCTTGCATGAACCTCCGCTGTCGCATAGCGGAGCCACACTGAGCCGGAAGCGACCTGCATCAGCTGCGTCATCAGCTCGTAGGCCCGGTCCGCGTACAGGCGAGAGGAGTGAAACAGAATTTCCGGATCATTGGGATAGCGCTGCAGCAGCTCGTCGGCAACTGCCACGGCCTTATCGTGCTGGTTGAGGCCTTCATAGGCGCGCTGAAGGTCCAAGCCGAGGAGGCGTCCCATCTGCTTGTCGGGCGGGTGGCGGAACGCCGGGGACAGGATGGAAACCGCCTGCTGGTTGCGTCCCAACTCGGCATAACACAGGCCCAACATCATCTCGGCCTGAGTCATCTTCGGATTCAGCTTCAGTGCCCGTTCAAAGGCCTTACTGGCTTCCAAAATTCGATTGTCCGAGTAGTAAGCTAGTCCCAAGTTTGCCTGAACTTCGAAGACACCGGGGGTCAGGCCGGCGAGCTTTTCCAGGGCCTTGACGGCCACGGCCCAATCCTTCGCGGCCATAGCCTCTTGCGCCTGTTTTGAAGTGATTTCGATTTCGGACTGGTTTACTCTCTGCGCAGCAAGGCTGTTCGGAATGCTCTCGAACCCGAGCACGCAGCACAACAAACAGAACGCGACTTGCCTTGGCGCAGTCCTCACCGCGGACCCCTCGGAACCCGAGACTCACCCCTCGGTTACCTCCGACTGGCAGGCGACAGAAGTTTCCGGTCCCACGCGATTTGCGGGAGAAGCTTTACACCCGCAGCCCCTTTGGTGTCAAGAAGATCGAACAGAGGGGGCGGGCGACATGGAAGGGGCATCTAGCGGGTTTCCTTTTTTTGTGCCATGATTCTGAACGGATATATACGTACAGAATAGATCCGCTACACAAAAGGAGACCCTTATGTCTGATGACCTCGCCACGTTGGAGACCCAAAGATCCAAGCTCCTGGAAGAGTTCCTCGCCTTGGGTGATCTGCGACCCGGTTC
>Ga0209803_1001581_pt1 | contig 14869 bp, 15 predicted proteins | sample GraSoiAngelo_138_FD_185895 | JGI IMG/M metagenome (GOLD analysis project Ga0209803, IMG submission 185895) | Grasslands soil microbial communities from the Angelo Coastal Reserve, California, USA - 14_0929_09_40cm (SPAdes) (version 2) | ecosystem: Environmental > Terrestrial > Soil > Grasslands ...
CCCCACGTCAATGGGCGAGCTCGTCTAACTCACGCCATCTCGCCGCTCTTCGAGGCGATCTCACGGACGACCGCGTTGATCTTGCTCACGGCGGTCGTGATCCGCTCGGCCGCTTCGCTGGTCGCGTTGCTCGGCGCGCGCATCTCCAGCAGCTGGGCGCTGGCCATGATGACGGCCAGGGGGTTGTTGATGCGGTCGCCGAGGAACTCGCCCAGCTCCTTCAGCAGCGCCAGCTGCGCCGCCTCCACCTTCCGGTCGGTGCGCTCGGCCAGCGCCTGGCGCTCCTGGTCCAGCCGCGACAGGACGGTGTCGAGCGCGCGCTTGCTCTCGGTCACCAGGTCGCGCATCTCCTCGCGGCCGGCGCCCTGCAGCGAGTCGAGCACCACCTGGTGATAGCGGCGCGCGAAGTCCACGTCGTCGAGCAGCCGCCCGAGCGTCTCGTCGTATTCCGCGCGCACGTGGCGCTCGACCAGGCGCTCCAGCTCGACGGCCATCTGCTGGGGCGTGATGTCCTTGGCGTCGAGGTAGGCGGTGGCGCCGACGTCGCGGCCGAGGTCGCGCGCGGGGCCGCCGATGAACACGCTGCTGTAGAAGATGAAAGGCAGCCGCGCCCAGCGCGCGTCGCGGCGGATTGCGCGGCAGAGCTGGAAGCCGTCGAGCTTCGGCATGCGCACGTCGGAGACGACGGCATTCACCGACTCGCGCTCGAGGAGCGCCAGCGCCGCCTCGCCGTCGGAGGCGGTGAGCACCTGGTGCCCGGCGTGGCCGAAGATCGCCGTGAGCATCCGCCGGTGCGGCGACGAGTCGTCGACCACGAGGATCCGCATCGCTGCTCCAGCCTACTCGCTTCGCAGAGTGGGGTCCAGTAGGTCGCGGAGCCAGTCACCGCTGCGGCTCACCACGAGCGAGGTGAGCAGCAGCAGGCAGCCGGGGAAGATCGAGATCCACCAGGCGGAGTCGAGGTACTCGCGGCCCTCCTGGATCATGCCGCCCCACGACGGCGTCGGCGGCTGGATGCCGAGGCCGAGGAACGACAGCGTCGCCTCCAGCACGATGGCGCGGGCGAGCTGGAGCGTGGCGATCACCACCAGCGTGGAGAGCACGTTGGGCAGGATGTGGCGCGCCACGATGCGTGGCACGGCGCCGCCGAGCGCGAGGATGGCGTCCACGAACTCGCGCGAGCGCAGCACGAGCACCTGCGAGCGCAGCACGCGCGCGTAGTCCACCCAGCCCGAGAGCCCGATCACGACCACGAGCGTGGGAAAGCTCGGGCCCAGCACGGCGATGATGCCGATGGCGAGCAGGATGAAGGGGAAGGCCAGCTGCGCGTCGGCCATCGTCATGATGATGGTGTCCGTCCAGCCCCCGCGGTAGCCCGCGAGGATGCCGAGCCCCGCGCCCACGAGGCCCCCCACCATGACGGCCGCGAAGCCGACGAGCAGCGACACGCGCGCGCCCCAGATCGTGCGCGACAGCACGTCACGCCCGAGGTGGTCGGTGCCGAGCGGATGCGCGCGTCCGTCGGCCGCCTCGAGCGTGGGGGCGGTCAGTCGCGCGCGCAGCGACTGACGCACGGGGTCGTGCGGCGCCAGCCACGGCGCCGCCACGGCCATGATCGTCAGCAGCGCGACGAACGCCGCGCCGGCCGCGACCAGCTGCCGCGTGCGCCGCGCCACGCGCCCGCCGCGCGCGGCCTCCAGGCCCGCGGCGTCAGCGGGGACGGATACGGGGATCGAGGAAGCCATACACCAGCTCGATGAGGAAGTTGAGGGCGACGAAGAGCACGGCGGACAGGAACACCACGCACTGCACGACCGGGTAGTCGCGGTTGTAGATCGACTGGATGGCGAGCCGGCCCATGCCCGGCCACGCGAACACCGTCTCCGTCACCAGGGTGTTGCTGAACAGCTGGCCGAACTGCAGGCCCGTGATCGTGAGCACGGGGATGGCGGCGTTGCGGAACGCATGCTTGGCGACGACGCGCCACTCGCGTAGCCCCTTGGCGCGCGCCGTGCGGACGTAGTCCTGCCGGAGCACTTCGAGCAGCGCGGAGCGCGTGAGGCGGGCGATCGAGGCCATGGCGAAGGCGCCGAGCGTGAGTGCGGGCAGCACGATGTGGGTCCAGTCGCCGCGTCCCGACGTCGGCAAGAGGCCCGCCCTGAGCGACAGCGTCAGGATGAACAGGATGCCGAGGAAGAACGTCGGCGCCGACTGGCCGACGAGCGCCACGCCCATCGCCACTTGGTCCACGACGGTGTTGCGTCGGACGGCGGAGACCACGCCGGCGGGGACGGCAACGAGCACCGCGAACACGAATGCCGTGAGCCCGAGCTGCGCCGTCGCCGGCAGGTACTCCAGCGCGACCCGCATCGCAGGCTCGCGAAAGTGGATCGAGCGGCCGAAGTCACCCTGCGCGACGTGGCCGAGGAACACCGCGTACTGCACGGGCAGCGGCCGGTCGGTGCCCAGCTCCTTGGCCACCCGCGCGAACTCGCTGCGCGGCGCGTCCGGCGGCAGCAGCAGCGGCACGGGGTCGCCGGACAGCCGCATGACCACGAAGACGACGGTGGAGACGAGCCAGACGGCGACGAGGGCCCGGGCGAGACGCGCGGCGAGGAAGGTGACGAGGGCACGCATGGATGAGGCCGGCCGGAGCCCGAGGCCCCGGCCGGCCGGCGCCTAGGCGCGGCGGAACTTGAACGCGAAGCGGCGGATCTCGAACTGCTGGTTGGGGTTCGGCGTCCACTCGAGGTGCTTTTGCAGCCCGTAGTCCTCGTACGGCTGGATGACGGGAATCCACGGCAGGTGCTCGAGGAAGATCCGGGTCATCTCCTTGTACGCCTGACCGCGGAACTTCTCGTCGACGGAGAAGCGCGCCGCCTCGCCCAGCTCGTCGAACCGCGCGTGGCGCCAGTAATCTTGCGGTCCGCCCGGCGAGAGGAGCCGCCAGAACATCCCGTCGGGATCGCTGAGCGTGGAGGTCGGATCGGACCACCACAGGCCCTTGAACGACTTGTCGCGATTCTTCTGCGCGCGCACCGAGTACTCGACCACCTCGACCTTACCGTTGACGCCGATGTCGCGCCACATCGCGACGATCGCCTCCGCCATCGGCTTGTCGTTGGCCATGTAGGCCGCCGTCGTCTCGATGACGATGTCCTCGCCCTTGTAGCCGGACTTCTTGAGCCGCTCGCGCGCCTCCTTGGGGTCGTACTTGAGCGCCGGCAGCGACGTGTCGAAGTGGTTGTCGCCTTTGGCGATGGGGCCGCTCGGCACGATGCCACGCCCGCGCCACAGTTCCTTGACGATGAGGTCGCGATCCACCGCCAGCGAGAGCGCCTGCTTGACGAGCGGGTTGTCGAGGGGCGGCACCTTGCTGTTGACGGCCAGCACGTAGAGGCCGGCGTAGAGCGCGCCGGCCACGCGCGTGGACGGGTTGCCGTTCACGCGCTCGCCCTGGTCGGGCGGCAGCTGCGTGATGATGTCCGTCTCGCCCTTGAGCAGGCCGGCCACGCGGGGCGCCATCTCCGGGACGGCCCGCATGACGAAGCGGTCGAAGTCCGGCCTGCCGCCGAAGTAGTCGGGGTTGGCCTCGAGCACGATCTTGTCGTCCTTCGTCCACGACACGAATCGCACGGGCCCGGTCCCGACCGGCTTGGCGTTGAAGGTGTCGTTGCCGACCGCCTCGAGATACTTCTTCGGCACGATCTGGCCGCCGTAGAACGCCACGCGCGCCGCCAGCAGCGGGTCGGGCTTCTTGGTGGTGAACACGACGGTGCTCGCGTCGGGCGCTTCGACCTTGTCGACGGTGGTGAACACCGTGCTCACGCGCGTGTTCTGCTTCGGGTCCCACGTGCGCTCGAAGCTGTACTTGACGTCGGCCGACGAGAACGGATCGCCGGTGTGCCACTTGACGCCGTGGCGCAGCTTGAACGTCCACGTGGTGGGATTGGTGAGCTTCCAGTCCGTGGCCAGCGACGGCTGGAGCTTGCCGTCCGGATGGCGTGCGATCAGGTTGTCGAACAGGTTGAAGGAGATCCGGATGTCGTTGGCGGACGTGCTGAAGTGAGGATCGAACTTCGAGATGTCGCCGCCCTGGGCGACGACGAGCTCACGCTTCTGCGTGCCCTGCGCGCCGACGGGTCCGGCCAGCGCCGAGGGCAGCGCGGCGGCGGCGCCGGCGACGCCGGCCGCCTTCAACAGCTCGCGACGGGTGAGACCGCTCATGAGGCACCTCCCGGGAGAGTGCTGCTATTTGCGGGCACTCGGGTCCGGCTGTCAAGGGCGCGCGGGTGCTACAATCCGCGCCACCATGCGCACGGCCGACGTCGTCGTCATCGGCGGAGGCGTGAACGGCGCCAGCACCGCGTTCCATCTCACCACGCTCGGCGTGCGCGACGTCCTCCTGCTCGAGCGCCGCCACCTGGCCGCCGGCGCCACCGGGAAGTCCGGCGCCCTCGTCCGCATGCACTACACGAACGACGTGGAGTCCCGCCTGGCGCTGGAATCCCTGAAGGTCTTCCGCGACTTCGGCGCGATCGTCGGCGGCGAGTGCGGCTTCGAGCCCGTCGGCTTCGTGCAGCTCGTCGGACCCGAGTACCGGGACGCGCTCCGGCGCAACGTCGCGCGCCAGCAGGCGCTCGGCATCGACACGCGCGAGGCCTCGCTGGACGACGTGCGCCGCCTGCTGCCCGGGGTCGACCTCGCCGGCGTCGGCGCCGCCGCCTGGGAGCCCGGTTCCGGCTTCGCCGATCCCAACGCGACCACGTACGCGTTCGCGGAGGCCGCGCGGCGCGGCGGCGCGACGATCCAGACCCGCTGCGAGGCCGTGCGCGTCGTCGTCGAGGGCGGGCGGGTGACGGGCGTCGAGACGACGGCGGGCCGCGTGGCCACGCGCGCGGTCGTGATCGCGGCCGGCGCATGGGCGCCGTCGCTGCTGGCGCCGCTCGGTCTCGACTACGGGCTGTCGCCCTTCCGCATCCAGGTCGCGATCTTCCGCTGGCCCGCGGGCTTCGCGCAGCGCCATCCCGCGGTCATCGACGCCACGCGCATGTCGTGGTTCCGTCCCGAGGGCGCCGCCGCCACGCTCATCGGCGTCGAGCTGGGCGCCGCCCACGCGGATCCCGAGAAATTCGACGAGGGCGTCGACGCGGCCTACGTCGCGAGATGTCGCGAGGCGCTCACCGCGCGCCTGCCGCAATTCGCCGACGCGCCGATGCGCGGCGGCTGGGCGGGGATGATCATGATGAGCCCCGACGGGCGGCCGATCATCGATCGGCTGCCCGCCGCCGAGGGGCTCTGGGCGATGCTCGGCGACTCCGGGACGTCGTTCAAGACGGCGCCCGCCATCGGCCGCTGCCTCGCCGAGTGGATCACCGCCGGCGCGCCGTCGACGGCCGACCTCCATCCGTTCCGCGCCTCGCGGTTCGTCGAGGACCCGCCGTGGGTGGACGCCGACCACTACGGCGGCGAGGGCCTCACCGTCTCTCGCTGACCGCGCTCCGGGTGCGCACGGGCTCGACGTAGAGCTCGACCTCGTGGCCGTCGGGATCTCGAACACAGAAGCCGTTCGCGTACTCGCCGAATGGCTCGAGCCCGCGGGCCACCACGTCGCGCCGCGCGGCGGAGAGGTCGTCGGACGTCTCGCCCACCTCGAAGGCGACGTGGTAGAGCCCGGGCACGCCCTTGGGCTGCGGTCCCGGACCCGGAGCGCGCGCGAGCTCGCACGACAGATCGTGATGGCGCGCGCCCGCGGAGAAGAAGACGATGCGGCCGTCCTTGCCGGTGCCGGTTTCCGCGAGGCCGAGCAGGTCGCGATAGAAGCGTCGCGTCGCGTCGAGATCGCGAACGAAGAGTGAGACGTGACCGAGGGCGCGGATTTTCATCGGGCGTGATGTCTCCGTCGCGGCGTTAGTGTACCATTGGTGGGTCATGGCTGATTCGAAGCCCGCGGCCCTTGCGACAGCGGCCGCGGTTCCGTTCCCGACCATTGTCGAGCGCGTCCGGCCGCACGCGAAACTGATCGGGCTCCTCGCTCTCGGCCACTTCGCCGTCGATCTCACGCAGGGCTCGTTGCCCGCGGTGCTGCCGTTTCTCAAGAGCGCGCACGGGCTCTCGTACGCCGAGGTGGCGACGATCGTGCTGGCCACGAACCTCACCGCGTCGCTCCTCCAGCCGCTCTTCGGCTACCTCGCCGACCAGACGATGCGGCGCTGGATCCTGCCGACGTCGGTCGTCGTGGCCGGCGCGGGCATGGCGCTCACCGGGCTCGCGCCCGGTTACACGAGTCTCGTGCTGCTCGTCGTCGTGATGGGGCTCGGGGTCGCCGCCTGGCACCCCGAGGGCTATCGCACCGCGACGGGCGTCGCGGGCGACCGCAAGGCCACGGCGCTGTCGTACTTCTCGCTCGGGGGCAACGTGGGCATCGCGCTCGGCCCGCTGGTCGCCACGTTCCTCGTGACCACGTGGGCCCTCCAGGGCACGCTGGCGCTGGCCCTGCCCCCGCTGCTCGTCGGCGCCGTGCTGCTCGCGGCGCTGCCGTCGTTCACGACCGCCACGACGGCGGCGCGGGCCACGAAGGCGACGGGACGCGGCGAGAACATGCCCGCGGCCATGGCCCTGCTCATCCTCGTCGTCATGATCCGCGCGTCCGCGAGCCTCGGGTTCACGACGTTCATGCCCTTCTACTACGTGGACTATCTCGAGGGGGACCCGCGCATCGTGGGCACGCTGCTCTTCGTCTTCCTCGGGGCCGGCGCCCTCGGCACGGTGCTGGTATCTCCGCTCGCCGATCGCTGGGGCCCGCGCGCGTTGATGAAGTGGGGCCTGCTCGCGGCCGTGCCCTTCGGCCTCCTCTTCCTCGCGACGCGCGGCACGCTGGCGATCGTGATGCTCGCGGTGTTCGGCGCCGTCCTCACGGCGAGCTTCTCGTTGTCCGTCGTCCTCGCGCAGGCCTATCTGCCGCGCCACACGGGCATGGCCTCCGGGCTCATCGTGGGTTTCGCCTTCGGCACGGGCGGCCTCGGCGTGGCCGCGCTCGGCTGGGTGGCCGACCGTCACGGGCTGCCCGCGGCGCTCACCGTCAGCGCCCTGATCCCGCTGGCCAGCTTCGTCGCCGCGCACTTCCTGCCCGCGCCCCGAGATCGGTGAAAGAGCCCCTTCCGCTCCAGGACGGTGAGCAGGTGCTGCTCATCGATCAGCGCGGCAAACGCCACCTGCTGTTCATGAGGAAGTCGGAGACGTTTCACTCCGACCGCGGCTGGATCTCGCACGACGCGATCATCGGCCAGCCCGAGGGCTCGTGGGTACGCTCCTCGATGGGCCTGCGCTACCTCGCGCTGCGTCCGACGCTGGCGGAGTTCGTGCTCGACATGCCGCGCGGCGCGCAGGTGATCTACCCCAAGGACCTCGCGATGATCCTCTTCTGGGCCGACGTGCACCCGGGCTGCCGCGTGCTCGAGGCGGGCACGGGCTCGGGCGCGCTCACGCTGGCGCTGCTGCGCGCGGTCGGGCCCGAGGGCCGCGTGATCACCTTCGAGCAGCGCGAGGAGTTCGCGCGTCGCGCGCTCGCCAACATCCACATGCGCTGCGGCGAGGTGACGAACCTCACCATGCGTCTCGGTCCCGTCGAGGAAGGCGTCGGCGACGAGGAGCCCGTGGACCGCGTGGTGCTCGACCTGCCCGAGCCGTGGCGGCTCACGCAGGCGGTGGCGCGCGTGCTGCGCCCCGGCGGGATCTTCCTCTCCTACGTGCCGACGATCATCCAGTCGCACCAGATCGCCGAGGCGCTCAACCGCGAGCGCGAGTGGGCGCTCGTCGAGACGTTCGAGACCCTTTACCGCCCCTGGAACATCGAGGGCACGTCCGTGCGGCCGTTTCACCGCATGGTGGCCCACACGGGATTCATCACGGTGGCGCGCCGCGTGGTGCCCGAGGAGGGCGCTCCCGCGCCCCGCCTCGCCGCATCCGACCGCGACGAGTAGCCCGCCGAGCGTCGAGGAGCTCCGATGATCACGGTCATGCGTCGCTATCGCAGGGTCCTCCAGGTCGGCCTGCTCGTCGTCATCGCCGCCTTCGTGCTGACGTCGGTGTACGTCGGCTCGATGTCCGGCGGGGCGAGGAACCGCGGCGACGTGGTGGCGACAGTCAACGGCGAGGCGATCCCGGTCGAGCGCTACCAGCGGCGCTACCAGGCCTATCTCGACGCCTACTCGCGCGTGTACCGCGATCGGTTCTCGCCGACGCTCGCCGAGCAGCTCGGGCTGCCGCAGCAGGCGGTGAACGACCTCGTGCAGGAGGCGGTCGTCGTGCAGCGCGCGCGCGCCGAGGGCCTGGAGGTGAGCGACGAGGAGCTGAACGCGCAGATCCAGGCCGTGCCGGCCTTCGCCGAGAACGGCCGCTTTTCGCTGGCGCGCTACCAGGACTTCCTGCGCCGCCGTGGCATGAGCGCGTCCGCCTTCGAGAACGACGTGCGCCGCGAGCTCACGCGCATGAAGGTGGAGACCACCGTCAAGGCGGGGATCAAGGTCTCCGACGCGGAGCTGGAGCGCGCGTTCGCGCTCCGCCGCGAGGAGGTGCGCGCGGCCTGGGCACTGGTGGAGACGGCGCCCCTCGTCGCCGCCGCCACCGTCTCCGACGAGGAGGAGGCCGAGTACCTCGAGGCGCACCCGGCGGAGTTCCAGCTGCCCGAGCGCCGCCGCGTGCAGTACGTGACGCTGGCGCCGAAGGACTTCCGCCCCCAGCTTCCCGACGCGGAGGTCGAGAAGTACTACACGGACCATGCGAAGGAGTTCGAGACGCCGCAGCAGGTGCACGCCGCCCACGTGCTGGTGCCCGTGCCGCAGACGGGCGGCAGCGAGGCCGAGGACAGCGCGCGCACGAAGGTCGCCGACGTGATCCGCCGCGCGAAAGCCGGCGAGGACTTCGCGAGGCTCGCCGCCGAGATCTCCGAGGACCCGGGCAGCAAGTCCAAGGGCGGCGACCTCGGCTGGATCTCCAAGGGCGAGATGGTGCCGGCCTTCGAGGCCGTCGCCTTCACGCTGCGCCGCGGCGAGATCTCGCCCGAGCCCGTGCGCAGCCCGTTCGGCTTTCACGCGATCAAGGTGTTCGAGAGCCGCGCCGCGGGGAAGAAGCCGCTGAGGGAAGTGGCCGCCCAGATCCGCGACCGGCTCGCCGCCGAGGCCGCGGACAAGGCCGCGCGCGCGAAGGCCGACGAGGTTCGGCCGCCGCTGCAGGCCGCGACGGACTTCGTGGCCGAGGCCAGGCGGCTCGGGCTGACGCCGATCGAGACGACGATGTCCAGGATGGAGCGCCTCCCGATGCTCGGCGGAACCGATCCACTGGAGGAGGCGGCGTTCGCCCTGGCCATCGGCGGCGTCTCGTCGCCCGTGAAGACGGCGGCGGGTTGGGTGGTGCTGAAGTCGACCGAGGCGATCCCGGCCGGGGTGCCGCCGCTCACCGAGATCCGCGACAGGGTGGCGGGCGCGGTGAAGCGGCAGAAGGCCGAGGCGATCGCGCTCGAGCGCGCCCACAAGGTGGTCGCGGAGACCGGCACGAAGGATCTGGCGGCCGCCGCCAGGATCGCGGGCGCGCAGACGGGCGAGACGGCGCGTTTTTCGCGGACGAAGCCGGCGGAGCGGCTGCCGGGCGACGTCCAGCTCGCTGCGCTGCAGTCGCCGGCGGGGACCGTGGCCGGGCCCGTGAAGTCGCCCCAGGGCTACTACGTGCTGAAGGTGCTCGAGCGCATCGCGCCGAACATGGCCGACCTCGCGGCCGAGCGCGACCGGCTCTCGCGCGAGGTCCTCACGCAGAAGCAGAGCCAGGCGTGGGAGGCGTGGGTCAGCCACGCGCGCGCCGCCGCGAAGGTGGAGGTCCTGGCGGCGCCGAAGCGCTCCTGACGCCGTGCTAAGGTGACGCCATGTCGATGCAGCGCACACCGATGACGCGGACGGGCTTCGAGCGCCTGCGGGACGAGCTCGACCGCCTCAAGCGCGTCGAGCGCCCGACGATCATCAAGGCGATCGCCGAGGCGCGCGCGCACGGCGACCTCTCGGAGAACGCCGAGTACCACGCCGCGCGCGAGAAGCAGTCGTTCGTCGAGGGGCGCATCAACGAGCTGGAGGGCAAGGTGAACGGCGCCGAGGTCATCGAGGCGCCGAAGGGCGGCGACCGCGTGACCTTCGCCTCCACCGTGCGGCTCGAGGACACGGCGGGCAAGGAGGTCCGCTACTGGATCGTCGGTTCCGACGAGGCCGACCCCGCGAAGGGCCGCATCTCGATCCTCTCGCCGCTCGCGCGCACGCTGATCGGCAAGCGCGTGGGCGACAGCGTCACCGCGCAGCTGCCCGGCAGCAAGAAGACCTTCGAGATCCTCGAGGTGAACTTCGGCTGGACCGAATGACGAGCGCGGCGCCGCGCGCCTAGCGCAGGGCGTCCCGCAGCTCGCGCGTGAGGACTTCCACCGTGCCGCGCGTGCCGCCCGCGAGCTTCAGCTTCCACTCACCCTCGGTCTCGAACCGCCGGTCGCGCAGCCGCTCGCCCCACGGCTTGATGGCCTCGCGGATGCCGGTGAGGTCGAAGGGCTCGCGCTTGAGCTCCTTGGCGCGCGCCATCACGTCGGGGGCAGCGCGGATGAACGCGCGCAACGCGGCGCCCGTCTTGATCGAGTACTTGCGGCCGGCCCACGCGGAAGGGAAGGTCGTGGACAGCGCCTTGATGTAGTTAAGGAAGAAGCGCTTGGCGTGCTGGCGCAGCTCCTGGATGCGCGCGCCGCCGCCCAGCTTCTCCACCGTCTCGAGCAGGTCCACGATCTCCTCCGCCAGCGGCGCCTGGCTCACGCGCCCGCGGCCGGTGCCCAGCATCTTGATCTCGCCGTGCAGCGGCGAGGTGTCGTCCTCGTTGAGCGACCGGATGATGTCGTGCGCGAGCGCCTGGTTCGGGTCCGGGTAGAGCTTGCGCCCGGCCAGGCTGATGATGTGCGACGGGTTCAGCCGCGTGTGCTTGGCGTTGATGGTGACGAACAGCTCGACGATCTGCCGCGCGTCGAGCGAGTCGAAGAGCACCGCGGGCACCTCGATGCCCATCGCGTCGCCCGTCTGGCTGAGCGAGTGCAACGCGAGGAGCCGGTGCTGGCCGTCGAGCACGCGCAGCACGCCGTGCTCCTCGGGGATCTGCAGCAGCCCGAGATCGTGGTGCCCGGCGATCGGCGTGAACGTGAAACGCTTCTCCGAGGTGATGATGACGGCGCCGGGAATCGCGGGTAGCGTCGCCGCGTCCTTGCACTCGCGATAGTACGCGGCCAGCTCGTCGATCTTGCGGCGGATGATCGGCCGCTGGTAGGCGTTCTCGCTCTCGCTGATGCGCTTCTCGAGCATGTCCCAGTTGACGCGGGAGCGCGCCGCGGCGCTCTTGCGCGCCTTGGCCTTCGCCTCCTCGTTCGCCTCGACGCCCGAATAGCCGAGCACCTCGAACTTCACGAGGCGATCGATGTCCTTCGCGGAGAGGCCGGCCTGGTAGAACTCGACTCCGAATTGTTTGACGCGACGCGCGGGCACGGTGATCATGGCCGCGCCACTCTACCTGATCGGCCAAACCCCTGTCAATAGAGGCGTTTTTCGCCTTGGACGGACCTTTTGTCGCGGCTCAGGCGGAGAGCCCGAACGTCTGAGCCGCGATCGTCGCGATGTGACGGCCGATCGCGAGCGACGCGGTCGCCGCCGGCGAGGGCGCGTTGAGGACGTGGACGGCGTCGGCGGTCTGCACGATCCGGAAATCATCCACGAGCGTGCCCTCCGCCGTCACCGCCTGCGCCCGTACGCCGGCGCCGCCGGGGCGGATGTCCTCGGGACGCAGCGCGGGCACGAGGCGCTGGAGCGCTTTCACGAACGCGCGCTTGGAGAGCGAGCGGTAGATCTCGTAGGCGCCGGTCTTCCAGTATTTCTTCGCCATGGCGCGGAAGCCGGGGAAGCGGAGCGTGTCGAGCAGCTCGCCCGGTTTCACGCGGCGCCACGTGTAGCCCTCGCGCGCGAATGCGAGCACGGCGTTGGGGCCGGCCTCGACGTCGCCGTGGACCGTCCGCGTGAAGTGCACGCCGAGGAACGGGAATTCCGGGTCAGGCACCGGGTAGATCAGGCCGTTGACCAGATACTGCCGCTCCGGGCGCAGCATGTAGTACTCGCCGCGGAAGGGCACGATCTGCACGTCGACCGGGGCCTCGGCCAGGCGCGCGACCACGTCGGACTGCAGCCCCGCGCAGTTCACGAGGTGCGCGGCGGTGACGGCGTGGTCGTCGTCGGTGGCCAGGCGCAGCGTGCCGCGCAGCCGCGCGATCGACGTCACGCGGAAGTTGCGCTCGATGGTCACGCCGGACGCCACCAGCTCGCGGGCGAGCGTCTCGGCGACGCGGCGGTAGTCCACGATCGCGGTCTGCGGCGAGTGGATTCCCGCCACCGCGCTCGCGTGCGGCTCGATCTCCTTGAGCCGTCCGGCGTCGATCATGGCCACGCCGGGCACGCCGTTGGCGACGCCGCGCTCGTAGAGCGCCGTGAGCCGCGGCAGCTCCTCCCGCGAGGTGGCGACGATCACCTTGCCACACGTCTCGACCTCGATCTCGTTCTTCTCGCAGTACGCCTTCAACAGGCGTGCGCCCTCGACGCAGAGTCGCGCCTTGTAGGAGCCGGGCTTGTAGTAGATGCCGGAGTGGATGACCCCGCTGTTGTGACCGGTCTGGTGGTGCGCGATGTCGATCTCTTTCTCGAGCACGACGAGGCACGCGCGGGGCGCGCGGTCGAGGATCGCGCGGGCCGTCGCCAGTCCCACGATCCCGCCGCCGATGATCGCGATGTCGTACGTCACAGGACAATATTGTATGTCATCAACGAGGAGGAGGACCCCGAGATGGCCTGCCCGATGTGCCGCACGTTGCACCATCGCCTCGGTCGTCGCAACACGCTGACCGCGCTGGCGGCGGCGCCGCGCGCCATCCGCCGCGCGCTGGGCCGGGCCTCGCGGCTGCGCCTGACGCGCCGCCCTGGTCCTGACGAATGGTCGGCCATCCAGGTCCTCGGCCATCTGCTCGACGCCGAGGTCACGCTGGCCTTCCGTATCCGCAAGCTCGCCGCCGAGCCGGGCGGAGCGATCGTCGCCTGGGACCAGGAGAAGTGGACGGACGGTCTGCGCCACCATCGCGCCGACGCGCGGACGCTGCTCGCCGCGTACACGGCGCTGCGCGCGGCGAACCTCGAGCAGGTCCGGCGGCTGTCGCCCGCCCAGCGCGCCGCCGCCGGGCGCCATCCCGAGTACGGCCGCATCCGCGTGCGGCAGATGCTCGAGCACTGGGCCGAGCACGACCTGAGTCACCTCGCCCAGATCCGCGCGACCCTGCGCGGGTGACGGGGCCGGCGCCGAGTCTCGTGGAGCTCGCGGTGTGGGCGCTCGCGCGCGTGCCGTCGCCGTGTCGCCGCGCGCCGCGCCGGAAATGCTAGGCTGCTCGTATGAGCAGATTCGTCGCGCTCGTGCTGGTGCTTCTCGCTTCGCGCGTCGCGGCCGCGTCCACCCACGACGCCGCGGAGGCCGGATTCGTGAAGCGCGTGGTCGACGCGATCAACACGCCGGAGACCGCGCGCGCGGCGGCGCTCTTGCATCCGACGTCGCTGGTCTGCCCGAGCGAGTACAAGGCGGCGATGTCGTTCTTCGATCCGCGGCTGGGCGCCAAGGGGCCCGTACCGCCGACGTTCACGTGGCGAATGGAGGAGGCGCCCGCCGGACCGCCGATGTTCTCCGACCGGGTCGGTTACCCTGTGCGGCCGAGCCACCTGCTCCACATCACCTACGAGGCGCGGCCGAACGCGAGCACGACGCTGATCGTGCAGACCGTACGCGACGCAGGGCGATGGTACGTCACCGCGTTCTGCCCGAAGCCCGGAACACGGGCGCAGATCGACGCGGCTCGCGCCGCCGCGCCGCGGGTCGCCGCCGCGCAGGCCCAGCGGGTGCAGGCGCTCATCACCGGCATGCCGCCCGCGCTCAAGCAACAGGTCCTCGACCTCGTCAAGCAGGGGCAGAAGATCGCCGCCATCCGGCACTACGAGCGCGAGGCCGGCGTCGATCTGACCACGGCGAAGGACGTCGTCGACCGGCTCATCGAGCCGGGTCGCTGACACCGGTGCGCCGCCGGCCGGCCGCCCTCGTCGTCACGCTCGCGCTCGGCGCCACCGCGGTGTTCGCCGACGACTGGCCGGGACCGCGGACCGTCAGCGTGTTCTCCGAGGACGGCGGGCGCTTCGTGCGCCTGGTGCCCGGCACGTCGGTCGGCGAGACCGTCGGCTTCGCCGGCGCCCCGAACGGAGGGCCCGCGCGCGGCGAGTTCTACGTCCGGCACGGCGATCGCTCGTACCGGCTCGTCGCCGATGTCGCCCTCGCGAACCCGGTGGCGCCCGTCGAGGCGCTCGTCAGCAACACGGGCCACCTGATCACGTTCGACAACTGGCACAACGCCGGCTACGGCGCCGTCGTCGCGATCTACGATCCATCGGGGCGGCTCGTGCGAGCGTGGCGGCTCGAGGACCTCTACGACGCGAAGCGCATCGCCGACATCCCGCGCTCGGTGTCGTCGCGCTGGTGGCGATGCGCGCCGAGGGGGTTCGTCGATCCGCCGACGCAGCACCGGGTGTACGCGTTCGAGCGCCTCGGTGGCAGCTTCGTCTTCACGCTCGTCACCGGCGCCGTCGCCTATACGGCGGGCCGCGCGCGGTGCGCCGAGCCGATCGGCGGCCCGTTCTCCGCCACCGTCCATCTGTAGCGCGCTCAGCGCAGCGCGGTGAGCAGGTAGACGCCGCTCACGATCAGCAGGGTGCCCACGACGATCCGCCGG
>Ga0209803_1001593_pt1 | contig 14812 bp, 8 predicted proteins | sample GraSoiAngelo_138_FD_185895 | JGI IMG/M metagenome (GOLD analysis project Ga0209803, IMG submission 185895) | Grasslands soil microbial communities from the Angelo Coastal Reserve, California, USA - 14_0929_09_40cm (SPAdes) (version 2) | ecosystem: Environmental > Terrestrial > Soil > Grasslands ...
TTCATCTTGCCGTGTTGGACTCTCAAATGGGCTGATTTTTCCAGCCGTTATCTACCGCACACAGCAACCGAACTAGCGTGTGGACTCGTCGCGCCTGCAGCGCTGATTGGTGGATTCATCTGGCGTGGGCGTATGCTCGTTAGGCAAATGAAGTGGGAGCTGGTTTTGCTCTTGCTAGTGCTGGTGCTCTGCATGATTCCAACGGCGGGTCTTTTCAGGTGGAGTTTTCGCTGGCTGCCCTTTTTTCATTTGGTCCTCGCAATATGTGCGGCGGAGGCGCTGCATGGTGAGCTTGGATCAACGATCCCGGCTACAGCGGCGCTCGCTCTGACTGCACTCACAGCACTCCTGATGTTAGTCATGCGCGCGACTGGCTCCTACGCTTTCCCACTGACGGGGATCTTTCTCGGGCTCGCGGCGATTTGGTTATTTTCAGAGCTTTGGTTGCGTGACTCTCCATTTCAAAAGTGGCCGCCCGTTGTGATTACGTTTTTGGCATTCCTCGCCACGTATTTCTACATTCCAACAAACTGCGGTGTGCCGAGATACAATTTTTCTCAAGAGCTACTAAAGACATCGCCGCTTGATTCGCGCCGGCTTTATCTCAGCATCTATCCCTGGGCCGAGCTGACCTACTGTGAGGCAAACAAACCGCAACCAGTCGGCCAAACTCTGCGCCCGGGAAGCACCCCAATGTGGGCCGGCTTGCGCTTCATCAATGGCTACAGTCCGATCCGCGCGGCAGGCGTGGCGCGCGAATTCGCAACCAGCATTCACGGTGAAATTAATCCTGACGTGGGAAGCTATTTGCTGAGTCACCAAGCTGGAACAGAGGGCGAACTGGAGTTGATGGGAGTGGATGGAATCGTCGTTGCGCGGGAAGTGGATATCGCGCCGCAGCCGAGTTCCGATTGGGAACTGGTGCTTTCAACTAACGAAGGCAACGTCTTTCATCGGCGCGACGCGCAGTCCGCGCCAGTGCGCTCGGTGACCTCAATCAAGTCACGGCCCAACGAACAATTTGTTCCTGCGACGATCTCGCGGATTAATGACTCGCGAAATTTTGTTGAAGCGGATGTTGATGTCCCGAGCGGTAATGCGTCTGCGTTGCTGATGTTTTCACGCCCGTATTTCCGCGGGTACGAAGCGCGCCTCGCGAATCAAAAACTCGCTGTCACCTCGTATCGTGGATTATTTCCAGTGGTGGAAGTCCCAGCGGGTGCGCATGGGCGCCTTATGCTTGCGTATCGGCCATATTGGCTCGTCTGGGGAGGCGCGGTAGGCGTGGTTTGTACGTTGGTGGTGGTTTCGGGGTTTCTTGCTGCGATGAAACGGCGCGTAGAACCGCGCGCGGTTACTTCTGGTTAATCCTGGAAACGTTCTGCGTGGACGCCATCTGGGTCGTGCCTTGCATCTCGGAGCCTGCCTTCAGAGTTCCTTGGGATTTTCCAGCAGTTCGATCACGCGTTTGAGCAGACGACCGGCACCGCCGCCGTCAATACTGCGATGATCAAAACTCAACGTGATTTGGGCTTCGGTCCTGGGAACAAATTCCTTTTTCTCTTCATCCCAGGAAGGAACTTTCTTCCCGACCCCAAGACCGAGCAGCAGTGTCTGGTCCGGCAAGGGAATCGGCGTGCCCCATTCCATTCCAAACGTGCCAAAGTTGGATACGGTCGCGATACCGCCCGCTTGCATATCCGGAGAAATCCGCCGTTGTCGCGCGAGCTCGACGAGTTCTTTGTATTTTGTCGCGAGATCGGCGAGCGAAGTTTTATCTGCGCTCCGAATCACCGGCACCATGATTCCGTCCTCGGCTTCAACGGCGATTCCAACGTCAATAGATTTTGATTGCACAACACGATTGCCGATCAGTTTTGCCGCTGCACCGGGATTTTCCGAAAGCGCCACCGCGAGCGCGCGCGACGCGTAAAGGCCGGGTCCGGGTTTTGGATCGCGCGACTGCCGGTCCTGCAGTACCGGGTCGAGATTCACTGACGATCCAATGGTCGAGAGCGGGCGCGTCCAACTGCGCCGCATCGCGTCCGCGACGCCGGCGCGAATGGCGGAAGCTTCATGCGCCGTTTGATTCTCGATCTTGTGCAGAAAGCTTTCGAGATCTTTGATGGTGACGCGATTGCCTGCGCCTGTTCCCATGATCCCAGCGAGGTCAGCAGTTGTTAACTGCAATTCGGCCATGCGCGCGCGTACACGCGGCGACATGAAAGTGGCGCCTTTCGTGACCGCGGGAACGGGCAGGTCTCCTATGCGTGTGCCTTCACCATCCCGACCACGTGTCGGGATTTTTTTCTCGCGCGCGGGAGCGACTTCCTGATCAGCGCGCGCGGGAATTTCCTCTGCGACCTCCCCCTGCGGAGGAGGAGGCGCTCGCTTTGCGAATCGCGCGGCGTCTGCCTCGCTCGCTTCTACGTAGCCAAGAACTGCGCCCACCGGATAAGTCTCTTTCAATTGGACCGTGATCCTGTCGATTTTGCCTTTGCATGGCGTGGTCACACCCATGACAGCTTTGTTTGTCTCGACGTCGATGATTTCCTGATCATTGACCACTTCGTCGCCGGGTTTCACCTTGATATCCACAATCGTGGCTTCGGCGATCGATTCGCCCAACTGCGGCATGATGATCGGGACTTGCGGCATAAATTATTCTCGAAGCAGTTGTCTCGCTTTTGCTGCAACGTTCTTTGCGTTTGGGCGATGCGTGCTCCAGAGGTTTGGATGATACGGAATCGGAGTGTCTTTTGCATTCAGGCGTTGCGGGGCCGCATCCAGCAAATGAAAGCCCTGGCTTGTAACACGCGCGATGACTTCCGCCGTAGCGCCGCCCCACGGAAATGACTCGCCGACGCAAAGCAAACGTCCGGTGCGCGCGACGGATGCCAGTACCGTATCAGTGTCGAGCGGTTTAACGGTCCGCAGATCGACAACTTCGATTTCGAAACCATCACGCTCGAGTTCCTCGGCCGCCGCGAGAGATTCCTGCATCATTGCGCTGTAGCTCACGATGGTGAGATCGCGTCCCTCCCGCGCAATTCGTGCGCGACCAGTCGGCAAGCCTTTCTCCGGCAGCTGGTCGGCCTTGAGGTGATAATAGAGATATTTGTGTTCGCAGTAGATGACAGGATCATCGATCGCCACCGCTTCTATCAACATGGTGTAGGCGTCTTCCACCGTCGCCGGCGTCATCACGATCAGTCCGGGATAATGCGCGTAAATCGATTCCATCGATTGACTGTGAAACGGTCCGCTGCCTTTTGTCCCTCCGGAAGGTAGACGGACAGTTATCGGAATCGGCATATTCGTTCGCCAATAGTGGGTGCCGGCTTGATTTAGAATTTGATTGAGCGCGATGCTGGAAAAATCGGCGAACTGCATTTCGACGATCGGACGCATGCCCTGCATAGCGGCGCCAATAGCGGTGCCAACAATCGCGTCTTCGCTGATGGGCGCGTTCAACACGCGACCGGGAAATTCTTTTGCCAGACCTTTCGTCGCTTTGAATGCGCCGCCGAACGTGCCGCCGACATCCTGCCCGTAAATGAAAACGCGTTCATCATCACGGAGCAGTTTCGCCTGTGCTTCCCGGATTGCTTCGAGATATGTGATGCTCACGGTGTGGCGGTCGTTAAAGCGTTGAAGCGTTAAGCGGTGTCGTCATTCAGGCGATTCCGGTTGATCGGCCAAACCGCGATTCGATAACGCGCACCAATCTTCTTTGTCGCCTTCGGGTGCGGGCTCTTGTTGCGCGGCGGCAATCGCCTCTTCCACCTGCGCGATCGCGTCTTTGCGCCATTTGCCCAGCGTCTCAGCGTCCACAAGATTAAGGTCGACAATTGTCTGCTCGGCGACTTTCAGGCAATCACGGGCAAACGGCTGACGCTTCACCTCCTCTGGCACGTAGCTCGCATCGTCGTGCTCGCCGTGACCGGATAGCCGCAACACAGAAGCGACGACCAACTGCGGCGGACGACCTGCGCGCACGCGTTTCACTGCACTGCCAATCACATCCAGGCATGCGCCGAGATCCGTTCCATCGAGACTGTAACCTTCGAACCCGTAGCCGATCGCCCGATCAACCAGATCACGACAGGCAAATTCGCGGTCGTTGGGCGTTGAGTAAGCATAATGATTATTTGTCGCGACGACCACGAGCGGCACTTGTTCGACCGCGGCTAGGTTCATCCCCTCATGAAACGAGCCGGTCTGCATCCCGCCTTCGCCGATGCACGCCAGGCCGACGAAGTTTTTGTCACCTTTCAATCGCTTTGCCATCAATGTGCCGACGGTTACCGAAATCATCGCGCCCAGATGGCTGACCATGGCGAGTTCGTTGTTGCGCGGATGACCTCGATGAATGTTGCCGTCGCGCCCGCGCATCGGGCCCAGACGCGACCCAAGATACGTGCGCGTCACGTCAAGCAGCGGTTCGCCGAATGCGGATCGACCTGCCTGATCGCGAATCAATGGCGCGAAGATATCGCCTTTTTGCAAAAACAAACCGCACGCGACACTGACTGCCTCCTGGCCTTTGCCGATATAAACTCCGCCTGTGATCAGGCCACCGCGATAGAGACTAACGAGCTTTTCCTCAAGCGTACGCGTGAGAAGCATCCAGCGAAACGCCTCGAGGAACCGATCGTGCGGCGGCGCAGCCTTGTCCGCACCAGTTTTGTGCGACGGTGCGGACGCGGCCTTTTTCGTTTTTGATTTTGCGGTCCGCTGCGCCGTCTGAAGCATCCCGCAATGTTACCTAAGATCACCGATGCCGCGCAAAAAATTTTGTGCCACGTCCGTTTTGGCCGTGGGGTAGGCGGGCGTCTCGCCTGCCGAGTAAACAAGGAGGGGCGGTTTCCAATCCGCCCTCGCTAAAGCGGCGGACTAGAGACCGCCGCTCCTTGATGTGCCTGTGCTTCCCAGAAAACAATTACCGCATCGCCAGAGCGAGGCGCTGTTGTCTTGGCTTCTGTTCGCCTCCGTTGGAGGTTACTTCAGTCGAAGCTTGCACAGACGGAGTCAGCTTCATTCCCACCAGCCTGCTCACGCCGCGCTCTTCCATTGTTACTCCGTAGAGAACGTCGGCTTTGGCAATGGTGCGTTTGTTGTGCGTGATGATGATGAACTGGCTCTGTTCTACAAAACGCTCCAGCATGCGGATAAAACGGTTGATGTTGCCTTCGTCCATTGCCGCATCGACTTCATCGAGAATACAGAACGGACTCGGCCGCACCATGTAAATGGCGAACAACAGCGCTACCGCGACCATGGACCGTTCGCCTCCGCTCAGCAGGGAGATGCTTTGCAACTGTTTGCCGGGCGGCTTGGCGGTGATTTCGATTCCGCAGTTGAGCGGATCGTTTTCGTCCAGCAACGACAGGTCTGCGCGCCCGCCCCCGAAGAGTTCAGCGAACATTTCGCGGAAATTGGTTCGCACCCGGGCAAAGGTTTCATCAAACAACTTTCTGGTGGTCGAGTTGATCTGCGCAATCACATCGAGCAGCTCGCGGCGCGAATTTGTCAGGTCAGTATTTTGCGCTTCGAGAAATTTGTATCGCTCTTCCAGCTCATCGTATTCATGAACAGCATCGAGGTTCACCGGACCCATGTTGTCGAGTTGGGTGCGAAGATCGGCAACCAGTTTCTCAAGATCTGCTTCTGCAAGCTGGATCGCGTTCTCCGAACGCGATGGCGAATCCGCGCCTTCGTCGCCATTTGTGGCATCCGTGTAGCGGTCGATCCACCTTTTCGCTTGAATCCGCAAAACTCTCTGAAACGCAGGCTCATCAACTGCAAACTCGCGAAGATCGACTTGATAGCTGCGTGAGATGTGCTCCGCCACTCCGTCGATTTTCATTTGCAGTTGCGACTCGCGCACTTGCCGTTGAGCGCGGCGATCCTGCAATTCACCCAATGAATCACGCAGATCGCGCAATTCGGTTTCACGAGCGGAAATTGCGGCGAACCGTGTTGCGCGTTGCTCCGCGATCTTCGCAGCGTTGACTTGTGCCTCTTCGCGTTGCGTACTGTGGTTCTTAATCAGGACCTCCGATTTACGCGACTCGTCAGCCTGCGCGGCTAGCTTCTGTTCGTACAATGCGATATCCCCTTTTCGCACAGTAATGAGCTCGAACAGCTCAGCATCACGAGCCCTCATCGGTTCGCGTCGTGCAACCAGATTTTCATGGCGCTGCCGCTCGGTCGCGACAGCCAGCCGCAGTTGATTGATTTTTTCGCTCAGCTCTTCTTCGCGCAGCGTTGTCTCACTCTGCGCGGCCTCGAACGCATCAAGCTCCGTCTGCTCTCTCGCGAGTTGATCACGCACTGTTTGAAGTTCGCCATCCAATTTGGCGACACGTTCATCGGCCGCGCCCACCTGCCGCTCCAACGCATTTTTCTCGGACCGTAAATTGTCGATCTTGCGTTCGGCCTCGCTAAACTCTCGCTGGAGTTGTAAAGCGACTTCGACCGCTGTTTTCGCTTCGTCGCGTTTGGTGCAAAGTGAGTCGCGCTGCTTCGCGAGCGCAGCTTCTTCTTTCGCGAGTTCTGCAATTTGTGCTTTTCGCTCCAGCAAAGAAGCCGCGCGTACTTCACTGCTGCCGCCAAAGAGGATTCCTTCCGTAGAAACAAATTCGCCGGCCAGCGTGGCCATCGCTAGTGCAGGCTCGTGCTTTTTACACTCCAGCGCCTGTTGCAAGTCGGAAAAAATAGCGACGTTCTCGAGCAGTTGCCTGATGAGCGGCTCTAGCGATTGCGGCGCGACCAATTTGTCTGTGGCCCAGGCGAGCGCATTTTCTGGCAGAATTTTCCGCACCGATTTTTGAGCAGGCTGCGTCAACTGCGGAAGGAGCAGCGCGGCTTGACCGAGCTTCTTTTTCTTGAGTTGGGCGATTATTTCGAAGGCAACGTTCGCATCTTTTAAAACGACGGCGTGCAGATTTCGCCCCAGCGCGGCTTCGATCGCAGGAATGAATTGTGGGTCAACATCAAGATGCGCAACGAGTGAACCGGCAATCGCGTCGCGAAATCTTTCGGCAGCGTCCACGCCTTTGAGAACAGCTTGCGAGCCCTGCGCGAGACCTTCGCCTTCTTCATTGAGCTGACGCAAAACCTCCAACCGCGATCGCTTCTCGGCGAGCGTCCGCTCGAGGGCGGCGAGATTCTGTTCCGCTTCGGAAAGCAGTTGTTCTTTTTTGTGCAGACTTGCCTCGACATCGACCGCTTCGCGCCGACTTGTTTTCAGTGAGGCAGTGATTTGCTTGAGGAGTTTGTCGCGCGCACTGCTCAATGTTTGAATCTCTTTCGCAAGTTGTTTGATTTGCGCGCACGTCGATTCGCGACGCGCCTTCGTTCCGGAAAGTTCTCCCTGGAGTGCCGAGATTTTGCTTTCGGATTTGGAAAACACGAATTGCAACCCCTGTAAGCGCGCGCTGTGCGCAGTGCGCTTTTTTTGCATTTCGGCGACCTGACTGGTGAGCCTCGTCAGCTCGCCCTCTTTTTCTTTCAAGTGTCGTTCGATTTCTACGATCGAGTCGTTTGTTTGCTCGATCTCAGCACCCTGGCGCTTGTGTTTTTTTTCGGCGTCCACGACGTCGCGTCGCGCGCGCTCGATCAGTTCTGCGACCTCTTCGGCTCGCTGCCGATTGAATTCAATGCGGCTGCGATGCGCGGCGATTTCACTTTCCAGTCGCTGTACCTCCGCGCGCGACTCAGCGATCTCTGTGTCGATTTTGTCCAGCGCGCCGCGCTCTTCTGCGAGCCCACTTTCGTTGTTGTCAATCCGCGCGCGCGTCGCGCGCTCCGATTCGGTCACAAGCTCAATTTCCTTATGACAATCAGAAAGATCAGCTTCGAGAGCGTCAAGCTGCTTGCGCGAACAATGCGTTTCAAGCACGCGCAGGTCCGCATGTAACCCCTGATATCGACGCGCCTTGCCTGCCTGTCGCTGCAATGAACCGATTTGACGCTTTACCTCTTTGATAACGTCACCAATGCGAAGAAGATTTGCATCAGTGGCTTCCAGTTTGCGTAGCGCCTCGCGTTTTTGCGCCTTGTATTTGGTAATTCCGGCTGCTTCCTCGAAAACTGTGCGCCGATCTTCCGGACGCGAACTCAGGATCATGTCGATCTTGCCCTGTTCCATCATAGAATAAGCGGCCCGTGCGATCCCGGTGTCGGCAAATAGATTTTGAATATCGCGAAGCCGGCAGGCCGTCTTGTTTAGCAGGTACTCGGAATTGCCGTCGCGATAGACTCGACGCGTGACGCGCACGTCGTGCCATTCGATTCCTAGCTCCTCAGCGCAATTGCTGAAAGTGAGTGAAGCCTCTGCGAAACCTACGGGCTTGCGTGTATCGGCGCCGTTGAAGATCACATCCGCCATCTCGTCGCCGCGAAGTGACCTGGCCGATTGCTCACCGAGCGCCCATCGCACGGCGTCAAGCACGTTTGATTTTCCGCAACCGTTCGGGCCGACGATAGCGGTAACGCCCTCGTGAAAATTGAAGGCGGTTTTGTCGGCAAACGATTTAAAGCCGATTAGCTCAAGCGATTGTAAATGCATTGTGGCCACAACCTGGGCCTCGGCAAGGTCAATACAGCAAGGTTTCTCGGGTTACAAGCGGAAAATCACACAATTTGAAGGGGTCCTGATGGGGGGCGACCACAGGATATTGGGCCTTCGTCTCGCCGCATAAGATCGGAATCGCGTGAACCCTTGCGTGCTTTGTCGCCTCTCGCCTTGCAATAAGGGAAGAGGATGAAGGTGAGCGGGACCAATCAATGGAATGTGCGAGTCGAACCTCACCCTCCCCTCTCCTTCACCAAGGAGAGGCGCCCTTTGCGCGTGTCGCTGCGAATGCCCGCCATTCTGAAAGTAATCCCTGAGCGAGAAGATTAACCCGCATTCTTGCTTTGGACAATTGAATCACTCACGATGCGCCGATGGCAGACGAATCGCCGGCATGGATACAGCAGGAAGAGCGCATCGATCATCAGCTGGTCCGCGGCATTGGAATTCCAGCTCTCACTGCGAATATCGTCAGCTCGACAATTGGTGCGGGAATTTTCGTGATCCCCGCGACAGTTGCGAAGGGACTAGGCTCGGCGGCGCCACTCGCATTTGTTTGTTGTGCGATTGCGATGGTCTTGTTCGTCACGTGTTTCGCGATTGCCGGCAGCCGTGTGTCATTAACCGGAGGCCTCTACGCGTATGTGGAAGTCGCCTTCGGCCGTTACGTCGGGTTCCTCGCGGGCATGCTTTATTTTCTAACGGCACTTGGCGCCGTTGCTGGCGTTGTGAACGTTCTCGCGAATTCGGTGGCCCTGGTCGTTCCGTTTCTCGGCAGTCCCGTGATGCGGATTTTCGTCATGTTCGCCGTGTACGGTTTGCTCGTGTTGATCAACATCCGGGGCGTGCGGGAAGGCGCGGGAGCGGTAACTGTGATCACCGTCGCAAAGCTTCTGCCCCTGTTGCTGTTCATTTCCGTAGGAATATTTTTTATTCACACGCCGAATCTTGCCTGGAACAGTTGGCCCAGCAGCAAGTCGTTGGGCGATGCCGTTATCCTGCTAATTTTCGCCTTTGTCGGAATCGAGGTGGCGTTGATTCCGAGCGGCGAAGTGAAGAATCCGGCGCGCACGGTTCCGCGGTCGGCTTATCTCGCGCTCGTCGTCACCACTAGCATCTACCTCATGATCCAACTTGTCGCGCAGGGGACGCTCGGCGCCGATCTCGCAAAGCATCCGGATGCCCCACTCGCCGAATCGGCGGCGACATTTCTCGGCAACCTCGGCCGCACGATTCTTCTCGCCGGAGCCAGCATCTCCGCATTCGGATTTGTAACGAGCGACATTCTGAGTTCCCCGCGAATGATTTTTGCTTTCGGACGCGACGGCGCGTTGCCACAATTTTTCGCGCACGTTCACCCGCGCTACCGATCACCTGATGTCGCAATTATCACTTACGCGACACTTGCGTTCGCGCTGTCACTTAGCGGGACCTTCGAACAACTGGCGGTGCTTTCGAATGTCGCCGTCTTGCTCATGTATTTCCTTTGCTGCGCCGCTTGCTGGATTTTGGTGCAACAGGACGTGCGCTCGGACGGCGAACCGTTCAATTTCCCCGGAATGAAAATCGTGCCCGCGCTGGCGATAATCGCGATCATTTGGATTCTAGCGCATGCGACGGCTCGTGAATTTGTCGTGACTGGAATCGTGCTGGTGCTCGCGTCGATTGTGTATCTCGTGCGGAAATTCATTTCGCGCTCCGAACGAGCAAGCGCGTCACTGTTGCTGTTGTAGGGCAAGCGCTCCGCTTGCCAGCTTTGCGCGGGCAGGCGAAGCGCCCACCCTACAGTTGCTTGGTGTGCGTTGAGTGGTGGACGTTTGCAGCAACCCGGGTTTACTCTTCTGGCCATGCGCGACAATTATCTCGAAGAGTATTATTCGTTCCTGCGGTTTCCAAGTGTTTCGACCGATGATCAATACAAGGAGAAGCTGGGCAAGTGCGCAGACTGGCTGGTGAAGAAGCTGGACAGCATCGGCCTGCAAACGCAGCTCGTACCCACGAAACGCCACCCAATTGTCTGGGCGCGCAACGAACACCAGCCCGGGCGGCGCACAGTTTTGATTTACGGCCATTACGATGTGCAGCCACCAGATCCACTGGAGCTTTGGGATTCGCCGCCGTTCGAGCCTGTCTTGAAGAACGGCTACGTTTTCGCGCGCGGCGCAACGGACAATAAGGGCCAGATCCTTGCGCACATCCTCGGCATTCAGGAAACGATCGAGCAGCATCGCGATTTGCCCGTGAATCTGCATCTGGTGATCGAAGGAGAAGAAGAAATCGGCAGCGGGAACCTCGGTCCTTTCATGACTGAAAATCGCGAGGCACTGCGGTGCGAGGTAGCCGTGGTGTCAGATACCGGAATGATTGCCCGCGGTGTGCCGACCATAAGTTACGGCCTGCGCGGAGTCACCGCTCTCGAAGTCAAAGTGACCGGTCCGAAAATGGATTTGCATTCCGGCGTGTTTGGCGGGGCGGTTGCAAATCCGATTACCGCGCTCGCGCAATTGCTTGCCACGCTTCACGATCGCGAAGGTCGCGTAGCGATTGCAGGATTTTACGATCGCGTGAAGCCGCTTGGGAACTGGGAACGCGAAGCGTGGCGGAAACTTCCGGTTGATGGCGACAAACTGATTCGCGACGAAACGGGTGTGCCGGAGCTGTTCGGGGAAGCCGGCTATAATTCGGTGGAACGCATCTGGGCGCGGCCGACCGCCGAAACCAACGGAATCGGCGGAGGTTATCAGGGGCAGGGAACAAAGACTGTTATCCCCAGTCATGCGTTTGCGAAATTGACGTTTCGTCTCGTTCCAGACCAGCGAGGCGACGAAATTTTGGAACTGGCGAAAACGCATTTGCAAAAAAATCTGCCCAAAGGCGTGACGATGGAAATTAACACCGGGCACAGCGGCCCGTGGTATCTCACCGATCCGCAGTCGGCGTTCGGTGAAGCGGCACAACGCGCATTGCGCAAAGCGTTTAACCGCGACGTCGCGCTTATACGCGAAGGCGGCAGCATTCCTATCGTTTCGCAATTCCGCGAGATTCTCGGCATTGAAACATTGTTGATGGGACTCGCGTTACCCGATTGCCGCGCTCACTCGCCGAATGAAAATTTTCCTCTCGAAAATTTCGAGGCCGGCATTCGCCTGAACAAAGCGATTCTTCAGGAGCTCGCGCAGCCGTAGCACAGGCATCTTGTCCGCCAATCGGACGGACTCGTCCCGTGGCGAGCCTGTGCGGGCGGCAGGCATCCTGCCTGCCGATTTACTTCCCGGACTGTAGCGTGCGCTGTCCTCAGCGCATCCGACCAACTGACTGGACTCGATTCTCCGCTGAGGACAGCGCACACTACAGCATCTAGTTATGAAATGGCTCCTGATTCTTGTGATCTTGTTCGGAGCCATGGACGCCGCGCGTCCCGCCGAAAAGTCGTTGAGCACAAAAATAAAAAAAATCCTCGTGCCGACCCCAACTCCGACTCCGACTCGAAAACATCAAAAACACTCGACGAAGAAGTCGACGCCTACGCCATCGCCTACTGCTTCTGCTAAAGAAAAGAAAGCTTCGCCGTCTCCGACGCCGAAGACCAAGTCGAAGCACAAAAAAGCATCTCCTACTCCGACACCAACCGAATCGCCGTCCGCAACCAAGACTCCGGCGGCCAGTCCAGAGGAAACACCAGAATCTGCACGAGGGAAGAAAGGCTGGCCGAACGTCTCACTTTCGCCTGATCAAATAGCGGATTACGACAGCTATCCGCCAAAAGTTCGCCAGATCCTCGACGCCGGACTGGCGCTAGCAAAACAAAATCTCGGTTACACCTATGGCTCTGCCGATCCGAAAAACGGCGGCATGGATTGCTCCGGTTTTATTTACTATGTGCTCCGAGAAAACGGATTTTCCGATGTGCCGCGCGATTCCAGTCAGCAATATGTCTGGGTCCGCAAGGCGGGAGATTTCAGTGCGGTCCTGAGTCGTAAGGAGGATTCATTTGAGCTCGACGATCTCAAGCCCGGCGACCTGCTTTTCTGGCGCGGCACCTACAATATCGATCGCGACCCGCCAATCACCCACACGATGATTTATCTGGGTCGCGAAAAACGAACGAAAAAGCGCGTGATGTTAGGATCAAGCGACGGTCGCACTTACGATGGCAAACAACGTTGGGGCGTCAGTGTTTTCGATTTTAAAATGCCGCCGCCACCTAAAAGCGGCGACGCCAAAATTAGTCCGGTCTTTGTCGGCTACGGACGGATCCCCGGCCTGATCGGAGATTGAGCATAGCCTCCGGCCTATTCGCCGTCAGCGACTGTTAAATGTTAACAGGCAACCCGATTTCTCCCACGAACAAGCTATGCATTTCACACTCGATTCGGCTTTCTGTGCCCTGCTATGCTCTAGCGCTGTGAACGATCTGAAATGTCTAGCAACTGTTGCGATTGTCATCTTGGTGTTGGGAATTCTGGGGATTTGCATTGGCTGGGTAAGGGGCCGCGCGAAGACACGTTTGGGTATCACGCTTTTGGTGACTTCGGCGATTTGCGCTTCTATCTTGTTTTTCGGGGGTGAGAACAGATGGGAAATGCTTATGTCGTTCGGCACGCTGTCCGCAGTCATCGCGGCAGTTTTCCTCGATGACATTCGGCTGCTTTACCATCGCCCGAAGATTGATGTCTATGTAGGGGACGATTTGATCGATCGCGCTAGCTTTGAGGATGCGCAGTGGATTCGTGGCAAGATCAAGAATGTTGGAGATCGTGGAGTAGAACGGTGCCGCTTAAAATTACTCAGAGTCGAAGGTCAAAATATCCAGCCGGGCAGAATCGAAAATGGCTTTCTTCAGTGGCAAGGCGGGACACGAATTCCGAGGAGACTCAATCCGGACGAACACTGGATTTTCGATATAGGCACGCGAACATGGGAACCAAATTCCCCAGCTACTCTTTTAGCCTATTTTGTTAAGCAAGATTTGCTCAGCTGTCAGATTCCTCCCGGAACCTATAAATTGATACTAGCTGTTTACGGGGAGAACATTCCTTCAAAGACGCAGGCTGTTTCCCTCAGAATAGGGGCAGCGGCAGAGGATATTCAAATTTTCTTAACGAAGTCATAACCGGCGATGAATAACACAACTCGATTTCACATCATTTTGTTCGGCGCATTGTCCTTCGGTGCTCGCATTGTATGGGCGGGGACGGACGCGATTTCGGTTGGCGGCACTACTATTTCGCTTCCACCCCCGGAGGGTTTTTTTCGATACGATGGAAAGAGCGCGAAGGTCGACAGGTTTGAGGAACGGCTCGTTCCAGCGACTAACCGTCTCCTCGCAGCGTTCGGCTCGGAGGAGACATTGGCGGAGGTGCTCATGGATCACCTGCCGAAGAGTGAACGCCACTTCGCCGCCGAATCTGAACGCAGCCTCGAAAGCCGTGACATTACTCCTTCGTTTTTCGCCGCGTCGAAGCCCTCACTGCGGAAGACCGTTTCATCGCCACTCGACGAAAAGTATCGCAGCGTCATCAAGGAGATCGAGAGCAACTGGTCCTCAGATATCGGGGCTAGTCTAAGACTCGGAGAGATGATTCCGCTCGGCTTTTTTGACGACACTAGCGATTCGCTATGCTTCTCGGCGCTCACGAAGGTACAGGTGGAGACGACTGCTCAGAGCTACGTTTCAATTGCAGCGTGCTGCGTCATTCGAGTTCGCAATCGAGCTTTCTATCTCTTTGCTGACTCACCATACCACGACAAATCTGATATCGAATGGGCGTGGCGGAGCGTCAAGCGCTGGAGAGACGCAGTCTTCAAGGCTAACAGTCGATAATCTTCGACGACCAGTCGCCTGAGCAAGACCACATCGGCGATTTCTAAGAAATTGGTGATGGTTTTCCTCCGGCCTCGCCGAGCCATGTCCAAGTAGAACAATAGAAGTAGAACAATAGAAGTAGAACAATAGGGTCAGTCCTGACTTTTGACACAGACATTCCTCGCGAGGGTTGAACTTTAGCGTTCATCCTCAATTTTCACAGGACTGGGCGATGGTTTCAGTTCCTCCGGTGGTGTTCGCTGAACAGGAGAGTGATTAACACGGCCTTCATATCGGATAAACGCGAGCGCAAGCAGGATGAACATTACGATCAGGACGACGCGCTGTTCGTTTTTCGAGAGCTCGAAAATTCCGAGTAGGCGCTTCATTTTTTCACGTAGTTGATCGGATCTCTTATTCCGGCT
>Ga0209803_1001598_pt1 | contig 14777 bp, 12 predicted proteins | sample GraSoiAngelo_138_FD_185895 | JGI IMG/M metagenome (GOLD analysis project Ga0209803, IMG submission 185895) | Grasslands soil microbial communities from the Angelo Coastal Reserve, California, USA - 14_0929_09_40cm (SPAdes) (version 2) | ecosystem: Environmental > Terrestrial > Soil > Grasslands ...
TCTCGTCCTTGCGCCGGTCTTTCCAGGAGAAACGAAGGTATCCGCCGGCGATCCCGCCTTCAAGACCTTCCGCATCAACGGCGAGTTAGTCGCCTCCAAGGGCTCCGCGCTCGATCAGGGAACGATCAACCGCATACGCGGGGCGGGACTGCTCGATAACACCACCGAGGCTGACGCGGCCGCCGCCGCCGTTATCGTAGGCGTAATTGGCGCTTCGCTGCTGGCCCTTTACCTCTACCTCTTCCAGCCGCGCGAGGTATACAACCTCGCCCGAATGGTAATGCTTGGTCTGCTGGTCTTCCTCTGGGTGGCCGCGGCGAAGGTATTCCTCTCGGTGACCCTGCCCGATAACGACAGGCTCTACCTGGGGTACATCCTGCCGGTCGGGTCGGCGGGCATGCTAATAGCGACCCTTCTCGACGGCGGCCTGGCTGTTGCCGTTGCCGCCCTTCTCGCTATTCTTGCGGCATTCGCCGGATTCTATATGCCGGACGCCCGCAACTCGATCTCGGACGACCCGCTGCAAGCCTTGCAGATGCCCGTCGCTTTCTTGCTTGGCGGTTTCGCCGGCATCTTCGCGGTGCGGCGGGCCGAGCGCGTCAACCACTACGCGATGGCCGGCGTTGCCGTCGGTGCCCTCACGTTCGCTGCCCTCTTCGCCTTCTGGTTGCTTTCCCCCGAGCGCGAGGGCGTCGACCTGTTCTGGATACTCATCGCCTCCGGTCTCACCGGCTTCGGCTGCGCCGTTATCACTGTGGGCGCCACCGTCGTGCTCGGCGTTATCTTCGGCGTAACCACGCGAATCCAGCTTATGGAGCTGTCGCAGCTCAGTCACCCTCTGTTACGCGAACTCCAGGAGAAGGCGCCGGGCACCTTCCACCACAGCGTGATCGTAGGCAACTTGGCGGAGCGCGCAGCCGACCTGATCGGAGCAGACTCGCTGCTCGTGCGCGTAGGCTGCTACTTTCACGATATCGGCAAGATCGCGAAGCCCGAGTACTACATCGAGAACCAGATCGACACCGCGAACCCGCACGATAAGCTTCAGCCAAACGTGAGCGCCCGCCTCGTATCAGAGCACGTGCGCATCGGCCTCAAGCTGACCGGCCGCTACCGGCTGCCTGCGCGTGTGCGCGCCTTCATCCCCGAGCACCACGGTACGCGCCTCGTGACTTACTTCTACCGCAAGGCCAGCGCCCACGACCCGTCGACGGATCCGGAGAAATTCCGCTACCCGGGTCCCAGACCACAAAGCCGTGAGACGGCCATCGTCATGCTCGCGGACTCCGTCGAAGCCGTCGTCCGCTCCAGCCGCGACCGCTCGCACGAGAGGATCGGTGAACTCGTGGACGGCGTGATCGCGGAGCGCCTGGCTGAGGGCCAGTTCGACGAATGCGATGTGACGATGCGCGATCTTCGCATTATCGGGGACTCCTTTAAGGCGACGCTCCGCGGCATCTACCATCCGCGCATCGAGTACCCGTCACCGACGAAGGCAGAGCTCCAGAAAGCAGGCTCCCCCGGCGTCGCGTACCTGAAGCCGCCGGCGGACCCTATGGAAGCTCCACCCGCCGTCTAACTGAGGAGGGCCGCGGGACCCAACCTGTCATCCTGACGCAAGAAGGATCTGTCTGAGTACCCCGTTTGGTCCCAGGTTGCGGCCACGTGACTCTGAAAGTCGGACCGCGCCCATTGAGCTACCGCTTCCATATACGACCGTTCGTCCCGAGTAGCCTTCGAAGAAGGCGTATCGAGGGACTGGCCCCTTCCCCGGTGGTAACCCTTGACTGCCCGCTTTCGGGCCACCATAATAAGCGCACTTAAGCGCCCACTTAGCTAAGGAGGTTCCCCATGGATGCCGTCTCTCTTCTGAGGGAGCAGGTCAAGCAGGCGCACGAGGTAGTCGAAGGGACGGTCAGCGATCTTACCCCCGAACAGATCGGCTGGAAGCCCGGCGGCAACGCCAACCCGCCGGCCGCCCTGCTTAATCACCTCACCTCCGGCGAAGACTTCTTCCTCAAGATGATGACCGGCCAGCAGCCGCTCGCGATGGGCCCTTACGCCGGCAAAACCGGCGCCAGCGAGCCGCATCCGATGGGCAACTATGGTGAGTGGGCGCAGCGGGTCCAGATCGACCTTCCGCAAGCCCTCGACTACATGCGCGCTGTATTCCGAAGCACGGAGGAGTATCTCACAACACTAAAGCCGGAGGATCTCGACCGGGAGATCGACATGACCAACGCCGGTCTCGGCAAGATGAGCCTGGGCGGCTTCATCTCCATGATTGCGGTAATCCATCCGTCCAACCACATCGGCGAGATCTCCTGCATGAAGGGCCAACAGGGCGCGAAAGGATATTCCTTCTAGTCCTGGCGGCTACTCCATTTCCTGGCAAGCCGCGCCAGCGTCCTGACCGCCCGTTCCACGCTCGGGAAGACTGCCACGCCGGCCTCGACCAGACGCTCGCGAGCCTCTGATACGACTCTCCAGCGCTCCTCGTCCGCATAGTCCGAGGGACCAAGAACCACCGCGAACGGCTTGTTCGTTTTCGCGGCCACCTCGATGAACCGCTCCGTCACACGCCTCACGATCGCTTCGCCGTTTGGCCGCCCGAATGCCCACGGCTCGCCGACGTTTCCGACCAGCATGTCGATTGCCGGGCTCTCGTCCAGCCACTCGAGGACCTGCGCCCCACCTAGCCCGCTGCCCGCCAGGATCGACTGATCGACCGGGTTCGTGACCCATCCCGCCAGGTCCGGCGCCTTCTCCGCGACCTTCGCCTCAACGTCCTGCGGAAGCGGCGGCACCCGGAGCCCGAGTTCCTCGCACAGGTCGGCGGTCAGCACCGACCGGCCTCCTCCGGCGCCCACCATCGCCAGCCTGGGCCGCGAGAGGCGATCGCTCGAATGCACGCCGGCCGGTGCCCTCATATAGGCGCACCCAATCAGCGCGTCGACGAGCTCCTCGACGGTCGCTACTGACAGAGCCCCCGACTGCCGCACCGCCGCTTCCCAGACGGCAGCCGACCCAGCGAGCGCCGCCGTATGCGAGACCGCCGTCCGTCCGCCGGCGTCAGTCCGTCCTCCCTTCAGGACAACGGTTGGCTTCCTCGAGGATGCTCGCCCCAGCGTCTGAATGAACGCCCGGCCGTCTCTTACGCCCTCGATGTAAGCGCCGATAACGCGCGTCTCGGCGTCCTCCGCGAAGTATTCGAGGAAATCGCATTCGTTCAGGTCGAGAGCATTGCCGTAGCTTATCGCCTTCGAGAAGCGCAGCCCGCGCGACTCCCCGAAGTGCGTTAGCTCGAATAGCAGATTGCCGCTCTGCGAGAGGAACCCGATCGGCCCTGACTTCCGCGACATGTCCGTCCGGAAGGAGATGCCAAACTCCGGATAGAGCAGCCCCATGCAGTTCGGCCCGATCAGCCGCACTACCGTGTCCCTGGCTGTGCGTCGCAGCCTGTCCTCGAGCGCCGCATCGTCTGCGCGGCCGGTCTCACTGAAGCGGCCGGTAAACAGCTGGAGTGCCTTCACTCCCGCCGCCCCGCAATCACGGACGAGGTCGAGGATATAGGCATTCGGTATGCACGAGATGACGTAGTCCACGACGCCAGGGATGTCACCCAGGGACGCATAGACGGGGAGGCCCAGGATTTCGCCGCCCTTCGGGTTGACTGGGTAGATCCGCCCCTTGTACCCGAACTCCTGGAGCGAGCGCACGTAATCATACCCGGGCGTATCGGGATTCGCAGACGCGCCTACGACCGCGATCGAGCCCGGGTGGAAGATCGCGTCGATCTCTGCCGCGACAGCAGCGCGACTCGTCATGATCACAAGCGTACAACCACGGAGCAGACACAGAGAACAGCCCCTGAGGCTACTCCCGCGTCCTCCTTGTTCCTTGTTCCTTGTTCGATGCTCCATAATTGGGCCATGCGCTTCGCCGTCATCGTCTTCCCCGGCACCTGGAGCGACCGCGACTGCCAGTACGCCCTCGCCAACGTCATGGGGCACCAGGCGGATCTCGTCTGGCACCGCGAGAGCGACCTCTCCTCTTACGACTGCATCGTGCTCCCCGGCGGCTTCTCCTACGGCGACTACCTGCGGACGGGCGCCATCGCCCGCTTCTCGCCGGTGATGGGCGCCGTGGGACGCCACGCTGAACAGGGAAAGCCCGTCATCGGCATCTGCAACGGCTTCCAGATACTCTGCGAGGCCCATCTCCTACCTGGCGCGCTGATGCGGAACGACTCGCTGCAGTATCGCTGTGAATGGGTGCACCTTCGCGTCGAAAACGCGGACACTCCGTTCACGACCCGCTGCGCGCCTGGGGATGTCTTGAGCATGCCGATATCCCACGGCGAGGGCCGCTATGTCGCGGACGACGCCACGCTGAGCGAATTGGAGTCCTCTGGCCGCGTCCTCTTTCGCTACTGCACCCCAGCTGGCGACGTGACCCCCGACGCCAATCCGAACGGAAGTGAGAGAAACATCGCCGGGATTGTCAACGAGCGCGGAAACGTACTCGGGATGATGCCGCACCCGGAGCGCGCCTGCGAGGCGCTCATGGGCGGCGAAGACGGCCTGCTCTTGTGGCAATCAGTGGTCGAGTGGGCAAAGCGGGGGGTGGGGGTCTAGCCGTCGATCGGTCAGAACTGTGACTGAGACGTCCGCTTGATCCAGCCGCCCGCCGAAGAACGCTTCTGTCACAACTGCGGCGCCCCTAACCCGGCCGACTTCAACTTTTGCCTCCGCTGCGGTGCGCGCATCAACTTCCTGCGCCCGCTGCCCGTACTCGCTCGCGCGCCCGGGGCCTATCCGGTTACGTTCGACGTCGAGTACCCGGCGAAGCTGTCCCGGCTAGGCACGCTCTTCCGGCTTCTCATCGCGATCCCTCAGCTGCTCGTCATTTACGCCCTTGGCACGGTAGTCGGGATCATCACGTTCATCGCCTGGTTTGCGATCCTGTTCACCCGGCGCTACCCAAAAGGCCTGTTCGAGCTTGTCGTTTCGTTCAATCGGTGGACCGCCAACGTCCATGCGTACATGGCGCTGCTCCGCGATGAGTACCCGCCCTTTTCTTCGGACCCCGGCCGCTACCCGGTCTTATATGACGTCGAATATCCGGAAATGCTCAGCCGCTGGCTCATCTTCGTCAAGTGGTTCCTCGTTCTCCTCCACCAGATAGTCCTTTACTTCCTCGGACTCTTCGCCATCCTCGCCGGCATCATTGCTTACTTCGCGATTCTCATTACCGGGCGCTTCCCGCGCGCACTTTTCACCTACATAGTCGGCGTGATGCGCTGGTACTACCGCGTGAACGCCTACTCCTCGCTGCTCCGCGACGAATTTCCCCCGTACAGCAGACGCGCCGACGCCCGCCCGGGCTCGGGCCGCGCGATCGCCGTATCCGCGGTAATGATCTTCCCCGTTAGCATAGGCTTAATCGCGGCTTTCGTTGGCGTCGCGTTGCTCGTCGGCACGATTACCTCAAGTACTGAGCGAGTGTCGGTAAGGTACGCCGATGTACTCGCCGGGGACTCGACGGCGCCTGTCGACATCGAGGGGAATGTCGTCGTGCTGCTGAGCGCGGAGGATCCCTACAACTTGTCAGGTGTCTTCCGGAAGCCGCGAGTGGGCTACCGCTTCGTTCAGTTCCAGCTCGAGATCACCAATGTCGACTCCGCATTCACATCCGTAAACAAGCAGCACTTTGGGTTAACGGACACGGACGGGCGGGATCAAGACCCACTTCTAGTTCAGGTGCGGCCGCTTGGCCGGGTTCAACTCGAACGAGGTGAGACAGAGCGAGTGGGTGTCGCTTTCGAGGTGCGAGACGGGGCCAACCCCTCGGAACTCACGTACGCTCCGGGCCTCGCCGCCTTCATCCCCTTTGGCGAGAAGGTGCGCTTCGAGTTCAGATAGCAGCGCCGTGGGGGCCGAAACCGGTATCCTGAGAGCATGCCAGTAGCCCAGGAAGTCCTCGATACCATCGCCCTCAGCCGGGATGAATATGCGCTGATCATCGAGCGCCTCGGCCGCGAGCCTAATGAGGTTGAGCTCGGGATGTTCGGCGCCCTGTGGAGCGAGCACTGCGGCTACAAGAACTCGAAGCCGCTTCTTCGCCAGTTGCCTGGCGAAGGCCCCTACGTCCTCACCCAGCGCGGCGCCGAAAACGCCGGCGCCGTAGACATCGGCGACGGCGTATGCGTGGTCTTGAAGATCGAATCACACAACCATCCTTCCGCCATCGAGCCCTACCAGGGCGCCGCCACCGGCGTCGGCGGCATCGTCCGCGATATCTTCGCGATGGGCGCGCGTCCCATCGCCATCCTCGACTCTCTTCGCTTCGGCCCGATCACCCCATCGTCTGTGGGTAGGGGCGCCATCGCTGACGCGGCTCGTGACGGAGGCCCCGAGCCACAGGATGCAGATGTCACCCGCAATCGTTATCTCTTCGGCGGTGTCGTTGCCGGCATCGCCGGCTATGGGAACTGCCTCGGCATCCCGACCGTCGGTGGCGAAGTCGTCTTCGAAGACTCCTATTCCGCCAACCCACTCGTTAACGCCATGTGCGTCGGAATTGCGCCCGTCGATCGCCTGGCGAGCGCGAAGGCGGAAGGCCCGGGCAACCTCCTCATGCTTGTCGGCGCCGACACGGGCCGCGACGGTATTCACGGCGCCTCCGGTCTCGCCTCCCGCACCGATCCGCACTCCCGCTTCGAGGAGCTGCGCCCTGCCGTGCAGGTCGGCAACCCCTTCTTGGAGAAGATGCTGATGGAGGCCTGCCTCGATCTCGCCCATCATCACGCCGGCTGGATCTCCGGCATCCAGGACCTGGGCGCCGCCGGCCTGACGGCATCCAGCGCCGAGTCAGCCGCGCGCGCTGGCACCGGCCTGGTGATCGATGTAGCGAAAGTCGCGCGCCGCGAGGAGGGCATGAGTGCCTACGAAGTCATGCTCTCCGAGTCCCAGGAACGCATGCTAATCATCGTCCGCAAAGGCCACGAGGACGATGTCGCGGGTCTCTTCGAGCGCTGGGAGGTCCCCTGGACGATCATCGGCCACGTGTCCGACGATCGTCTCATTCACATTATGGACGGCGACGGCGAGGTGGCCACGCTGCCAGTCGGTATTCTCGTTGAAGCGCCCGAATACACGCGCGAAGGGGTCCGCCCGCCGGAACTGGACGAACTGGGGGCTCTCGATCTTCTGTCGCTGCCCGACCTGGAGAACAACGCCACCCTAGGGGTTGGTTTGGGCTCTTCGGCGTCCGGCAACGGCGCACTGGCGGTATCTGATGGCGACCAACCCGTCGATGCGGAATCGAAACCCGCGCCCAAAAGGGGCACACCAAACGCCGCCCTCCTCCGCCTCCTCGGCTCTCCGAACATCGCCTCGAAGCGCTGGGTCTACCGCCAGTACGACCAGAGCGTCCTTGCGAACACTGTGGTCGCCGCCGGCGCGGACGCCGCCGTTATGCGCATCAAAGGAACGCCGAAGGGCATCGCGATCAGTGTTGACGGCAACGGCCGCTACGCGCATCTCAGTCCCTACGCCGGCGGAGCGATGGCCGTTGCCGAGGCAGCCCGCAACGTCGTCTGCACCGGCGCGCAGCCGGTCGCCGTGACCGACTGCCTCAACTTCGGCAACCCCGAGCGCCCCGAGGTCTACTACCAGATGCAGGAAGTCATTCGCGGCATAAGCGACGCCTGCTCAGAGCTCGGAACGCCGGTCATCTCGGGCAACGTCAGCCTCTACAACGAGACCAGCGACCGCGCCGTCTGCCCAACCCCCGTGATCGGAATGCTCGGCATCCTCGACGACGTCACCCGCCACTGCCGGATGGCGTTTGAACACGAAGGCGATGAGGTGTTCCTCCTCGGCTCACTCTTGGAGCAGCCGGCGGCATCGCTTGCCGCTAGCGAATACCTGATGGAAGTCCATGGCTTGGTCGGCGGGCGGCTCAGCATGGACCTCGGCCTCGAGGCCCGCCTCCATCGCGCTGTCCTCGCCCTCATCCGGCAGCGCATCGCCACCGCCGCTCACGACTGCTCCGACGGCGGGCTCGCGGTCGCGCTGGCGGAGATGTGCCTCGCCGGCGGCAAAGGCATCGATGCGTCCGGCGCCGACCTCGGCCTGCGGCTAGACGCCGCGCTCTTCGGCGAGGCGCAATCGCGAGTCGTCATCGCGACTCGCCCCGGCGAGCGCGGCGCGATCGACCAGATCGCGCGCGCTGGCGACATTCCCTTCGCGCGAATCGGCCGCGTAACCGCCGAACGCCGCCTCCGCCTCGGCCCGATCGACCTCTCGCTCGACGAAATCCGAGACGCCTACGAGGGCGGGCTCGAGCGGGCGCTGACTGACAAGCCGGTTTGACGCCCGGCGCACATCCGTTCTAAAATCGGCAATGAACACACCGCCACGCATGCTGTCGACAGAAGAGAACATCCTGTAATGACCCAAAGTGGACAAACCGCTATCCTCTTTCCATTGCCCCATCTAATCTGAAGGAGATCGTCATGAGAGTCGTCTTCCTCGAAGAGGTAGAAGGCACGGCCCGCACCGGCGACGTCAAGAACGTCGCGGACGGCTTCGCCCGCAACTACCTCCTGCCCCGCAAGCTGGCCGCGCCGGCGACCGACCACTACATCAACATCGCGCAGGCTAAGGCCGGCAAGGAGGAGCGCCGCCAGGAGAAGGTCGATGAGGAAGCCCGCGATCGCGTGCTCCCGAAAGTCGACGGCAAGGCAGTGGAGATTGAAGTCCGCGTCGGCGAGCAAGGCAAGCTTTTCGGCTCTGTCACGGCCCGGGACATCGCCGAGGCGCTCCAAGCCGTCACCCGCGTGGAACTCGAGCACCGGCAGGTCGATCTGAAGGAGCCAATCCGAGAGCTGGGCGCGCACGAAGTGACGGTCAAGGTCACCCGCAACGTCCTCGCGACGGTGACTGTCAACGTTGTGCCCGTGGGCGGCCTTCCGACAGAGGAGGCACCCGACGAAGGTTCGGTCGAAGTCGCGAGCGCGTCCGAGGCGGAGGGCGAAGTTTCCCCTTCGTCCGAGGAGATGATCGAGGAAGAGATCGTTGAAGAAGAACCGCCAATCGAGACCGGCGGCAACAACGAAGATCAGGCCGAAGAAGAAGAGAGCGATAGCTTAGAGAGATAGCCCTCCCACGCAGGCCCGTCCGTTTCGTCGAGTGGCCGGCCCCGCGCGGGAGTTCTGGGGGGAGAAGGGGCGCACATGGTCGTCGAGGCCGGACGAGCGGAGACGCTGCCTCCGCACGACATAGACGCGGAAGAGGCGGTGATCGCCTCGCTCCTCGTCGACTCAGAGGCCATCTACAAAGTCGCACCCAGGCTCAAGAGCGAAGACTTCTTCCGCGAGAAGAACGCGTGGGTATACGATGCCTGCCGCGCCCTTTGGGACCGCAGCGAGTCGTTAAACCAGATCACCGTCGCCCACGAACTGGCACGCCGCAACCGGCTCGAAGATGTCGGCGGGGCCGCCTACCTGAGCCGCCTCGTCACGGACCTGCCCACCTCCGTGGGCGTTGAATCGTACGCGAAGGATGTCGTCGAGTGCGCCCTCCGCCGTCGCCTGATCTCCACCTGCGGCGCGATCGCCGCCGATGCTTACCAGAGCCCCGACCTCGTCGACAAGATCCTGGCCCGCGCCGAAACGATGATGGCTGCCGTCCGCCAGGCCGACTCGGTACAAGACTTCGTTCACATCCGCGAACTCCTGACCGGTTACCTTGAGTCCGCCGAGGCGGGGGTAGGCGCGGTCGCCAGCGCAGTGCGCGCGATCACCACCGGGTTTATGGATCTCGACACCCTTCTTACCACGGGACTCAAAAGGGGCGATCTAGTTGTCGTAGCGGCCCGGCCGAGCCTCGGAAAGACCTCGCTGGTCCTCAATTTCGCGAAGTCCGCCTCTGAACGTCAGTCCGCCACCGTCGCGTTCTTCTCCATCGAAATGGCAGCCGAGCAGCTCGTGCAGCGGATGCTGGCCATGGAATCGGGCGTCGATTCCGCGCGCCTCGCTTTCGGTCAGCACTCCGAACGGGATGAGCGACGAATAACGCAGGCCCTCGGCGTGCTCTCCGATTTTCCAATCTATTTCGATGATTCCGCCATGCTTACGGTCGCAGAGATGCGCGCCAAGGCCCGGCGTTTGCAGCTTGAGCGTGGGCTCGATCTTGTAGTCATTGACTATCTCCAGCTGATGCAGTCCGGCGCTCGGAACGAGAACCGCGTCCAGGAGGTGAGCTATGTCTCCCGATCGCTCAAGCAGCTCGCCCGCGACCTCGATGTCCCGGTCGTGGCCTGCTCCCAGCTCTCACGCGCCGCGGAGTCGCGTCACAACAACGTCCCTCAACTCAGCGACCTGCGCGAATCGGGCAGCATCGAGCAGGACGCCGACGTCGTGATGTTCATATACCGAGAAGACAAGTACGTCTCGCGCGAGGACTGGCAACGCCAGCATCCGGACCGCCCGACAGACGGCTACCCCGCCGGCATCACCCAGATCGTTCTCGCCAAACACCGCAACGGCCCCACCGGCACCATCCACCTCCGCTTCCGTGAGAAGATAGCGCGTTTCGAAGACCTCCTCGTCCGCCAGCCGGAGGTATGGGAAGAGGAACCACCCCCCGAGTTCGAGCCGGAACCGTGAAATTGCGCCCGTGTCATCCTGAGCGCCGACTACACCCTTGTCTGAATATCCCATCTCCGCGAAGGGATCTGTCGGGGTGGGCGGGTGTGAACGGCGCTCCTTGTCAGAACTTCCTAGGCACGCGTGCTCAATGACGGATCAATACGCTCGAGAACCGACTTCAGGCTTCCCCAACTCCGGCCAGGCCGCCGCTATTCCAAATCAATTCTTCTCCAGCATCCTCCCCCAGATTGAGGTCCCGGAAGAGCTAATTGTCAGCTTCTACTGCTTCTTCGCCCAGCACCTCAAACGCCGCTCGCCTCGGTTTCTTACGAAGCGCGAGCTAGCCGCGGACGCGACCCTCGCTCGCTCCCTCGCACACCTCGCGCCCGGCGACGATGCGCTCGAGCGCGGCCTCGACCTCGCCGTCTGGCGAGGCACGCTCCTCCGCGCTCGCACACAATCCGGAGGGCGTGAGGACGAGCTTTATGTTGTGAACACGCCTGCCAACCGAAAGTCACTGGAGCAGCTGACCACCCGCGACCTTCGGCTCGACGAGCCGCTCCCGCCCGCCTCGAACACTAACAACTCGGGCATCTTCGCGTTGTACGAACAGAACATCAGGCCGGTCACGCCGCTAATCGCGGAGGAGCTGAAGGAGGCGGAAGGGCGGTACCCCGAGAACTGGATCCGCGATGCTTTCCGCGAGGCGGTCAGCCTCAACAAAGCGAACTGGCGTTATATCGAGAGCATTCTGCGCAGGTGGGAAGCCGAGGGCAGGCAAGATGAGAAGTCTGGAAGAGATCCTCAAGTCGAGTGGCTTGAACACCGCTACCACGAAGGCAAACGGCGGCTCGCCGCCCGACGCGATCCCTGAGCCCGCGCTCGACGAAGGCGAACAATTGTGCCCTCGCTGCGGCGGCGCCGGATTCGTCCGCAAGGCGGTCCGCCTGGGCCATCCCGACTTTGGCAAGGCATTCGCCTGCGAGTGCATCGCCAACGAGCGAGAGGATCAGCGTTTTGCCCGCCTCCAGCGGTACAGCAACCTCGGCCCGCTCGCCCGGCTGACCTTCGCTGACCTCAGCCCTCTCGGCCGCAGTCCAAACCCTTCACACCAGGAGCACTTCTCGCGTGCCGTCCAGGCCGCCCGGCGCTTCGCCGAACAGCCCCAAGGCTGGCTTGTCCTCACCGGCCCCAGCGGCTGCGGCAAGACACATCTCGCCTCCGCCATCGGCGGCCGCTGCATCGAATCCGGCGTGCCCGCGCTCTTCATGGTCGTGCCCGACCTCCTCGATCACCTTCGCTCCGCCTACCAGCCCGGCAGCGACGTCGGCTACGACGAGTTGTTCGAACTCGTCCGCACGGCCCCCGTGCTCATTCTTGACGACCTAGGGGTGCAAAGCTCGACTCCCTGGGCGCAAGAGAAGCTCTTCCAGCTCATCAACCACCGCTACAACGCGCAGCTGCCCACCGTCTTCACGACTAATCTCGACCCCGCAGAGTTCGATCCTCGATTGCAGAGCCGGCTGAGCGACGGGACGATCTCGACGATTCACTACCTCGAATCGGGCACGCGGCTGGCGGTCGGAGACCTCGACGTTCTCGAACTGCCTCACCTGCGCGCCATGACCTTCAAGAGCTTCGACCCCCGCATCGTACAGGTTGACCACCGTGAAGAGCAGGCGGACATCACCAACGCCTACCGCCAGGCGATGAAATACGCTGAGGACCCAAAGGAGTGGCTGCTGATCGCCGGCGTCACCGGCCGCGGCAAGACCCGTCTCGCGGCCGCTATCGGCAACTACTGCCGCGATATCGGGATCGCCGTGATGATGGTCGTCGCCCCGGACTTGCTCGACTGGCTGAGGGTGGGCTTCAGCCCGCACAACCCGCGGTCATTCGACGAGCTGTTCGAGCGGGTCAAGAACGTCCACCTGCTCATCCTCGACGACCTTGGCTCCCAGAGCAGCACCCCATGGGCGGATGAGAAGCTCTTCCAGCTTCTCAATTACCGCTACAACGCCTCCCTTCCGACCGTTGTAACCACGAACGCCAACGCAGCGAGCATGGAGGCCCGCGTCCGCACCCGTCTCACTGATCCCCAGATCAGCTCGATGCTCCTCATGGGCGGCTTCGACTTCTGGGGCAAGGCGGATCCCGCGACGACATCGTTCGCACGCTCCCGCGGCCGCCCGCCTCGGCGGGGGTAGAGACGCCCCGAAGGCGCGTCTCGGCTGGCGTTACCCGCCGCCTCTCGCCTCCGTCCAGTCCCGCAAAGCCCATCGCGTCGTGTCGTACGCTAGGTCGTCCCACGGAATATCCTCGGCCTCGAACCAGCGGGCCTCAAGTGCCTCCCGCCCCGGCGTCGCCTTCTCGTCCATGGTCTCCCCTCGAAACACGATGGACACGATCCCCGGCCCGTGCGGGCCCGGTCGTGAGTAGACGCCGACGAGTCCCCGGATCTCCACCTTGACTCCGATCTCCTCCTCGGCCTCGCGCACAGCGCACTCCTCGACCGACTCGTCGATCTCCATGTAGCCGCCGGGGTAAGTCCAGAAGCCGTATCGCGGCTCGATGCCCCGTCGCATCAGCAGGATTTGGCGCTGCCGTTCCGGTATCACCCCGACGATCAACTTCGGGTTGACGTACAGGATGTGCCCGCGGTCGCAGACCAGGCGTGGCCGGTCCTCTGTCGGGAGGAGGCGGACGATCAGCGGCGCGCCGCAGCGCGGACAATACTGGAGATCGTCCGCCACCGTGACGACCTCATCCGACACTTAGGAAGCGAGAACTTTGATACGGTGTTGCTTAAGGAGCCGAGACATAGACTGCCGATCAGGCAAGCTCTGAAGATTGATGCCGGTGCTCACGCAGAGCAACTCAATGCCTATTGGCGAACCGTCAGCCGAATAGTCGATTCGTCGCTCTGGGTCCAGGTCCTTCTCGAACTCGTATTTCTGCCTGCTTAGCTGAATGTAGACGGCATCGGCCTCTGCGTCATGTCGAAGCTTCATAACCTACGCGCGCCCCAGCCCCTTCTTGATGTCCGACTCGTGCTCCTTGAAGTGCTCCGGTATGCTCCGGAAGGTCGACTCGACGGTGATGTCCTGGTTAAAGACCCGCGCGCCCTTCTGCCACTCGTCCTCCTGCACTCCCTCGAGCGCGGCCGACACCTTCGCGTGCGACTCGTCGTACTTCTCGCCGACGGACTGCGGAGTCGCCCCACGCGAGCCGACGCGCGTTATCCAGGTATTCGCGAAATCGGAGATCCAGTTCGGCGGATTCGTCCCCTTCCCCTTGCGGCACGACTCCACGCCGTTCAGCGTGTAGCCGTTCGCCCACGCCATATGCCACATCAGCTGCCGCACGTTCCACGATGGGTTCCCGCTCTTCTGCTTCCAGTCCTCGTCCGACAGCGAGTTGAGCAGCTCGCGGTACTGCGCTCGCGTCGCTTCCAGCTCAGCGCGAATCGCTTCTTTGGTGGCGGATGCGGGCGATGCGGTGGAGTCGGTAGGTGCTGTGGGATCTGTGGGTGCGGCGGGTTCTGTATCAGTCATGGGACTTCCTCCTCGGTGCGTGTTGGCGCTAGTTTACACCTACCCGCTCCGGTTGACCGCCTCGCCCTCGATCCACTCCTCGCCGCCCTCCCATACCTCCTTCTTCCAGACGGGGACGACCTCCTTGAAGCGGTCGACAAGCGAGTGGCAGGCGTCGAACGCCTCCTTCCGGTGCGGCGCCGATACCGCGATCAGCAGCGACGTCTCCCCGATTTCCAGCTTCCCCGTCCTGTGCTGCATCGCCACGTCCGTGATCGCCCACCGCCGCATCGCCTCCTCCGCGATCTCCCGCATCACCCGCTCCGCCATCTCCGGATACGCATCGTATTCCAGGTACAGCACGCGCCGGCCCAGGTTTTCGTTTCGCACCACGCCGCTGAACAGCGCTACCGCCCCGCTCTCGTCCTTGCGCACGTGGTCGATCAGCCGCTGGGCATCGAGCGCCGCGCTCGTTATCTCAAACAGCATCCGAGCCCCCGCTCACCGGCGGAATCAGCGCAACCTCATCCCCTTCACCCACCGAGTGCCCCGGCTCCGCGTACTCACCGTTCACCGCGTACCGAATG
>Ga0209803_1001600_pt1 | contig 14772 bp, 11 predicted proteins | sample GraSoiAngelo_138_FD_185895 | JGI IMG/M metagenome (GOLD analysis project Ga0209803, IMG submission 185895) | Grasslands soil microbial communities from the Angelo Coastal Reserve, California, USA - 14_0929_09_40cm (SPAdes) (version 2) | ecosystem: Environmental > Terrestrial > Soil > Grasslands ...
CCTCGAAGCGAACGGAATTAGCGTTCTTCGGGCGGCGGACGCCGCAGAAGCCAAACGGATCGTGCTGGGGCTCATCCCCGACGGATCCCAGGTGCATCACGGCGCCTCGCAATCGCTCGAGGAGTCGGGCATCGCCGAGGAGATAGAGAAATCCGGTCGCTACGAGCCGCTCCGGTCGCGAATCTGGAGCATGGATCGCAAGGCACAGGCCGACGAGATCCGCCGTCTCACCTCGGCCCCCGACATCATGCTCGGCAGCGTGCATGCGGTCACCGAGAATGGATCGCTGCTCGCGGCCTCGGCCAGTGGCAGCCAGCTCGGCCCCTACGTCACCGGTGCGGGGCGACTGATCCTTGTCGTGGGGACGCAGAAGATCGTGTCCGACTTCGAGGAGGGTCTCCGTCGCATCAACGAGTACGTCTTCCCGCTCGAGGATGCCCGCGCCCAGGCGGCGTATGGCGTGCACAGCGGCGTTAACAAGCTCCTGATCATCAACCGCGAGCTCCTACCCGGCCGCATCACCGTCGTCTTCGTTGACGAGGTCCTCGGCTTCTAGCGCAAGCAGATGGAGGAATCAATGCCTGAATCGACGCTGGGTGTCGGCATCATCGGGGTCAGCTCCGTCCGAGGCTGGGCCGCCACCGCCCACATCCCGGCGCTGCGTGCGCTGCCAAACTACGAGATCCGGGCACTCAGCGGGCACAGCGCGGAATCCGCGCGCGCAGCGGGCGAAGTGTTCGGGGTCAGCGCGGTGTTCTCAGACCACAAGCAGCTGGTGAGCCAACCCGACATCGATGTGGTCGCTGTTACGGTCAAGGTCCCGCACCATCGAGAGCTCGTCTCCGCTGCACTTGACGCCGGCAAGGCCGTCTACTGCGAGTGGCCCCTTGGCCGCGACCTCGACGACGCGCGAGCGATGGCCGCACTCGCTGCCAAGCAGGGGGTGCGCACGGTCGTCGGGTTGCAGGCCCGCCAGGCCCCGGCGATCGAGTTCGTTCAAGAGCTGCTCCGCGACGGATACGTCGGTGAGGTCCTGTCAACGACCATGGTCGGGGTGTCGGTCCCGGGCGACGTCGTCGGCCAGCCCAACGCTTACATGCTCGACAAGACAAACGGGGCCAATGTGCTCACGATCGCCGTCGGCCACAGCCTGGACATTCTCAACTACGTACTGGGCGAGTTCGCCGACCTGTCGGCCGTCTCGAGTCTCCGCAGGCCGCGAATCACCATCGAAGAGACCGGGGAGCCGATCGTGAAAACGGCGGCCGACCAAATCGCGGTGATCGGCACCCTGACGTCCGGGGCGACCGCCAGCGTCCATGTCCGTGAGGCAGTGGCTGGCGGTACCGGGTTTCTGTGGGAAATCAATGGAACCGACGGAACGCTCCGGATTACCGCTGACGCCGCCTACCCCGAAATCCATCCCTTGACCGTCGCGGGAGCACGCGGGCGGAGCGAGCCCGCCGAGCTTGCTGTCCCGACGGCGCTGACGCAGAAATGGCCCGCGCTCACCAGCCTGCAAGGAGCGCCCGCCTACAACGTCGGGCGTGCCTACGCCGCGTTCGCGGCAGACATCGAGAACGGGACTCACACCGTTCCGGATTTCGCTGACGCCGTCCGGAGCCACGAGGTCATCGCGGCCATCGAGAGGTCCGCGGCATCAGGGGAACGCGTGAAGGTGTAGCCAGTGCGCCGAGCCGAGTAACCGAGCCTCGAGAAAGCGCTTGCGCCACTCGATACAGAGGGCGGTGCGGCAATGCGCCGACCTGCGGACGACACGAAGTCAGAAGGCTGGCCAGGAGGCGTGGGAGACTCCGGTAGTGAAGGTGAAGGATCGTGGCGTCTATGCGGCAGCAAAACGTCCGACATGGCATGACCGAAAACCACGTCCCCCTCGGACACTCCCTACGGGAGAAGTAGCGGACCCGGAGGGGAGCGCTCCAATAATGCCCTGAATCCGATGACAGGCCAGAGGCCGGGTCCCGTCATAAGCGCCCATTAGGAAGGCGATGGCCGTTAAAGCCGTCCAGTAGGAGCCTGTAAGGCGCTTGCCATCACGGGCGGGCTTGCCCCTTTACTTGCTGATAGACGAGATGCTGCAAGAGATGTTCAATCCGTAGGAGAATCTGAAGCTCACTTCCCCGATTGCCCGGTCTCGAGAGACGTAGTTCCTGCGCGTGCCCTGTTCGGACACGGTCACGCCCCTGACCGCTGCGCCGGGCTAGAGGAGCTCGGGGTGAGATGGTCCTCTCCTCGAATTCCAAAGGGACCCGACCGACCTGCTGGGTACGTTTCCCGGGACCTGGTATTTCCAATGCTTCTCGAGCCGCTCAAGGTCCCGAGCCGGTGGGCAACCGTTGAGGCGCCCAGGGTCCTGGCCCGAGTCGGGCGTCCTGAATCTCGACTCACCCTGAGGGTATCAGCCCGTACACCTCGCCGCAAGGCGTGCAGCCAGTGGCGCACCTGGAAGTGTCGCCTGATGCATCGGCGTGATGATCCCGACCATGCGGAGCGTCCACGTGCTCCCTTGGGAGGTAACAGGCATTGGCGGGGACGAGGGCTTCAACGACATGATCCGAACAGAAGCGTCCGTAGCTGCCTTCGAAGTGCTTTGCCTCGACCTCCTGGCTGAATCGAAAATCTTGCCCCTCGCGCGACGTCCCTCGGTACCTCCGTTTGGTTGTCCCATAGAGGCCACAATGACTCCCAAACTTGATAATGGCGCCGCAAGCCTGAACCGAGCGACTAGCATCCCAAGGGATTAGTAAGGCACTCCGCTATGAAAGCAGAGACCGAGAACGACCGCCCAGTGCTCGGTAAGACCGAGAACGACCGCCCAGTGCTCGGTAAGACCGAGAACGACCGCCCAGTGCTCAACAAACCGTTCGGATTGGAAGAGGGGACATGCTACCTCGTTCGGGGGAAAAAGGCCGAAACGAGCTACATGCTCTTCCAAGCCATTGTGGAACAGGGGACTCCTGGCCTCTGCATTACGACGAGGTTCCCGGAGAAAGTGCGTTCGCGGTACAGATTCGCCTCCGTTCCGGTCTGGTGGATTTCCTTCGTCCCAGGCGATCAACACTACGCCCCAAACGCGATCGGCGTCCTTGCGAAGGTGATCGAGGGCTTCGTCGACGAGAACCCAGCCGGCTGCGTTGTACTCCTGGACGGTGTTGAATCGATCATGAACAACATCGGGTTCGACAAGGACATGCTCTTCGTCGAGCACCTGAACGAGTACATGATGTCGCGGAAAGCGATCGTCCTCTTCACCGTGGATCCGGAGTGTTTCAAGCTATCCGAATTCGCCCGCCTCGAGAGATCCCTCGAAAGCATCGACGAACCGCAGTTGCGTCAAGCCCTGGACAACCCGGAACACTATCCTCGAACTGGAATCCGCTGACTGACGCGGACCCAAACATGACGAACGGTCTCCCGGTGGCGGGACGAAGTGAAGGGATACCACCTCAGCCGTCCACCTCGCCGAGGAACGCATCCTTCGCCGCCCGCAGGTGATGGATTCACCCAAGGATGCCCTTGCGCGAATCAAACGCGGCTTCGCGGGGCCCTTGATTGACCGCGATTCGCGTAGGAAAAGAGCGCCGTCATGCGGATTCGCGCTATACGAGGCAATTTTAGGCCAGTTCCGTCCTACGGATTCAAGGACGCGGGCATCGAAGGCGACTACAGGGTCCTTCGACGGACGCACGAGCAAATCTTGATGGACCGACTCGAAGCCCATGACTACAAGGAAGGGAGTGTCATCGAGATTTCTGCGAAGCGATTGCGCCATTCAATGCAGACGGCGGTGCGGCACTATGCAGACCTGCGGACCAATCGAGGCCAGAAGGCTGCCGAAGAGGCGTGGGAGACTCCGATTGTCAAGGTGAGGGATCGTGGCGCGTAGGTGTCCGCAAAACGTCCGACATCGCATGACCGAAAACCACGACCCCCTCCGACACGCCCTAAGGGAGAAGTAGCGGACCCGGAGGGATTCGAACCCTCGACAGCCGGATTAGAAATCCGGTGCCCTATCCGTGCTAGGCGACGGGTCCGGTTCGGGGACACAATGACATCCTAATAAACCATCGACCTCGAGCCTCGACGTCATCCCCGACAACCAGAATTTCCCATGAGAGCGCCGTCAGAGATCGGGAAATCCCGGCACGCCCCCGAGGCTCCCTGCGGCTCGTACGCCGTTAACGGCGGCGCGTGCCACTTCCCGCACCGCGGCGTCATGCAGGACGTCGAAAGCGCGGTGGTCAATGCGCGCGGCTTTCGGCGTTCTTGTCGTGAATCCAAGGATCGTGTCTCCGTCGGTCGACATGTGGGCCGGTCGCACCGCAAGGGCGATTCCGTCATGGGCGAGCTCGACGAGCCGCGCGAGGTGTTCGTGATCTAGCGGCGCGTCCGTTCCGAGGACGCCAATCGTCGTCCCGGATCTCGTCTTCGAACGCTTCAGGTATTCTTCGGCAACGTCGTCCATCTCTCGATATCCCGGTCCGTCCTTCCGCAGCGTGCCGCCGATCGTGCGGTTCTCGAACGGATCGTAGACGTTGCCGACGCAATTCGTCACGATGACCGCGCCGACGGTCCACGAGCCGACGCGGGCCGCGCTGCTCCCGATTCCTCCCTTCGTGCCGCCCGTCTTCCCGAAGAACGGTCCCACGGTGGCTCCGGTCCCCACCCCGACGTTTCCTTGGGCGACCGGTCTTGTCGACGCATCGAGGCACGCCCCGTATCCGAAGTCCGTGTAATCGAGTCCGTCCGTGTCGGCGAACTCGAGGTCGTAGATGTTTGTCCCCATGATGGCCGGCATCGCGCCGCCGCCTTTCGGGGACGCGAGCTTGTGTTCCAGGAGGAAGCGGCGGATCCCTCGGACCGCGTCGAACCCGTAGACATCTCCGCCGGTGAGGAGGAGCGCGTGGCGTTCGATGAACGTCTTCCCGAGGTCCGACGCGGCCGTATCGTAGGTTCCCGGCCAGCCGCCCCGCGCGTCGGCAAAGGCCATCGCGGGAGGCTCGAGGAGGACGACCGTGGTCCCGGTCCGACGCCGGATGTCTTGCGCGTGGCCGACCCGCACGCCTCGGATCGCGGTGAGCGTCGAGTTCGCGGCGATGGCCTCCACCCGGAACTTCGAAGGGACCGCCACGGGCATATTTAACGGATGTGCGACGGCGTCGACCATCTCAGAGTGGGAGGTCCCCGACGGCGAAGGAAACCCCGCGCGCGGCGAGCTCCGGAACCACGAGATCCGTCGGAAGTTCTTCCGGGGCGAGGACGCCCGCGCGCGGAAGGCGTTTCGAGTGGATCATCATCACCGCGGCCGCAGACGCCGCCGCGGTCAAGAAGCGTTCCGCGGTTGTGCCGCGACGACGGTTCGCCTCCCGATGCTCCATCGTGAGTGTGGCCCGCACAGCGGACTTCGTTCCATCGGCTTTCGTGCCGTGTACCTCGACGACAATCCCGAGCGCCCCGGGAAGAGGCCCGATCAGGGTCGACGGCTCGGGCATCGCGGCCATGAACGCATCGCGGAACGGGATCTGCGTGACGCCGACCTTCACCTTGTGGTCCGGCCTCAGGAGGCCCAGGGCGTCGAACGCATGGATCGCCCGCTCGAGTTCGGGGTTGACGTCGTGCTTGTAATCCACCCAGCCCACTGGCTTCCCGAGGTGAGTGGGCAACGTGAGGACTTCCTCGTGCCAGAACCAGTGGACGCGCCGCTTCCCGATCGGCTGCGGAAATTCGTAGAGCTCGTCCCCACTTGCGGGCTCCTGCTGACGGAATTCTTTTCGGTCCCAGACGATCGGATTGGACAGCGCCGCGCTGATGAACACCTCGCGCGAGTATAGGGGGAAGCCTTCCGTGGCCTTCTCTCCGGTCGCCGCCTTACGGATCAGGATCCGGTCGATCTCGGCGAAGCGGTCCGCGGCGACGCGCGCCATGACGTTCGAGATCCCAGGGTCCGAACCCATCGAGACGATCGCGCTGATGTCCCGATTCCGCCAGCGCGTATCCAAGGAGAGCTGCTCGAGGACCCCGCTCTTCTCTCCCGCCACGGGGGGACTGTATCCCGCGCTATCGACGTAGCTGCAGCCCGCCTCGAAGCATGCCTCCATGACGCGAAGGTTGTGCGCCGGGAGCGTCGCATTCACCGCGACGTCCACGCCCGCGAGGATCCGATGCAGCGCGGCCCCATCCGTGACATCCGCCTCGAGGGCCGTGAGCGACGCCGTCTTGCCGAGCGATTGCAGCGCTCGGGAGCGGTCCCCTCGCTTGTCGACGATCACGATCTCATCGACGCGCCGGTCGGCCGCGAGCTCCAGGGTGATGATCCGTCCGAGTCCGCCCGTCCCGAGGACCGCGGCCTTCACGCGCGTATCGAAGCGACTTTGCGTCCTTAGAAGTTTCGACGGGTTTCTTCCCTTGCCGACCGTCCGCGATCCGGTCACTTGCGGGCCGACTCGACCGACCCATTCCCGACTCGCTCGCGACCGGCGTAGACGTTGAATCGCCCCCCGCGAGCGAAGCCCACTAACGTCATGCCGAACTCGTCGGCGAGGGACACGGCGAGGCTGGAGGGTGCGCCAACCGCCACGATGATCGGGATGCCCGCGACGGCGGCTTTCTGCATGATCTCAAAACTCGCACGTCCGCTCACCGCGAGGATCCGATCGGAGAGCGGCACGCGGTCCGCGAGAAATGCTTCTCCGATCACCTTGTCGACCGCGTTGTGTCGACCAACGTCTTCCCGTAGGCTTAACAATTTCCCGTGGGCATCAAAGAGACCTGCGGCATGGAGGCCGCCGGTCTCGGAGAAGAGGGCCTGGTCCTGGCGCAGTCGCTCCGGCATCGACGAAATTGTTTCTCGGTCGACTCGCGGACTCCCTGGTGGGATTGGATGCCGGGCCACGACTCGAACCGCCTCGAGGGACGTCTTCCCGCAGACTCCGCACGACGAGGTCATGTAGAAGTGGCGGCTCAAGACGTCTGCATGAAACGCAACGTCGGGACGCAAGACCGCGCTCACGATATTGTATTCTTGTGCGATCCCCGGGTCGGTGCAGTATTCGATCCGCACGATGTCTCGCTTCCGGACCGCGATGCCCTCGGTGAGGAGAAAGCCGGCAGCGAGTTCGAAATCGTTCCCCGGCGTGCGCATTGTGACGGAGAGCGAGGTCGTGGTTCGATCATTCTTTCCTCCCGTCTCAACCCGAATTTCCATCGGCTCCTCGGCGGCGATGACATCGGTTTCCTCCATGGCGAGATCGCTTCGGATCTTCCAAACCTTCGCTCGGGTCGTTGGGCCGGGTCGGTTCATGCGTTTCCCTGTGCCGTCGCCGCAGGCGCGATCCGCACGAGCGCGTTGTAGTCTGGCATCTCGCACTGGGGGTCGACGACCCCGCGGCGAATGAGGACGTTCCCTTCCGGCCAATAGATCTGCACGTTCCGCGGCCGGATCGGCGCGATGTGCACCCTCCCGCGATACGAGCCGAGGTCGTTCGAAATGAGGACCTCATCTCGGTCCGCCACGCCGAGCTCTTTCGCATCCTCCACCGACATGAGGACATCGCTCCGACGTGCGCCGAGCAGGAGGTCGACCTCCCCGTGGATCATTGAGTTGAATTGTTTGCCGCGGCGCGTGCTGAGGAGGAATTGTCCCGCCGGGATGTCTGCGTCCGGCAATGCCATGACGGAGAATCGGGCCCTCCCGTCCGGCATCGGGAATACCCCGCCCTCGCACAGTCGCGGGCCGCCGTACTGGAACGCATCGCCCTTGGCGCTCAATTTCTCGATCCCCTGGTACGTCGGGATGGCTTTTGCGATTTCCCGGCGGATTGCCGCGGCGTCGTCGAAATGGATGAGGTGGGCCGAATCCGGGAGCGACCGCTCCGCCAGGTCCATGAAGAGTTCCCACTCCGGCCGGCTCTCCCCAATCCGGCGACCCGGGATTTCGGGCGAGAAGTAGACGCGTCGCTCTGTCGACGTCTCCGTGCCTCCACCGCGCTGTTCGTATCGAGTCTGCGCGGGGAACAGGAGGACTGTCTCCTCAGGTTCGACGAGCATTTGACTCGTGACGACGAGGTCTTGATGAATCCGGAGCGGAATGCGTTCGAGGGCCGTGCGGACGTACTCCGGCTCCGGCAACGTCTCGAGGAAGTTGCCGCCCGCGAGGTAGAGCACATCGAGGCGGCGCTCGTGGGCCGCATCGATCATGCCGACCGCCGTCATGCCGGGCATCGTCGGAGGCCGGAAGCCCCAGAGCTTCGCGAACCGATCCGCGTGTTCGTCGTCGACCGGGAAGCCGAGGCCGTACGCCGCGGGCTGCGCCCCCATCTCGGAGCCACCTTGGACGCCGCTGTGGCCGCGGATTGGCATGAGGCCGCACTTCTCTCGCCCGACGATCCCGCGGGCGAGCCCGAGATTCACGATCGCTTTGACGTTGTCCACGCCGAACCGGTGGTGGGTGATGCCCATGCTCCAGACGAAGATCGCCGACTTGGCTTCGTGGTACATCCGGGCGAAGTCGAGCATCCGATCCTTCGAGACGCCCGCCTGCCGTTCGAGCTGTTCCCACGTTTGCGACGCGACCTCGACGCGGACCGGATAGAAGCCCGTCGTGTGTTTCTCGATGAAGTCGTCGTCGACCCAGCGGTTCTCGATCAGGTGCCGCAGGACGCCGTTGATGAAGGCGATGTCGCCGCCCGTGTGGATCGCGAAGAACTCGTCGGCGAAGCGCGTGCCGAAGAGCGCGCTGCCGGGCACGGACGGCACCCAGTACCGCTCGAGCCCGGGCTCCTGCATCGGATTCACGACCGCGACCTTCGTGCCTTGCTTCTTCGCGTAGTACAGGTACTTCATCGTCACGGGCTGGTTGTTCGGGACGTCCGAACCGAAGAAGACGATCAGATCGGTGCCGATCCAATCCGAGTACGAACAGGTGGAGGCCGCGACTCCGATCGTGTCCTTCAGACCGGTGGTACTGGGCGAATGGCATGGCCGGCTGGAATTGTCGATGTGGTTCGTGCCGAGGAACCGCGCCACTTTGTTTGCGACGTAGTACGATTCGTTCGTCATCCCTCGGGACGTGATGAAGAACGCGAGACGGTCGGGGCTCGTCGCCCGGATCTGTCGGGCCGCAAATTGGAACGCGTCGTCCCAGGAAATCCGCCGGAAGCCGCGGTTCCCTCGGTGGCGGATCATCGGGTACGGCAGGCGGCCGAGTTCCCGAAGGTCCTGGGACGACTTCGATCGCAACGCCTTGACGTCCTCGAGGCGCCGCGTGCGCAGGGAGCCCATCGTGTTCAGTGGGAGCAGGTCGAGGCGAACCGTGCAGAGATGGATCCCTTCCATCGTGAAATCCCGCAGGCCCGTGGTCCCGAGGGCACAGCCGTCGCAGACGCCGTCGCGGAGAATGCGCCACGTGAAGAACGGCCGACGCTTGTTATTCCAAGCGGACCGGAGGACTTCGCGGTAGTTGTGGGGCTTCGTGAAGCCGAGTCCGAACGGGACCGAGCTCACGCGCCGGACGCCCTTCCGCCGCCCGCGGGAGGCCACGTCCCGAGGAAGCGGAGACGGCTTATCTTCTTGTCTCCGTCCGGGGAAACTGGCGAAAGGTAGATTGCGCGCGGCCGTGCTCTCCTTTTCGTGAAGACGCCGGAATACACGGAGCGTCTGAACGACCTCGCATCGCGGCGGGAGGCGTTCGCGGTCGCCACCGTGACGAAGACGGAAGGCTCGACGCTGGCCAAGCCCGGCTTCAAGATCCTCATCTCCGGCCGCGGAGACGTCGTCCGCGGGACGCTGGGAGGCGGATGCCCAGAAGGTCCGATCTGCGAAGTCGCCCTGCGCGCGATGCTCGACGGGAGCCCGCGGGTCGTGCGCGTGCACCTCGTCGATGCCGTGAAGGCGGTCGCGGGCACGATGCGGGAATCGAGCGAGGACGAAATCTACGTGGAGACGGATTGCGGCGGCACCCTGGAGGTCTTCGTGGAGCCGATGCTTCCGACAGAACGCGTAATCCTGGTCGGCCAAGGCGGCCGCGACGACGTCGAGGACGCCCTCGTGCACCAAGCGAAGGCGTTGGGGTTCGAGGTCGTCGTGGTGGACCCGATGCCGGACCTCCGGGAGGCACCGGACGCGATCGTGAAGTCCGCCGTCGTGGACCCGAAGACGATCCCCATCGGGAATCGGGACTCGATTGTCGTCCTGACGAAAGGCGAGCGAGACGTGGACATCCTCGAATCGCTCTCGAAGACGAACGCGAGGTTCGTCGGGCTCCTGGCGAGTCGGCGGCGATTGAGGAAGGATATGGAGGAGCTCGAGCGGCGAGGGGTCCCGCAACCCTTCCTGTCGAGGCTGCACGCCCCGATCGGCTTGGACATTGGCGCCCGAACGCCTCCGGAGCTCGCCCTGGCCATCATGGCCGATGTCCTCGCGACGAAATACGGTCGGGATGTACCCCACAAGCCGGACGGAGACGAGTCGTCCTCGTAGACCCGGCTAGTTCTCCTGCTGAAATCACCCTTCGGCGGAAGCTTTAAACAAACGCGTGCGGATTCGTGGCACGGCGGGGAGGGCGATGCAACCTCATTCTTTCGACTACGTGAGACCTCAGACTCTGGCGAAGGCAATCCAAGTTCTCCGCGAGAATGGGAATCGGGCGAAGGTCCTCGCGGGCGGTCAGAGCCTCATCCCGGTGCTCAAACTGCGCCTCGCCAACCCACGTGTGCTCGTGGACATCAACGATCTGCCGGGCCTCGCGTTCATCGAGGAACGCGGCGGTCAATTGCGAATCGGCGCATTGAGCCGGCATCGCGATTTCGAACAGTCGAAACTCATCCGGGGAAAATATCCGATCTTCTCGGACGTCGCCAGCGTTCTCGGCGATCCGCAGGTCCGCAACATGGGGACGATTGGGGGAGCGCTCGCTCATGCCGATCCCGCCTCGGATTGGGGGACGGCGCTCTTGGCCCTTGAAGCGGAGCTCATCGCGAGAGGACCCAAGGGCACTCGGACGATTCCCATCGACCGGTTCTTCAAGGATCCCTTCACGACCGCGCTGCGATCCGCGGAGCTCCTAACCGAAATCCGCGTGCCGAAATCGAAATCGGGAGACGGCGGAGCGTACCTGAAGCTGAAGCGGAAGACCGGAGACTTTGCGACGATCGGGGTCGCGGTTCAGCTCGGCCTGGATGCGAAACGGAATGTGGCGGGAGTCCGGATTGGTCTGGCGGCGGTCGGTCCAACGCCAATCCGTGCCACGGGAGCGGAGAAGGCGCTCATCGGGAGGAAGGCCGGGCCCACGGCGTTCGCGGACGCGGCGAAGCTCGCATCCGAAGAGGGGCATCCCGCGTCCGATCTCCGCGGGAGCGAGGACTACAAACGGGCGATGATTGAGGTATTCACTCGTCGCGCGCTCGAAACGGCGACGGCGCGAGCGGGGAGGTGATTCGGATGGCCACGAAGAGAAAGAAGGCAAGTCCGAAACGCAAGCGCATTCGCACCGAAAACGGCACTCACACAATCACGGCCACCGTGAACGGCCGGACGTTTACGCGCGCGGTCGAGCCGCGCGTGTTGCTCGTGGATTTCATTCGGGACGAGCTCCGACTCACGGGAACCCACATCGGTTGTGATACGAGCCATTGCGGCGCATGCACGATCCTCGTGGACGGCCACTCAGTCAAATCGTGCACGATGCTCGCGGTCCAAGCCGACGGCCGGAAAATCACGACGATCGAGGGCCTCTCCGAGCACGGTCGGCTCCATCCGATTCAGGAGGCGTTCAAGGCACACCACGGCCTCCAGTGTGGGTTCTGCACTCCCGGGGTCGTGCTCGCCGCTCTCGAGCTCCTCCAAGTGGAAAACGCACCGTCGGAAGACCGAATTCGGACCGCGATATCGGGGAACATCTGCCGCTGCACCGGGTATTCGAGCATTGTCGACTCCGTCGCGGCCGCGGGTGAGATGATGCGGCCCGGGAAGGGGTGAGTCCATGGCCCAGACGACGAAGGTGTTCGGCCAGTCCGTCCTCCGCAAGGAAGACGACCGATTCCTCACCGGCCGAGGGAATTTCGTGGCGGACATGCTCCCGCCCGGGACCGTCTTCGCGAAATTCGTCCGAAGTCCCTATGCGCATGCGCGAATCCGTTCGATCAACACGGCGAAGGCCCGACGCCTTCCAGGCGTCCTCGATGTCCTCACGGCCCAGGACATGAAGGATCAGGTCGGCGACATCATTACCGCATGGGCGATCCCGAATGCGAACCTCAAGACGCCCGCGTATCCGCCGCTCGCTCGGGAGGTCGTCCGGTACGCGGGAGAAGCCGTGGCGGTCGTCGTGGCCGAGAGTCCCTTCATCGCGGAAAACGCTCGCGACCTCGTCGAGGTCGAGTATGATCCGCTGCCGGTGGTCACCGACGTCGAAAGCGCGACGAAGCCGGGCCGGGCACCGCTCCACGGCGACGCGCCGGACAATGTGGCATTCAAGTGGATCTTGGCGGGTGGGGATGTCGACAAGGTCTTCCAGGAAGCCGACGTCGTCGTGAACCAACGGTTCGTGAACCAGCGCCTGCAACCGACCGCGATGGAGCCGCGGGCCGCGATTGCGCAGTTCGAACCGGGCACGCGGGAGCTCACTCTCCACGTGACGTCGCAAAATCCGTTCGTCCACCGCCTCGTCCTTTCGATCGTGCTGAAATATCCGGAACATCTGATCCACGTCATCGCCCCGGACGTCGGCGGGGGATTCGGCAGCAAGATCCCGGTCTATCCCTGGGAGGCGATCGTGTGCCACCTCGCGATGCGACTCGGGCGGCCCGTGAAGTGGGTCGAAGACCGGATGGAGAACTACGTCGCGACGATCCACGGACGCGACCACGTTCAGTACGTCGACCTGGCCGCGAAGAAGGACGGGACGATCCTCGGGATCCGGGCCCGGGTCCTCGCGAACATGGGCGCGTACCTGTCGACCGCGGCGCCGGGCATCCCGACGATCCTCTTCGGCTTCATGGTCGGCGGATGCTACGCGATCCAGGCCGGGCGCGTCGAGGTGACCGGGGTCTTCACGAACACGACGCCGGTCGACGCATATCGCGGAGCGGGTCGGCCGGAGGCCTTGTTCCTCCTCGAGCGAATGGTCGACATCCTCGCGCGGAAGCTGAAGAAAGATCCGGCGGACATCCGGCGGAAGAACTTCATTCCCGCGGACAAGTTCCCGTATGCGACCGCGATGGGCCTGACGTACGATAGCGGGAATTATCCGGGGACGCTCGAGAAAGCCCTCGAAAAGGTTGGTTACGAGAAGCTTCGGAAGGAGCAGGCAGAGGGCCGCCGGAAGGGCAAACTGATGGGAATCGGCCTGTCCACGTACGTCGAGATCTGCGGGCTCGGTCCTTCAGCGGTCGTCACGTCGACCGGGTTCGCCGGTGGCCTTTGGGGTGCCTCCACCGTCCGGCTCCATCCGACCGGAAAGGCAACCGCCTATACGGGGGGCCACCCGCACGGTCAGGGCGAAGAGACAACGTTCGCCCAGATCGTCGCGGACGAGCTCGGGATCCCGATGGCCGATGTCGAGGTCGTGCATGGCGACACGAAACTGACGCCCTACGGCCAAGGCACGTATGGCAGTCGAACGACTCCCGTGGAGGGCGGGTCGATCGCGTTGTCCGCCCGCAAAGTGAGGGACAAGGCGCGAAAGATTGCGGCGCATCTCCTCGAAGCCCGAGAGGAAGATCTCGAGTTCGCGGACGGGAAGTTCGTCGTGAAGGGCTCGCCGAAGGCCGCAAAGACGATCCAGGAAATTGCGTGGGCGGCCTACATGGCGGGCAACCTGCCAAAAGGCGTCGAGCCCGTTCTCGATGCGACGACCTTCTACGATCCCACGAACTTCGTGTTCCCGTTCGGTTGCCATATCTGCGTCGTCGATGTGGACCGGGAGACGGGCCAGGTGAAGATCCGACGCTACGTCGCCGTCGATGACGTGGGCAACCAGATCAATCCGATGATTGTCGAAGGACAAGTCCACGGCGGAGTCCTGCAGGGCTTGGCCCAAGCGATGCTCGAGCAGTCCGTGTACGACGAGAACGGGAACCTCCTCACGAACAGCCTGATCGAATATCTCGTCCCCACGGCCCTCGAGGCGCCGCGGATCGAGACGGATTCCACGGTCACGCCGTCGCCGCATAACCCGCTCGGCGTAAAAGGAGTCGGGGAGACGGGGACGATCGCGTCGTCGCAGGCGTACGTGAATGCCGTTTGCGATGCCCTCGGCGTCGACCACATCGATATGCCGATCACTCCGGAGAAAGTGTGGCGGGTCCTCCAGAAGAAGTGACTCGACGCCAGACCGGGAATGCCGCAAAACTATTTAGCGCGGCCCGCGGGTCGTCGGGAGGAGACATCGCCGCGTCCTCTCTTGCAGGAGGGGCGCGGACGTCGGGGCGAGAGGCTTCATGATCTCTGCAATTGTGCTCGCGGCGGGAACGTCGTCCCGAATGGGCTCACCAAAGCCTCTCCTCACCTTGGGCGGACGGCCTCTTCTGGAGCGCGTTCTCGAGACGGTTCGCGATGCCGCGGTGGACGACATCGTCGTGGTCCTCGGTCACGAAGCGGATCGGGTACGGGACGGCGTGTCGTTCGACGGGGCTCACGCGGTGGTGAATCCCGCTTACATCGAAGGGATGAGCACTTCCCTACAGGCCGGCATACGGGCCGCGGATCCGCGCTCGGACGGTTTCCTGATCGTCCTCGGGGACCAGCCATTCGTGC
>Ga0209803_1001602_pt1 | contig 14758 bp, 14 predicted proteins | sample GraSoiAngelo_138_FD_185895 | JGI IMG/M metagenome (GOLD analysis project Ga0209803, IMG submission 185895) | Grasslands soil microbial communities from the Angelo Coastal Reserve, California, USA - 14_0929_09_40cm (SPAdes) (version 2) | ecosystem: Environmental > Terrestrial > Soil > Grasslands ...
AAGGAGAATTGCGGTGGAGATCAAGGTCGAATCAGGTGACATCACCCAGCACTCAGCGAAGGCGATCATCGTCAACCTCTTCCAGGGTGTGAAGAAGCCGGGCGGGGCCACCGGGGCGGTCGATAAGGCGCTCGGCGGCGGTATTAGCGCACTCATCTCAGAAGGGGAAATCAAGGGCAAAAGGGGCGAGGTGACACTCGTCCACAGTCTCGGGCGGGTCCCTTCGCCGCGCGTATTGGTCGGCGGGCTCGGCAAACAGGACGAGTTCGGTGTTAACGTCATCCGCGACATTACTGGCACCTCATTGCGCAGGGCCCGCGCTACCGGAGCCACGACGGTGGCGACGATTCTCCACGGCGCGGGCATCGCCGGGTTGGACGCCGAACAGTGCGCTCAGGCGATCGCCGAAGGAGCGGTCATGGGGGCCTACCGTTTTCGGCGGTACAAAGACAACTCGAATGGAGATGAGCCCAGGGAGATTGAGACGCTTACGATTGTCGAGCAGGACAAGTCCAAACTGCGCGCCGTGCGGAGGGGCGTCGAACGCGGTCAGGTCCTTGGCCAGGCAGCCAACCACACGCGGGATATGGCGAATGAGCCCGCGAACGAACTCCCACCTGCGAAGCTGGCCAAACGCGCTCAGGCTCTGGCTGCCGAGGCCGGTCTGGAGTGCGAAGTGCTGGACGAAAAGCAACTCGCGAAGCTGGGGATGGGCGGCGTGCTGGGCGTGGGCTCCGGCTCGAACAATCCGCCGCGCTTCATCATCCTGAAGTACCGGGGTGGCAGGAAAGCCGATAACGGAATGGCGCTCATCGGAAAGGGCATAACGTTCGACTCGGGAGGCATCTCGATCAAGCCGGCCGCAGGAATGGAGGCGATGAAGGGAGATATGTCCGGCGGGGCAGCGATTATTGCGGCAATGTGGGCGCTGGGCAAACTGAGACCGCGAATTAACGTGACGGCACTCATCCCGACGGCCGAGAACATGCCCTCCGGCACGGCCATCCGTCCCGGTGACGTCCTTCGGGCGATGAACGGTAAGACAATCGAGGTAATCAACACCGATGCAGAAGGCCGCTTGATATTGGCAGACGCGATCTGCTACGCACGCAGTCAAAAGCTGTCGCCGATGGTGGATGTCGCCACTCTTACCGGGGCCATGCAGATCGCCCTGGGTCCGGGGGCGACAGGCTTCATGGCAAACGATGACCGCCTCGCCAACGCGATTTCTCAGGCAGGCGATGAATCAGGCGAGCTGATGTGGCGGTTTCCGCTCATCGACGAATATCAAGAGGGGTTGAAGAGCAACGTTGCCGATATCAAGAACACCGGCAATCGCAACGGCGGGGCAATCAGCGCCGCCAAGTTCCTGCACTTCTTCGCCGAAGATACTCCATGGGCGCACATTGACATGGCAGGCACGGACGATTCGGACAAGGACAAGGGCATCTACGTGAAGGGCTCTACCGGGATCCCGACGCGCACCCTGATCAACCTGGTGCTCGATATGGCGCGAAGAGGTAAGCGTTAGCGATCAGTTGACCGGCGTCCAATGGCGCGAAGAGGTAAGCGTTAGCGATTAGTTGACCGGCGTCCATATGACAACCTGGGGAGAATTCGCAGAGGCTGCGCCGGCGCTGGCGGCGTTTGGGGAGGAGCGGTTCCGGGCGGCGGAGGTGGCCTATCTAGCGACCGTCCGGGCGGATGGATCGCCGCGGGTACACCCGTTCACGCCGATTCTTTGTGATGGCCGGCTGTTCGCGTTCATGGAGCCGACATCACCAAAGGGTCACGACTTGCGGCGGGACCCGCGGTACAGCATCCATTCGCTGGTAACCGACCAGCACGGGAGCGAGGGGGAGTTTTGGGTGAGCGGCCGAGCGACGGGGGTGGACGATGCGACGGTGCGGGCCTCTGCAGGGAAGGCTGCGCCCTATGACCCCGAGGAACGCTACGTGCTCTTCGAGCTGAGCGTCGAAGAGGCGGCGTCGACCGTATACGAGGGCGGGAAGCCGGTGCGCCGTCGCTGGCGATGCGGTGAGAGCTAGCGACCGCGCCGGAAGAGCGAGCGGACGAGCAACCAGGCGCCGAAAATCGTTATGCCAGTGGTAATGATGCGCGTCCAGTCGAGCACAGGAAGGACGCGAGTCTCGTCGCCGGTTACCTCGAGTACGGCAACGGGCTGCACGCGAACTCCGCCTCCACCGCCTCCGCCACCACCACTCGTCAGATTGCTCGCGCCGTTTTCGCCCGGAGCTACGCCTCCGCCGGCGCCCCCGCCGAACGCGTAGGCAACGACCGCTATGGGGATAATCGTCTTATCGCCGATCTTGCGTTCTTCGCCATAGACAACATCCACGCGCGCGCTGTTCTTGAGGCGCTCCGCTATCTGGGAGACGGTTGTATTACCGGAGAAATCTACGTCTTGCATGGGGACCTCCTTCTGCGATTTTGTGCCAGACGTTTAGGCGCGGCCGGCGACGACCAAGAGCCAGTTTCGGGGCGAAGTCTTCAGGCCCAGTTCCTTGAACGCCTCGCGTGCGCCGACAATCAGCGAGTCTCGCCCGGCTTCCAGTGGAACGCCGGGTAGCACGCCTTCAATCCACAGGTTGTACCTGCTTATGTCTTCGAAACCCCCCAACGGCATCTGGACCGTCATTACCTCCTTCTTCTGGATACGAAAACCGTTTTCCTCCAGAAGCTGGATGTATTCGGCTTCGGTAAGCCGATGCCGAGCCTCGACCCGCGTCCGGTCGGGCATAATGCCGTAACGGCTCTTAAGAGCTCGAAGTGCCTTCACCATCCATTTGCGGTAGAACTGCTCGGCTTCCGGCGGCTCTGCGCCATCGTAGAAAGATGTATTAAAGGAAAAAGTGCCGTCTATGCGGAGCGTTCGCTGAATCTCTTTCAAGACCAGCTCCTTTTCCGGCACGAGGTGGATAGCGTTGCAGAAGAAGATTGCGTCGACGGGTTTCTTAACGAATTGAGATAGCTTGTCGGCGCTCCCCTGGACGAACCGGACAACGGCATCCTGCATGTTCTCCAGGTTGCGGCGGGCCGCCTCTAACGCCGATTCCGACGGCTCGACGGCAATTACTTCGGCCTCCGGGCATGCCACCTGTTCTGCCAGGAGCCGGGTGACCGCCCCCGTGCCGGCGCCCAGATCAACGACGCACTGCCCGCGGTGCAGACCGGTTATGGCGACGAGCCTTCGATTGACCTCCTGATAGAACGGGTGGCGAGCAAATTTTTCCAACGTAAACCCGTCCGACATTCGGGCCTCCTAAGCTTCAGGTTGCGACTTTTTGCCAGCAAGCAGGCTTACAATCCTATCTAGTATATGCCAAGCGACGTCATATTTGGGCATTAAGGGCAGCTCCTCTTTGCGGCCGCCGCGGTCCAGAATAACGACTCGGTTGTTGTCGGTGGCAAAACCCGCATCGCTCGCCGTAATGTCATTCGCCACGATTAGGTCAAGGTGCTTGGCCTCGATCTTTTGACGGGCGTTCTCAAGCAAGTCCTGGCTCTCCGCGGCAAAGCCCACCTTTATCAGCCCAGCTCGGACACCGACCTCAGCCAGAATATCCGGCGTCGGCACGAGAGGAATAGAAAGCGTCTCGCTTTGTCGTCGCTTGATCTTGTCGCGGACGGTCTCCGCGGGTTGATAGTCGGCCACAGCGGCAGCCATGATCAGGATATCGGCATCCGCACAACCGGCGATAACGGCGTCCCGCATCTCGGCCGCCCGGCGCACCCGGACAATTTCGACGGCGACGGGATCGGGCAGCGCGCTGGGGCCAGAGACCAGGACGACATTGGCGCCTCGGTCTCGAGCGGCCTCGGCCAGGGCAAAGCCCATCTTGCCGGAAGAACTGTTGCCGACAAAGCGGACCGGGTCGATCGCTTCATGGGTCCCGCCTGCCGTCACCACTACTTTTTTTCCTGCTAAGTCACCGTCTTGGCCAAGAACATGCCTAATCCACCCAATAATGGTGTCAACCTCGGAAAGTCGACCCCTACCCACTTGACCCGAGGCAAGTCGACCTTCCTCTGGCCCGACGATCTGGATCCCGCGGCTGCGAAGCGTGTTTAGATGCTCCTGCGTTATTGGGTGTTCGAACATCTGCGAGTCCATCGCCGGGCAAACCATCAGCGGTGCACGCGTAGCGAGCGCAGTGAGACTTACCATCTCCTCGGCGAGGCCGAGCGCCAGCCGCGCTATAACTGTGGCAGTGGCCGGCGCGATCACGAGCAGTTCCGCTTGCCTAGCCAGCGCAATATGTGCCTCGGCGAGGTCGTTGTTCGCATCCCACATGTCCCAATACGGGCGCCGGCCGCTGACTCCTTGGAATGTGATCGGCGCGACGAATTTGGAAGCTTCGGGGGTCATTATCGTATTGAGAACGGCCCGCGCCTGGGTGAGTTTACTCGCGAGATCAACGGCCTTATACACGGCGATACTGCCGGTTACCCCAAGTACGATGTTGCGGTCCGTCAGGTTGTACACGGTTAGCTGCGATTCATGTCGAAGACGAGGCGCAACCCGCGCAGGGTGAGGTCGGGATCCACCTCCTCGATTATATTCGTTTCCGCCGCTATACTCGCCGCGTAGCCGCCCGTGCCTATGACCTTCGCCTGGCCGCCAAGTTCTTTCTTCATCCGCGCGACAATCCCCTCCACAAGCCCGACATACCCGAAGATGATTCCCGACTGCAATGCGGCGACGGTGTTACGTCCGATCGCCGACTCCGGCCGCGCGAATTCAACGCGGTATAGCTTGGCTGCGCGTTGGATCAACGCCTCGAAGGCGATGCCGGGACCGGGCGCGATAGCCCCGCCGAGGTACTCACCTTCCGCGTTTACTGCATCAAATACCGTGGCCGTGCCGATATCTACGACTATCAGTGGTGGCGGCCCATGTGTCCGGATGGCAGCTACGGCATCGACGACACGATCGGCGCCGACATCCCGCGGAGTGTCATAGAGCACCTTGAGTCCCGTGCGCGTTCCAACGCCAACAAGCAGCGGCGTCACGCCGAAATAGCGCTGGCACACCGTTTGAAAGACAGGCTCGAGCTCCGGAACGACGCATGTCATGGCCGCTTCCTTGACATCATTGGTCGAAAGGCCATTATGTTGTACCAAGCTCAAGATCAAACTGCCATATTCATCGGCGAGTCTGTCTATATCGGTGGCCAGACGCCAGGTGCCGCGCAGTGATTCGCCCTCAAAAAGCCCCAGCGTAACGTTGGTATTTCCTACGTCAATAGCCAGAAACATGCCGTTGCTCCGGTCCCTCTTGCGATTATATGGGGCCGCGACGCCGCACCGGAAATGCGGCGGGCGAGGCCCCTTCTTTCTGAGTTAGAAAAGGCGGCAAGTCGCCCCTCCCCGTTGACATAAGTGAATTGACGACCAGCGTTGCCCCCTGCTAGTGTACCGCCATCCGCTCCCCGACGACCTAACCAAAGCCGCTCACCGGGAGGGTTCCGATGGCCGACCCCACTGCTCAGCGTATATGGAATACTGCTTTGGGACAGCTACAGTTACGAGTCACGCGTCCCAACTACGACACCTGGTTGAAGAACACCGAAGGGGTCCGCATTGACGCCGGCGCCTTCGTCGTGGGGGTGCCGTCCGAGTTCATAAAGGAATGGCTCTCCACGCGGATGCGCAGCCTTGTCTGCCAAGCGTTGGGCGACATCCTCGGCCGTCCGATGGAGGTCTCTTTCGAGATCATCGGACGCAATGGCCATGGAAACGGCCAGACGAACGGCGCCCTGACGCTCACAAAAGCAGGGCTCGCGGCCCAGGCAGTTATCGCGAGCCCGGCGCGTCAACAGAGGTTGAACCCTCATTTCACCTTCAAGAGTTTCGTCATCGCCGAGAGCAACCGTATGGCCGCAGCGGCCGCGTTCCGGGCGTCGGAGAGCCCCGGGACTGATTACAATCCGCTCTACATCTATAGTACGCCGGGCCTCGGCAAGACTCACCTTCTTCAAGCGATTGCGCAACACGCGACCGAAGCCAACAAGAGGGCCGTCTACGTCACGTCCGAACAGTTCACGAACGAATTTGTCACTGCAATCGCCCAGGGCCGCGCGGACGAGTTCCGCCGACGCTACCGCTCGCCTGAGCTTCTGCTGATTGACGACATTCAATTCCTGGCGAGCAAGGCCCGCACTCAAGAGGAGTTTTTCTACACTTTCAACGATCTCCACTCGGACGGCTGCCAGCTCGTGGTAGCCGGTGACAGGCCTCCGGCTTCCATGAACGGCCTCGAGGGGCGCCTCTGCTCGCGGTTTCAGTGGGGGTTGGTTGCCGACATCCAGCCACCGGATACGGAGACGCGACTCGCCATCCTCAGGGCGAAGGCCACCGAGCACCACCATATCGATCTCCCCGATGATGTTGCCCGCCTTCTCGCTGACCGGGCACCCGACAACATCCGCGAACTTGAGGGCCAGCTCAACCGCGTAGTCGCCTACGCAAAGCTGATCCGCGCCCCTGCAATAACCATGGAGATTGCCGTGCGAGCGCTCACCGCACTTAAACCAGCCACCCCTCAACCCGCCGAGCCGAACGCGGTTCTGCAGGCAGTATCCGATCAATACGGTGTACCGATTCAGGCGCTAGCCAGTAAGAGCCGCGCACGGCCGATCGCTGAGGCGCGCCACACCGCGATGTTTCTGCTCAGGGAGGACTCCGGGCTTGCTCTCAAGCAAATCGGCCTTCTGCTGGGACACCGCGACCATTCCACAGTTATCCACGGGATACAGAAAGTCACAAAGACGCTCTCGTTGGACCCGCGGTTCGCTGCGCTCCTCTCCGAGATACGCAGCGCCTCACATCGCTAGACCAACACTCGTCAACAGCCGCTCCACGCTCGCCTGCACAAGCGTTCGCTCATAATTTCCCCATCGTGGGCGAACGCGAAATCCACGCGTTCAACATCAAGACGACTACGACTACTACCATTCTTATTCCTCTCTATAATCAATTATTGGAATGATAGACAACGTAACAATAACTGTCAGCGGTGGTGCTGGAGGTGCGGGGAGTGTGAGTTTCCGCCGGGAGAAGTTTGTGCCTAGAGGCGGTCCGGACGGTGGCGATGGTGGTGACGGAGGAAGCATCATTCTGCTCGCCGACCGGTCCGTTCGCACGTTAAAGGAACTGGGCCGGAAAAGAGTCTTTCAGGCAGAGTCCGGCGGGCGTGGTGAAGGCGGGAAGAAACACGGTAGACGTGGCGCGACTCTGGTATTGAAGGTGCCGCTTGGCACGGAGATCTGGCGTGGGGGCGAGAGTGGGTCTCGGGAGCTGATTGCCGAGCTCATCGAAGACGGGAGTTCGTCCGTCGTTGTGCGGGGTGGAATCGGTGGGTGGGGCAACGCGCGGTTCGCCACGTCGGTGCAGCGGGCCCCTCGCATCGCCCAGCGCGGGCAGCGGGGCGAGGAGGCATTCCTGGTACTGGAACTGAAGCTGTTGGCGGATGTGGGTATCGTCGGCCTGCCCAACGCGGGAAAATCCACACTCCTGCACGCTATTTCAGCTGCTCGGCCGAAAGTGGCCGACTATCCGTTTACAACTCTTGAGCCGGTTCTAGGTATGGTCGAGAGAGACTGGCAGACGTTCGTTGTGGCGGACATTCCCGGCTTGATCGAGGGGCGGAGAGGAGGCATTCCTGGTACTGGAACTGAAGCTGTTGGCGGATGTGGGTATCGTCGGCCTGCCCAACGCGGGAAAATCCACACTCCTGCGCGCTATTTCAGCTGCTCGGCCGAAAGTGGCCGACTATCCGTTTACAACTCTTGAGCCGGTTCTAGGTATGGTCGAGAGAGACTGGCAGACGTTCGTTGTGGCGGACATTCCCGGCTTGATCGAGGGTGCGCATCGGGGCGCCGGCCTCGGGTTGGAGTTCCTCCGCCATATAGAAAGAACCAAACTAATTCTGTACTTGATCGACGGCGGCAGCCCGGACCCTCTGGCCGATTTGCGAACCGTCGAGGCGGAGGTAAGGGAATACGGTCGGGGGGTGGCGGAGCGTCCGCGCATTGTTGCCGTCAATAAGATCGACCGGCCGGAAGTGGGTAAGCGGAGTCGAGAGATCAGCGAACATTTCGCGCAGGCTGGTCTGGATGTGTTCCTTGTCTCGGCTGCGGGTCGTGAAGGCCTGGATAATCTGGTCCGCAGCCTGGCCGCAATGGTTGCGGTGGAGGGGGAGGGGGGCCGGGTTCCTCAGGAGCCAAGTCCCGCCACTGTGCAGTCGCCGGTTGGCGATGTGCGGGTGTGCCGGGAAGACGGGGCCTTTCGTGTGGACGGTGAACGAGCGGTGGCGTTCGCCGAAATGATGCCCGTTGAAACCGATGAGGGACGCGCCGAACTCTGGCGGCGGTTAAAGCGTTGGGGCGTGTCCAGCGCTCTGCGCCGAGCAGGCGCAAGGGTCGGCGACCGCGTAAGGCTTGGGAGCGTCGAACTGGAGATCGAGGGTTGAGGCTGGGCGTGCTCGGGGGGACGTTCGACCCCGCGCACTACGGCCACCTGCGGCTGGCAGAGACGGCTCGAGAGGCGGATCGATTATCACTAGACAAAGTGTTGTTCATCCCCGCCGGCCAGCCCTGGCGGAAAAGTGACCGGGTTGTTAGCCATCCGAGCCACCGCGCCGCGATGCTGGGTCTCGCGATTGAAGGAAACCCTGCGTTCGAGATATCGACGCTAGAGCTGGAGCGAGAGGGACCGTCCTACACGGTCGATACGCTCGAGATTCTCCGTAAGCACTACCCAGATAGTGAGTTGTTCCTTGTCATCGGCCAGGATGCCTTGGCAGACCTACCGAACTGGCGCGAGCCGGACCGTATCACAACGCTCGCGTGGCTGGCAGTGGCGTCGAGGAGCAACAGCAGCCCTGAACGGCTTACGACGGAATCGTTGCCGCCCGGAGCGCGGGAGCGTGTGCTTTCGCTGCCTATGGAGAGCTTGGAGATAAGCGGGTCCCGCATACGCGAAAGCGTGCGCAGGGGCGTCTCTATTCGCTACCTCGTGCCGGAAGCAGTGCGGCTGTACATCGAGGGCCACGGACTATACCGGGAATAAAGTCTGGCTGCGGTTCGATCGTGTATCAAGCCAGGAGTCGGCCTGACCTCGACCACTGGTTGGCCGAGGCCGGTTGATACAGCAGTATATTAGCTGGGTGAGGTCGATTTTTGGATAGCCTGTGGACGTGCTTGGGAAGGCTCGGTTACCTTCCCCTCTCGATCGGACCTATCGCCGCAGCGATTGTTATCGTGGCTTGTGGAGGCAGTGGCAACACTGAGGTCGAGCAGACAGTGCGCAGCCTCGTGGCGTCCTATAACGGAAAGGACGCGTCAGGCTTCCTCGACAGACTCACCGACAGGGCTGTCCAGGACCAGTATGGTGTGCCACGTGATCAGGCGACAGCTTCGGTTGCGAAGTCGATCGGTGATCCGCCGATCGAGCTGCGCCGGCTCTCGAACACGCAAGTCTCCGGACTTACGGCGACAATCGATTTTGAGCACACTTCTGGGAAAGTCGTGGTCGTGGAACAGGTCGCGATGGTGAAGGAAGGCGATCAGTGGAAGGTGGATGGTTTCAAGAACCAGCCTGTTGAGATTCCAGACGGCGTGAGAACTATCGGCGTCGAGGCGACAGAGTTTGCTTTTAAGTTGGATGGCGACGTCAAAGACGGGGATGTCGGTTTCGCGGTCCACAATTTGGGACAGCAGGAGCACGAGCTTGTCCTTGCCCGCATTGCGGACGGGGTCCCGCTCGAGAATCTGGTGATGGCGATCGCGCACGCTGGCAACCAGGCGGCGAACGCGCCCGAGGGCGTGCAGGAGATCGTGGCCTTCGGGTCCTACAAGCCCGGCGAGTCCGGGAACATCGTTTTCGCCAAGGCCCTGGACCCCGGGCGATACGGTCTCTTCTGCTTCTTCCCCGATATCAACGACCCGGAGCAGACCCCGCACGCCCTCAAGGGGATGTACACAGAGTTCTCGGTACCCGGCTAGATCACATAGGTCAGTCGCACCTGGGCACCTCGTTCAGCCGCCCAGGCGGCGATGCGCGCCAGCTCCTTCAGCCGTTCAGGCAGCTCCGGAAAGGAGCCGGTAAGCTCACGCAGCTCAGTAGTTCCTTCGATCGCTTCAGCAACAGTGCTCGCCACCTCAGCTAGGGGCCCAGCGTCCTGCCAGAGCCCCTCGAGCATCCGCTCCTCCGCGGCGTTCTCTGTGCGAGCGTCGGCGAACTTCAGGAGCGGCGCCATGTTCACTCTGAGCTGCCGCTTGAGGATCGCGGCCGCTTTCGCCAGGGGGTGGTCTGCGCCATAACGCTCGGTGTGGGCCATTGAGATGAAGTACACGATGTCCGCCGTGTCTCCGAGGAAATCGATCGGGCAGGGTTCGTCCGCGGTCGTTTCGACGATGAGAGTTGTCGGCGTGTGCTCGACGGTCACGGCTTGCTCGACACAAATACCTCGTAAGACCCGGGCTCCAGCTCCGAGTGATCGAATGCGACGCACTCGGCCTCGAACCCGGCATCGGTCAGCAGGCGAAGCCAAGTCGCGCGCGAGAACACCCCTTCGATATGCCGGTCTTTCTCGACGCGCACGGATCCGTCCGCATCTCGCAGGAGGTAGGCGAAATCGACGGTGTAGGTGTCGTCCGATGGATCCGGGTCCCAGGTCCATTCGAGGTAGCGGAGCCCGCGCCCGTCCTCGGCGTCGTGGCCGCCGTGGTCGGTGTAAGGCGCGAATCTGTCTCGCACGTGATCGGGCGCGAAGAGCGCGGCGCCGCCGCGCCGGCAGTGGACGAAGGCCGTCTCAATCGCTGCTTTGAGATCATCCTCCGTCGTCATGTAAACAACCGCATCGTGGACGAAGACGGCATCGAATTCGCGGCCGAGACGGACGCTGCGCATGTCGCCCTCGATGTGCTCGCACTCCGGGTTAATCGAGCGACTTAGCTCGAGCATTCCCGGCGATACATCAGTGAGCGTCATCTCGAAGTGCGCCTTCATGTGGGAGGCGTTGTTCCCGCCGCCGCTGCCCAGCTCGAGGACCGTCTTTGGCGGGCGGTCGCAGGCATCGCGGAGATGCTTCGTGTAGAAGGCGGCCTCTTCGGCATACTCAGCCGGGGCGGTCAGGAGATGGAACCACTCGGCGAGCGTGTGATAGAGCTTGGGCGGGGCGTGGTGCTCAGCGGAGGCGTCAGACACGGGCTCAGTATACGGCTGTCGATGCGACGCATGGCGCCCTCTCGACTGCGCTATAATGCTGGCGTCTGAATTACCGTGGCAGCGCGCCGGTCCGGGGCGCGAGGATGAGGAGCCGCTGCCGCATGAACTGCCCCCGTTGTCAGGCGCCCGCGCTCGAGGGCGCCGCCTTCTGCGAAGCCTGCGGCGTCAGGCTCGAGCGCGGCTGCCCTTCCTGCGGGGCGGAGGCTGGCCCCGCCGCGAGGTTCTGCCGCAACTGCGGATCGCCGCTCCAGGCCGAAGATCGCGCTCCTGCCGCTTTCACGCCCTCGCACCTCGCGACGAAGATACTGGCCTCTCGGGCCTCACTCGAGGGCGAGCGAAAGCAGGTCACGGCGCTCTTCGCCGACCTGCGCGGCTCGATGGAACTGCTGGAGAGCGTTGATCCGGAAGAAGCACGGCGGCTCATGGACCCCGCGGTCCAGCTGATGATGGACGCGGTCCACCGCTACGAGGGCACAGTGAACCACGTCCTGGGCGACGGGGTCATGGCCCTCTTCGGCGCACCTATCGCCCACGAGGACGCACCGCGCCGCGCCCTCTACGCCGCGCTGGCCATCCGCGATTCCATCTCCCGCTACGGCGAGCAGGTGCGTCGGGAGAAGGGCGCGGTCATCCAGGTGCGCGTGGGCGTCAACTCGGGCGAGGTCGTCGTCCGCTCCATCGGCAGCGACCTCAGGCTCGATTACTCGGCGGTCGGTCATGCCGTCGGCCTCGCCGCGCGTATGGAGAGCCTCGCCAATCCCAACACGGTGCTCGTGACTGGCGGCACGTACGCACTGACGGAGGACTACTTCCGCTGGTCGGCGCTGGGGCCTATCGCGGTGAAGGGGAGCAGCCAGCCCGTAGAGGCCTACGAGCTGCTCGGCGCCTCCGACGTGAGGACGCGGCTCCAGGCCGGTGCCCGCCGCGGTCTCACGCCCTTCATCGGCCGCTCTCGTGAGATGGACCATCTGAAGGAAAACCTGGAGCTCGCCAAGCGTGGCCACGGCCAGGTCGTGGGCGTCGTTGGCGACCCCGGCGTCGGCAAGTCGCGCCTCTTTCTTGAGTTGAAGGGGCTGGACCGCACGGGCGGCTGCCTCATCCTGGAAGCGTCGTCGGTCTCCTTCGGCAAGGCCACCGCCTATCTGCCGCTAATCGACGTCCTGCGCGGTTATTTCCGCATCGATGCCGAAGACGGCCCCGATGCGGTGCGCGAGAAGGTCATCGGCCGCCTGCTCGCCCTCGACGAGAGCCTTCGCGATACCGTGCCGCGCTTCCTCGATCTGCTGACGGAAGGGGACGAACAGGTTGCTGCCGAGGACGCCGACCACCGTCGCCGCTTGCGCACGGACGCGGTGAAGCGGCTCTTCTTTCGGGAGAGCGCCCGCCAGCCGCTCGTCATCATCTTCGAGGACCTGCACTGGGTGGACGGCGACACACTGGCCCTCCTGGGCGCGCTCATCGAAGGGTTGCCGACCTCGCGGGTGCTTCTGCTCACGAACTACCGGCCGGAGTTCTCGTCGCCATGGGCGGCGCGGGGCTACTTCAGCCTTCTGCGTCTGGACCCGCTGGAGGAGGAGAGCGCGGAAGAGCTTCTATCCGCACTGTTGGGGCCGGACGCGGCTCTCATGGAGCTGCGGTCGCTTCTCTTGCAGCGGGCCGGCGGCAACCCCTTCTTTACTGAGGAGCTGGTGCGCAGCCTCGTCGACCGAGGGGCGTTGGCCGGCCATCCTGGCGCATATCAGCCTGCTGGCGATATCAGCCGCCTGGAGCTACCGCCGACCGTCCAAGGCGTGCTGGCGGGCGCATCGACCGGTTGGAGCCGGACGCCAAGCGCACGCTACAGACCGCCGCTGTGATCGGCAAAGACTTCATCCTACCTCTGCTGGAGCGGGTGAGCGACCTGTCGCCTGAGGGGCTGGCCACGGCGCTGGACGCCCTCAAGGACAGCGAGTTCATCTATGAGCAGGCGATCTACCCGGAGGTGGAGTACACGTTCAAGCACGCGCTAACGCAGGAGGTGGCCGCGCAGGGCCTCCTCGCCGAGCGCCGGCGGGCTTTGCACCGGCTCGTGGGAGAGGCGATCGAGGGGCTGTACGCGGACCGGCTCGACGAGTACGCGGGCGCCCTCGCCCACCACTTCGCGCAGAGCGACGACCAGGACAAGGCCGTTCGCTACCTGCACCTGGCGGGCGTCCGCGCCGGACGCCTGGGCGCCACGACCGAGGCGATGGCGCTCCTCGAGGATGCTCGCGTTCGCGCCCGGCAGCTACCGCAGACCGAAGAGCGCGATCGCGCGCGGCTGGAAATATTGAGCGCATTATTGGTACCGCTGCTCTTGCTTATGGAGAAGGGGTGGGAGGGCCGGCTGGAGGAGATAGATGAGGAGGCGATGGACGTCTCCGTGTCCCTGAACAGTTTCAGCGAGCTGGCGGCTTCGTTGAGTTACCGCGCCACCACGCTGGCTATGACTCAGGGACCGGCCGGCGCTCTCGCCTGCGTTAAGAAGCTGCGGACGCTGGCCGGGCGGCTTCCCGATGATGAATTGGCCTGGCACATCGGGTATGCCGAGGGGCTGGTTCAGTGGGTCCGCGGCGAGTTGCGCCCGGCGCTGCTCCAGACGAGAGAACTCCTCAAGAGAAAGGATATTGGCCGGTTCCCGGGCTGGGGCCTCACCGGGTTCTCCGCATTGGCAGCGCTCTGGTGGAGAGAAGCAAGCAGCCTCATCCGGCTCGGCGAGCTCGATGAGGTAGAACCGGTGCTGGCACGCCTCAAGGCACAGGTGGAGGAGGACGCGTCACCGAGGGCGTATGGGCTCTTGCGTATGACCGAGGGGTTTTATCTGCTCGCCCGCGGGCAGCGCGAAGCGGCGGCCCGGGCTGGAGCGGAGGCCGTGAGCTACTACGAGCAAGGCGGGTTCCGGCGCGCGACGGCATCGGCCCGCGTGATTCTGGCCAACGCGCTCATGGCGGGCGGCGGATTTAGCGAGGCCGTCGAACTCCTCACTGAGGCGCTGGAAACGCTGGATGCTCACGACTGGTTTTCCTCAGGCGTCTTGCTAGTCCGCGCCCGTGCGTACGCGGGCATCGGACTGGTACAGGAAGCGCGAAAGGACGCTGAGGGCGCGCTGGCCCTGACGCGGCAATTCGAGAACCGCGCAACCGAGGGCGAGGCACATCTTTCGATGGCCGTCGTCCACGCCGCTTCCGATCCGCCGGACTATGTCGTCGCCGAGGAAGAGTTCGCGCAGGCCGAGGAGTGCCTCCGCGAATGTGAGGTCCGCACTCCTCTGGTGCTGGCGTTGAGGCTGCACGGCGAGATGCGCTTGAGGATTGGGGACGCTGGCGGCGCGGAGCCGTTGCTGCGGGAGGCGCGGGACCTGTTCGCTTACATGGGCCGGAAGGACGACGTGGAAGCGATAGATGCGCTGCTCGAAAAGGCGCAGGCCGGGGAGTCTAAGGTTCAGAGGACGTAGAAGGTCTTGTCGGCGAATCGACTTCCGTGACCG
>Ga0209803_1001603_pt1 | contig 14755 bp, 10 predicted proteins | sample GraSoiAngelo_138_FD_185895 | JGI IMG/M metagenome (GOLD analysis project Ga0209803, IMG submission 185895) | Grasslands soil microbial communities from the Angelo Coastal Reserve, California, USA - 14_0929_09_40cm (SPAdes) (version 2) | ecosystem: Environmental > Terrestrial > Soil > Grasslands ...
GACCTTCTGCCCGGCCGGGAAGCGCTCTTCAATCTGGTCCCACGGATTTTTCTGAGTCTGCTTCAGGCCTAATGAGACGCGCTCTTTCTCTTTATTAATGTCGAGGACCTGGACTTCGAGTTGTTGTCCAACTTTCACCAGCTCGCTCGGGTGCCCGAGTCGGCCCCAGGTCATGTCGGTGATGTGGAGCAAGCCGTCCATGCCGTCCAGATCGATGAACGCGCCGAAGTCGGTTAGATTTTTCACTGTGCCGGTGACCCGATCGCCAACGTTCACGCCGTCCATGAATTTCTGTCGCTTCTCGCTCCGTTCCTGCTCGATCAATTCGCGCCGGCTCAAGACAACGTTACGCCGATCGTCGTTGATTTTGACGATCTTGAAATCGTAAGTGTTGCCGACGAACTGCTGCAAATCTTTTGGCGGCACGATGTCGATCTGGGACGCGGGCAAAAATGCTTCAACGCCGATGTTCACCATCAATCCACCTTTGACGACGGATTTAACCTTGCCTTTGATCAGGCCGTCTTGTTGAAACACGCCGGCGATCTTGTTCCAGTTCTGGCGATAGGCCGCTTTCTCTTTCGAAAGGACCACCATGCCCTCGTCGTTCTCGAGTCGCTCGAGCAACACGTCGACTTCGTCGCCGACTTCGAGATTTTCGACGTCCTCAAATTCCGCCAGCGAAATCACGCCCTCGGATTTGTAGCCGATGTCGACCAGCACTTCGCGCGGGCGAACTTCCAAAATACGTCCTTTGACGATGCTGCCTTCCCGGAAATCCGGCATCGGCTTCGACATCACATCCTGCATTTGCACCATAATTAAAAAGGCCTCCTTGGGGCACGCGATCCCGCCCCGGCGGGATCGATCTTTTCCGTGCAGCTAAAGCATCGGAAAACGAAGCGCCACAGTAGGTGTTTTCGCGCGAATGGTCAAACGCTGATCCGTGAGGCGAGAGTCGTCCCTAATTGCTGCTCGGAGCTCTGCTGGTGGTCTTCCACTTGTCCCTGGTGCGTCGCATTTCCACCGGAGAACCGCGGGTACAAACATCGCACCAATGCCGTTTGGCTGACTCAAGGCGCTTTCGCACGCCGCACACTTCGCATTCGAAGACTTCCGTCGATGTTCTCTTACTTGTCGATGGCATCATATTTACCTGATTTCTGCGCGGACGGCTCCACTTACGCTGGATTCGATGGAAACACAACTCGAAGTCAGCGTTGAGCACGCTCTGTTTCTCTCCATATTTAACTCACGATGTCGATCCTACGGATTTTGGTCTCGACGGCGCTTGTTGCTGCGACTTCGCTGCGCGCGGAATCGCCCGCCGAGGAAAAAGTGACCCAGGCGATCAAATCGCCGGATCTAAGCATTGTTCACCTTTGGGCGCCGTGGTGCTCCAATTGTCAGGCCGAACTCAAAAACGGCGGCTGGTTGAAAATGGTCAAAGACAATCCGCAGGTGAAATTCTATTTTGTTTCCGTTTGGAACGACGGCGGCGATGGCAAATCGATGCTTTCCAAATTCCAAATCGCAGATCAACCCAACGTGACTATTCTGGCTGATCCCGGCCCGCGCCGCGGCGACAGCAAAATCAAACAATTTGCCGGGATGCCGCTCTCCTGGATTCCGACAACGTGGATCTATAAAGGAGGCGATCTTCGCTACGCACTCAATTACGGCGAAGTTCGTTTTGACGTGCTTCGGCAATTTATTGAAGACAGCAAATCGGAATGGTCACATAAGGGCGAACCCAAGTTGACCGAATGACGGCGGCAACGATTTCTCCCGGTAGCGCAAAAATTAAATTCCGCCTCGCCGGCGGCGCGCAGCCGCTCATTCTCGTGCCGGTCCATGTAAACGATCGCGGTCCGTTTGATTTTATTCTCGATACCGGCGCGGGAACTTCGCTGCTCGCATCGGACGTCGCGAAGCAGCTCGAGCTAAAGACTATCAGTTCAAAGGAGGGCCAAAGTGCCGGAGGCAAAGTTTCCGTGTCGCTGGCGAAGGTCGATTCTCTCGCTGCCGGCGAAGCGAAATTAGGCGATGTCGATGTTGGAATTGTCGATCTTTCCCACATCGGCAAGACCATCGGCGCGAGGATCGACGGCGATCTCGGCTATAATTTTCTGAAACATTTTCGCGTGATAATCGACTACCGCGATTGTGAAATTCGTTTTGACGATCCGAAGCGGGTCGAAAGTTTTGGCCGCAGTGCGAAAACTAAAGTGCCAATTCGCTTGGCCAGTCCGGCGAAGCCGCTCCTTTTGGTCGATGTGAACGCGAACGGCCGCGGACCCTTTCAATTTGCGGTCGACACCGGAACGTCGACCAGTGCCATCTCGCCCGAGTTTGCGAAACAACTCGGAGTTCAAAGTTCGCCGGCCGGCACGGGCACAACTGGCGGCGCGCCCGTCGATTTTTCGGCCGGCATGCTTGAATCATTTCAGCTCGGTGGTGCTAAGATAGACAACATGCCGGTCGTGATCGCAGATTTCTTCACTATGCTAAACGCTGCCATCGGAGCGAAACTCGACGGCATCGTCGGCTACAATTTTCTCCGAAATTACAAAGTCATGATCGACTATCCGGGCGAAACGCTCACTCTATTCTAAACATGGTCGAAGTTCCGACAGCGCCTACCTCAACCAAGAAGCCGCCGGCGATTCTGTCGCTCATCGGCGAGACGCCCCTGGTTGAGATCACGCAATTCGAGACCGGCCCGTGCCAGCTCTTTGTGAAATTGGAAAATCAAAATCCAACCGGATCGATCAAAGATCGGATCGCCTTGTCGATGATCGAGGCCGCGGAGGAAGAAGGGAAACTTGAACCCGGCGGCACGGTGATCGAAGCAACCGCTGGAAACACTGGACTCGGTCTTGCGCTCGTTGCCGGGGCGAAAGGTTATCGCGTCGTGCTCGTTATTCCCGACAAGATGTCGCAGGAAAAAATTTCGCATGTCCGCGCACTCGGCGCAGAGGTGCGACTAACGCGTTCGGACGTGACGCGCGGGCACCCCGAATATTACCAGGACGTCGCCGCGCGCCTGGCCGACGAAATTCCGGGCGCGTTTTACGTGAACCAGTTCGGCAATCCGGCGAATCCGCTCGCGCACGAGCGTTCTACCGGGCCCGAAATTTGGGAACAAATGCGGCACGATGTCGATGCAATCGTTTGCGGCGTTGGCTCGGGCGGAACGTTGACCGGTCTCGGCCGCTTTTTTAATCGAGTGAAACCGCGTCGCGGAATTGAGATGGTGCTGGCTGATCCAACGGGCTCGGTCCTCTACGAATATGTCAAGACCGGCAAGTTGGTGGAGTCCGGCAGCTGGGCGGTCGAAGGCATCGGCGAAGATTTCATTCCCGAGATCGCGGACATGTCGCTGGTGACCGAGGCCTTTGAAATTGACGATGAAGAAAGTTTCGCGATCGCGCGCGACCTTCTGCGAAAAGAAGGAATTTTCGGCGGCTCGTCGACCGGAACGCTGGTCGCGGGCGCACTGCGTTATTGCCGGCAGCAAACGCAACCCAAACGCGTCGTTAGTTTCGTGGCCGACACCGGAAACAAATATCTCTCCAAGATGTACAACGATTTCTGGATGGCGGAGCAGGGATTCATTCACCGGGCGCCGCAGGGCGATCTGAACGATTTGATTTCGCATCGATATGAAGCCGGCGAAGTCATTTCGGTTGGCCCAACCGATACGCTGCTGACTGCGTTCAAACGGATGCGCGACGCTGACGTTTCGCAGTTGCCGGTTGTCGATCAAAGTGGACGCGCGATCGGAATCCTCGACGAGTCCGACGTGCTGGTAAAAGTGCATCGCGATTCGACGCACTTTAACGATACCGTGAAAAACGCCATGACCGATCGCCTGGAAACGCTGCCGCCCAGCGCCAAGTTCAACGACCTGCTCGAGGTTTTTGATCGTGGTCGCGTTGCCATCGTCATGGACAGCGACAAATTTCTCGGTCTGATTACGCGGACCGATTTGCTTTCCTATTTGCGGCTGAACATGCCGAAGTCTTCGGTTCCGCCGCAGCGCGAATACAATTAGCGCGCGCATTCCAATAAGATCGACATGAAGAAACAACACGAGTTTGCCACCCGCGCCATTCACGCTGGCCAGGAACCCGATCCGACGACCGGCGCAATCATGACGCCGGTTTACCTAACATCGACCTATGTCCAGGAGAGTCCGGGCAAACACAAAGGCTACGACTACTCGCGCTCGATTAATCCGACCCGGCTCGCTTACGAAAAATGCGTCGCCGATCTCGAAAGTGGCACACGTGGCTTTGCTTTCGCTTCCGGACTCGCCGCCATGTCCACCGCGCTCGATTTGCTCGAAAGCGGTTCGCATGTTGTCGTCAGCGACGATCTTTATGGCGGAACGTTTCGACTTTTCGAAAAAGTCCGGCGTAGCTCCGCGAATCTCGATTTCACGTATGTCGATCTTACCGACGCATCGCGCTTTGAATCGGCGATCAAAAAGAACACGCGAATGGTTTGGATCGAGACCCCGAGCAATCCGCTGCTCAAAATTATCGACTTGGAAGCGATCGCGAAGGTCGCGCGCGAGCACAAAATTATTTCGGTCTCCGACAACACCTTCGCCACACCTTGGATCCAGCGACCGATTGAATTCGGTTTTGATCTGGCCATTCATTCGGCGACCAAATATTTGAACGGTCACTCGGACATGATCGGCGGAGTGACCGTGGTCGGAGAGAGCAAGGAACTCGGCGACCGGATGTGGTTTCTCCAAAACTCGGTCGGCGCGATCGCCGGCGCATTCGATAGTTTTCTGGTGTTGCGAAGTTTGAAAACGCTCGCGTTGCGAATGGAGCGCCATTGCGCGAACGCATTGGAGATTGCACGCTGGCTGGAAGAACAGCCGCAGGTCGAGTCGGTCAGCTATCCCGGATTGAAATCCCATCCGCAGCATGATCTGGCCCGCACCCAAATGCGAGGGTTCGGCGGAATGGTCACGATCGTTTTAAAGACCGATCTCGAGGGAACGCGCCGGTTTCTCGAGAATACGCATCTCTTCGCGCTGGCAGAAAGTTTGGGCGGCGTGGAAAGCCTGATTAATCATCCCGCGCTCATGACCCACGCCTCGGTGCCGAAAGAACAACGCGAAAAACTTGGTGTGACCGATTCACTCGTTCGCCTTTCAGTGGGCGTGGAAGATCTGCGGGATTTGGTGGACGATCTAAAAACCGCCCTGGAAACAATCTGAGGTGGATCGCGCGCTCCGTCGCGCGATGGTAAATAAATGCGGCTACGCCGCCATAATATCATCGAGCTCACCACGGAACGAGTCCGTCCGTAGGCGGATAAGGGACTGCTCGATCCACCTCTCGCGCTTTTCCTCGCTTGGTTTAACTTCCTCGCTCAATGGGCAACAGCTTCGGTCAACTTTTTCGCGTCACGACGTTCGGTGAGTCGCACGGCGGCGGCATCGGCGTTGTGATCGATGGTTGCCCACCAAAGATCGAGATCTCGCAAGTCGACATTCAACGCGAGCTCGATCGACGCCGGCCCGGTCAAAGCAAAATCGCCACGCAGCGGCAGGAGGAAGATCGTTGCGAAATTCTTTCCGGCGTCTTCGATGGCAAGACGCTCGGCACGCCGATCGGCATTCTCGTTCGCAATAAAGATGCGCGACCGCAGGATTATGCCGAAATCGCAAAAAAATTCCGGCCGTCGCACGCTGACTTCACCTACGAAGCGAAATACGGAATTCGGAATTGGCAGGGCGGGGGACGCGCTTCCGCGCGCGAGACCATCGGGCGCGTAGCCGCGGGTGTTGTCGCGCAAAAAGTTTTGCGCTCATTTTGTCCGAAAATCGACATCGTCGCCTTCGTGATGCAGGTCCACGAGCTCGTCGCGAAGATCGATCGATCGAAAGTGAAGACGAGCGATGTCGATGCAAACATCGTCCGCTGCCCGGACCAAACGGCGGCCAAGAAAATAATTTCATTGATCGAGAAAACCCGGGCCGAAGGCGATTCGTTAGGCGGACTAATCGAATGCGTCGTGCGAAATGCACCAGTCGGCCTGGGTGAACCGGTTTTCGACAAACTCGAGGCCGATCTTGCAAAAGCGATGCTTAGTTTACCCGCGACCAAAGGGTTCGAGATCGGTTCTGGTTTTTCGTCCACGCGCATGCGCGGCTCGGAGCACAACGATCCGTTTGAAATGCGCGCCGGCAAGATTCGAACATCGACAAATTATTCGGGCGGTATTCAGGGCGGGATCTCGAACGGCGAAGAGATTTATTTTCGAGTGGCGTTCAAACCGACGGCGACGATCGCTCGCGAACAAAAAACTGTCAGCGCGTCACGCGAACAAACCAAACTTGTCGCCCGCGGTCGCCATGATCCGTGCGTCTTGCCGCGGGCGGTGCCGATGGTCGAGGCGATGGCGGCGCTTGTCCTGTGCGATCACGCCCTCCGCCAGCGCTCGATTAGTTTTTCGAACGAATGAACTCGCAACTTCAAGCCGCCGCCGGCTCGCCGCTTTGGCAGCTCGTCTTTGTTACCTTCGCGCTTGCGTTGATTGTGTTCGAAGTCTTGCGCGGCTGGCGGCGTGGTTTGCCGCGACAAGTGGCGCGCTTGGGGGCGCTAATCGCCGCTTACTTCGCCACCTATTTTGGCGGTAAATTTCTTGCCCCGCTTCTCGGGATGTTTTTCAGAATGCCGGACGTGTTATTGTCGATTTTCGCGGGTGCGATCTTCGCACTGATCATTTACCTGGTCATCAGCGGGATCGGTTCGGCTCTTTTTCGGCGAACAAATCAACACGATTCCTTAATTGTCCGATTGCTCTATGGATCGACCGGCGCGTTGCTCGGAGTGTTCTTCGGGCTGTTCCTGGTTTGGCTGATCGTCGTCGCCGTCCGATCGATCGGTTCGGTGGCTGACGCCCAAGTGCGCGAACAAGCGAGCGATTCCAGTGTCCTTCATGCGGTGGACGTTCGTCGACGTTTTTTGGGAGAAGCGAATGAAGACCAGGCGCCTTTGACCACGTCTTTGGCCCGTCTCAAAAACTCGCTTGAGATGGGAGTGATCGGTAATGCAGTCAAGAAAATCGATGTCGTTCCACAACAGACCTACGATGTAATCGAAAAGGTCGGGGCAGTAGCGGCAAATCCTCAAAATGCGGAGCGCTTTTTATCATTTCCGGGCGCGCGCGAACTCAGCGAGCACCCAAAAATCATCGCGCTCCGCAATGACCAGGAGATCTCGCAAATGCTTGGGCAAGGGCGATTGCTCGAGCTGATTCAAGATCCGCGGATCATCGATGCCGCGAACGACCCGGATCTTAGGGCGCGACTGAAAAAATTCGATTTGAACGCGGCGCTCACCTACGCGACCCAAAAACAGCAATGAATTATGTCGCGACAATTGGACTGGAGGTTCACGTCCAGTTGAAGACGCGCTCGAAGATGTTTTGCGCGTGCCCGGTGGAATTTGGCGCGGCGCCGAACACACACACATGTCCGGTCTGTCTTGGTCTGCCGGGCGCTTTGCCGGTAACGAATCACGAAGCGTTGCGCATGACGGTGCTGACCGGACTGATGCTCGACTGCGACATTGCGCCAATCTCGAAGTTCGACCGGAAAAATTATTTCTATCCGGATATGCCGAAGAATTATCAGATCTCGCAATACGACATGCCGCTTTGCGCAAACGGCCGGGTGCCGTTGCACGACCTGGCGTATCCGAAAGATGCGCAGAAAAATATTGCCACGCCGGACAAGGAAGTGCACCTCGTCCGCATTCATCTCGAGGAGGATGTGGCCAAGAGTTTCCATTTTGAGACGAGTACCGGCATCGATTTCAATCGCGCCGGCACGCCGTTGATGGAAATTGTGACGCAGCCGGAGATCAACTCACCCGAAGAGGCATTCGCCTTTCTCACGTCGCTCAAACAAATTTTGATTTACGGCGGAGTCAGCGATGCCGATATGGAAAAGGGACAACTGCGCTGCGACTGCAACGTTTCGGTGCGGCCGGAAAAGCAGGCGGAGCTCGGCGCGAAAATCGAGATCAAGAACATGAACTCGATCAGCGGTGTACGGCGCGCGCTTGCGTTTGAAATTCAGCGACAAACTGAAGCGCTCGAGCGCGGCGAAAAACTCCAACAGGAGACCCGCGGCTGGGACGACGCCACTGGTGAAACATTTCTCATGCGGACCAAGGAATCGGCCCATGATTATCGATACTTTCCTGATCCGGATTTGGTCCCGGTAAAGAGCGAAGTGCTGCTGGCGGACGCGCGGGCGCGCGTTCCGGAATTGCCGAAAGCGAAACGCGCGCGTTTCATCGAGCAATATCAAATCACCCCGTATGACGCGGGCGTGCTGGCGGACGATGTCGATCTTGCCCGTTATTTCGAAGCCGCCGCCAAAGGTTCGAAAAAACCAAAGAACGTCGCCAACTGGATCCTAAACGATTTGCAAAGCGCGCTCAGCGCGGCAGGCAAGACAATCAATGACTGTCCAATTCCACCGGAAGCGCTCGACGAGCTGGTCAACTTGATTGAGAGCGGAAAGATCAGCGGCAAACAAGGCAAGGAAGTTTTCGCGGATATGTTTTCCAGCGGCAAAGGTGCGGCCGTGATTGTAAAAGAAAAAGGGATCAAGCAATTGAGCGACACGAGCGCGATCGAAAAATTTTGCGACGAAGTGATCGCGGCCAACCCCAAACCGGCGGCGGATTTTAAGGCGGGCAATGCAGCTTCTCTCAATTTCCTCAAAGGCCAGGTCATGAAATTGTCGAAAGGCAAAGCCAATCCGCAGCTGGCCGGCGAAATCTTAGAGCGAAAGTTAAGAGTCTAGTCTCGGGCTTCGATTTGTATCTTTGTCATTCCGAGCGGAGTCGAGGAATCTCTCGCTATTTCGGAAATATTAAGAGATGTCTCGACTTCACTCGACATGACAGGAAGCGGCAATGCGGATCCTAATCGCCCCAGATAAATTCAAAGGCGCGCTAAATGCGCGTGAGGTTGCCGAGAGCATCGCGGCTGGCCTGCGCGAAGTTTTACCGGACGCCGAGATGGACGTCGCGCCGATGGCGGATGGCGGCGAGGGAACCGCCGAAGCGATTTGCGACGCGCTCGGCGGTTCGTGGTTAAAATGTAAAGCGCACGATCCGCTCGGTCGTGAGATCGAGGCGCATTACGCTTGGATCGATCAGGGCAAACTCGCGGTGATGGAGATGAGCGAAGCGGCCGGCATGAAACGTTTACGGCCGAACGAGTTCGATGTCGATCTTGCGACCACCTTCGGCGTTGGCGAAATGATTTTGGACGCCGCCGAGCGAGACGCGCGGCAAATCATCATTGGACTTGGCGGCAGCGCCACCAACGATGGCGGATTCGGAATGGCACGTGCACTGGGTTTTCGGTTCGAGCGAGAGCATGAGAGCAGACGTGTGAGTGATTTGATTACGCTTACGCGAATCGAAAAACCGAAGGATTTGAAGTTGCCGAAAATCGTTGCGGCCGTGGATGTGCGAAATCCGCTGCTCAGCGAGAATGGCGCGACCCGAGTGTTCGGTCCGCAGAAGGGCGCGACCCCGAACCAAATCGGCGAATTGGAACGCGCTCTGACGAGACTGGCGGATGTCGTGGCCGAGCAATTCGGGTTTGATTATCGAGATAAACCGGGCGCAGGCGCGGCGGGCGGCATCGGCTTTGGACTGATGAGTTTTTGCGGCGCAACAATTCGGCCGGGCTTCGACGTCGTTGCCGAATCAATTGGCCTGGAAGCGAAAATGAAAGATGTCGATCTGGTGATTACCGGCGAGGGAAGTTTGGATCGACAAACACTGGAAGGAAAAACGCCGGCGGGCGTGGCGCGACTTGCGCGGAAGCTCGGCAAGCGCGTTTTCGCAATCGTTGGCCGCGCAACTGAAGATCGACAAGCGCGCCAACTATTTGATGGTGTTTATCAAAACGCACGAACCGGAATGAGCGAGGAAGAGAATATGAAGAAGGCGGCGGATTTGTTGCGCGAGAATGCGCGGAAGCTGGCGAAAAGTTTATAGGGCGAAATTCTACGCTTCGTAGCCGTCTTTCACTTCGTTCCGGATGACAAAGCGGCTTTCATTTCGCACGCAGTGGGCGAAAATAGCCGACTCATGCAGGACGTTCCTCCGGGCGCGCTGACGCCGTTTGTTTTTTCCGATCCGGCTGGTAAACGCTGGCCGCGGTTGCGTCTTATTTTGCTCATTTTCGGCGTATTCGCCTTTCTGAGCACGGTGCTCTTTGTCCAGACACTGTTTGTCGCGCCGCAAATGCGGGTGCCATTTTCGTTGCGCCAATTAAAGGGACAATTGAAGGCGCTCCAGAGAGCGAACCCGGCTGGCCAGATTGCGCCGAGCTCGTTGCTCTGGCAGAAGTTTGGAGCCGCCAAACAGGCTGCAAAAAAATTGGCCGGCGCAACACCGACGCCGACCCCGCCGGCCAAGCCGCGTAAGAAAGCGCCACCGAATGAGGTGCGTCTTGCGTTTTACACCAATGGCGATCCCTACAGTTACTCGTCGCTGGAAGAGCACGCGTCGCTGATTACGCATTTGTGTCCGGAGTGGATCACAGTCGTGAACGGTCTCGGCGACATTCAGATCGACCCCGACATTCGGCTGCCAAAATTTTGCGCGAACAAAGGGATCAAGCTGATGCCGTTGGTAACGAATTTAGTCGGCGACTCGTGGCAACCTGAGGCGATCGAAAATCTGGCGCACGGGCCGGCGGATCGACAGGAGCGCTTTTTCGCAAACGTGATCGCAGCGTTGCGCGACGCGAAAGCCGCTGGTGTCGTGATCGACTGGGAACAAATCGATCCGGTTTACAAAAAAGACATTACTGCGTTCATCGACAAGTTTTGCGACGCGCTCCACAACGACGACAAGGAACTTTGGCTCACCGTTCAACCGGGTCAGGAGCTTGAGTACATCGATTTCGACGAGCTTTCGGACAACGTCGATCGGTTCGTCGCTTCGCTTTTCGATGAGACTTCGGACATCGATCCGCCGGGGCCGCTCGGATCGCGGTCGTGGTTTGAAGGCTGGCTGCATGTGCTGCTTGAAGAGACCGATACCAAGCAATGGATCATTACGCTCGGCAGTTATGGCTACGATTGGACGGTCGGCGGCAAAAAAGCGGAGCTGATCAGCTTCGCCGAGGCAATGAGTCGCGCGAACAACGCTGAAATCCAGGGCGCCGAGGTCAGCGGTCCCAGTTACAATCCGTATTTTTATTTCGAGGACGGCGACAAGGAACACGCCGTCTGGTTTCTCGACGTGGTTACGTTATTAAATGAGCTACGCGAGGTGCGCGGTCAAAAAGCAGGCGGCTTCGCACTCTATCGCCTTGGCACCGAAGATCCCGCGATTTGGGACGCGCTGGCTGTCCCTCGCGATTTCAAGATCGACAATCAGACACGCGATGCACTCGAAGTGTTGAAAGGCACCGACACAATCACTGACGTAGGTGAAGGCGAAATCGTGACGGTGGACGAAAGTCGCGCCGACGGGATGCGCAAACTCGCCGTCGATTCAGAAGGCTATCTCACCGCCAAATACACAAAGTTCCCCGAGTTTCCGACCCTGTATCATCAGGGCGCGGGTGGGGAGCATCAGGTTGCGATCACGTTTGATGATGGTCCTGACCCGCGATGGACGCCAAAGATTCTGGACATTTTGAAAACGGCAAACGCGAAGGCCGCGTTCTTTTTGGTCGGAGTGAACGCCGAGAAATATCCCGGGCTGGTCAGGCGAATTGTCAACGAAGGGCACGAGATTGGGAACCACACTTATTATCATCCGAACCTGGCGCTGGCCTGGCCCGAACATGTGCGGCTTGAATTGAATGCGACCCAGCTTCTGATCGAAACAATTACCGGCCGCGCGACCACGCTGTTTCGTCCGCCTTACGCCGCCGACACCCAGCCGTCACAGATGAGCGAGCTGATGCCGTTGCAAATTGCGCAGGACTTGAGCTATCTCGTCGTTCTCGAAAACATCGATCCGCAGGATTGGGCGAAGCCGGGCGCGGACATTATTTTGCAGCGGATAAAACAGCAACGGCGTGACGGCAGTATCATTTTGTTGCATGACGCCGGCGGCGATCGTTCCCAAACGGTGGCCGCTCTGCCGCGCATTCTCGATTGGCTGCACACACGCGGCGATACGATTGTGCCCCTGAGCACTTTGTTGGGAACATCGCGCGATGCGGTGATGCCACCGTTGCAAACATCGAATCCGTCGTTGGCGCGGCTGGTCAGCGGCGCCGGGTTCCGCGTTTATCACGCGCTCGAAGAATTTCTCTGGGCTTTCATGATCGTCGCCACCGCGCTGGTGGTCGCACGCACGTTGCTAGTGATTTGGCTCGCTTATCGTTTTCGGCGCTTACCCAGACAAGATTTTGTAGCGCCGATCAGCATAGTGATGGCCGCTTACAACGAAGAAAAAGTGATCGCCGGCACTCTGCGCTCGTTGCTTTCGACCGATTACAACGGCGAACTCGAGATCATCGTGGTGGACGATGGATCGCGCGACCAAACCGCTGCGGAAGTCGAACGCGTGGCTGATGTCGATCCGCGCGTGCGTTTGCTGCGTCAGGAAAATCGAGGGAAAGCGCGTGCGTTGCAACGCGCACTGGCCGCAGCTCGCCACGGAATCATTGTGTTCGTCGACGCGGATACGCATTTTCAACGCGACACGCTGCCGTTATTGCTCGAGCCATTTGTTGACGAAAGGATCGGCGCGGTTTCGGGCCACGCGAAAGTTGGCAATCTGGGCACGTTCATCGCGAGGTGCCAATCGCTCGAGTACACCTGCGGATTCAATCTCGATCGCCGCGCCTACACGCGCTGGAATTGCATTACCGTCGTCCCGGGGGCGATCAGCGCGATCCGAAAAACAGCGATCGATCGAGCCGGCGGGTTAAGTTTGCAGACCCTGGCCGAAGACACCGATCTCACATTGAGTCTGCATAAAGATCGACAGCGCATCGTTTACGTGCCGCAGGCTATCGCGTGGACAGAAGCGCCGGAATCGGTGCGCACGTTGGCGCGGCAACGTTTTCGTTGGGCCTACGGCACGTTGCAATGTCTTTGGAAACATCGCGACATGATCTTCAACTGGAACTATCGCGCGCTCGGCTGGTTCAGTTTGCCGAGCGTTTGGTTCTTCCAAATCATTCTGGTGGCAGTCACGCCGGTGGTGGATTTGCTCTTGTTCGCTTCGCTTCCGTTCGGTGCCTGGAGCGCGGTGCTCCCGTTTGTAATTACATTTCTTTCCATGGACGTCATCCTGGCGACGCTCGCTTGCATTTTAGAACGCGAACCGATCACGCGCGCGTGGCGGATTTTGCCGATGCGGCTGATTTATCGGCCGATGCTGAGTTATTGCATTTGGAAAGCAATTTTGCGCGCGATCAAAGGCGCATGGGTGAGCTGGGGCAAACTCGAGCGCACCGCCAGCGTGCCGGTGCGAGCGTGATCTGAGTGACGAAGCACGAATGACGAATGTCGAAGGAATTACCAAGCACGAAGCCCGAAGGAGGGCTGACGAGGATGCGTTCTGGGGGCTCGATCAGACCCTGGTTGTGCGGGAGGAGGTGTCGGCACAACGCGTTTACGATCTTGAGAAGCGAACCGCCCACTTCGGTGAAGCTGTAATCGATTTCGCGAAGACGATTCCGCAAACTGCGGTAACCAGTCGGCTAATTAGTCAGCTTGTCGGCGCCGCGACGAGTGTTGCCGCGAATTATGTCGAAGCGGATGACGCGATTTCGAAAAGAGAATTTCTGAAAAACATTGGAACGTGCCGGAAAGAAGCGTGCGAGGTGAAACATTTTCTTCGGATGGTTGTTCGCGCTGTCCCGGAGCTTAAGCCGACGGCACGACCACTTTGGTTGGAGGCGAAGGAATTGCACCTTATCTTTTCGAAGATCTGGCGAAGCAAATCATGAGCTTCGTCATCCTGCGTTCGACATTATTTCGTCATTCGTCATTCGTCATTCGTCATTTCGCCGTCACAATGGCCACGCTGTCGATCCTTTCGTGCAACAAGACGCCGTCTTCGCAAAACTCAACAATCGATCCAAATGGCCCGGTCGAAATCGCGGTTCCCGAGCATGGTGCCTACACCGGCTCGTTCATGGATTTCGGGGACGAAGAAGACGACGTCACGCTGGAGATGATCGAGGACTTCGAGCAGATGGTCGGCAAACATCAGGCGATCATCGCGTCGTCGAGCTATTGGGGTGAGCAAACTTTTCCGACCGCGAATTTAAATGTGGTCTGGCGACATGGGTCGCTGCCGCTCGTTTTTTGGTCGCCGTGGGACAAACCGTACGTGCAAAATCGCGGTCCGGACAAATTTAGTCTCAACGATATCATCGCCGGAAAATGGGACGCCTACATCGACAAGTGGGCCGATGGCGCGCGCGAGTTCGCCCATCCAATGATCGTCGCTTTCGGAGTGGAGATGAACGGCGATTGGTTTCCCTGGTCGGGAACATTTTATGGCGGCGACGATTGGGATGATGACGCCGATAACTGGAAAGGTCCGGAGACATTCCGGCGCGCATATCGCCACGTGGTCGACCGCGTTCGTGCGCGGGGCGCGACCAACATCAAATGGATGTTTCACGCCAATAACTATTCCTCTCCGCTCGATACCTGGAATTTCGCGCCCGCTTATTATCCGGGCCCGGATTATGTCGATTGGTTGGGCCT
>Ga0209803_1001609_pt1 | contig 14724 bp, 9 predicted proteins | sample GraSoiAngelo_138_FD_185895 | JGI IMG/M metagenome (GOLD analysis project Ga0209803, IMG submission 185895) | Grasslands soil microbial communities from the Angelo Coastal Reserve, California, USA - 14_0929_09_40cm (SPAdes) (version 2) | ecosystem: Environmental > Terrestrial > Soil > Grasslands ...
TCCTGAAACAGCTGCGCCTCGAGACCGGGGAAGCGAACCGGGATCAAGCGAAGATCCAGAAGGAGACGGACGCCCTGGCGCGCGAGCGGGAGAAGGTCGACGCGCGCGTCGGCGAACTGGACGAACAGATCAAGGCGGCCGACAAAGACCTTCACGACGTGGACGAGCTCGCCTCGAAGAGCGACGCGAAGGTCCTCGGGATCCAGAAACAGATCATTGCGCTCAACAACGAAATCGACCAGATCGAGGAGCGCGTCAAGGGGATCGTCCTCGAAGGGGACCGGACGAAAGAGGCGATGTCCCGCCTCGAGGCCGAGATCACCCAGATCGAGGAGTCCCGGAAGGCGTATCAGGTCGAACATGACGACGCGGACTGGCAGCTCAGGGAATTGCGCACGTCCACGAAAGAGACGGGCAAGAGCCTCCAGAAACTCCAGGAGGAATTTCACGAGAAGCGATCGGAGGAAGCGAAGCTCGCAAGAGAGCAGGCCGAGCTCCAAACGGCGATCCTCAGCCTCACCCGGCAGTACGCCCAGCTGAAGGCCGAGGCAGACGTCGCGGAGAACATGAAGCGGGGCTACACGTCCGCGGTCTCCGCGATCCTCGAATGCCGCGAGACCGGTTCGATCAAGGGCATCCACGGCACGGTCGCACAGCTTGCCCACGTCGAGACGCAGTACGAGACGGCGATCGTCACCGCCGCGGGCGCTCGCATGCAGGCGCTCATCGTCGACGACGACACCGTCGCGGCGCAATGCATCGATTACCTGAAGAAACGGAAGATCGGGCGTGCGACGTTCTTGCCTCTCACCAAGATGCTCGTCGGCAAGCCACGAGGCAAGGCGATCCTCGTCGCGAAAGAATGCCTCGGCTTCGCGATCGACCTCTGCCATTTCGATGAGAAGTACCGCGACGCCTTCTTCTACGTCTTCGGCGACACGCTCGTCGTCCAGACGCTCGACGAGGCCCGGAAGTGGATGGGCGGCGTGCGGCTCGTCACGATCGAGGGCGAGTTGATCGAAGCTTCCGGCGCCATGATCGGCGGCGACATGGAACGGTCGACCGTCAAGTTCGGGCCGAGCGTCGCGAGCGAGATGGAGAAGATCGCCGAGAAGCTGCGGGACGCGCAGGCCCACGGCGAGACCGTCGCGAACCGCCTCGACGGGCTGCGCAAGGAGATCCTCGACCTCGAAGGAGACATCAAGGAGTCCGGCGGCCGGAGCGGGGCCGTCGAGGTGAAGACGAGCACCCTCGAGGCGAAACGGAAGGAGTTCGCCGCGAAGGTCGCGAGCGCGGACAAGGACCTCGGGGACCGGAAGGGGCGCTTCGACGAAGCACAGAAGACCGCGACCCGGATCGAAGAGGATCTCACGAAGTTCACGAAGGCATTGGAAGCGTTGAAGGCGAAGCGAGACGAGCGGAAGAAAGCCGTCATCGCGGCGACCCCGCAGCAGATCTCCTCCCGAATGAAGGAACTGATGAGCCGGCGCGCGACCCTGGCCGAGGAGTTGAGCGGCCTGCGGTCGAAGTTGGAGGCGATGGCGACCCAGACGACGTTCCTCGAAGAGCGACGAACCGAGGTCGGCGCACGCATCACCACGCTCGACGGCCAGCGGAAGGACCACGAGAAGCGGATCGACGTTTTCCAGGAATCCCTGGGCCACCTCGAGACCGAGATCCGCGGCCTCGAGAAGACGGAGGCCCAGATGGGCAAGAAGGTGAAGGACCTCCAGGACGCGCGGGACGCGGCCTACAAAGAGAAGACGGACCGCGAGGCGGACCTCGACAAGGTCACGCACAAGATCGAGACGAAAGAGGACTTCCTCCTGAAGATGCAGACGGAGCTGAAGGTCCAGGAGGAGCAGCTCGCGGAGGCCGAACGCGTCATGAAGGAGATGGCGGTCGAACTGCAGGAGGGACGCCTCCCGAGCCTCGAGGAACTCAAGACGACGATCGCGGATTGCGAGACGGCGATCAACGCGCTCGGCCCGATCAACCTCCGGGCCCTCGAGGACTACGACGCGCAGCAGGCGCGGGCGGTCGAGCTGAAGGACGAATTCAAGAGGCTCGAGGGACAGCGCGAGGAGCTCATCCATCTGGTCGACGAGCTCACGGACAAGAAGAAAGAAGGGCTCGCCAAGATCTTCACGTCGATCAACGAGAACTTCAGCCGCGTCTACGCGGAGCTCACGGAGGGCGGCGAGGCGGAACTCGCCCTGGAGAATCCGGAGAAGCCGTTCGAGGCCGGACTCATCCTGAAGGTCAAGCCGGCGCACAAGAAGGCCCTCCGGCTTGAGGCGTTGTCCGGGGGCGAACGATCCCTCGCGTCGATGGCCCTCATCTTCGCGATCCAGGAGTACGACCCGTCGCCGTTCTACCTGCTCGATGAGATCGACCAGAACCTCGACGCGGTCAACGCGGAGAAGGTGGCCCGGATGATCCGACGCAACAGCTCGACGGCCCAGTTCGTCCAGATCTCCCTGCGCAAGGTCAGCCTGAAGGAAGCCGACCATCTGGTCGGCGTCACGATGACGCCCGATTCGCTGTCGGAGGTCATCATGCGCGTGAACCTGGCCGACATCGAGGACGAAAAGCCGACGGAGGTGATCCCGGCATGAGCGAGAACTACCAGGCGATCCTGAATCATCTCCTGTTCCACAAGGCGCTGATCAGCGAGACGGAGGGGGGCGAGCGGATCAACCGCTACCTCGCGATGCTGAACGAGATCGATCAGGGGATGCACGTGGCCGTCCGGGACCCGTTCGAGAAGTCCGTCGTCGCGGCGTTCGAACTCGCGCTCGAACGACGGCTCGACCCGTGGGAGATCAACCTCGTGCCGTTCACGAAACTCTTCTTGGACAAGGTGAAGAAAGATGGCGCCGTGAACTTCGTCACGGCCGGGAAGCTCGTCTTCCTCGCGTGGTCGATCCTGAAGATGCAGAGCGACAAGGTCCTCCTCGACGCGATGCCGCCGGAGCCCCAAGCCGACGTCGGCGGCTGGGACCTCGACATGTTCCGCGATCCCGCGGACCTCGACTACAACCAGGTCGTCCTCGCGGGCACCGCGACGCCCCTCACGGAGGCGATCCGACGCGAAGGGCGCCGGGCCGTCACCCTGATGGAACTGATGGACGCCTTCGACGAGGCCCGCCGAGAGTCCGAGATCCAGCTCCAGCTGAATGCGCTGCGCGAACAGGCCATCCGAAAGTTCGTCCCCAACTTCCACCGGAAGGTCCACGGCGAAGATCTCACGGAAGACATCGCCCTCACCTGGCACCGGCTCGCCCAGTTCAACGGAGAACCGGTCCCGCTGCGCCAGCTCACCGTGGGCGACGTCTGGGACGAGGTGACCGTGTTCATGTCCCTCCTGTTCCTGGCTCATCTGGAGAAGGTGAAGCTGTGGCAGAAAGACTTCCCCTACGGCGAGATCTACGTGAAGCGTCTGTCGATGACCGCGGAACTGCCGATGGAGGAGCTCCTCGCGATCCCCGCCCTCGGTCCGAAACCCGAGGTCCCCCAGGAGGCGGTCCATTGAAGGAACGCGCCCTCGTGGAGGCCGCGTTGTACAGCGCGGGCCGCGCCCTGACGATCGACGAGTTGGCCCGGACCACGCGCCTCGAACCGGAGGCGATCAAGCCCGCCCTGCACGCCCTCGCGGGCGACTACACGAAGCGCGAGAGTGCGATCGAGGTCGCGCAGATCGGGACGAAGTGGACGATGCAAATCCGCTCGGAGTACTCGGAGCGGGCCCGCGCGTTCGCGCCTCCCGAGATCGATCGGGACATCCTCAAGACGGTCGCCCTGATCGCGTACCATCAGCCGATCCTGCAGAGCGATCTCTTCGACATGATCGGCTCGAAGGTCTACGAGCACACGAAAGGCCTCGAGGAGCTCGGCCTCATCTCCCGCAAGCCTTCCGGGCGGTCGTTCGCCCTAGCGACGACGCGGTACTTCGCGGAGTTCTTCGGGCTGAAATCGACGGACCGCGAAGGGATCCGCCGGATGATGGCCCAGAAAGCCGGCGTGCCGTATACGGAACGGAGCGAGACGCCGCCGTCGGACGATCCCACGTCCGAGGCATCGCTCCCCGCCTCGCCGGTGGCGGAAGCCGTATCTCACCCACCCGCATCGCCCACGGCGACGGCGAACGAGTGACGCGCGCGATCGAAACGGTCGGCCGCGGAGGCATCTCGGCGGCCCCTGCCACCTCGGGTAAATCACTCGTGATAATCACGGGCTAAGCCGTTTATAAGCTCGACTTCGTCGTAACGTCGCAATCCTCGGTGGAGAGCCGATGCCGTCCCCCCGAGGCCGCGGAGCCGACGAACCGTGAGCGGGTACCTGCGAGACAGCCAGCTGCGCCGCCAGCTCGAGGAGAAGGTCAAAGAGGCGACGCGGACGCGTCAAGCCGCCGAAGATGGCATCAAGGCGGCGCAAGACCTCGTCGACCAAGCCCGCCGAACGGACGCGAACGTCGTCGAGGCGGAGAAGGCCCTCGCCGAGGCGAACGAGGCGATGGCCTCGAAGGACTACAAGGTCGCCGTCGACAAGGCGGGCGAGGCCCTCGAACGGGGCAAGCGCATCTACCGGGAGCGGGCACGCGCGATCGTCGATTCGAGTTCCGCGCTCGGCCGACTCGCGAAAGGCGTCGGCGGGGAGCTCGCGGAGACCGAAGCGGCGCTCGCGAAAGCCGAAGGCGCGCTCGCCTCCGAGGACCTTGGCACCGCGATCGACCTCGCGAAGAAGGCGTGGAAGCGGAGCGAGAAGGTGCTCCAGGAGCACCTGTCCTCCTCGTTCTCGAAGGCCCAATCGCTCATCCTGGCGGCCAAGAACCTGAGCCGCGACGTCGCTCCGGTCGAGGACCTCCTCTCCCGAGCGCGGACCGCGATGGAGAACAACGATTTCCAGAGCGCCCTCGATTTCACGAACGAAGCCCTCGAGACGATCACGGATGACCTGACCTCGGCCGTGGACAAGGAGGTCCACGAGGTCGAGGATCTCATCCGGACCGCGGCGGAGCTCGGGGCCGACACGACGAAGGCCACGACGCTGATCGAGCGGGCGCGCGGCGACATCGGGAACCTCGATTTCGAGAAAGCGAACAACGCGGTCCGACAGAGCCGTGCGGAGTCCGAGAAGGCGCTCCAACGATCGCTCGACGGCCGTGCGGGGGACTTCTCGAAGTTCGTGCAAGATGCCCGGGCCCTCGGCGCAGACCCGGCCGTTGGCCAGGAGTCGTTCGACAAGGCCGAGGCCGCAATCAAGAAAGGCAACTACCGGGAGGGGGCGCAGCTGGCGAAGACGGGCTTCCAGGCGATCCAGCAAGCCCAGTTCCAGCGGGTCGTCGGCGTGATCGCCACGTCCCGCGAGAAGTTCACCGCCGCCGCGAACATGGGGATCGACCTCCACGGCCCGATGGCCGACCTGACGAGCGCTCGCGACTTGCTCAAGCGGGGCGCGTTCCGGGACGCGCTCGACGCCGTGAAACGCGCGGACGGCGCGGTCGACGCGATCATCAACGGGTACCGCACGGTGGAAGGGCGGCTCAAGGAGCTGCACCGCGCCTTCGCCGAGGCCGAGGCGTTCGGGGTGCAAACGGTCCGCGCGCGGAAGCTTGCGGAGGCCGCTCGCCAGGCCTATCAGGATCGCAATCTCCCGGACGTCGCGAAAGCGGTCGACGCCGCGGCCGCGGAGTTGCGGAAGGCCGAGCGCGAGCGAGTGATGCAGTCGATCGAACGGGCGGAGTTCGTCCTCACCGTCGGCGAGCAGGCCGGTGCCGACCTGGGCGAGCCTTCGCGGCTCCTCCAGGAGGCGATCGTCGCCACGAAGGCGGACGAACATCGGCGAGCGTTGCAACTGGCGGGCGATGCCCAGACGAAGGCGGAGCGGATCCTCGGGGACCGCGCCTCGGAGAAGATCGGCGCCCTTCGCGGGGCCCTGCCCCACCTCGGGGACGACGCGGGAACGTTGAAGGCCCTCCTGAATCGCGCGGATGCATCGATGGGCACCCGCGATTTCGAAGATACGTTCCGCGCACTCGACGAAGGGGAAAAGTTCGTCGAGATCCAAATCCGGACGCACGCGGAAGAGATCGTCGGAGACCTCACGGTCGCCGTGCGGATGGGCGTCGACCTCGGCGCCAACGTGGCTCCCCTCGAGACGATCCACCGTGAGTTGAACGGATTCCTCACCCGCGGACAGGCGGGAGACATCGTCGCGGCCCGCGAGAAAGCGAGGGCGCTGCTCGGCAGCGCGTCCGAGGAACTCCTCGCTTTCGTCCGCGCGCGCATCACGACCGCGCAAGGACTCAAGATCGACGTCGACGAGATGTCGGACCTCGCTCGCCGGTCTCGCCTCGCCTTTGGAGTCCAGAACTACCACGAGGGCCTCCGCCTCTTGAACGAGGCGAACGAGCGGGCCGGCAAGATGACCGCGCTCCATCGCCAGGCGTACAACGCGATCGCGAGCGGGGCCGCGTTCGTGGCCGAGGCGAAGAAGCGCAACGTCGACGTCTCGAAGGTCGTCGAGATGCTCGTCGACGCGAAGAAGGCCTTCGAACGGCTCGACTACGAGCAGGCGCTCCAGATGGCCTCGTCGGCCCGTGCGGAGACGGACAAGCTCACGGTCCTCTATTCCTCGGCCCAGAAGATCCTGTCGTCCCGTGGGCGACTCGACTTGGCGGCCAAGATCGGGATCGACGCGCCGCACCTCCGGGACGTGTTCGGCGCGGCGAAGGAGGCGATGAAGGCGAAAGAGTACGAGAAGGCCCTCGCCCTCGCGCAACGCGCCGAGGACGAGTTCACCGCCCTGATCACGGAGAAGCTCACCTCATCGCTGACCTCGGCAGAGACGGTCCTCGGCTCCGTGGAGGGCGTGAACCTCGCACAGTCGAGCGACGCAATCGTCAAGGCGCGCCAGCACCTCGACGCGGGCGAACTCGAACAGGCGGCGGACCTCACGCTTCGACTGAGGGAGGAGCTCGACGTCTTGAAGCGGCAGGGGGACGAGGCGACGACGGCCTTGCGCCGGCTCCGGGAGATGGTGGCCGACGCGGACGCGATGAACCTCCCGCTATCCACGACGACCGGCTTGCTCGAGCGCGCGGACCGCGCATACAAGATGGGACAGTTTGACGAGGCCCTCGACCACGCGGCGCAGGCGGAGGCCGAAGCATCGAAGGAGCGCGACCGCGGAATCGCCGTGCGGATGCGAGGCTTCGAGGAGACCCTCAGGCGGGCCCGGATGGACGGGACCGACACCCGATCCGCGGATCGACTGTACGAACGGGCGCGCGAGTTCTTCCGGGCGAAGAAGTACCGCCAGGCGATCGCGGCGGCCGAGCAGAGCGAGGAAGAGGCGGAACGCGTCGGCCTTCAACAGGGCATGGCGAAGCAGGCCGTCGAGTCCGTCGAGCGAAAGCTCCGGGCGATCGGCAAGGGCCCCGCCGCCGTCACCTCGCTCGTGTCCGATTCCCGCCAGATGTACAGCGACGGCGATTACGTGAAGTCGCTCGATACCGCGATCCGTTCCTCCGACGCGATCGCCGACCTCCGGATCCTCTTGGAGGAGACCCAGGAGGTGCGCAACCGGGCCCAGGCGCTCCTGCAGACGGCCTACGAGGTCGGCGCCGATTCCACGAAGTTCGAGAAGTTCTTCCAAGAAGGCGAGGTCGCGTTCGAGGCCGGCGAGGTGGAGCGCGCGCGCTCCGCGTTCGCGGGCAGCATCGACTGGGGCCTCGGGCTCCTGAACTCGTGGGCGCGGGAGGAGCTGGCGAAGGCCGAACCGCTCGTCGAGACGTGCCGGAAGATGGAGGTCGATCCCACACCGATCCAGAACAAGCTCTCGGAGGCCCGGACCCTGATCGACTCGGAGAATTTCCGGGAGGCGCTGGCGCTCGTCCGATCCGCCCGCGATGTCGCGCAGTCGGCCCTCTCCGGGAAACTGAATCGGGCCCTCCAGGAGGCCGCGGAGAACCTCGCCCACGCGAAGAAATTCGGCTCGGATTCGCGGGATGCGGAGGCGCTCCTGCGGCAGGCGAACGAGCAGATCCTTCGAGGCGAATTCGACCAAGCGATGGACGTGGTCAACAACGCCCTGGAACGGGTCGAGTCTGCGAAGGTCGTCGAGAAACGGTTCATCGACCTCACGTACAAGGCCGAGACGACGATCCGAAATGGCCGCAAGTTCGGCATCGACATGAAGGCCGCCGAAGGGAAGCTCGCCCAGGCGATGCAGCTGCGGAAATCCGATCTTGCAGAGTCAATCAAGGCCGCGGAGGAAGCGTACCGCGTCGCCTGGGAGGCGACCGAGGAGTTCGCGCCGAGCATGAAGGCCTACGTCGACGTCGGCCCCGTCCGGTTGAACGAGTGGGCGGACGCGACCGTCACGGTCGAGAACATCGGCAAGGGACTCGCGAAAGACGTCCGCGTGCGCATCCTCGGCGATGCGGAGACCGAGGACATGGCCGAACTGCCGACCGTCGGCGCGCACCGCTCGGAGGCGCTGAGGTTCCGACTCAAGATGACTGCCTCCGGCTCCGTGCCGCTGGCCATCCAGATCGTCTCCCATCGGGTGTTCGACAACAAGGAATACACCCAGGAGATGATCGCGCAGATCGACGTCTCCGAGCGCGTCCAGGAGAAGGCGAAGCGGCTCGTCGCGGACCTCGAGACCCGGTGCCCCATCTGCAAGGGACTCATCAAGACCGGCTTCCGGGTCACCCGTTGCGGCTGCGGCCGGGACTTCCACGAGTTGTGCGCGACCCGCGTGGGCCGCTGCCCGGTCTGTTTCCGCTCCCTGCAGAACGCGGTCGAGTGATCAGGCGAGCCGACCCGCGGCGCCTTCCGCAGCCTTCAGCAGCTCGCCGGTCGCCATCCATTCCAGGATCCGGTTGGCATCGGGCGCGAGCGAGCGGTCATCGACTAGCGGCGGAACCCCGGACCGCACGAACTCGTACGCCGCCCGGGGTCCCGCACCCGGACGGAGCGGTTTGAGGAATTCCAGGCCCTGGGCCGCCGCGAGGACCTCCAGCGCGACGACGTGCGCCGCGTTCTCGAGCGCCTGCCGCGCCTTCAGCGCGGCGGCCATCCCCATCGGCACGAAGTCCTCCTGGTTCGCCGACGTCGGGATCGAGTCGGCGGACGCCGGATGGGCGAGGACCTTGTTGTCGCTCGCGTAGCCCGCCGCGACGTACTGCACGATCATCATGCCGGAATTCAGGCCGCTCTTCTCCGTCAGGAAGGGCGGCAGCTCGCTCAGTCGCGTGTCGACGAGGCGGGCGATCCGTCGCTCCGAAAAGCCCGCGAGGACGGCCATCCCGAGGGCGACGTGGTCGAGGGCCATCGCGAGCGCTTGCGCGTGGAAGTTCCCTCCGCTGACGCTCGTCCCCTCGGGGAAGATGAGTGGGTTGTCCGTCGCGGCGTTCATCTCGATTCGCAGGGACGCAACCGCGTTATCGAGCGTCGCGCGGACGGCCCCCAGGACCTGTGGAATGCACCGCAGCGTGTACGGGTCTTGCACCTTGTGCGGACCTTTGTGGGACGGGATAATCTCGCTTGCCCGCAGGAGGCGCCGCAGGTTCGCTGCAACTTCTCTGGCACCGGGTTGCGGCTTCAACCCGACGAGGCGATCGTCGAACGGCTTCGGAGATCCCCGGAGGGCCTCGAAGGACATCGAGGCGGCGACCTGGGCGTCCTTCAGCAACCGCAGGCCATCGTTCACCAAGATGGCACCGACCGCCGCCATCACGGACGTCCCATTGATGATCGCGAGGCCTTCTTTGGACTGGAGGACGAGGGGAGCGAGGTTCGCCTTCGCGAGGGCTCTTTCCCCTGGAAGAACCTGTCCGCCGACTTCGGCTTCGCCCTCGCCGATGAGCACGAGGCCCAGGTGCGCCAGGGGGGCGAGGTCGCCGCTCGCACCCAGCGAGCCTCGGGACGGGATCACCGGATGGACGCCTCGGTTCAAGAAATCTAGGAGGCGCGACACGAGGATCCGACGGACGCCGGAGTATCCCATCGCGAGCGTGTTCGCCCGGAGCAGGAGGGCGGCCCGCACCTCATCTCGTCGGAGCGGCGGGCCGAGGCCGATCGCGTGGCTCCGCAACAGGTTGAGCTGCAGCGCCCGGACGTCTGCGTCGGAAATGGCGACGTTCGCCAGTTCGCCGAAGCCCGTCTTGATCCCGTACGCGAGGGAGCCTTTCGCGACGACGGTCTCGAGGGCCCGCCGGCTCGCGTCCACGCGTTTCGCCGCGGCCGGGGCGAGGCGCACCGGTTCGCCCCGGCGGGCGACGGCGATCACGTCATCGAGGTCGAGCGACCGTCCGTCGATCGAACGCATGGAGGACCGCCGCGGCATCCCGGTTCCGCGATAAAGCTTTCACGCGGAGTCCAAAGCCGTTAAGCGCCCGCGGGCGTTCGGGACCCGTCCATGCAGATCGTCTTCCTCGGCACCTCCGGATCGTGGCCGACGCCGAAGCGGAACGTGAGCGCGGTCGCGGTAAAACGCGGTCCGGAGGTGATTCTGTTCGACTGCGGCGAAGGCACCCAGCGCCAGTTCATGCTCAGCACGTTGAGCTTCATGCAAGTCTCCCGCGTCTTCGTGTCCCACTTCCACGGGGACCATTTCCTCGGATTGCCCGGCATGGTCCAGAGCATGTCGATGAACGGACGCGAGGCGCCTCTCGAGGTCTACGGACCGCGGGGCATCGAGCGACTCGTCGGCGAATTGCTATCCCTCGGCTACTTCACGCCGGGCTTCCCCGTGAAGGCGAAGGAGCTCCCTCCGGGCGGGGCGGTGGACTGCGGCGAGTATGCGATCACCGCCCACGAAGCGGTCCACACCGTGCCTTGCCTCAGCTACGTCCTCGAGGAGAAGCCGCGACCTGGGCGATTCAGCGTCGAGCGGGCCGAAGCCTTGGGCGTTCCGACCGGTCCCCTCTACAGCCGACTCCAGGAAGGCGAGACAATCCGGATTGGGGACCGAACGATCCGGCCGGAAGACGTCCTCGGCCCGCCGCGGCGGGGCCGGAAGATCGTCTACACGGGGGACACGATGCCTCACGAGGATCTGGTCCAGGTCGCGCGACGCGCGGACGTCCTGATTCACGACGCGACCTCGGACGCCGCGTTGGAAGAGAAGGCGAACCGGTATGGCCACTCTTCCTCCCGACAGGCCGCGCAGGTCGCGAAGGAATCGGCGGTCGGACTCCTCGTGCTGACCCATCTCAGCCCGCGCTACGAGGACCCGACGACGATCCTCGAAGATGCCCGCAAGGTCTTCCCGAGCGCCCGGGTGGCCGAGGACTTCCTGGAGATCGAGGTCCCGTACCCGGACTAAGACGAACGGGCGGGATGCATCGATCGGGCCAGTGATCGTCGGGTAACGATAACAACCGCTCAGACGGCCACGGCCATCTCGGCCTTCGTGCGCTGGACGAACGTGCGCATCTCGGACCGGGCCCGGTCCGCGTAGGCGGCCACTCGCCGAGCGACTTCCTCGCGGACCTGGGAATCCTTCGCAGGTCCGACGTACTCCTCGATCTGCGCCCTCCGGCCCCCGCGGTTCTCGTAGTGCCAGAAGTAGAGATAGCGTCCGCGCCGAATCGTCTTCACGCAGTAGCCGCAGCCAATCATCACCGTCTTATCTCCGTGAGAGGAGAAGTAGTTATCGTTATTTAACGATAACGACGGGGTGGGCGAATCAGGTCTGGTCCAATGGTCGAACGGCTCGACGCCTTTCCCCGCAGCCGTTAGCGGCCAGCGAGCGGTATCATCGGAGCGGGCGGCCGTGCAATCGCGAGGATTCCGCCGATGATACCAAACGTGGCTCCCAACGGAAATAGGAATCCGAGCATGCCGCCCCCAATCAGGAGGCTGAGGGCGGAAAACACGATGATGGTAGGCCCCCAAACCGCGCGGTTCCGCGGAGACAGCCAGAGCAGAACCGAACCGACGAGAATCGCAGCACCGGAAACCAACCCAATCGAAATGAGGACCGGTGGGGCGAACAGGGCGAATTTCGGAATGTGGACGCCAAGGAGGCCATTCACCAGGACGATCAGCCCGGCGGCACAGGAAAACACAATCGCACCAACCGGCCTCATCGTGCGGTGCGGTGACGTGTCGAGATCCACCTCGCCGTCGTGACCCCCAATCGACTATTTTCCGATACCGTTGTTCGAGTCCGTCGTCGGCTGAGAGAGATGTTGTCGCCAGGCCCCGCGACTACAGGAGCTTCATCAGGTCCGACTTCGTGACGATTCCGGTGACCTCGCCTTTCGCGGTCACGAGGACGGCGTCGTAGTGCCGCAGCAGGCTCGCGGCGAGCTCGACCGGGGCCTTTGCGTCGACCTGCGGGAAGGCCGGCTCCATGACCTCGTCCACCCGGATCCGCGCGAGGTCCTTCGGGTCCTTGCCGGAGAGGATGAGGTTGTTAATCACCTTGTCCGAAATCGAGCCGACCGGGTGACCGTTGTGCATGACGGGCATCTGAGAGAACTTCCAGTGGCGCATCTCGTCCACGGCGGTGGCGAGCGGAATCTTCGCCTCGACGTATTGGACCTTCCTCGTCTGGATCTGTTCGACGAGCGCCTTTTTCTCCTGCCGCTTCAGCTCGGCCTGGAGGGACGCCATGACCCGCCGGACGACGTCGTACGAGGGGTTCATCTGCCGCTTCTCGATCTTCACGATCGTCGACTGGCTCACGTTCGAGAGGCGCGCCAGGGCGGTCTGCGTGAGCCCGAGGGCCTTCCGTAGCCGCGGCACCTCTTCCAGATCGGGCATCATCTCCGGCGGCAAGGGGCCGAGGGTACATATTCCTGCCGGAATTTTCAAAGCCATTGCATATTATTGGCCGATGAACCGGGCCAACGAATCCGTCGCGGCCGTTCCGCCTCGGCGCGACGAGGCGACAAAAAGCATATATGCACCGCCGCATCCACGCCGCAAGCCGTCGGGGGACTTCCGTGGCGCGAAATATCTACGTCGAGGAACTCATCCACACGCCGATCGAACAGCAGGGAACCGAGATCGTCGAGCGCAAGGGGGTCGGCCATCCGGACAGCGTCGCGGACGGACTCGCGGAGATCGTCTCGCGGGCCCTTTCGAAGATGTACATCCAGCGGTTCGGGCGGATCCTCCATCACAACACGGATCAGGTCGAGGTCGTCGGAGGACAGAGCGCGCCGAAGTTCGGCGGCGGGGTGTTCCTCGAGCCCGCGTACATCCTGTTGGTCGGCCGGGCGACGACGATGGTCAATGGCGAACGCCTCCCGTACCGCACCGTCGCGATCCAAGCGGCCCACGACTACCTCACGACGAACTGCACGAACCTGAACGTGGACGCGGACGTCACCCTCGACTGCAAGATCGGCCAGGGTTCCGTCGACCTTCGAGGATTATACGACACGCAGAAGCACCTGGCGAACGACACGTCATTCGGCGTCGGGTTCGCGCCGTTCTCCGAACTCGAGACGGTGGTCCTGGAGACGGAGCACCTGATCAACGGACCGCTGAAGAAGGACCTGAAGGAGGTCGGGCAGGACATCAAGGTCATGGGGGTCCGGCACGACGACGCGATGCGACTCACAATCGCCGCCGCCTTCGTCGACAAGTACGTTCCGGACAAAGACCACTACCGAAGCGTCATCGAGGAACTTCGCGAACGGCTGCTGGACAATGCGGTGAAGTTCACGGACCGCACGGTGAAGGTCGACATCAACACGGGCGACAACTACGATTCCGGGATTTTCTATCTCACGGTCACCGGCCTCTCCTGGGAGAACGGGGATGACGGCAGCGTCGGGCGCGGGAACCGGGTCAGCGGCCTCATCACGCCGTACCGGCCGATGTCGATGGAGGCCGCCGCGGGCAAGAATCCCGTGACCCACGTGGGCAAGCTGTACAACCTCCTCTCGTTCGACATCGCCGACCGACTCGTCCGCGAGCACGAGGGCCAGGTGAAGGAAGTCTGGGTCCGCATCGTCTCCCAGATCGGGAACCCGATCGACGAGCCGCAGGCCGCGACGGCCCAGATCATCCCGGAGAAGGGGACGCACCTCAGCTCGCTCCAGCGCGACGCGGAAGCGCTCATCGACGAGGAACTCGAGAAGATCTACAAGATGACGGAACGCATCGTCGACGGGAAGGTCCACTGCTTCTAACGCCCGAGTCAACGTATTTATCCGCCGCGCCGGTTCCCTCGCGATCGACATGAACGAAGACGTCGCCTTCATCGAAGGGGCGGTGGACCGCCACCACGCATGGTTCGCGCGATGCCTCCCGATGATCGCGTCGGAGAACATCATCAGCCCGATGGCGCGGGAGATGCTCCTGACGGACTTTGGGGACCGCTACGCCGAGGGCCTCCCGCACGAACGGTACTATCAGGGCAACACGTTCGTCGACGAGGTCGAGGACCGGGTCGTCGCGCTGGCGAAGAAGATCTTCCGGGTGCGGCATGCGGACCCCCGGCTGACGAGCGGCACGGTCGCGAACATGGCCGTGTACTTCGCCCTCCTCGAGCCGGGCGACATCATGACGTCCGTGGCGCTGAGCCACGGCGCGCACATCAGCTCCGCGAAGTTCGGGGCGGCCGGCATGCGCGGCGTGAACAACGTCAACTATCCGTTCGACGTGGACCGGATGAACATCGACGTCGACGGGACGGCGACGCTGATCAAGCTCGTGAAGCCGAAGGTCGCGGCGTTCGGACAGAGCGTCTTCC
>Ga0209803_1001617_pt1 | contig 14684 bp, 9 predicted proteins | sample GraSoiAngelo_138_FD_185895 | JGI IMG/M metagenome (GOLD analysis project Ga0209803, IMG submission 185895) | Grasslands soil microbial communities from the Angelo Coastal Reserve, California, USA - 14_0929_09_40cm (SPAdes) (version 2) | ecosystem: Environmental > Terrestrial > Soil > Grasslands ...
CTGGACGAAGGGGTCCCTCAGCCGCTCACACACTTCGCTTCCGTGGAGGCTCCCGCGCAAGTGCTGGTGCTGGTGGAAACCGGCCCGGCCGTTTATCTGATCCACCAGCAGCACCTGCTGGCCGCTTACGCGCTGCTCGAGGGTCTGGCCCCGGATGACCAGGTCGCCCTGGGCACGTATGACCAATCCGCGCGCCTGGCGATGACCTTCACCGCGGACAAAAATGCGCTCGCGGGGGCCATCGACCGCTTGCGGTACAACCTCGGCATGGCCGACCTCAATCTGTTCGACAGCCTAGCGGCCGCGCTCGACTGGCTCGCGCCGCTTCCCGGCAAGAAAGCGATTGTTCTGCTGAGCACCGGGCTTGATACCTCAGGTGCCGGTCGCTACGAGGCGCTGCTGCAAAAATTGCGCGCCAGCGAAGTGGTGATCCTGCCGGTTGCCCTGGGCGGTGAGTTGCGCGAGCCGCCCGGAAAATCCGACAAGAAACCGTCCGGAAAAAACCACAAGAAGAAAGAGGTCACCGCTCCCCCCGCCATCTTCGCCACGGACGCTACGGGGCTCAGCTTCGAAAAGGCCGACCAGGCTCTGGAGGTCATCGCGCTGGAGACCGGTGGCCGCGCTTATTTCCCGCGGGATGCGCGCGAATTCCACCGCTCCCCCCGCCATCTTCGCCACGGACGCTACGGGGCTCAGCTTTGAAAAGGCCGACCAGGCTCTGGAGGCCATCGCGCTGGAGACCGGTGGCCGCGCCTATTTCCCGCGGGATGCGCGCGAATTCACCGGCATCTACCATCAAATCGCGGCCCTGTTACGGCATCAGTACAGCCTCGGTTTCCAGCCAACAATGCGCGACGCGCGTTTCCACAGGATCGAAGTGCAAATCGTGGACGCGAGCGGCCGCGTGCTTGCCCCCGCCGAGGCTTCAGGGCCTTCAGCGCGCGCCCCCGCAGGAGGAATCCCGGTCTACCACCTCCGCGCTCGGCGAGGCTACCTCGCGCCGGGGCCGTAGTCCCCTTTACGGCACGGCTCAACTGCCCTTGCTCTGAAGAGTCTGTGTGACAACCTCGATTCCCACCGCTTGCATTTTTTTTTGCAGAAACGAGGGAGTTCTTGCGCTTCAACAAGAGTGAGGAACGTGAAGGCATGTGGAAATCGATTTTCGGGATTTACCACACACACCCTGAAAGGCGGCGCCCGCCGCCGCAGGCCCGGCACTTGCTTGCTGCCGGTCCAAATGCAAGAACAAGTTTATAGGGGCAAGAATGCCGTGCCCTACGCCAAGCAGGGTGCAGAGTGCGGGGTTTAGCTACTCGTATTCCTTGAGGGTTTGGGCCATCTCCCGAAGGCGCTGGTCCACCAGCGCGAAGGCGGTACCGGGCTCGAACCGGCCGCTCGAGTCGTACCGGCCAGCCTGCACGCCGCTGAGGATTTCGAAGCCCTCCTCGACACTGGAGACGGGCAGGATGTGGAATTTGTCCGCGGCGACAGCGGCGATCACCTCGTCGCGGAGCATCAGGTCCTCCACGTTTTCCACCGGGATGATGACGCCCTGGCGGCCGGTGAAGCCTTTGACGCGGCAGACGTCGAAGAAACCTTCGATCTTCTGGTTCACGGCGCCGATGGGTTGGATATCGCCCTGCTGGTTGACTGAACCGGTCACGGCAATGTCCTGCCGGATGGGCAGGCCCGAGAGCGCGGAGAGCAGCGCGTAGATTTCGGTCGAGCTGGCGCTGTCGCCATCGACGCCGGAGTAGGACTGCTCGAAGCAGATGCTGGCGGCGAGCGAGAGCGGCTTATCCTGCGCGAACTTGGAGCGCAGGTAACCGGCGATGATCTGCATCCCTTTGTCGTGGAAACGGCCGCTCAGGTTGGACTCGCGCTCGACGTTGATCAGGCCCGCCTTGCCGAGCGCTGCCGATGCGGTGATGCGAGCGCTGCCGATGCGGTGATGCGCACGGGCTTGCCGAAAGAGTAGCCGCCGATTTCGAGCACACTCAAGCCGTTCACCTGGCCCACGCGTGAGCCATCGGTGTCGATCAGCAGCGTGCCTTCCTCGATCATCTCGCGGATCTTGGTTTCGATCAGGTTGTGCCGCTCAACCTTGGCCTCAATGGCGCGGCGCACATGAGCGGCGGTAACGGTTGTCTCGCTGGCCTCTCGGGCGACGTAGCAGGCCTCGCGCCCCAGATCAGCCAGATCGGTGAAGCGCGCAGTCACCTTGCTACGCCGCCCGGCTTTGCGCACGCCGTATTCGATCATGGCAGCGACCGCGGTGCGATCGAAGGGCCACAGTCCCTCTTCTTCCGAGAGCTTGCGCAGCCGGCCGCCGTACTGCCGGATCACCTCGTCGCTCATCTCCATCTCTTCATCGAATTCTGCGCGCACCTTGAAAATCTTCTTGAAGTCCTCCTCGTATTCGTACAGCAGCTCGTACATCGCGCGGTCGCCGATCAGAATAATCTTGACGTTGATCTCGATCGGCTCAGGCTTGAGCGCCGAGGTGCCGAATGGGAAGAACAGGTCCATGGGCTGAATTTCGAGCTTGCCGTGATTGAGCGTACGCTTCAGCGTGCGCCACACGCCGGCCTCGGTGAGCGCGTCGAGCGCGTACATAATTAGGAAGCCGCCGTCGGCGCGCAGGACCGAGCCCGCCCGCAGGTCCATGAAGTCCGAGGTCCAGCCGCCGCGGGCATCGTAGCTGCGCTGGATGGTGCCGAACAGGTTGGCGTAGGTCGGCGTGGTCTCGAAGATGATGGGGGAAGTGTCCTGCTCGTTGTGCGCCAGCAGCACGTTGACCCCATATACGCGGAAGGGGTCGCGTTCGCCGGCAGGCGCCCGCGACCCGCCGTCGGGGGAAGACTGCTGTTGGTGTTCATCTTCCCCTTCCCGCTCCTTGAACGGGTCGAGATTATCGAGGATGTGATGGCGGACCTCCTCGAGGTATTCGGCAATTTTCGCGCCCGGGTATTTCTCCTTCAGTTCCTCAATGAAGCCGTCCACCAGCACTGAGGCTGCCTCCTGCTCCAGGTAGCTGAGTTCGCTGGCAAGCTCGCGGGAAAGCGTAAGCGTCTTGCGGTAAACGACGGTAAACTCCTGCCGGAACTGCTCGTACTTGCGTTCGAGCTCTTCGGCGGCCACCGTCTCAAGTTTGCCTTCGTGGACCAGCTTGGGGATGTCCTCAATGGGCACCATCTGGCCTTCGAGCACGGGAAAAATTTCAGGCAAGGCCACAGCGCCCACCTGCATGTGACCCAAGGCAAACTGGTCGCGCGCAATTCGCCGGGTGAAGTCGTCCATCAACTCTTTCTCGCGCACCGTGAAGCGGTCTACTATGCGCCCCTTTTGCCGTTGGAAAGGTTCACCCTCAAAGACCTGTGGGATGCGGCGGCGCAGGAACTCAATGCCCGACTGCATGTCCTTTTTGAACGCGTTGGCCTGGCCCGGTGGCAGAGAAAGCAGGCGCGGGCGGTCAGGGTTCTTGAAGTTGTTGACGTAGCAGCGGTCGGGGGAAAGCTTGGTCGTCGGCTGGAGCTCTTCGATCATGCGGGAGATCATGCCCCCGCGGCTGGTGCCCGCCAGCCCGCAAACGAAAACGTTGTAGCCCGGCGCGGGCAGTTCAACGCCCATCTTCAGCGCGCGCAGGGCGCGATCCTGCCCGATGACGCCGTCGAGCGGCTCCGCCTGCGCAGTGGTGTCAAACGGAATGCGGGCCGGGTCGCAGCTCCACCGAAGTTTTTCCGGGGGAAGTCCCGCATGCGTGATCGCAGGCTTGGTGGCCATCGAGACCATCTGAGCGGGCTACTCTAGCACAGCCCGTCCGCCCTCCCCAACCGGGTTCCCGTGGCGTGTGTACGCATCCAAAATACCCACCGCGGTGGCCACCACGATAGGACCCAGCACGATGCCCAGCATTCCAAACACTCCGACCCCACCGAGCACGCTGATGAAGACCAGCAGACCGCTCAAGCGCGCGCGCCCGCTAAGCAGGATCGGCCGCAGGAAATTGTCCACCGTTCCTGCCACCCCCGCGCAAATCGCGGTCAGTACGATGCTGCGTCCCCAGTGGCCGGCGACCGCGAGACCAATCACTGCGGGCACCCAGATCAGCGCGGAGCCCACCACTGGCAGCAGCGAGAGGAACGCCATCATCACGCCCCAGAACACCGGCGAGCCCAGCCGCACCACGGCAAACCCCGCGCCGCCCAGCAGGCCCTGCACGGCGGCGATGATCAGGCTGGTGGTGACGCTGGCGAAGATGAGGTCGCGCGCCTCACTCAACATCTGCTCGCGGTGCGCTTCTTCGAAGGGAAGGAACCGGCGAATCCCTGCGACAATGGCATCGGCGTCGCGAAACAGGTAGAACAGTGCAAACAGCGTGACGAACAGCTCAAACAAGAACGTAGCTGCGTTTCGCAGCAGAGTCCCTAACTGCCCCGCCAGAAACCCGGCCACCCATTCGGCGCTCTGCCGCACAAGCGTTGGCAGGTCTGCGGGAGCACCGCCGGCGGTCCCGGGTGTTCCCCTTTGGATAATGCGACCGACCCACCCCCAGGCCCGGCCCATCCAGGGGAATTGCCCAGTCGCTATCTGGTGCTCAATGCTGAGCGCCGCCTCCAGGCCCTGGCGCACGAACAGCGTCATCAGCAACAGTACGGGCACAATCAGAATCAGGGTGACTCCTAGCGTGCTGAGCGTTGCCGCGCGCGTCGAGCCCAAGCGCTTCTCCAGCCGCGTGTACAAGGGATAGAAGAACACCACCAGCACGATCGCCCAGCCCAGCGGAACCAGGAACGGCTCAAACACGCGGTACACCAGGTAGGCCAATAGCAATACCAACCCGTAAAACAGCACGGTGGCGAGGTGTTCACCTTCTCTTGGTTGCGGCATCGGGTGGTGGTATCCCTCGTTATATAATGGTGTATTGTCCGGAGCGCGGGGATGCACGCTGAGTCAGGAGTTGCCGTTTCCGCAGCAAAGATGAAAACCGAATCTCATTCCCTCGACCAGTACCGGGTGCGCCTCCTTGCCATACTCGCTCTAATTAATTTTGTCAACTTCGCGGACCGGCTGGTGGTGCCCCCGCTGGTGCCACTGCTGCGGGATCACTTCGCACTATCGAGCGCACAACTCTCCGCGGTGCAAATCGTGCTGCAATTCGTGCTTGCGGCCGCAACAGTTCCCTTCAGTTTGCTGGCCGACCGCGTCAGCCGCACCCGGATCATTGCCTTCGGGGTGGTGTTCTGGAGCCTGGCCACGTTCTTGACGGGAATGGCGCACACGTATGCGCTGTTGCTGGTGGCGCGCGCGCTGGTTGGCGTGGGCGAGGCGGCCTATGCCCCGGCGGCTCAGTCGCTAATCTCCGGTGCCTATTCGGCCGCCGCACGGGCCCGGGCGCAGGCGGTGTTTGCCGCGGGAATGCTGGCCGGGGCCACGGCGGGAATGGTGCTCGGGAGCGTGATTGGGGAGAAGCTCGGCTGGCGGCCCGCCTTCTTCATAATCGCAACTCCCGGACTGATCTTCGCTCTGCTTGTGCTGCGGCTGGAGGAGCTGCCGCGCGGGTGTTTGCCGCGGGAATGCTGGCCGGGGCCACGGCGGGAATGGTGCTCGGGAGCGTGATTGGGGAGAAGCTCGGCTGGCGGCCCGCCTTCTTCATCATCGCAACTCCCGGACTGATCTTCGCTCTGCTTGTGCTGCGGCTGGAGGAGCTGCCGCGCGGGCCACGCTCAGAACTGGTGCCTATCGGCCACTTGCTGGCCGTTCCGGCGTACCTGGCTTTGGTCGCGAGCGGCGTGCTGATCACGTTTACTAGCGTTGCGTTCATCTTCTGGGGTCCAGACTTTGTAAGACGCTGGAAGGACTTCACCGTCGGTCAGGCGGGCGTGTCACTGGGAATCACTGTGCTTCTAGCCTCGCTGCTGGGCGTGCTGGCCGGCGGCTATGTGGCTGACTTCGCGCAGAAGCGGTACGCCTTTGGGCGCATACTAACTGTGGCAGTTGCATTCCTGATGGCGGCGCCGTTTTTGATCTGGGTGCTCGCCGCCGATGACAAGCGGGTTGTGGTGCTGGCGCTATTCATCGGTGCCTTCTTCATGTCCTGGTACCACGGCCCAGTAACCGCGGTGATCCACGACCTGATGCCACCGCGCGCGCACGCGACTTCGGTGGGCGTCTACATGTTCGTCACGCAACTAGTGGGCGGTGTGCTGGGGCCACTGGTAGTCGGCAAGATTGATGATCTCTCCAACCTGCTGATCGGCTTGCAGGTGGCGGTTGCCGTGATGGTTGTCGGCGCGCTTCTGATGTTCCTCGTCATGCATTTTATCCGGCGCGACGGGCTGCACCATCCGCACATGGCGGCGTTTCACGCCGAACTGGATCACTAAGGAGCAAGCGGTTTGCTTGTAGCCCGGGTCTTCAGACCCGGGGCTTTCCCTACGAAGGCCAGCAGGTCGAGACCAGGGAGAGGGGATACGGGATAGTTGGCAGCGGCTAAGGGTTAGCTTTCGGCAGCGAGCCTTTAGTCCTTCATCTGCACCCTTCAACTTGCCTCGCGGATCAGCGTTATAATCCTCCCACGCCGCGGGGCTCTGCTAATGAGGCATTCTGAGACCACAGCCGAGTATCCTTCATGACCGATCCCGCCAACTGCAAGCACATCCACAAGCGGCTGATCGCCAAAGATCAGGACGCCGAATATGTCGAGTGTCTGGACTGCGGCGCCATCCTGGAAGCCGACGAACTGGGCGAACCCTCCGGCTTCGATGAATCTCTTTCCGACGCCTAATGCGCGGCTGTTGCACCGCCGTCCCGGCGGCGTTTTTCTGAGACCGCCGGCGAGGACGCCGGCGCTACGAATGAGTGCTGAAACCTGACCGTTCAGGACTGACCATTACTTCACCGGATTCCGAGCTTTTCGATCAGGCCGAGGGCGGCGGCGGCGGAAACGTCATAAAGCGAGTGTTCCTCTTCCTGCTCGAGCCGCTCGCGCAGGTACTCCGCGGCGAGGAAGCTGGCCTCGCGGTCGGTGAGGTCGCGGCCGGCACGCGCCCGAAACTCCACGAACGCCGGGTGGGCTAGACCTACCACCACGCCGCGGCCATCCACAAAGAACTTGCAGTCCACCGTATCGCTGTGGCGAGTAGCGACCCCGTTCCACAGGTGTGAGAAGCGGCAGTGGTAAGTCTGGTCCGTAAGTTTTGACGGCACGTCAAACGCGCCGACGAAATCGCTCATGGCACCGGTGTTGGGAAGGATGTTGGGCAACGGATCTCTCAGTAGAGCCACTCCCCCGCAACGGCCTCAGGTGGCGACGCTGGCGTGGCTCTTAACAACTCGCCTACTTGCGGTTGCCTATCGTGACGGACTCCGGAGCTGCAAGGCTGGCGCGTACTGCCGCGCCCACGCCGGCGCCCGCTGGCACCTTGAATCCCTGCTCGAGCAGCACCTTTTCAAGCGCAGCCAGAAACAACAGCACGTTGCCGCGCTGGCACGAATAGCCCATCAGGCCGACGCGCCAGACTTGACCTTTCAACGGGCCAAAGCCGCCGGCAATTTCAATATTGAATTCGTCGAGCAACTGGCGGCGCACCCGGACGTCATCGACGCCCTCGGGCACCCGCACGCTGGACACGGTGATCAGGCGGTCGGCTGGATTGGAGACGAACAGCTCCAGGCCCATCGCTTCCAGACCCGCCACAAGCGCCTGCTGATTCTGCCGGTGGCGCTCCCAGCGCGCCTCCAGCCCTTCCTCGAGCACCAGGCGCAGTGCTTCCCGCAGCCCGTAGATCAGCGAAATCGGCGGTGTATGATGGTAGGTGCGCTCCTTACCCCAATAATTCATTGTCGTGGTCAAATCAAAATACCAGCTCTGCACTTTGCTCTTGCGCGCGCGCAGCACCTCCTCGACGCCCGCGTTCACGGTGATGGGCGCCATGCCCGGGGGCGCGCTGATGGCCTTCTGCGATCCACTGAAGCAAATGTCGATGCGCTGCCGGTCCACCTCGAGGGGGAGACCGGCTAGGGTGGCCACTGCATCCACCACAAGCAAGGCTCCCAGTTCGTCTGCCACCTTGCGGAAATCGTCGAGGCGCTGCGCCACGCCGGTGGACGTTTCGCCGTGAGCCAGCCCCACCAGTTTGATCTTTCTGCCTTTGGCTGCGCGGCGAACGTCTTCGGGATCCACGGCGCGGCCGTAAGGGGCTTCGACGCGGATCACTCGCGCCGCGGTGCGCTCGGCGATGTGGGCCATGCGCTCAGAGAACCAGCCATTCACGCAGACGATAGCCTCGTCGCCGCTCTCGAGCGGGTTCAGTACCGCCGCCTCAATGCCGCCCGAGCCGGAAGCCGAGATGGGAAACGTGACGCGATTCTCCGTGCGGTACACCCGCCGCAGCAGCGCCTGAACGTCACCCATCATCTCCATAAACCAGGGGTCCAGGTGGCCCACCAAGGGTGTGGCCAGCGCGCGGTAGACCCGCGGGTCCATCGACGAGGGGCCCGGGGTCAGCATCAGCCGGGTCGGCGGAAGAAGCTCTCCAACTTGTTCGCTCATGGTTTCGATGCCTCGATTTTCTGTGCAGCCTCTGCCGTCGTGCCAAATGCCGGCAGCGAACCGTGCTTGCACAGGTTGACGACAGGAACGCTCCGCGCGGGCTTATAGTGTCTCTAAACCAAGCGTCCGGGTCAACGACCATAATGGCAGGTTCACCCTTCATCTTTCCCGGAAGCCCCCGCAGCAGCGCCCCTGTGTTCGAATGCAGAAAACCGAGGTGAACCCGAGGCCGCCTAGGCTAAGATCGGCTGCCACCGGAGATCCCGGTGTCCCGCAGCCTCTGCGGTCGTGCCAAGTGCCGGCAGCGAACCGTGCTTGCACAGGTTGACGACAGGAACGCTCGGCGCGGGCTTATAGTGTCTCTAAACCAAGCGTCCGGGTCAACGTCCATAATGGCAGGTTCACCTTCATCTTTCCCGGAAGCCCCCGCGGCAGCGCCCCATGTGTTTGAATGCAGAAAGCCGAGGTGAAACTCGAGGCTGCCTAGGCTATGCTCGGCTGCCAGCGGAGATCCCCGGTGTCCGCCCATCTCTAGTGCTAGATACAATTAATCTATTTTGAGTTATGATTCCTCCCCTTTTTCCAAGGGGGGGAGTGTCTCATGCCGGCCAGACTTGCGTTCCCGCATCAATTCCTGGGCTGCCTTCAGAATGGGCGTTCCTCGTTCGGAGGAGTGCTCTCGGCTTCAAGGCACGCTCCGTCTTTAGTTGTTGCGCTGCTCAGCGTTACCGCGCTGCTGGTCTCCAATGGGTGTCAAAGCAAGCAGGCGGCGCCCCCGACGAGCCCACCCGACGTAGAAGTGGTTGACGTCGTACAGAAGGACGTTCCGATCTATGGGGAATGGGTTGCAACGCTGGATGGCTACGTAAACGCGCAAATCCAACCGCAAGTGTCGGGCTATCTTGTAAAGCAGGACTACAAGGAAGGCTCATTCGTGCAGAAGGGCGAGGTGCTTTTCGAGATCGATCCGCGCCCCTTCCAGGCAACGCTCGACCAGGTCAAGGCACAGCTTGCGCAAGCCCAGGCACAACTTGGCAAGGCGACACTGGATGTGGAGCGGGATACACCGCTGGCGGAAGCCAAAGCGATCGCTCACAGCCAATTGGACAACGATATCCAGGCAAAGCTCGCCGCCACAGCTCTCGTCGAATCGGCAAAGGCCCAAGTGGAACAGGCCCAGTTAAACATAGAGTTCACCAAGGCCAGGTCGCTGGTTGACGGGGTTGCGGGAATCGCTAAGGGCCAGATCGGCGACTTGGTGGGGCCGAACACCTTGCTCACAACTGTCTCCCAGCTCAATCCGATCAAAGCCTATTTCGCCGTCAGCGAACAGGAATACCTCAACTACGTACGGCGCAACCCGACCGCGGCAGCCCGTGAGGCGCGAGAGAAGGAACTCGAATTGGAGTTAATTCTGGCGGACGGAACAACCTATCCCCGAAAAGGGAAATTTTTCGCGGCAGACCGGCAAGTCGATGTAAAGACCGGCGCGATTCGTCTGGCCGGACTCTTCCCCAACCCGGGAAACATCCTTCGCCCCGGCCAGTATGGGCGAATCCGCACAGTAACCAACGTAAGAGCGGGCGCGCTGGCGGTGCCGCAGCGCGCAGTCACGGAACTCCAGGGGAGCTACCAGGTGGCGGTGGTGGGCAGCGACAAGAAGGTGAGCATCCGACCGGTCAAGATCGGTGAGCGCTTTGGCACAATGTGGATCATTGACGAGGGCCTCAAACCTGGCGAGCGCATCGTGGTGGAGGGTGTGCAAAAGGTGAGAGAAGGCTCGCTTGTCAACCCCAAGCCGATCAAACCTCCGGCGGAAGGCAATTGAGTCATGTCGAAATTCTTCATCAACCGGCCGATTGTAGCGATGGTGATCTCCATCCTCACGGTGATCGTGGGCGCCGTTGTCATCCTGAGCCTGCCGGTCGCTCTGTTTCCCAACATCGTCCCGCCGGAGGTGCAGATACAGGCGACCTACATCGGCGCCGACGCCCAGACGATCGAGCAGTCGGTTGCCACCCCCATCGAGCAGCAAATGAGCGGGGTGGACAACATGAACTACATGTATTCCTTAAACGCCGCCAACGGGCTGATGAGAATGATCGTGGACTTCGACGTGAAAACGGACCCCAACACCGATCTGATACTCACCCAGATACGCGCGACACAAGCTTCATCTCAGCTTCCGATCGATGTCACGAACTTTGGGATTACGGTCCAGAAGACACTCACAGCTCCCCTCATGCTCATCAGCCTGTACTCACCGCACGGGACCTACGACGCACGGTTTCTGGCCAACTACGCCTACATCAACCTCAACGATCAAGTCACACGCTTGCCTGGCATCGGCAGCGTGCAGGTTTTCGGCGCTGGCAAGTACGCGATGAGGCTGTGGGTCAAGCCCGACCAATTGGCCAAGCTGGGTATCACGGTCCCTGAAATCGTCGGCGCCATCCAGACGCAGAACACGGTGAATCCCGCCGGACAGGTTGGCAGCGAGCCCGCGCCGAAGGGCCAGGAGTACACCTACTCCGTCCGGGCGCAAGGCCGCCTGACTTCGCCGGAGGAGTTTGGCCAGATCGTGGTTCGCGAGACGCCGGACGGCGGGATGGTGAGGGTCAAGGACGTGGCCCGAGTCGAGCTGGGAGCTCAGGACTATAGCATTGTGGGCCGCTTGAATGGGAAACCTGGGGCGATCGTCGCGGTGTACCAGTTGCCTGGATCCAACGCCGTGCAGGCGGCTGCGGGCGTCAAGAAGCTGATGGACGAGGTGAAGAAACGATTCCCCCAAGATATGGACTACGTGGTATCGCTCGACACGACTCGGGCTGTCACCGAAGGCATGAAGGAAATCATCCTGACCCTCCTGATCGCGATCGCGCTGGTGATCGTCGTGGTTTACATCTTTTTGCAAGGCTGGCGCGCCACGCTGATTCCGCTGCTCGCCGTGCCGGTCTCGCTGGTCGGCACGTTCGTGTTCTTCCCACTGTTCGGCTTCTCGATCAACACGCTCTCTCTGTTTGGCCTGGTGCTGGCGATCGGCCTGGTGGTGGACGATGCCATCGTAGTCGTCGAGGCTGTCGAGCGGCACATCGAGGACGGGCTCGCTCCCAAGGACGCGGCCTTAAAGGCGATGGAAGAGATCTCCGGTCCGGTTATCGGCATCGCGCTGGTTCTCTCCGCGGTATTCGTGCCAACGGCCTTCATCCCGGGCATCACCGGACGGCTCTATCAACAATTTGCGGTAACCATCGCAATTTCGGTAATCCTTTCGGCCTTCAACGCGCTCACACTCAGCCCGGCGCTTGCCGCGCTGATGCTCCGGCCGAAGAAGGAGAGCAAAGGCCCACTGAGAAAGTTCTTCGATTGGTTCAACCGAATGTTTGGACGCGCAACAGATACCTATGTTCGTCTGTGCGGCGCACTGGTTCGCAAAAGCGCCATTGCGCTCGTTCTGCTGGCGGCCTTCGGCGTTGCGGCCGGCTTCATCAGCAACAGATTGCAGTCAAGCTTCCTGCCCGATGAGGACCAGGGCTACGTTTATCTCAATCTCCAGCTTCCCAACGCAGCTTCCCTCCAACGCACGGACGAGGTTGCGAGGAGAATTGAGAAGATCATGGCCCAAGCGCCGGGGGTCGAGTACACGACCAGCGTGGTCGGTTTCAGCTTGCTCAGCTTCGTGAATACAAGTTACAACGCGTTCTTTTTTGTCACTTTGAAGCCATGGAACGATCGAAAAAAAAGGGAAGAGCAGTATCAGGTGATCAAGCAGCGCTTGAACCAGGAACTGAGCAAGCTTCCGGAAGGAATTGCCTTCAGCTTCTCGCCACCGGCGATTCCGGGGGTCGGCACTTCCGGCGGATTTACCTTCGTTCTCGAGGACCGCGCCGGCAAGGATGTCGCGTTCCTCACCGATAACTTGAACATATTCCTGGCGGCCGCCCGTAAGCGTCCCGAGATCGCCGGCTTGAGCACTACCTTCCTGCCGAGCGTGCCGCAACAGTTCGTCGAAGTAGATCGAGACAAAGTAATCAAGCAGGGTGTGGCCCTCAACGACGTCTACCGAACGATCCAGGCATTCATGGGCGGGCTGTTTATCAACTACTTCAACCGGTTCGGCCGCCAATGGCAGGTGTACATCGAGGCCGAGGGCGACTACCGGACAAAGGCCGAGAACGTCGGCCAGTTCTACGTGCGGAACAACAGTGGCGACATGGTGCCGCTTTCCGCCCTGACGAAATTTGCGTCGCGCCCCGGGCCTGAGTTCACCATGCACTACAACCTCTATCGCTCCGCGCAAATCAACGGCAGCGCTGCGCCCGGCTATAGCGCGGCACAGGCGATGGCGGCTCTCGAACAGGTCTTCGCGCAAACCATGCCCCGCGAAATGGGCTACGACTACATGGGCATGTCCTTTCAAGAGAAAAAGGCGCAGCAAGGAGTGCCGGCCTCAGTGATCTTCGGATTCTCGCTGCTATTCGTGTTCCTGATCCTGGCGGCTCTGTACGAAAGCTGGTCGCTGCCGTTCAGCGTGCTGCTGAGCACGCCGGTGGCGGTATTCGGCGCGTTCGGGATTCTGTGGTTGCGGCGTGCCGCGCTCAGCGCCTTCTTGCCGCCTTACATGATTCAAATCGAGAGCGACGTGTACTCGCAGATCGGTCTGGTGATGCTCATCGGCCTGGCAGCCAAGAACGCCATTCTGATCGTGGAGTTCGCCAAGGACGAATACGAGAACGGGAGGCCTCTGGTTGACGCCGCGCTCGAAGGGGCCAAGCTGCGTCTCCGGCCAATCCTGATGACCTCCTTCGCGTTTATCCTCGGCTGCGTGCCGTTGTGGACAGCGTCGGGTGCCGGGTCGGTGGCCCGGCAGATTATGGGCACCACCGTCATCGGAGGCATGCTGGCGGCGACCGCAATCGGCATTTTCTTCATTCCAGCGGTTTTCTATGTGGTGGAGAGGTTCTCGGGCGCCGGCAAGGAGCGTGCGACAGCCGCCCTGCCGGCGAGGCCCTCGCCGGCGGAGGGCAACTGAAATGAAAAAGCTCGCCCTACTTGTCCTGATCGCGAGCCTCGGCTCTGGCTGCGCCGTGGGGCCGAACTATAAGAGACCGACTGTGAATGTCCCGGACACATATCGAGGCCTGACATTGGAAGAAGCGCCCAAGACCGAAGCCGCCTCACTCGGCGATCAGAAATGGTGGGAGGTCTTCCAGGATGAGCAACTTCAAGACCTGATCCGCACCTCCGTCCAACAGAACTACGATGTGCGCATCGCCGCCGCTCGCATCCTGCAAGCCGAGGCACAGTTGGGCATCACGCGCGCGGACCAGTTCCCCACGATCGCTGGGGGAGCCGAAGCCACGAATCAACGCTCACCGCAATCGCGTTTCCTCCCTGCATTTGAAACCAGCGCGAACCACGTGAATCTGTCGCTTCAGTGGGAACTGGATTTCTGGGGCAAGTTTCGCCGGGCGACGGAAGCGGCACGCGCCAACCTGTTGGCCAGCCAATGGGCGCGCCAGGCGGTCATCAGCTCGCTGGTGAGTAACGTCGCAACCGCTTACTTCCAGCTCCGCGAACTCGACCTGGAGTTGGAGATTTCCAAACGCGCGCTGACGTCACGACAGGACTCCCTGCGACTGACTCGACTACTGGCCGACCATGGGGCTACCTCCATGCTCGACGTGCGGCAAGCAGAACAGTTGGTGTACACCGCCGACGAGCAGATCCCTAACTTAGAGCGGCGGATCGAGCAGCAAGAGAACTTCATTAGTATCCTTCTGGGGAAGAACCCTGCCGCTGTCCCGCGTGGGCGGAGGTTGACCGAGCAACCGCATGCCCCGGAAGTCCCCGCCGGGATTCCTTCGTCGCTGCTGGAACGCCGGCCGGACATCCGCGAGGCCGAGCAACAATTGATCGCCTTTAACGCGCGAATCGGCGTGGCAAAGGCTGCTTACTTTCCGCAAATATCCCTCACCGCGACCGGCGGATTTCAGAGCTCGGCACTTACCAGCCTTTTTAGCGGACCGGCGGGACTGTGGAACTTTGGCGGGTCGCTCGCGCAACCCATCTTCACGGGAGGAAGACTTCGCTCCAACGTCCGCCTAACCGAGGCTCAGCAACAAGAGGC
>Ga0209803_1001632_pt1 | contig 14609 bp, 8 predicted proteins | sample GraSoiAngelo_138_FD_185895 | JGI IMG/M metagenome (GOLD analysis project Ga0209803, IMG submission 185895) | Grasslands soil microbial communities from the Angelo Coastal Reserve, California, USA - 14_0929_09_40cm (SPAdes) (version 2) | ecosystem: Environmental > Terrestrial > Soil > Grasslands ...
CGGGCTCGGGTCTAGGCGCAGGCGTTGGCGCCGGGGTGACCTGTTCGATCAGCTCGGGCGGGATCGCCCCGTGGAGCTCCTTCTCCATCACGAAGCCGCCATACCCGGGAACTCCGAACTCCGGAACGTCGAGTCCCAGCACTTCGACCTCAGGCGCCACGCGCATCGAGGTGAACATCTTGTAGAGACCGAAGACGCCCATCGTCGCGCCGAAAGCCCAGGCAAAGTTTACGCCGACGCTTACGAGCTGGGCAGCGAACTGGCCGGCGTCGCCATAGAAGAGGCCCTCGACGTTGCCGCTGACGCCGTTCCAACCGGCGCCGTACGTGCCGTCGGCGAAGAGACCAAGTGCGATCAGACCCCAGGCGCCGCAGAGGCCGTGGACCGAGATTGCACCGCAAGGGTCGTCCACCTTCGCGACGTTGTCCCAGAACCAGACGCCGCCGCAGACGATGACGCCAGCGGTGAAACCGATGAGGGCGGCAGACCATGGCGCGACGAAGGCACACGGGGCCGTGATCGCCACCAGTCCCGCAAGCATGCCGTTGCAGGACATAGAGATGTCCGGCTTACCGTAGATGAACGCGGTGAACGCCATCGCGGCGACGGCGCCGAAGACCGAGGCCGTAGCCGTGTTTTCAATGATGACTGCGATGCGCAGATCAGTCGAGCCAAGCGTTGAGCCCGGATTGAACCCCATCCAACCGAATAGGAGGATGAAAGTGCCGGTGACGACGAAGGGGATGCTATGTCCAGGGATGGCGTTGGGCGAGCCGTCTCTATTGAACTTGCCTATCCGTGGCCCCAGCAACACGGCGAGGGCCAACGCGATCCAGCCGCCCGTGCCGTGCACGACGCCCGAGCCGGCGAAGTCCACCGCGCCGTGACCCAGGTTCCAGCTGTGGCCGATCTGGGAGAGCCAGCCGCCCCCCCACAGCCAGTTACCGTATATGGGGTAAAGAACCGCCCCCATGAAGAGCTCGGCGAATATGAACGTCTTGAAGTTGATCCGCTCCGCGATGGCGCCGACGATTATGTAGCCGGCGGTCTCCATGAAGACCACTTCGAAGAAGAAGAGGGCGAGCGCGCCGACGTCATAGGAGTGGCCTGACTGGAGGAAGAAGCCGTTCAGGCCGATTAGGCCCCAGTGGCTGCCACTTACCTTGAGCAATTCGCCGAGCACCATCGCGCCGCCCAGGTTTCCGGGCGCGGCGTTGATCGCGGCCCCGCCAAACTGGAAAGCGAAACCGACCGTAAAGTAACCGACCCAGGCGATTACGAAGGCTGCGAAGTTGAGCATCATCATGTGCCCGGCGTTCTTCGCGCGCGTCAGTCCGGTGGTGAGGAGTGCGAACCCCGCCTGCATGAAGAGCACGAAAGCCCCCGCTATCAGCAGCCATGTGAAGTTGATAGCGATCTTTTCGTGGCCGATTAAGGCCGCCAGCCCGCCGGGCTCGTCCTTGGCGCATTTGGCCGCGTCCTCTTCGGTGGCTGGAGCCTGACAAGCGTCCGAGAAGGCGCTCCCCCCGTTCCCGGAGTAAGTGCCGATGTTCACAGCAGAGCCTGTAGCGGTACCGTCGGCGTCCCCCGGGGAGAAAGTGTTGATCTGCGAGACGGCGATCAACGCGATTAGCGTGATGACGGATAATGCGACGAGCTTTTGCAGCCCGCTAAACTTTGAGCCAGGCATTGAACCCTCCTCTGAGCGCGCGGCTGGCGGAATCGGAATAGAAAGTTGGTTTTATCGAAGAATGCTTGGTCGTCGAAGCTCTCGGTCGGTCCGTGAGGACGTAACCGCGCCTGGGCACGGCTCTAATCATCCACGGCTGGCTCAATTTCCGGCGCAGGCGCGCGATGTGAGTGTCGAGCGTGCGCGTGGGTCCCTTCGCTTCCCTCCCCCAAACCGCCTGCCAGAGCCGCTCTCGCGTTAGCACTCTCTCGGCGTACCGGGCCATGTGCCACAGAAGCCCGAGCTCCGTCGAAGTCAGCTCCGTCGCCTGGTTCCCCACGAAGACGCACTGGCGATCTCGATCAATTACCAGATTTCCCAGCCTGAGCTTTGGCATGACTGGGCCCAGAATAGGAGGCCCGCCTCGTTACCGTGTTACGGCGAGATTGCCACTATGTGACGATCGCGTTAACCAGATGTGAACTCGAATGTCAAGAGCGAAGTACGGGAATCCACGGCTACGCTGGAGAAAGCGCAAGTCCGCGGCACGATCTCAACCCGCTTCAAGGACTCCGAACCGCCAGATACTCTTACCTTTCGCTTGAGGGACGGCGTACCCTGGCGCTACCTGTACGACGGCACGAATTCGGCCCGGCTACGTTTTTTAGCGCAACAAGCCCATGCACAGGAGATACCGCTGCGGCCCCCGTCGCCCCCTTCGCTACCTTCGCTTCAGCGCGGGCACGCTCGTTGCCCTTCTAGGCGGTTCCACCTGACTGGACAAGTCGAGTAGCATCGGCCGGATTGCCGCCGTCCATTGACCATTGGGCGGCAGGGCCACGGCTTAGGAGAAGCCATCAGCCGCTCAGTTATTCATAGGGGGTGAGGGGCCTTGTCCCGTTAGATAACTCTTCCGACGAGCACGCTCGGTGCCGGACGCGGGATTAGTGCGGGGCAGGGTGTTGTAAGTCGAGGTGCATTGCACCTGTCCCCGGTAGCCAATCTAAACCTCGGCGCTATGATCAACGTAACCAGCTTCTAGTTCTAATACACCACCAGTCTCTTTCTAGAGACCAAAATACACTTGACAGAAGGAGTCGACCGGCTATTATGGTCACCTAGTAACGCGCCCACCTGGGGACGAAGTCGCACCGCCGGTTGGTCGGCTTCAATGCTCCCTGACCCCCGCCCTGGGTCTTCATAGCCAGACTGTGAAACATACGACCCTTGTAACCTTTGCATGCGTTCTCGTGGCGCTGGCCGGGCATGGCGCAGCCAGTGCGGCCGGCTCGTTCTACGTGGACAGCTTAAACGGCAGCGATAGCAATCCGGGCACGCAGGCCGCCCCCTGGCAGAGTTTGACGAGGGCGAATAAGCAGCTGCTCGCGCCGGGGGACAGTTTGCTCCTCAAGCGAGGGAGCCTCTGGTCCGGACAGCAGGTTCAGGTCCCGGAAAATGGGACGCCAAGCGCGCGCATCAAAGTCGACGCGTACGGCTCTGGTCCGGCGCCCGTTGTGAGCGGCGCTTCCACCTGCGTGATGGTCTCAGGCGACTACGTGACCGTACGCGCCCTGAAGCTGGACAACTGCTCCTGGGCCGGCGTTGAGTTCGCCGAAGGCGCGACTTTCGGCCTGGCGGAATTCAACGTCCTCAGCCACAACGTCGCTGGGGCCCACGTAGCCACCGGTGCCAGCGACAACACGATCCAGAACAACACAATCGTCGATAACAACAAGATGAACGTGCTTACTCCTTGCCCACCGGAATGCAACAACGACAACGGGGCCTGGGGCGTCCTCCTCAACGGTGACCGCAACGTGGTCGCCTACAACACGATCTCAGGCAGCGATGCCTATTCCTACGACTACGGCCGTGACGGTGCTGCCGTGGAGATCTACAACGGCGCGGCAAACACGATCCACCGCAACAAAGCCATCGGTAACGAGACTTTCAGCGAACTTGGCGGCGCAGCGACAAAGGACAATACCTTCATCTACAACTCGGTCCGCTCGGCGGTAATGCAGGGCAAGTTCGTGGTCCTGACTGGCGTGGCTAAGAATACGACCCTTAATAACAACAGCGTCTACCTAACTGGTGCCACTAGCCAAGGCATCGTCTGCTCCAGCGGTTGCAACACAGGCGTCCTCCACGCGCGCAACAACCTGATCAAGGCCGTTTTAAAAGCTGGATACTCAGACGCACCATTCGACGACGCGTTCGGAATCTACAGCGGTTTCATTCAGTTTGCCCTGGGCGCCAACAGTATCGCGGCCGATCCCGAGTTTCGCAGCACCACCGACTTGCGGGTGGAACCCACATCGCCGGCCGTGGACAGCGGCGCGTCACTCGGCTACACGGCCGATGTAGACGGCAAACCAGTGCCGTTGGATAACAACAACGACGGTATCAAGACGGTTAACCGGGGCAGCAATGAATGGCTGGCTCCTCCAACACAGTGCCCAGATTTCAACGCCGACGGGCATGTCGACATGTTCGATCTGAGCAGGCAAACGAATTGGTATGGCCAGGCTTCCCGCCCAGCTCCGGCGCAGTATGACGTCAACCATGACGGCTATGTAGACATGTTCGACATCGGCTACGTCTCCGGCTGGTTCGGCCGGGGTTCCTGCTAATCCCGGACACTAAGCCAGGTGTCGGGAATGATTGCCTCGTCGACGGTTCACTTTTCAGCCGTCACAGCCTGGCGTTCAGCGAGATAGTTGTCCCAGCTCCAGCGATCCAGGAACTCACCGGCGGCCTGGTATCCGCTGTCGTAAAGCCAGTCGCGGTCCGCCAGCGCCAAATCGAAGTCAGTGGCTGAGTACTTTCCCGTCGGTATCTTGATAATGCGCTTGAGGTCCGCCTCCTCGAGCGCCTTTCGGTCGTGTGCCGTATTCATCGTCCGCACCATCGCTCGTGTCATCGAGATAAGGCTGCGGATGCGTTCATAATGTGGCTGCCCCGCGGTTGGTTCCCACAGCAGAAGGCCAAATGTAGGCCAGGGAGGCGTTTCGCCCGGAGGAGAGTCGAAGTACTGAATCGGAAAGTTGCTCAGCAATCCTCCGTCGACGACCCACTGACGGCTGCGCTTGCTGGGTTTCTCCGCGATCTTCACCGGCATGAAGAAATACGGAATACTGATGCTCATGCGCACGGCGAGCGCTACTTCGAAGTCAGCGGGGTCCAGTCCCAGCCTGCCGACATCTTGCGGCAGGATCATTAGCTCATTCCGGGTGATATTGGAGGCCACGACATGCAACCCGTATTTGAACCTGCTGAGATACGCCTCCTCAGAATCGGTTGGCTCCTTTGGCATAACCAAATCCGCGAAAGTGACGCGCTCCTTGCCGAACTTCTCCCGAAGCAGCTCTCGCATAACGCCGAGAAAGTAATCGCCGTGATAGAACCCCTCGTGAAACAGAAGGTTGAGCCACTGACCAACGAATGGCAGTCTGCCCAGCGTCCCGGCGTCCATCATCTTATGGAAATCAACGCGCGTCTCCATAATCTCGCGCATTTCGGCCGCTGAATACCCCGCGGCGATTAGCGCGCTGGCGACCGCGCCCGCCGATGTCCCGGCCACATTCTGCCAGTGGAAGCCGGCGTCCTCAAAAGCTTGTAGCGCTCCGACGAAAGCGATACCTTTGACGCCGCCGCCCTCGAACACGCCATCAGCCCGCCGGCTGATTAACCCATTGGAAAGACTCGAACTCAGGCAGCCGTACTCCCAGCATTCAGAAGTTGCCTCTGCGCAGTGCTCGATAAGTCCCTCGGATCGCCGGGCGATGTCTCCACCTGTGCGCTCGCAAACACATATGTCACGGCGCTCACGCGTCGACCAGTCGCCGCTTCCAGGCCATAGACGTAAAGGCCGGCCTGCGTCTCGTACTCGCGCAGTCGCTCGGGGACTGCTTCGGGCGCGATCTGGTCCGTCTTCCAGTCCACGATCTCGATTCCGTCGTCCCTCTCTATGACCAAATCGATGAACCCCTCCAGCACGGTATCATCCACCTGGACCGCGAAAGGCACCTCTCGCAAAGCCCGCTTTGCGGAGCGCGCCCTCTCCACAGCCTGCGACGAATGCAAAACCCAGCGGACAAGCCTCTCCACGTCGGCTGCGCGGTGCGGGATCGCCTCAGCGACAGCTTGCGCCCGCGCGAACGCCGAGATCACCGCATCTTCGGCATCAAATGCCAGGCTCTGGATAGCCGCGTGGACCGCCCGGCCCAGCCGCGTTCCACCCCTGCCTCGCGCCCAGGGCTCGCTCTCATCCCTCTTCTCATCCTTGTTTTGCCCGCCCAGCGCCGTCGCGCTCGTGTACCGGCGCACGGTCGCTCCGGCGACAAGTTCTCTCCTGCTCTCTTCGAACTCGCGGTCAGCGGGCTCTTCGGTGGGATCTGGTTCTAAGTCCTCGAAAGCCCTTTTGGCTGACTTGGCTTCCCTTGTCAGCTGCGAACGCTTCTCGGCATGATCCGTCGCGCCGTGCTCTATCAGCTTTCGAGCGCCGCAGGTATTTTGCGCTCGTTTAGCGTGGTATAGCGAAACGATTAGGTGATCGCGCGCCCTCGTCGTAGCAACGTAAAGCAAACGCTCATATTCGGCCTGCGCGTGCCTCTTCTCTAAATCGCCTAGCCGATCGACCGGGCCGAGCTTGAAGCTCCGGTTCCCATACTTGCTGCCGATGCACACTCCGATCTCGCTCGTAGACCGGTCGATCAGATACGCACCTGGGCGGTTCACCGGCGCAGTGCCCAACCCGGCGACAAATACGATCGGGAACTCGAGTCCCTTCGCGCCGTGAATCGTCAACACACGGACGGCGTCTTCGTCATCATCCAGCCCGGCCCCTTCATTGTCGAGTATCGCTTCGCCGGCACGGCTCTCCATCCAGTTGACGAATGCCCGCAGACTCGCCGGCTCGCTCGCCTCGAACGCGCGTGCCTGCTCGACGACGAACCGCGCGCGCCGGAAGCTGTTGCGGTTTCCAGCGTCAAGGATGCCGATCTCGACCTGCTGCGTCTTCGCCACGAACCGGTCGACGAGCGCTGCGACTGAGCAGTCGTGTCGCGCCTCGTGGTAAGCAGCCAGGGTGCGCAGTCCATCGGCTACTCGCCCCTGCCTCTCGCTCAGCACCGGCGATAGGTAGTTCCAAGGTCCGCCGGCCGCCTTGTACTCCGCCAGCTCAACATCGGAGCAGGAGAATGCCACACTGCGCAACGAGGCAACGATTGCCACTTCATCGGCTGGATCGTCGATGGCTGTCAGGCAGTTGAGCAAATCGCGCACTTCCTGCGTCCTGTAGATCAGGCTTCCGCTCTCGACCCGGTACGGCAGCGCGGCGTCCGAGAAAGCCCGCTCGAGCGCCGGGAGGATCGCCCGCGTCGGAATCAACACCGCAATGTCGCTGAATGAGGCCGGTCGGACGGTGCCGTCACGTTCAGCAACTTGCCATCCTTCCTCCACTGCGGCAATGCAGTTTGCTACAACCTGCGCCGCCTCAGTCTCTCGCACTTGCCGCGCATTCGCCTCGCCGGCGTCGCCGCCGACCCAGGCGACGCCCGGACCAGCAAAATCGCCGGCGTGGCGCCCGTCGTAGATGGGTCGATATTCAGGCTGAATGTCTTGCTCCCAGCCGGCGCCGATAAGCGGAGCGAACACGGCGTTCACCCAGTCGAGCAGGATTCCGCGCGAACGCCGGTTGAGCGCCAGTACCGGAATGATGGCCCCGCCGGCCCCTACTGCGCCTCGCGTTTGAGAGTAGATGGCCATGTCCGCTCGCCGGAACCGATAGATCGATTGCTTAGGGTCACCGACAAGAAAAAGGCGCCCCGGCTCAAGGGCTCCGCTTTCGGGATCGGTCGCGAAGGCCAGCGCAATCTCCACTTGAAGGGGATCAGTGTCCTGAAACTCGTCGATCAGCATGACCTCGTAGCGTTCGCGCAGACTTCCCACAGCCTCGGGATTGCTCCGTAGAAGATCTCGCACGAGAAGGATGAGGTCATCGAAGGTTAGGGCGCCGTCCCGAGCGCGTTGACCGGCATCGGCAATCACGAAGCGGACGACCACATGCAGGACGGCAGCGAGAGCCTGAGAGCGACACGCATGAAGCGTTTCATTCAGCCGGCAAGCGATATCGGAAGCGACGCTGCGCACCCGCTCGATGGTCTGTTTGCCTCCCCATGCCTGCTGATTGCTGACGCCCCAAGGAGTTGTCAGTACTTCCGCCCCCGCCGCCAGAGTTGATTCCCGGTCCGCGTCGCTTCGCAGCAGTTCGTTTACGAGCGAAGCAAGCCTCTTGACCCTCTCAAGTAGCGGGTCGTCGGCTGGCGCGACCTGAACAGGCAGACTTTCCAGCGCCGCGCTCATCTCTTCAAGGTCCGGCCATACGGGCACACCCTCCTGGGGGGAACTGGTCTGGAGGAGCGTGCCCAGGTCCGGTCGTCTGCTCAGCTCTACCGCAAGCGTTTCTATGTGCCAGGTTGATAGACCCAGCCCAAGCGCCCGGTCGATGGCGCTGCCCGCCTCCTGATCCTCCGCTAGGTTCTCGAGGTAGATACGCCACCGCTCCTGAAAGCGGCGCCCCGCCATCACTTCATCTTGCACGCGGAACGATGGGTCGATGCCGGCCTCCGCTGCGTACGAGTACAGCAAGCTCTGGCAGAAGGAGTGGATCGTCGATATCTGAGCTCGGTCCAGCGATGCCAGAGCTTCCGCGATGGTCGTCTCGCTCGTGGATTGTTGCTCCCTCGCCGTCTCAAGCCCCGCGCGAACGCGATCGCGCAGCTCAGCGGCGGCCTTCTCGGTGAATGTAATCGCGACAACCCGCTCTATCGCGCGCCCGCCTAGCACCAGAGCCACGACGCGATCGACAAGAGCGCTGGTCTTGCCGGTGCCGGCCCCCGCCTCCACGAAAAGCGTGTCCCGGAGGCACGTGCGTATCCGCTCTCGCGTCGCGCGGTCCTCTGCCTCCTGATCTGCCTGCGCCAAGCTATGCCTGCCCCAGCGCCGCTTGTTTGACTCTCCGCCACGGCACGACAGCCGGATCGTCCTCTTTTGCCGCCATCTCCAGGTCACGGCGACGCGAGCAGATTCGGTCGTAATCACAGTAGCGGCAGTTCTTGAACTTCCCGTAGAACTCCTCGTCCTCTCCCGAGACTGCCGGGAAGGAGCCAGCGTCGATTCCGGCCATAATCGCCTCTAGCGCGCGCTCAAAAGCGTGACCTTGGTCGGGCGCAGGCTCGTATCCAATGAACTCGAAGCCGCCGCGCTTCGTGATGAACCAGTAGACCGCGTGCACATTCTCTGCTTCGGGCGCCGCCGCGACGTAGACCGGCAACTGCAACTTCTTTCCACCGGCTAGTGGATTCGCGGGCTTGATCTCCTTATAGTCCTCGTTGCTCCCCGACTTGTAATCGATGACCCACGCCTGCTTGCCGTCAGGCGTCTCGTCAACACGATCAACTACACCCTTGAGCGTGACGCCAGCGATCTTTACTTCGGGAATATTCGTCTCGAATCGTTTCGGTACCGCGCCGGTCCGCTGCCTGAATAGCGTATCCTCGTCGAGAAAGCGGCGGAGGTCCGCCTTGATCGTCCGGGCCTCGTGCATGCTATAAACGCTGAGGCCGGTCAGCCCGCGCTCTTCCGCCTGCCCAAGTTCCTCGTCTGCGAGGCACATAAGCGCTTCCCTATCCTCCGCGGTCCACGCTTCATATTGTTTGGGCCGGCCGCGGGCCTGCTGCTCCAGAAAGAACCGCTCGAGAATCTTGTGGATGAGCTTCCCGCGAGAGGCGGCGTCCATCATGTCCCGCTCTTCGGGCTCCTCGACCGGATACAGTCCGAGGACCGACTTCGCGAAGTAGCGGAACCCGCATACACCGTAATTTTCGAGGGATGTCGGCGAGACGCTACGCTGAAGCTCGAGACGCGACCGTTCCTGTAGCTCCGCCAGATTGCCGTCCCAAGCCGTGAATCGGGCACCTCTTCGAGCGCGAAGCATCGATACCGCCGGCCACAATCGGTGTTGCGGGTCCAGCCAGTCGCCGCCACGGCGCCGCCCGATCGCCCAGCGATAACCGGCTTCCTCGGGCGTCACCACCGGCCCGCTTAGCGCAACCGATATGGGCGAGCGTCCCCTCCGCAGCCACCCATCCGCCGAAGGATGAGTGCGCAATTGGGATGAGGTGATTACGCGCGGATCACGCTTGGAAACCTCACTGCGCATCAGCGGAGACGGGTAGTACTCGCGCGTGCCGCCCGGCTCATGTCTTGGAGCTGTCCAAATTGCAGCACCGTCGCCGGCGGCCTGCACCGCCCTTCCCGCGGCTTCCTGATTGCGCTTGATTCGCAACTCCACGTCTTCGATGTATGGGTAACGCCTTCGTAGTTCGGCCCAGGTCTTGTCGTCAACCAGGGCATCACTACCCGGTCCAGCTGGTAGCGATCCTTCATAGGCGCCGCAAAGAATCACCCGCCGAAAACGAAGGCCGGCCGCTAATCGGTAATCCGATATGGCTACCCCGCTCCCCAGACTGCGAGGACGCAAGTACGCCGCCTCGAGGTTCGCCCGCAACGCCTCGTTGAATGCACTCAGGCTAAAGCTTCCCCCCACGGCGCCGACCGTCCCCAATTGCTCAATCTCCAACAGAACATCGTTTAGCGCTTGAGCAGAGGGGTCGAGATACTCCTCGACCATCTCGCTGAACAGACGGATGAACTTAGCAGCCGGGAGCGGCTCGAGGAGCTGCTCGAGCCGCGCAATCATCCCGTTCATGAACTCGCGAAGATCCCGCGCCTGCTCGCTTGCGTTGGCTTCAGCCCGCGCCCTGGATTCGTTTCCTTCCGCTTCCCGATGCGTCGAAGACGCCTCCATGTCGCGCATAAACGCCTCGAGCCCCCGCCTCCAGCGGTCTGCTCCCTTCGTGATCCCGGCCTGTCGCGACACTCGGTCCCATGCGGCCGGCAACGCGCCAACCGTGCCGCCACCCGCAGGCAGCTGGCTACGGAGTGGCGCTATGCTCAATAACTCCATCACTGAGGTCCGCGAAAAATTCCTTTCGGGCAGCATTGCTAGGTCTAGCACAGCGCGGCCGGCCCGCGTCTCAATCAAGGGTATTCCGGGTAACGGTACCGCCGGCACCTCGGCGGCGGCGAATGCCTCGCGTAACAAGCGGCGGTAAGCCCGATCCGAGCCGTGAAACACCCCGATTTCATCTATGCCCACACCGGCTTCCAAGGCAGAAATTACTTCGCGCACTGCTTCCCGCGCTTCGCTCGTGGGGTCTGGCGCGAGGACGAATCGCCGCTCCGGGTCGCACACAGGTTCGTCGAGCTCTGTATACTCCTGCGCTCGCTCTTGAAATGCCGCCAGGACCCCAGCGGCCCCAGCTGACTCCCCGCTCGGAGGAACGACCATCACTTGACCAACGTCGGCTGGCCGCCATCTGCCGTGGCGAACAACTGCGGCTGCCTCATCTAGCAGGTCCTCCTCGTCATAGAAGCGCGCGGACTCCTGTCGAAATCGATCGTACAGGCGGAGAATCTCGGCAAATTGATCGCCGTACGCGCCTCCTCGAACGTCTGACGAATTGCGGACCCCGCCCCGGCGCAAACGCCGAAATATCCGGCGCAAGGCCCGGGCGTAGCCGGGCAGGTCGCCCACCTGCGCCAGCGCCCCACGCGACCCTCGCGCGATAACCTCGGCGAGATAATCGCCGATCGGCCGGGCCAGCGGGGCGCGTCCTGCTTCTGCCAGGTGGCCCGCAGCGAGTAGCTCAGCGATGCGAGGCAGGGTCTCGAAGCGCACACCGGCGAAAGGCGCCAATGCCGCCAGCCGACGTCTTAACTGAAGGCCGGCGGCGTGCGAGGGCACGATCACCGTAACCGGCGCCAGCGGATCGAGGCGCCGCTCGGCCGCCAATAACTTTAAGGCGGAAAAAACGTCGGGCATTCGGTACCCACGATCCTTGACGTGAGCAGCCCTGTCAAGCGGGATACGGCACTATCAACATTCCCGCACGATTGCAAGCCCAGGAACAGTTGGAAACCCATGGTTTACGCCTTCCGGTGAGAACTTGGCGAGATACCCGTGCGAAACTGACGCCCAGGAGAAATTGCGCGTGCACCCAGGAGGTATTGGCTCATGTCCGAACAGGTGATGGTCATCGTCGCCGACCTTGACGACCCGAAACACGGCGAGATCAACGTCGTCGAGAGCGTCCACAAAGGTGCGAGGCTGGTCGAAACATTGCTCGAAGCTGGCTTCGACGAGGCGCGCATCCGAGTTTTCTCCGGCGCCGAGATGGATATGAGAGTGAGGCACCGGCCAGTCGTTGCGCTCGTCGGCGGAGACCAGAATGCAGAAGGTGGCCCCGGCGAGACGTCAGATAAGCACTCCGAGAACACCGAGGACTCGGCCCAGAGAACAGTCGCCTCTGGCACCAGAGCTGAGTCTCGTAAGGAGGAAGTGACCTCCCAGCATTACGAGCGCAACGGCGTTCGCTTCTCGGCCGCTTTTCGGCCTGCCTGAACTTTAACCCCACGCAATCTTCGAGCGCTCAGCATGGCAACGGCGAGCGTTTAGCCGCTATTATGGGCCGGTGACCTATGCAGCCGCGCCCGAACAGTATACGGAAATCGCGTTCAGAGCCCTTGACGTTGATGCGGCGAATCTCGCTCTAGGCCACGAGACGTTCGAGGCTTGCGGCGCGACTTTCGTCCGCAATCGCGCGTATCCGCTCATCTACGACGCGAACCATGTGGCCGCCATTAGCGCCTCCACGCCCGAAGAGATAGACCGCCTCCTCGCCCGCGTCGAGCGAGAGTACGATCACACAGCCCATCGTGAGTTCGGAATCGACTTCAGGACGCCGCCTGCCTTCGTCGCTCGCCTTCTTCTCGAGGGGTTCGAGCGACGCGACTCGCTGGTGATGGTACTCAATGGCGAATTGCGCGCGCGCCCGCCTGATATCGAGATAAGGCGCGTGCAGACCGAGGACGATTGGCGGGACTACGCGGCGCTCAGGGAGCTGGACTGGCGTGAACATGAGCGGCGCATCAAGAAGGCTCCGGAGCCTGCGGTCGGCGAATCGCTTTACTCTGTAGCGCGGCTCAAGCAACCGCCGGTCCAATACTGGTTCGCCTGCTTAAAGGGCCGTCCCCTCGCCTACTTCAACTCCTGGGCCGGCATTGACGGAGTCGGGCAGGTTGAGGATCTCTTCACGCATCCGAAGTTTCGCCATCAAGGCCTGGCGACGGCGCTCATCCACCATTGCGTGCTGGAATGCCGGCACAACGGGGCCGGCCCTGTCGTTATCGTCGCTGACCCCACGGATACGCCGAAACAGATGTACGCCGCCATGGGCTTCCGGCCCATCGCTGTGTACTCGCATTACCTCAAGAGGCTTCCAAAGACACAGCGCTCCCGGTAACTTCGTTACGCGCCCGTCGGCGCGACGCCTCGTGCTGATAATCGGTCGCGTTCGTTGACACAAGCAGCCGCGCGTTTCGCTCGGCGTTTTTGGATGCTATAGTGAACGCAAATATGGCCCAGCGAACTCGACGCAAACAAGACGGCGAGCCGGCCGTCGCCTCCTTCCCCGAGCTCCCCCCCGACATGACTATCGAGGCCATGCTCCCGCACCGTTGGGCCAGCCAGGACGGCCGCGACATCTTCTCCAAGGCCAACGAATTCGCGCTTGCAGACCAGGCGCGCGACCGCCAGATATATCCCTTTTTCCAGCCCCTGGACAACAACGATGGCCCGCAGGCGCAAATCTACGGCAAGCGTGTCTTAATGTTCGGCTCCAACAACTATCTCGGGCTCACTCGCCATCCCTATGTCGTCGACTCGGCAGCCCGCGCTGTCCTCAAATACGGTACCTCAATGACCGGCTCGCGCCTGCTCAATGGCAGCACGCACATGCACGAAGAGCTGGAGCGCCGCATTGCAAGATTCGTAAACAAGGAAGCAGCACTCGTCTTCACGACAGGCTACCAGACGAATCTAGGCGCGATCTCTTCGCTCGTCAGCCGCGGCTCGGTCGCTGTCGTCGATAAATCGGATCACGCCAGCATTTACGACGGCTGCCGACTGGCAGAGGGTGAGATGGTGCGCTTCAATCACAACAGCGCGGGGCATCTCGATTCTGTCCTCAGGAGGATAGGCGAGGATAAGGCCTGCCTCATCGTCATTGACGGCGTGTTCAGCATGGGCGGTGATATCGCGGACCTGCCCGGCATCGTCGAGGTCTGCCACAAGTACCGTGCCCGGCTCCTCGTGGACGACGCCCACGCCATCGGAGTCATCGGTGAAGGCGGCCGCGGCACAGGAAGCCACTTCGGTTTGGAAGATGCCGTAGACCTTGTCATGGGCACCTTCTCAAAATCGCTTGCTTCCATTGGCGGCTTCATTGCCGGCCCCCGCAAGGTGCTCGACTGGGTGAAGCACTTCGGGCGCACCCTAATCTTCAGCGCCAGTCTCCCACCCGCGTCCACCGCGGCTGCCCTCGCTGCCCTCGATGTGCTGGAGCGCGAACCCGAGATGGTAGACCGCCTGCACAAGCTCGCTGCCCAATGGCGCCAGGGGTTGAGCGACATGGGCTTCGATGTGGGCCGCTCTGAGACACCGATCGTTCCGGTGAACGTCGGCGACGAGTACAGCACCGTGATGTTCTGGAAATCGCTGATCGAAGACGGCGTCTACACGAACCCCGTGATCTACCCCGCAGTGCCTATGGGCAAGGCAATGCTCCGGACGAGCTGCATGGCTACCCATACCCCTGAGCAGATCGAGCAAGCCCTGGAGCGCTTCCGAACTGTCGGCCGCAGACAAGGTATCCTCTCCTAGCTCAACGCCAGCCACCGCCGTTTCTGTAACAGCGGTTGCCTCCAAACGCGACCTTGAAGAGTTCATCCGCCTGCCCTGGCGGCTCTACCACGG
>Ga0209803_1001640_pt1 | contig 14571 bp, 32 predicted proteins | sample GraSoiAngelo_138_FD_185895 | JGI IMG/M metagenome (GOLD analysis project Ga0209803, IMG submission 185895) | Grasslands soil microbial communities from the Angelo Coastal Reserve, California, USA - 14_0929_09_40cm (SPAdes) (version 2) | ecosystem: Environmental > Terrestrial > Soil > Grasslands ...
GCTGTACGATAACACCACTGACACCAGAATCAGGCGCATCTGATTCAAACAAGGCTATACGGTGCCATCCTTTGTGGTCCCTGTAGAGCCTGACCCGCTTGCCGTCTGGGCATTCCATATAAGCAATTTGAGACTCCAGACCAGTAGTAGAACATTGATTTAGCGCATTCCAGATGGTGCAATTCATTCTTATTTACACTTATACAATCAAAAGAAAAGGCGCTACACATTAAGCGAGCGCCTTCATTTATGTGAACATTTTAAAAACAATCAACGCTATTACGACAACCAATATTTTCTTTTGAAACATTGACAAGCCGTGAGAGCGTCGTACCACAGTCTTTGTCTTAATGTAAACCTTTTTATCAGGCTTTACATAACTACCAACAGCCTTTTGAATAGCAATTCTTGCCTTTGCTTCCCGTATATCTAGAGCCTCACAACAATCTAGATAAGTGTCAAATTCCATAAGGTCTAAACCATGAGCCCTCTCAAGCTCTAAGCGTAGGTCATCAATTGTATCTAGCTCAGTTGCACCAACGCCAAGAATCCGACGATGCAAGGGAACTATAGCCTTTAGTTTAGGCTTGTTTGGCGTTTTTGGTGCACGCCTAAGAGCTGCCATTTTAAAATCCTACGTACCACTTACCCTCTATCTTGCCAAGTTTAACAGGATAGTTGCAAGTGTCCGCCCACATCTTAGCGAAACGGATAGAGTCAAACCAAACATAAAAGAACATTTATTACAATCCTCTGTCAGTGTGCGATGATTCTATCCAACCTTTGAAACAACGTCAAGCGTTATTCAAAATCAGTCAGCATCACGCCAAATACCCCAAGCACCAGAGCCACGACGGCCAGACCTACGGCCAATATCAGAACGACGGGCTTGCTTTTTAGCCGCTTGATATTGATAGTCCTTTGCAAACTCTTGCGCTTTCACTACTCGCATTTACTACCCTTACTCTGTTTCGTTTGTGTGGCCCATTATTGGGCTTTAGGTTTACAGTGTCAAGCGTTTTTATCATTCAGTTTTACAAGTTCGGCATGGATGCCAGACAGCACACACCACAAACCGCTACCGATTGCCCAGAGAATCAGACCTATGAGGCCGTACAGCAGGCCGATAGGGCCAGCCACTTGGAAAGCTGACAGGGTGAATAGTACCACGACAAACAAGCCAATGGCAACCATCCAATCGTTGATTGTAATCGCTAGCTTTTTCATGTCACCACTCCTTTTGCTTGTTTGCCTTCGTTATGAATGAGTTTATACGATTATCTGCCTAGGTCAACACCTATTTTCACTTCTTTTGTGTGATTGTTGGCATGCTTCCTGCTACGTGTGCGTGCATAAAAGAATGTTGTATAGCCTATTTATAATAGTAATCACTCTCACCAGCATGAATTAAATCCTTGATTTTGTTGTGTCCCCACAAAGCCCCGTCTGCGTTAGCTGCTTTCCTTAGAGATTCAAATTCTCCCCAAGGCGTCACAATTAGACCTTTATGGTTCCAATGGTTGACACCTACAAAGTTTTCCCCACCGGGCATACCATCACCACGTCGTTTCCTTGTCTCAGTACCTTCTATACCGTTGTCGCGGTTTGTTATGAATCGGCAGTTGCCCAGTTCATACGGACCATCGTCGCCGTATCGACCTAAACAATACTTTTCAGCTCCCCGACCTATGTCAGCTTCTGTTATACCAGCTTCAATTATAAGGCTTGCATAGTCCTCAAAGGACAGGTTAAAATCAACACCATGATCGTCCGCATGATACTTTTTAGCTCGCCATTTTGTACGGGTTGCACTTCTATCTAACATTCTATAGCTCCTATCGACTGTGAATTAGGAAGTATACCATAGAAATTAAATGCGTCAACCCCCTTGTATTCGTTATTTAGTTTGTTATACTGGTTGCATGAAGTGGCGGGGTTGTGAATCCGGAGACAAACAGGGAGTGTGGGCGTCATTCTGGTGATGAGAGTGGATATCAATCTCAAGTGAGAACTCCTCCTATTTTCAGATGAGAATGATTCTCGAAGGCTGTCGCAGGGGAGTTGGCGTGCTACAACAATCCGCCCATCTCAGGCTTTTTCCAGATTGCCACCCTTCCACGAGTTTTTACCGATTTCTCTAAAAAGCTGTCCGGGGATTTTTCCCCCGGAAGATTCCAGTTTCTGTAAAAAGCTGGCCGGGAATTTTTTAGTCGAAGACACTACCAAGAAAGCCACCAAGACCTTCCATCACATCACCGACAGCATCAACCATGAAGTAGGCAGCAGCCACGTCAGAGGCAACCTCAAGCACTTCCTCAATGAATGTAGTGTGAGAGCTTCGGCAGTTGATCCGATCACAGTTGTAGTAGCGTTGAGGGGCATAGTAGATATGGTCACAAGTGTTGCAGCGTAGTTTGTATTGAGCCATCTTTGAATCCTCTTGTTGGATAGTGAGTCAAGATTGTAGCGTATGATTTGTATCTTGTCTAGTGTGCAGTGGAAACATTTGGACAAATTCTCATATTGAAACCTTTTGGCGAAAACTTTTCCAGCATAAAAGTAAGGTATAAAAATAAGCCAGCCAAAAGTACCACGAAAAAGTAAGCCCTTATATAAGTAAGGGCTATTATGTGTCAGGATCGCCCTTCTATGTGTACCTTCAAGGCAGTGAGTGAGGAAAACTCTTCACTCCGAATCTTACCACCACAACCCCGAGGACGGTAGTGCCAAGCGTTATCCTCATTGTAGATGCGGCCAAGCTCCTTCTTATGCCACTTCACACGGATGTATTCTTCTTTCTGTTCGTAGTTGATCATACTTTCTGACTCACCTTTGCAGTGTAGGTTGCTCTTGTCAGGTCTTTGCCAGCACGACGAGTGTCGTTGTAGTTGGTGATTTCCTGTTTCTCAAACTTACTGAACACACGTTGAGGACAGTCACTACGACCCTTTGGTCGGTCATTATAGTAGCTGTAGCTCAGCACTGCGAGCACTTTATTCAAGTCTTTAAAAGCTTCTGGCAGTTCCCCGGCGCGGCGAGAGGTAATCTTAACAGTGTTGTTCTCAATGTTGACACTCGGTTCGTAACCGCTGTACTCATAGATAGGCTGAGTACCATGTTGAGTACCAACTTGAGTGCGTGTAGTCTGCACCTTAGATGCAAACAACCCAACCCATTGTGTATCCTTCATAACCACTTGACCATCATCACGGAAGTTCACCTCTTTGTAAGAGTGGTAGTAGCTCCAAGCCCCGGCTTTATCAATTTCACGATCAAACAACTGACGGTGTTGAGTCCACTCTAGCTTAACCATACCTACGAACTGCCGCTCACCGTTCTCACGACCACCAGAGTGAATCTTAACCCAGTCCCCCGGCTTCAAATCTTTCAGCTTCAAGGCTTCATCAACTTTCTCAATCTCCTTGACAACAGCGTCGTACTCTGGTGCATTGACTGGCAACAGGATATGACAGCCTTCACGACCCCACACACATTCATCCATAATCTCGCCGTTGATGAGGGTGCAAGACTGAATCAGTGTAGACAAGTTGCCAGTTGGAATCTCTACAGTGAAACCACGTGGATCATGGAGACGGAACACTTTGTTCTCTGTAGTCCAACGAGTGGCGTCACTGCCCACCTTGAAACCTTTCATTGGCACGTTGTCGTAGATAGCAGCAGCGCCTTCTTGAGCGTCACCAGTCTTCTCACGAAGCCACTGACCCTTGTCATCTTTAACCATCTGGCCTTCCACACGAACGTAATCCCACCGTTCTCCAACATTAGCCCAGCTCTTACCAGTGCCCATCATCTTGGTGGTTGCAGCATCTGGAGTGCCATCACGCTTCAGGTTGTAGGGACACATGTAAGCCAGATTGTCACGACCTACTGCTTTGACAGCCCAAATCTTGTCTGCGATGTTGATCATTTAGAAGCTCCTTTGAATTCATTGTAAGTAAGTCCACCAGCCACACAGGCAACCATAAAGCCAAATATAGCTGTCATGAATCGACCATCAGTGGTCCAACCACTCAGGTTGAAGTTATTGGCTACGAAAGCTCCTAGAAGATAGAACACAACGAGTGTTAGAAGGAAGGATAAGATAGCAGCAGGGATTTTCATGTTTATTACTCCGTTGTTTGTCTGTGTGGCCTATTTTACAGGAATAGGGTGCCGAGTCAACTCTTTTATATTAAATCGTAGACAAAAAGAAACCCGCCGTAGCGGGTCTAATTAATATCGCGTGCCTGTGCGTTCGAACAGGACAGTAACCAATTCACTGATTCTAGCTTCAAGCCAGAGCGTCATCTTGGGGTTTGTATTCTCCCTCAAGTTGAGTCTCAGTATAGTAAGTTTCAGCGTAAGGGTTCTCACCTGTTCTTTCTCATAGTATGCTTGACGTACTTCTGGTGTATCATCAGCCATCATTGGCTCCTTAGTTATAGAGAATCCATCCTATCTCTAGTATACACCCGTTCGTCGGGATTGTAAAGTTTATTCGTCAGCAGGCTTGGCTTCCCATTGTCCTTTACGACCCTTCCGCTTGTCACGTGTTGAACGAGTTTGCTTACGTTCCTCACGCTTAGCTTTGTCGTATTCCCAGCTATTGCCAAACTCTTCGGCTTTCATACTTCTCAAGGTAGTTTCCTTTTGTTATTCATAATAGTTTCTAATTCATTCCAGATGCGGTTGTAATCACCGTATGGGATCGTCGTGTCCAAGAACCATGCACCTACCATACCCTTCGTATAAATGGTATGACTTAGTGCAGACTCATAAGTCTCGGCTTCACTCGCCATCGACACGAAGACGTTGATATATTCGAGTTTTTGTTCTGTATTCATACGTCCTTCATTCCCAGTTGCAGATATGTTTCACCTTTGAATTCGTACACATCATAGAAGTCACTGATGACATAAGTCTCACCAACTGTTGTACCTTCCAGAGTGAAGGGTTCAACCCAAGTGCAACCACCTTGTTCATAGTAACTGGAGCCACCAGAGTGTTGCAAGACCTCAACGATAGCATTTTGTGGTTGTGTCTTCAGCCACTCAATGAATTCTGATACAATCACTTCTGAAGCTCCTTCACCAAAAGCTTGATCATATCACCAGCTTCAACAAGCAGCAACATGGATTTGAAAAGTTGTTCTTCTGCACTTTTGAGTGCTTTAGCATCTAAGATCAACTGTACTATGTCCTCTGGATCAATACAACCAATAGCTTTATAATTTTGCTCCACCACTTCAATTGTCCAGTCTTCAGTCCAATGGGCCATCACTTCACCTTCTCAATGCGTTTGATTGCTTTGTCAAAGATGCCACGACCAATCTTCAAACCTTGAACACCCATCGCTTCGAACTGACCCTTCATCTGGTTAGCACCATGGCAGCACGCTACAACGTTGCCTGCTACATAACCCTTGGAGCCGTCGATACGGTCAATGGTGGCATCGGAGAGACGCATTTCACCACTTCCATCAGATTTTGTCAGAGGTAGGCCAGTATAATAGCAACGCTTGCTGGACATTAAGTTCTTCATGCTGGTGAATGACAGTGTAAACTCAATGCCACGCTTCTTGGCGTTCTCAGATTTCCAGACCAGATGCTTTGCACAGTATAGTTCGAATGCAGCCTTGTTCATATTAGGTGTATCTCCGTTTGTGTTTGGCTATTCTGAAGGCTCTCACCATCAGTGTCAAGCTATTTTAAGAACGTTTTTGCCGAGTTGCGAAGTAGCCTAGGTATTGAGGAAAATCTTCCATGAACTGGCGAGTGTAGAACGCACAATGGCTATTGCTGATCTTGAATACGTCACCAATAGTTTGGATTGTACTCTCCCAACGGATACGCTCAATGATAAGGCTACCACTCAAACGCTTACGGCCAGCAACGATTGCCTCAAAGGCAAAACGCTTAAACAGTGGGTAGAAGTGCGGGTTCAAAGAGTCCCAGTTTTTCCATTTCATTTCCAGTGTCTCAGACATATTAAACTCCGACCTTGTAGCAAGTGTAATTGAGGACAGCAACGATGCCAGACCAAATTGCGAAATTGGTGTTGTCATTGACCAGAGCCACAACACACATAACAGCAGCAAACAGGGCGATCTCTTCTCGGTAATCAGAAAGCATAATCATTAGTATATTTCTCCAGTGTAAGGCTTCAGCAAGGACTTCAGAGATTTGAAGTTTTCAATGTAGTCATTTTCACCTTGTTCGTTGTACAAGTCAAGAACTTTCTGATAATTCTCCCAAGCAAACTCTCGAAACCATCCAGATGTAATGCTTGTGCACACCTTCATCAAAGCCATCTCAAAGCTCCAGCGAGCCGATGGCCCACCCTCCTTACCCAAGCCATGGGGAATCTGCGAACGCTCCAGAGCGAGCACACAACACTCTTCATACACGCCGTACAGCCGGATACTCTCATCCACACTAAAGAACTTCTCCTTGGAAGTCATCACCTCAGAACCCTCCTTCATATAAAAGGAGTAGGCTGGTCGAGGCCATTCAGTGTCACCATTGTCGCTCCACAGTAGAGCCTGAGTCTCATGAATACTATCATGGTCGTAGATGTACTGTACGCCATCACCGAGGAAGAAGTCAGTCTTGTTGACATCCAGCTTAGGGTGTGCGTAGGTGTATGTCTCCGCTTCGCGGGCTTTCAGAATCTCACGGTTACGTTCGATCCACTCAACAGGCTCACCGCCATTCAACTTGCCACGCAGGAATTTGATGTCCGACATGGTTTTCAAGAAGTGTGGAGAGTTGCGTTTGTATTTGTGAGACTCCTTGATCAGGAGTAGGTCGTGATTACTAGCTGTAGCTCTCACGTCCAAATTCATTGCGTTGTACTCGATCAGAAAAGTCTCAGCAGTTGTCCCCGGCCAAGCAATCTCAAACTCATAGTTCATACCATCCTTATCACGGCAATGGTAATACTTCCCACCATCAGTTGGGACAGCAAATCTCAAGATGCTTCTGTTGGCTTTGTGCCAAGCAGTAAACTGCTCTATCGAGCAGATATAGTCCCAGTCTACTGGATTCCTGACTCCTACGAGTTCTGGGTTATTATGGATAAGTGCTCGACTACCGACCAAAAGCATAATGTTTCTCCTACGAATGTTTAGTTTGTCTACTATATCTGATAAGTATCTTGGTTGCAACCCTTTCATCTATTTGAAGTTTTGCCAGTTCTTCAGCTAGTCTACACTTATAAGTCCAGTAGGCATCGGACGCTTCATCTGGTGAATCGAAGTAGCCAAGATGCTTCTGACCTTTGCCTAGATTATGGCACGTTGCCATAAATTTCTCAACACCTTTGTGCCAACTCACACCAACTGGCCACTCACCTCTGATACTATCAGCGCTTATCATAAAATTATTCACCTGTCCAGACACAAATAGACAAGTCTCTGGAGAATATATCTTGTTACCCGGAACAAGCAAATCCTTGTCAAGTTGTTTCCCTTCCCAATCCTGCGTCTCCATCCAAACTTTGAAGTTGCTGAAGGTGTGCCACCCAAGGTATACAGAACAACCAATATAGGTTGGGTATTTTAGTTGATATTTTTCAGAGTAACACCGGCACAGCATACTCTTCCAAGTCCTATAGAATGGGCACTGAATTCGCTTGCCATTTACAACAGGTGATACAGGATATTCTGCATCATTCAAACCAACGCCAAAAACTAATCTCATTATTCCCTCCATAGCAAAGCCCCAGCTTTCGCCGGGGCTCTGATTCATTTAGCAGGATTGGCTAGAAGCACGCCACCCATTTTCGAGGATGTCACCGTATTCGTCTTCCTCGCCGTCAGCACCACCTTCGTAGTAGCCACCCATACCGTAACCACCGAAGTTCACAAAGAACGATAGGCCATGTTCATCAGCGATGGCTTCAGCCTTGTAGATGAGCTGCTGAGCTTCACTCAGCAGCAGTTCGATTTGCTTGGTCAGTTCACGTTTGTCAACAGTCATATTAGATATCCCAGCCGAAGTCGTAGCCTTCTTGGGCCGAGGTCACCCACTCACAACCACCAGACGATTCCCACAGAGAAGCTGGAGTGTAGGTGCTTACATCACCATCACGGTCTTCGAAGGTGAAAGGCACTTCAGCCGATTCAGCAAGGTCAGCAGCCCACTCACGCAGACGCTCAAAGGCTTCATCGTAATCCATGTCATCCACACCGTCTTCTGGCAGGTTCTTCAGGATCAGGGCGAGCTGAGCTAGGCCGGCGATACCGTCTTCCAAGCCTTCCAGATCAATGGAGACGTCGTCATACTTGCACAGCTCACCCTTGTAGTTGGTGTATTCATTCTTGGTATCAGCTACAACATATTGAACATCAGCAGCCAATTGAACACGTACTTTCTCAACAGAACTAACTACAGCCATTTTGATTCTCCTATTTAAATTATGGGGTTTAGCAATACATAGAACTGGAATCCCAGTCCACAGCGTCAATCAGACGGAAGTCATTGGTGGTGCCAGCGATGTTCAGATTTGCTGGGATGTCATACTTGTGTGCAAGCTCCAAGAGTTCATTCATCAAGACAGTGACCTCAGGAGTCAGTGCAGCAATACGCTCAACAGCCTTACGACGACCAAGGTTGTATTCGGTCAGTTCAGCACTATAACTGGTAGCCATATACGATTGAACCTCTTCAATGCTGTACTCAGCAGGCGTCAGTTCGAACATGTAGTTGTCGTAACCAGCACGTTCAGAGTCAACCGACACATAGTCGATATACTCACCATCGGCACCATAAGTATTAACATCCAGACGCTCAACTTCAACTCTGACTGCATCACTCAGGTCTAGACGACCAGCAGTCACTTCGATTGCGATAAACAGTAGGTTGGACATTGCGTTATTCATGCTTTCTTACCCCCTTCAGCGAGACGATTCTCAATTTTATGGTCAGCTCGGGAAGCATTGTATTCCAGCTTCTCGATTGTAGCACCAGCTAAGTCTAACCCTTCATGACCACACAAGTCAAGGATTCGAATGAAGGCATCTGCCAGCTCAACTTCAATCATCTTACGATGTGGAAGCTTATCATCCATAAGGTCTTTGCGAGCACCTTCAAGGGCTTCTGACACTTCAGAGTGTACCAATGCCAGCTTGGACAAGATCAGGGTTACATCACCCTTAGGGAAGGCTTCACCAGTGCTGATGTTCTTCCACCAACCAGCTTTCACGTTGCCATCATACACCACCTCTTGCAGGTGGGTCAAGCCTTGGTGAATCTTTGCTACTTCGAATACTTCCAAATTACTGATCATTGAATACTCCTTTTAGTGCTTCATATAGGGACATCTGGCAATCACTCACACCTTTATTAAGGGTGAATCCAAGTGCCTCTGCGTTTTTACGCGCTTGTGCAACAGATGTTTCACTGAGGGCATACAGCCACTCAAGCTCTGCCTGACTTTCAATAGTCAGTTTGATTGGTTGGAAGATTTTACCTACTCGTTCAATTTGCATTAATAATCTCCTGTTGGATACTTCTCAAAGAATTCATTTACACGGCGGAAGTATTGGTCACTCTCGACCAGAAACTCTGCCCACACTCGCACGTTCTTCAGGTAGATGTCCTCACACCAACCCGGTTCACCTTCATTGCAGTACGGGTCAAACCACTCAAACTTGGCGTCTTGGTCAACATACTGCTTTTGCTCATTAGCGTTGATGATGGTGTTGGCCCATTCAGTGTGACCTTTACCAAGCAGCCAATAGGACCAACTACCAATTGGCCAACCATCGAGGAAGTAGTCTGTGAAGCTCTCACCAGCGGCATACTCCCATCCACGAATAGCTTTCACCATAGCGTCTACGTTACGTTCGATCATAGTCAACCCTCCTTAGCAGTTATAAGAGCTGGATTGCCAGCCTTCGTAAGCTGCGTATGTATCACTCCGCGAGCCACCTTCAAGAGTCATGTCAAATGGAATCTTCCATTCGTCAGAGACAGCACGTGCCTCAGCATGTAGCACTTGGATAGAGTGAAGCAGAGCTTCGATGATGGTTGCAGCTTCTTGGCTGTTATTGATAGACATGGTAGTCTCCTATTAAAGTGGTTGAATGAGGTCGAGGTCTTCGTAGGCACCTGCAATACTACGATCTTCATCGTCATATGCACAGTAATACGGACTACCCTCACCAGCAAACAGTGGAATTGACGTACCATCATCCTTACTCAGCGTCACTATAGTGCCCTCTGGAAACAGGCTACCCTTCAGTGCAACAAACTGATCACCTACTTTGTAACCCAACTTCTGGCATGGCGTCATCTTACTCTCCTTATTGAATGTTGTCAATCGTTGCGAATGTGAAACCCTGACCACCTTGTACAATCAAGGGGAAGGTGCGGAAGCCCATCAGACCAACTTCTTCAAGTGCGTCGATCAGTTCCTCCATTGTGTAATCCTTGTCCAGTTGTTTGTACTGGAACTCAATGTTGCGAGACTTTAGCACAGCTTTGGCTTGTTCGCAAGAGCTGCATTGAGATTTACCGTAAATTGTTACCATTGAGATTCTCCTTCTTCGAAGTCTTCTTCAGACGATTGAAACTCTTCATCCAAGAACGCATCGCATTCAGGACACCACACATCCTCATCTTCTACCCATGCATCACACTCAGGACAGTACATCTATTTCTTCTCCTTCTTGTCGGCAATCTCTTTCTCTTTGAACTGGCAATCACGTAGATGACTGTACCACATCTCAGTCATCTGGTCACGCATTTTATTCAATTCATTGATCATCAGGTCGAGCTTTTCGATTCTCTTGTGGAAGCTCTTGATGTCGTGAGCTGAGAATTCTAGCTTAACTGGCTCACCATAGCAAGCTCTAAATGCAAGCTCAGCGGTGAGATTTGGCTTGACATTCTCGCCATCACCCCAAGCATACATATCCTTGATGAGTGGCGTCTCGATCATGGATATCATACTACCTGTTTCGTGTGCAGCATCAGACAGGAATCGCTTACTCACATATCTCATAAAAAAAATCCTCCCGCACCGTTTCTGATGGGGAGGATTCTATAGCTATCAAAAGGGTCTGTCAACCCCTCACTGACACATTTCACACATTTCTACACGGGAGATTTCACCAGCACCACGCATCGAGTAAATGTAGTACAACGACAAGATATTAGGATCATTGAAAGCAATCCTGTGAATCCTGCCGATATATTCTGGTGTATCGTTTGAGGTGAAGTATAGGTTAATACTCTGCCCTTGGTCGATCCACTGTTGACGTTGAGAACACAGACGCAAGTGATCTTCCATTGGAATCTCAAACCCTGTCCTGAATACAGCCTTCTCTTCATCGGTTAGCCAGAGTACATGCTGTACGCTACCCTTACGCTCGTTCATATCCTTGACACATTGGTCAAGGTTCAGCTCTTTGAACTTGATCAGTTTCAACAGCACTTTGTTAATGCGGAAGAACTCACCTCCTGCGGATTGTTTGGTGAAGCACATGGCAACATCCAAACCAACACCCTCAGAAGCTCCTGCCATCAGCTCTGCGGTGCTCTTTGTAGGAGGCATCATCAGCATTGTGGCATTACGTTGTCCAAGCCCTACGCAGCCCAGAGGCTCTCCCATAGTGACAGCCAGCCAAGAGTTAGCGGCTGTTGCATCTTTGAAAACACCTTTAAACACTTTCGTATTCAACATCATGGCTTCCATACTAGAGACAGACAACATCTCAGTTTGTAGCAATGTGTGGAATCCTAGAACACCAGACCCAAGAGCACGGAACTCCTTGGTAAACTTGTAAATCTTTCTCATCGCTCGCTTGTCATACTCAGACATTTCGTCCATGCACTCCAAGTATTCACTGATGTTGCAGTCACTCATAACTTGACCAACAAACACCAAGTGCTCAGGCCAACTACGGTATAGTTCCAAGTTGTAGTTGAGGATTACACAACTGAATGTGTATTCATCGTTAGCTGGCAAGTTAGTCTCTTGACAAAGATTGCTCGCTCTTGCTCGTAGGCCAGCACGTTTGAATGCTTTAGCCAGCTTGCGGTTCATCTTATCAATGAACGAGAAGTATCCCTTACCACGTGGCATTTTAACACCCAACATCTTGGCAAACTTACGAAGTGCATCAGCATCCTCGTTGTTCATCATGTCAGTGAACTCATCGTCAATCAACCAGCCAACGTTGTTACTCTCTGTGCGTTCATATAGATAATCAGCAACCTTGTCAAAGTCACCATGTTGTGGACGAATGCTGTAAGCACAACTCCCGCGACGTGGACCCTGAGCAACTTCTTCCATCACGTTGATGATGTCTCTTACCAAAGGCATAAGCCCTTGAGAGCGTCCACCACGAATCTTGTCACCTTCAGCAGGCCAATCATCCAAGCAATACGATGTACCGTGTGAGTGCTTAGTCAGGATCGCAGCTTCTGTCAGGAAGTCATAACGATCAAATAGGTTGTTGCCTACGTTACCACCAGCACAACTTACAGTGGTGCCACGTTTACGGATACCACCATTGGCAAGCAATGGAGTGGAGGGACTAATGAAGCCATCCCACATCGTCTGGTAGAACGCATCTTCCCAAGATTTACCACTCCAATATGGATTGGTATTCCACCACTCAGGATAAACCTCTGGAGCGTGCTTCGCCATTGCTTGAGCTACAGTGCGGAAGCGGTTCTTCACCGTCTCGTTGTTGTACGAATACTTATCATAGAACAACTGAATCCCTCCGGTAGTGTACCATGGTGGGCACACTCCCTCTACAATCTGTTGCTTTCTTAGTGCAGAAAAGTCAATCACTCTAGTTCCCCTTTATCAATATACCCACGAACGAACCCTTGTACATCCCAAGAACTCTCATACTCCATACCCATTCCCGGTGTGAAGAAGTCCACCATCTTGTAAGAGTCAGTTCCCAATTCAAACCACTTGGTGATAGGGGAAGTTGCTTCAGGGAAAGGCAAGTCCAACCCAAGACGCTCAGCAAAGACGTTCAGCCTTACTTTGATATAATTCTTAAAGTCATCTTTAGTCATCCCATTCAATGTATCTTCAATGAATGCTAAATCAATGATCAGACACTCATGCTCATAAGCATATTGAATCGCCTTGTTGATCTGCTCAACACGCTTCAAGTCTTCACGTAGGGGACGACCCAATTCTTTATAGTGTTGGTTGATTGCCCAAGCAGCAGCGAATCCATGCAAGTCTTCGTCAATGGCAGACTGGTTAGTACCACGTACTACAACAGGAAGCTTGTTGTACCCATTACTCTGGAAACTTTTCAGGATCGCAAAGCTGGCGAACAACAACGCAGTCTCAGTCATAGAGAACACAATCACAGAGAGAAGTTTATCCTCACCGCTAAGCACACTCTCAAGCCACTCTACACGTGCAGCCAACTCAGGGTTAGCAGCATAAGCACGATAATGTTCGTCTTTATCCAGACCAAGTTGTGTGTTAAGTTGGTTGTAGAATCGTGCGTGAACTTGCAACTCGAAAGCAGCAAATGCAGCAGCCATTGCTTTAGCTTCTGGCGTTGGGAACACCTTGATAAACAAGTTACCCCAGAACTCTTCACCAACAATCAACTCATACTTCAAGAACAGTTGCAGTACAAACTTCACAGCATGTAGTTGAGCTGGTTTAAGATCGAATAGAAGTTGCATACGATCCAACTCGACTTTCATTTCTGTGTTTGTCCAGAACTGCTTGTCAAACTGTTGATCGGCAAACTCATAAAACTCTGGGTAGACAGTAGCATAGCTATCGGTCTTAGTCATAATGCGGGTCTTGGCATCAAAGTCGAACGGTAGCCCCATTGCCACCGCCTCTGTTTGGTCATTACTCAAAATGTTATTCCTGAATGTTAGTTGGTGATAGTGTTCCTTGATAGTTCATTGCACGTAGTGTGTGCCGCAAGCTATCATCCTTAGTCGCTTCAATTTGTGCATCCATACTTGCACAGCCAGTGGCTAGCCAAGCTTTGTCAATACGTTCAAAGCCTTCTACACGAATACCATAGTATTCAATCTTGTTGATCGTGCGATGGTTGCACGCTACAAGTTCATAACCTAGGACAACATCCATACCATTCGTAAACAGAATGGACTCAAAGATTTTCTTGTTGTCAATCTCAACAGCTTCTTGAAAGCCATCAACCATATTCAAATCGTGGAAACTCAGTGCATAATCTGCCATGTTGTTACTCCTTACTGCGAATGAATCGCCCATTTGTTTGGTCGCGAGCATTCTCGGGTTTCAGTCCAGATTCGATTGCATGTTTGGTATTCTCTTTGGGAGTTGACCATTCAAGATTCGAAACATCATTGTTGTGTTTGTCGCCATCAATATGGTTGACAAAGGGTTTGCTGTCTGGGTTTTTAATGAAAGTTTCTGCTACCAGTCTGTGGACCCTGTGAGTCTTAACCTTACCACCTCTGGCGAGTCTAACTGTGAGGTAGCCTGTACCATGTTCAGAGCAAACCCTCTTAATACCCGGAACAAACTGCATCACAATGCCGTATGGAGCTTTACGCTCCACCCAGCGTTCTAAGCTGTACAC
>Ga0209803_1001646_pt1 | contig 14539 bp, 11 predicted proteins | sample GraSoiAngelo_138_FD_185895 | JGI IMG/M metagenome (GOLD analysis project Ga0209803, IMG submission 185895) | Grasslands soil microbial communities from the Angelo Coastal Reserve, California, USA - 14_0929_09_40cm (SPAdes) (version 2) | ecosystem: Environmental > Terrestrial > Soil > Grasslands ...
CTCCAGACCCGCGCTGTCAAGGACGGCGACGACTACATCATCAACGGGACGAAGATCTGGTCCTCGAACGCTCACAAGGCCAACTGGTGCTTCTTCCTCGCCCGCACCGATACGGAAGCCCCTAAACACAAAGGCATCTCTTACTTCATCACCCCTATGGACGCGCCCGGCATCAGCGTCCGCCCGCTCGTAAACATGGCCGATGAACACGTCTTCAACGAGATTGTCTTCGACAACGTCCGCGTCCCCGTGAAATATCTCGTCGGCGAAGAGAACCGAGGCTGGTACATCGGCATGACCACCCTCGACTTCGAGCGCTCGAATATCTCGACGGCCGCCCAGTACCGGCGAACGTTCGAGCAGCTGGTGGAGTATGTGAAGCAGCAAGGAGCCAGGAGCGAGGAGCCGGGAAACGGGGCAGCTTCGAATGGAAGCAGAGACGGCACGCAGGCGAAGCTAGCCGAGCTCGCGATCGAGAACCAGGTCGGCCGCTACCTTTCGTACCGCGTCGCCTCGATGCAGTCGCGCGGTCAGATTCCCAACTATGAGTCGAGCGCCGCCAAGGTCTACCACTCGGAATACGGCCAGCGCCTCGCCGGCGCCGGCCTCCAGATCATGGGCATGCACGGCACCCTGCGCGAAGAGTCGAAGCATGCTCGAATGCGGGGCCGCTTCGCCCGCACTTACCTCACCAGCCTCGGCAGCACGATCGCGGCGGGCACAAGCGAAATCCAGCGGGGAATTATCGCGCAGCGCGGCCTCGGCCTCAGCCGCATCTAGCTGAGACTAGCTACGGCCGCAAGCGGCAAAGCTGATCGGCGGGGGCGTCTCGAGCGCCGAGCTGAAGCCACCAAACCCCGATCGTTCGTAGGAGCGAGGCACCCATGAGGCGGCGCGGCACCCCTCGATAGATCGTCTTCGTTTGCCAATGATAGTCCCGCAGTTTGAGCGTGCCTCGCCCCGGAACGCCGGTCTCTTCGCCGTCGTTCGCTGTCTGGCTTAGACCAAGACCGCGGGGATTACGAACGAGATCGCAAACAACGCCAGCCACGACGTCAACACCGTCAATGTCGCTGACTCCCGGTCAATCTCCAGAGAGTGGCCAGCCACGAGGTCAGCACCGTCAATGTCGCTGACTCCCGGTCAATCTCCAGAGAGTACTGCGCCGCCGGCACCATCGCTACGAGCACCCACAGCAACACACCCAGCACTATCAGCGGCAAAAGCACAGACATCGACGGCACTACCAAACCGATTACCGGCAGCACGATACCAACTAACAGAAACAACCGCGGAGCCTGGCACAGCCCCATCACCTTGAACAGTAAGTCCTTACTTTCCGCGTCTTTTCGGCCCGGGAAGAACACCGTCCCCACCCAGTAAGTCAGGTGCGCAGCCGCCAGCCAGCCCAAGAGCCCCGCCGCCGCATACATCACGACGGCTACCGGCCCCGCCCACAACGCCCCGATGCCGCCCGCCGCGGCCGCCGCTGCCACCATTACCCGCGCCTGACTCACTGCGATCGGGTCTTCTTTCATCTCGTCGTATTGCTGCCACTTCAACGTCGTCGCAATATTGATGCGCTCCGGAAGCGTGTCCCAGCCGGGCCACGCCTGTATCGATTCCATCAGGCCCGGACGGGGGGCCGCTGCCTCCTTAGGCGCCGCAGCCGCGCCCGATCGCGTTCTAGCTTGCGGCGGCACAGCCGCCTTTGCTGTTACAGAGGGCTGCACGCTCGGTGGCTTCTTCGGCGCCACCGGCTGGATAGGCACCGTGGCGACCGGCTCCACAGGCTGGATGGGCACCGTCGGTACTGGCTCCGCTACCGTAGGTGTGGCGACCGGCCGGGGTTGAACGGGCGTACTGTAAGGCCCGCTCGCCGGTCCGGGCTCGATCGATTGCACTACCCCGCGGTGCACCGTTACGAGACTTGGGTCCAGGCCACCGCGCGTCTCGAACTCCACGAACGACTCGGCGGACTCAATTAGGTGTGGCGACCGGCCGGGGCTGAACGGGCGTACTGTAAGGCCCGCTCGCCGGTCCGGGCTCGATCGATTGCACTACCCCGCGGTGCACCGTTACGAGACTAGGGTCCAGGCCACCGCGCGTCTCGAACTCTACGAACGACTCGGCGGACTCAATGTCTGTGAACGACGATATATAGACGGTACCCGGACGTGCTGTATCGTTGATGACGACAAGCGCCTCCACCTGTTCGCCGTCCATCGCCTGCATTCCCGGCCGCAACGGCTCGAAGAACAGAGCCTTGCTCCCTAATCCGGGAAAAGCATCCTGCACAAAGGCCGCAGCGTCTCGCTGGTCGTTTGCCGAGAACAGGCGGAACGACATCCCGCCGTCGACCGGTACGAACAGCAACGGCGCGCCCTCGCGAGCGACCTGCGGTCCAACGACCGCCGGCGACTCCCCGGCCGCTGGCGCCGTCTCTTCCTCTTTGCGCGCACCCCGAGACAGCAATCGTGTCAGCATGCTTATCCTCCTGCCGGCGCTGTCCCGACGTAATGCCCGCTAAAGCGGCGAGGCACTCGCCCATTTCCGCGAGACGGGGTGCACCGAGACAGCCCTTATGACATAAGTGACGGATGCAAGCCGTGCGTCGTTACAGCGCCTTGGGCCAAATCCAGACCCGAGTCCTGCCGGTTGGCAGCCGCAGCTTTACGGCGAGCTACGGCTACGCTGCCGGAAGCTCCCGATCACCAGCCCAAAGCCCGAGAGTTCCGAGAAGAAGACGGTTACTTGACGGCGTTCCCGCCCGGACGAGGACGCGCCGCCTCATCGAGCGGCGCGGCGCACTGGCTGCAAAACCGCGCCTCGTCCACGGCGCGGGCGCCGCAACTTAAACAGGTGCGGAATTGACCTCCCTGATGTTTGGCATGCAGCAGCGAACGGGACACATGAAATTCGTTTTGTAAGGGGGCATTTGAAAATTCACCGTACAAGAAATTACGTCGCGCACTTCAGCATCCATTTGCGCCTCCATCACTCGTTCTCCCGCACCGCCCACACCCGCACCGTCTCTCCCACTCCCTTCAGCGCCTGCTCCCCGCGGTCCTCGAACCGTACCCCAGAGCTCGTGCGTGCCAGCGAGCGCACCGTCTCCGATACCAGCACCTCGCCCGGCGCCGACAGCCCGCTGATCCGCGAGGCGACGTTGACGGCGCCGCCATAGACGTTGTTGTCTTCCCGGATGACATCGCCTGCGTGGAGGCCGAGATGCAGGGGGAGACCGGCTTCGTCGGCAGACCGCCCACATGTAAGAGCAGCTTGGATCGCCTGTCGAGCGCTCGTGAAGACAGCGAGGACGCCGTCTCCGAGGAGCTTGCCTTCGATCGGCATGCCGTCGTGCTCGCGGATGACCGTGCGGAGGGCAGCGTCGAGGTCGCGGGCCTTCGTGCGGAAGGCGGCGTCGCCGAGGCGCTCGGTGAGAGGAGTTGAGTCGGCGATATCGGCGAACAGGATAACGGCGGTGCCGGACAGACCGCCTGGTGCTGGCCGTTGCTCAGTGATAGCTCGCTCTGGACGCGGCGGGGCATAGCCGGCGAGAAAGCCCAGCATGGCGCGGCCCGTCTCGCGCGGGTGGTCGGTGTAGCCGCCCTCAATGGCAACCATGCTGGCATTGGGTATCGCGCTCACCAGTTCCCGTGTGGATTCCATCGATAACCACTTGAGGCCCGTGTGGCGGATCACGAGGGTGGGCGCCTTAACTTTACCGGCCGAATTCAAATGATCGACGGACTCGGAGATGAACCTCATGGCCATTTCCTGCTCAATGCTCGCTCTGAAGAATGCCGCATACCTGCGGGCTTCCTCATAGCCGAATCCCAGGGCGATGGCAGGAACATTCTCGGTAAACATCTCCCAGTCGTCCACCATCGCCAGCACCGTTTGTCCACGCCGGGTTTGTGCCAACACGTCTTTGATCGCCTGAGTCCCCGGATTCATGAGGATGAGTCGCGACACCTGGTCCGGATGCAGCGCCGCATATTCAATCACCATGGTCGCGGCGAACTCCACGGCTAGGACGGCGAATCGATCAAGCCCCAGCCGGCCGACAACGGCCTCGATATCGCGCACGAAGGCGGCTGCAGATACGTCCGATGCTTCTCGGGCCGAGAGGCCGGTGCCTCGGAAGTCGAAACGGACCAGAGTCATGCCTGCGCCAATGATGGTCTCGAACCCGGCTCGCAGGATCGGCTGCTCCCACTCCATTTGGATGTGGCTTGGAAGCGTCTGTATCCAAATGAGGGGCGGGCCGCTGCCGGCAGTAGTGTATGCGATGCTCACCCCATCGCTTGTCTTGACGTACTGCACCGGCGGAGGCGTCATCCTTCGCGCCTCCCTACCGCCCACACCCGCATCTTCTCCCCCACTCCCTTCAGCGCCTGTTCGCCGCGGTCCTCGAACCGCACGCCAGCCGATGTCCGCGCCAGCGAGCGCACCGTCTCCGATACCAGTACTTCACCCGCTGCCGACAGCCCCGCGATGCGTGAGGCGATGTTGACGGCGCCGCCGTAGACGTTGTTGTCTTCCCGGATGACGTCGCCGGCGTGGATGCCGAGGTGCAGGGGAAGGCCTGCGTCAGCTCCGGCTCGGCCGCAAGCGAGCGCGGCTTCGATCGCCTGCCGGGCGCTGGTAAAGACGGCGAGGACGCCGTCGCCGAGGAGCTTGCCTTCGATAGGAGTGCCGCCGTTGTCGCGGATGACGGTGCGGAGTCCAGCGTCGAGGTCGCGGGCCTTCTCTCGGAAGGCGGCGTCGCCTAGCCGTTCGGTGAGGCCTGTGGAGTCGGCAATGTCGGCGAAGAGGATCGCGGTCATGCCCGAGGGGAGCTCGGGAGGAGGTAGCGATTCAGCAACTCGGTCGTTTATGAAGTCCAGGGTTCGTTGCACGGCAGTGTCTGTGTTCTCCGGCCACTTTCCTTCGACTACCAGGAGGTGGGCGTTAGGTATCCGAGCAACCAGGTCTTTGGCCGAATCCAGAAGGACAAACTGCAGGTTCCTCTCCCTAATCACCAATGTCGGTGCCGTGACAGACCGGGCCAGCTCAGAGGCATCCCAGGTTGTGGCGATGTCCGCGAGCTCGAAGTATTCAGGCCCTATGCACTGCCGGATGTATTCGCCGTGGACCTTATTCGGATCCTGACCGGCGCCGAAGGCCACGGCGCCGATCGCCTCAGTGGCGACTAGCCAATCGAGCTTCGCGGCGGCAAGGAGGGCCTGCACCTGCTGTGTGCCGAGTAATTCGCTCATACGCGAGTATCCGTTCCAGATCACCATCCGACTCACTTGCTCCGGGTGGCTCGCAGCGAAAGCGATCGCCGGTGGTGTTGCCAACTGGAGTGTAAGCAGAGCGAACTGATCGAATCCCGTCCGCCGGACGACCGCCTCGATATCGAGAACCTGTTCTCCATAACTCGTGGCAGCATTCGATCTGAGAGACCGCATCCCCGGAAGTCGAAGCGAATCAGCGTGTTGCTGCGAGCGAACTCGCGGAATATCCGGCTGCCCACCGGATGCGACCATTCCAGCTGCACATGGCTGATCAGTGGGTCCACACAGTACAGTACTGGCGGGCCTTCGCCCGTCACAGTGTAGGCAATGCGAACGCCATCCGTCGTGGTGCAGTAGCGGACTTCCGGCTCCATCACGGGTTCTCGGTCCTTGGTTCTTGGTTCTCGGCCACCACCCAGACTCGCACCGCCTCCCCCACCCCCTTTAGCTTCTGCTCCCCGCGGTCCTCGAAGCGCACGCCCGCCGACGTCCGCGCCAGCGTCCGCACCACGTCCGACACCAGCACCTCTCCCGCCGCCGAAAGGCCGCTGATGCGCGAGGCGATGTTCACGGCACCGCCGTACACGTTGTTCTCCTCGCGGATGACGTCTCCCGCGTGAATCCCCAGATGCAAGGGCAACCCGGCATCGCCCCCCGCCTTGCCGCAGGCGAGCGCAGCCTCGATGGCCTGGCGGGCGCTGGTGAAGACGGCGAGGACGCCATCGCCGAGCAGCTTCCCCTCGATCGCCGTGCCCGCGTGCTCGCGGATGACTTCGCGCAGCGCGCCGTCCAGATCGCGGGCCTTCGCGCGGAAAGCAGCGTCGCCGAGGTGTTCGGTGAGGGCGGTGGAGTCGGCGATGTCGGCGAAGAGGATGATGGCGGTGCCGGAGGGGAGTTGCGGTTCTTTGTAGCGCGGTAAATCGTCATCGAGGAATGCGACAACGGGGGCGAGGGTCGAATCCCAGTCGCCAAACAACGTCATCCCTCCCTGCCGTGAGAAAGTCAGAAAACGAGCGTTCGGAATGGCGGCGGCCAAGTCTTTTGAGGTTTCTATGGAAATCCCGGCTTGGCGTTCCCGCCAATGCATTACGAGAGTGCGACAAGCCAGTTGAGGCAGGAGGTTTGAGGCGTCTGAGTTACGGAACACCGCGAAGGACTTGAGGTAGGCGTCCTTGTTCACGTCAGAGACGAGGCCTTCCGCCCAGCGTCGGCCCTCTTCGGTCCAGCCGTACATAATGAGCGACTGAGTCTGGAGATATAGTTCCCAGTTAATTTCGACGAGGTTTCGCAAGTCACGGAGTTCGCGTGGAGGATGGAAGTCGCGGCCCCGGCAGACGGTGCTCACGAGAATGAGCTTCCGGACCCCGTCTGGCCGGTGGGCTGCGAAGCTGATTGCGAACGGGCCGGCGAAAGTAGAAACCAACAGATCCACTGTCGACATACCAAGACCATCGACGACAGCCTCGAGATCGCGCTCTGATGCATCAGTGGAAAGGTCCTCCACGTCGCGGGTCGAAAGTCCGACGCCGCGGCCGTCATAGAGGACGACTCTCCGCCCCTCGGCTAGCCGCTCGAGATTCCGGCGTATTCCCGGTATCTGCCAGAGCCCCTCGATGCCGATGCTATTCGTGACCGGCAAAAATACGAGGGGATGCCCTTCGCCCAGCGTGCAAACCGCGATGCTCACCCCATCGCTCGTCTTCGCGTACTGAATGCGTGGCTGTTCCATCACACCTCCCCCTCCACCACCGCCCACACCCGCACCGGCTCGCCGACGCCCTTCACCGCCTGCTCGCCGCGGTCCTCGAACCGCACGCCAGCCGATGTCCGCGCCAGCGAGCGCACCGTCTCCGATACCAGCACTTCGCCCGGCGCGGACAGACCGCTGATGCGTGAGGCGATGTTGACGGCGCCGCCGTAGACGTTGTTGTCCTCGCGAATGACGTCGCCGGCGTGGAGGCCGAGGTGGAGCGGAAGGCCAGCCTCGGCGCCAGCGGTGGCGCAGGCCAGGGGCCTCGATCGCCTGACGGGCGGACGTGAAGACGGCGAGGACGCCGTCGCCCAGGAGCTTGCCTTCGATGGGGGTGCCGGCGTGCTCGCGGATCACAGAACGCAGCGTGCCGTCCAGCTCGCGCGCCTTCTCACGGAAGGCAGCGTCGCCGAGGCGCTCGGTGAGGGCGGTGGAGTCGACGATGTCGGCGAAGAGAATTGCGGTCAAGCCGGAAGAGGAGAGCTCGGGCGCAGGGGGTGCGTCTCCAACGCCGGAATTGACGAAGGCGATCATACGGCGTGCGAATACTTCCGGATTGTCCGCCCAGGTTCCCTGGACTATCGCGAATTGCGCATTCGGAATGAGGGTGGCGAGGTCCTTCACCATCTCCATCGTCACGACCTGCACACCTTGGTGTTTCACGATCAGCGTTGGGACACCGATCATCGGCGCCAGATCCGACGCATCCCATGTAGCCACGAAGTCCAGGTACGTGGGGGCGAAAGCCTCAGGTCCAATGCAGGACCGGATGTATGCACCCCAATCGCGAGACTCCTCTCGCCCAGAGCCGAATACCACGTAGCCGATCGCTTCCGTTGCCATGACCCAGTCGTTCTGAGCAGCGGCGGTGAGTGTCCGGGATTGGGGCGTGTTTAGGAGGTCGGCCATGCGCGCGAACCCATCCCCGATGGCAAACCGAGATACTTGCTCGGCATGACGCGCCGCGAACGCGATGGCCGCAGGCGTCCCCAACTGGACGGCGACCAGAGCGAATTCGCGGAAGCCCGTTCGCCCCACGACTGCCTCGATATCAAGCACAAATTCGTCAAGCGTCTGGCCGAGCACGCGGTCCGAGAGTCCGCTACCACGCGGGTCGAACCGGATCAGTGTGTTGTATCGGGCGAACTCGCTGAGTAAGGGCCCCATAACGGGCTGCGACCACTCAAGCTGCACGTGACTGGAGACTAGCTCGCTGCAGAATAAGATCGGCGGCCCGTTGCCCGTCACGGTGTAGGCGATGCGGACGCCGTCGGCGGTCATGACGTAGTGGACGGCCGGTTCCATCAGTCGCCCTCGCGCACGGCCCACACCCGCACCGCTTCCCCCACACCCTTTAGTGCTTGTTGACCACGGTCCTCGAACCGCACTCCCGCCGACGTTCGCGCCAGCGAGCGCACCGTCTCCGAGACGAGCACCTCCCCCGCCGCCGACAGCGCCGCGATGCGCGACGCGATGTTGACGGCGCCGCCGTAGACGTTGTTGTCCTCGCGGATAACGTCGCCGGCGTGGAGGCCGAGGTGGAGGGGGAAGCCGGCGTCGTCGCCGGCGCGGCCGCAGGCGAGTGCGGCCTCGATCGCCTGGCGGGCGGAGGTGCAGACGGCGAGGACCCCGTCGCCGAGAAGCTTGCCCTCGATCGGGGTACCAGCGCACTCGCGGATAGCGGCGCGGAGGGCGGAGTCGAGGTCGCGGGCTTTCGCCCGGAACGCGCCGTCGCCGAGCCGCTCGGTGATAGCAGTGGAGTCGGCGATGTCGGCGAAGAGGATGATGGCGGTGCCGGAGGATCCCGCTGACATCCAGATCAGCGCCGGACCGCTGCCTATAGCGTAGTGCGCAATGTTCACCCCGTCGCTCGTCTTCACGTACTGGATCTGCGGCTCCATCACGCCCCTCCCTCCCGCACCGCCCACACCCGCACCGTCTCGCCGACGCCCTTGAGCGCCTGCTCACCCCGGTCCTCGAACCGGACTCCGGCGGAGGTACGGGCGAGCGAGCGGACCGTCTCCGAGACCAACACCTCCCCCGGCGGCGACAGCCCGCTGATCCGCGCAGCGATGTTCACCGCGCCACCGTAGACGTTGTTCTCTTCGCGGATGACGTCGCCGGCGTGGAGGCCGAGGTGGAGGGGGAGGGACGCCGCGGCGCCCGCTTTGGCGCAGGCGAGTGCGGCTTCGATCGCCTGGCGGGCGCTGGTGAAGACAGCGAGGACTCCATCTCCGAGGAGCTTGCCTTCGATGGGCGTGCCGGAGTGCTCGCGGATCATAGTGCGGAGTACGGCGTCGAGATCGCGGGCCTTGGCGCGGAAGGCGGCGTCGCCGAGGCGCTCGGTGAGCGCGGTTGAGTCGGCGATGTCGGCGAAGAGGATGACGGCGGTGCCGGAGGGCCCTTGCCTCGGCTCAGCATGAGCTGTGGGTGTAGCCTCTGCTTCTCGGCCTTCGCCCAGGAACCCGGTTATGATGCCTGCCAGGTGCACGTAACCCATGTCGTCTATCACCTGGAATCGTGCGTTTGAGATACGGGCGGCCAGACGCTGCCCAGCTTAGCTTCCGGTTCGACACATTCCCGGATATAGGCGGCAAACTTGGCGGCAAGCTCTTGGTTCTCGAATCCAAGCCACAGACGCGCGAGGGTTTCCGTATAGAACGTCCAATCGCCGCTGCGCAGCGCCTCCTCGGCGACGATGGCAGGGTTCTGATAGTAGTCCGAGAACTTCGTCAACCCATCGACGAGGATCAGGGACGAAACCTTCTCCGGACGGCTTGTCGCGTAGGTTGCCGCGATTGGGACCGCAGCGTCGGCGGCGAATATCGCGAAGCCCGTCAGTCCCGCACCCTCAACCACTGCCTGGAGATCGCGGACGATCGCGTCCATCGAGAAGTCGATCGCGTCGCGGTCAGAAAGGCCAGTCCCTCGAGAGTCGAACCAGACCAGGTGGAAGCGCTCCGCGAGCGGCTGATAGAGATGAGCGAACGTTTCCCATGCCGCATGCACATGAGTTAACGGGGGAGCCGGCACCACCAGCAGGGGCGGACCATCGCCCGCCGTGGCGAAGGCGATATCTACGCCATCGCTCGTCCTCGCGTACTGGATGCGCGGCTCCATCGTGCCGCTATTCTATCGCGGCGTTCAGGGCGAAGCATTTTGCGATGCCACGGTGTGAGGTTGTTTCCGAGGGCCGACCGTCCTGGCCAGCTCAGCGGGCCGGTTGCGGCTGGCGTCTACGATGTTCGTATCCACCCAGCCGGGGCACAGGACAGACACGCCGATCTTCGCGTCCATCGCTTTCAGGTCGTTGTAGAGCGATTCGGAGAGGGCGACAACGGCTTGCTTCGTCACGCCGTAGATGCCGCGTCCAGGCATGAGCCCGGCGAGCGAAGCGGTGTTCACGACGTGACCCTCCTCGCCCTGCTCGAGCATGATCGGCAGGAATGTCCGCACGCCGTGGATGACGCCCCAGAGGTTCACGCCCATAATCCAGTTCCAGTCGTCGAGCGTGTTCGCCCACGCTTGGCCCCACGCTCCCGCGACGCCGGCGTTGTTACAGACAATGTGGACGGCTCCGAACGCGTCCAACGTCTGCTGCGCGAGCTTCTCGAGGTCTTCCGATTTCGAGACGTCCGTGCGTACGCCCAGCACGTCGGCGCCCTTCTCCCGGAATTCCGCCTCGGCCAGACGCAGCGCGTCCTCTTCGATGTCGGCGAGGACGATCTTCATGCCCTCGGCGGCGAAGCGCTCGGCGAGCCCGCGCCCGATGCCGCTGGCCGCGCCGGTCACGACTGCCACGCGGTCTCGAAATTCCTTCATGTCTCCCTATTGATAACCGATGACTGACAACCCGACAAACCTATCTCTTAGGGGGGCCGGACATCGCGTCCTGGTACCATTTGACGGCCGGGTCATCCAGCCACGCCCTGAGTTCGGGGTCCTCCGCCCGCTCCGGTAGCGCCTTCAGCATGTCGGCGGCGTGGATGTTGTCGTGGCGGGCGAGGCCGAACAAGAACAGCTTAAACGGTACGTCTGCAGGTGAGCGCTTGTTGTCGCCGGGGAAGTGGACCGTCCGCTCGATCGCTTCGTCGTCCAGCGCCTCCAGCGCCGCAAGCATATGCTCCCGGTTCGCTGCTGCTTCCTCGAAGATTTGGTCGAGTGACCAGTCGCGGCGCTCAGCGACCACTGCGTCATTGAACTGGTCGACATCGAACGGTGAGCCGTCCGCTGAGCGCGTAGCCTCGTCGCTTCGCCCCTGGCGCACGGCCTCGAACCAGCGCACCAGCTCCGTGTCGAGGGTTGCAAGATGGCTCGCGAAGTCCTTTACACGATAAGTGCTGTCCGGCACCGGCCGCTCGAGTTCTTCATCGCTCAGCGACCGGCAGAACGCCTCGAACCGCTCGCGGTTCGTGCGAAACTTATCCGTCAGACGGTCGATCGTGTCGCTGGCCATGGGACGCCTCCTTCGCAAGATTGCGGGCGCTAGTATACACAGATTCCGTCTCTCCTGAGCCGTGCGTCTCGTAACGTCCGCGTCAGGCATGCCGTCATATCTTACGTAATGTTCACACGCGCGGCCCTTGCAGCCCTCGGCAGCCTTCTCGCCCGCGAGGACGGCGATACCATGAGCCAGGTCGTCTGGTCGGTCGGGTTCATCATCCTCGTGGGGGTCATCGCGGTCGTCGTCGGGCCGGCCATCGGCGCCAACTGGCGCGAGTTCGTCGGCAAACCGACGCCCTAATCCCAGCTTCTCCTTTCGCATTTCTCCTCTCTGGCCCCGTGCGATAATTGCCGCACGATGGCCGCTGATTTCATGTCCCGCGCGCTGGCTCTCGCCTGGACGGCTCCGGAGCCTACCTCACCCAACCCCACGGTGGGGGCTGTCGTAGTCGCGGACGGGGAGATCATAGGGGAGGGCGTCACGGAGCCGCCGCCGGGCCGCCACGCCGAGATCGTCGCTCTCGAGCAGGCTGGCGAGCGGGCGCGTGGCGCGATGCTATACGTCACCCTGGAGCCGTGCCGTCACTTCGGCCGCACGCCGCCCTGCACCGACGCGATCAAAGCCGCGGGCATAGTCGAGGTGCACTACGCCGTCGCAGACCCGAGCGAGAAGAGCGGCGGTGGCCACGCCGTGCTCGATGCGGCAGGCATTCGGGTGACCGTGGGAGAGGGGGAGGCTGAAGCCAGGCGCGTCAACGAGGCGTTCTTCAAGCACCGCGAGACCGGCCTTCCCTTCGTCATCGCCAAGTTCGCCGCTTCGCTCGACGGGCGCATCGCAGCCGCCTCCGGAGACTCGCGCTGGGTATCCGGCCCGGAGGCGCGCGAGTGGTCGCACCGCCTGCGCACGCGGATCGATGCGATCATCTGCGGCTCGGAGACGATAATCATCGACGACCCATTGCTTACGGCCCGGCCGGACGGCTCCGATGCAGCGCGGCAGCCGCTTCGCGTCGTGGTCGACAGCCGCGGCCGCGTTGCGCCGATGGCCCGTGTGTTTCAGGGCACCGACTGGGCGCTTACGCTCGTTGCGACCACTGAAGACGCCTCCGCCACCTGGCGCGCCTCGGTTGAGGCAACCGGCGCCGAGGTTCTCACCTTCGCAAAGCACGGCGACCACGTCGATCTCGAAGAGCTCCTGCGCGAGCTCGCGCGACGCGATGTCGTCACCGCACTTATCGAGGGCGGCGGCGTTCTGCTGGGCGGCTTCTTCGACCGAGGCCTCGTCGATAAGGTGTACGCCGTGATCGCCCCGATCATCGTCGGCGCTGCGGACGCGCCCGGCGCCGTCGCGGGGCGCGGCGCCTCCCGAATGGCCGATGCGCTGCGAATGCGCGACATAACCGTGGAGCGCCTCGGGGAAGATATTCTCGTGACGGGTTATCCTCAGTACGCGGGGCCGCCTGACTAACACTGGGTTCACTCGTGAAGCCACTGGAACCCGTACTTACGCTCCACCTCTTTCCAGAAGAGCGGTCCGCGCTGCTCAAACTCCTTGCTTCCTTCTCCGCACCCAGGTGGGATACGCCGACCGTCTGTGCCGGCTGGTCGGTCAAGGACATCGCCGCCCATCTTTTGGCGGACGATCTCGGCCGCCTCTCCCGCGGCCGGGACGCGTACGCCCCCGCATCGTTCGCTGCATCCATTCCTGAGAATGTTGAGTCGCAACTTCTCGAGTTCATCAACCGGCAGAACGAAACGTGGGTCGCGGCCGCGCGCCGTCTCAGTCCCATCTTGCTGATGGAACTGCTTCGCTGGAGCGGCGACGAGACGCAGAAATATTTCGAGTCGCTCGATATGTTCGCCCTCGGAGAGCCCGTCTCGTGGGCCGGCCCTGAATCCGCGCCTGTATGGCTTGATATCGCCCGGGAGTATACCGAGCGCTGGCTGCACCAGGCACAGGTCCGCGATGCGGTCTCGGCGCCGCTTCTGACGCAGCCCAGGCTCTTTCTTCCGGTGCTCGACACTTTCGTGCGGGCCCTTCCGCACACGTTCCGCGATGTGGAGCGGCCACAGGGCACGCATGTCTTGCTGCTGATAACGCGGATTGGAGAGACCGGCTCGCCGCCTCTGCAGTGGTCGCTGGTACGCGAGGCGACCCGCTGGTCGCTGTTCGATTCCGCCACGTTCGAGCCGTCCGCCACAGTAAAGATGGACGCGGACACGGCCTGGCGTTTGTTTACAAAGGGCCTGACGGAGCCCGAGGCGCTCGCGCGGACGACGATTACAGGCGACCCGGGGCTGGGCGAGAAGCTCCTCGACACCGTCTCGATCATCGCCTGATGGCCGACTTCGCGCGCATCTACGCTCGCCAGGAGTACCTGACGCCCGGTGCGGCAGAGACGGTCGAGATCATCGCCCAGACCGTTCAGCCGACCGAACGGTCGCTACTTCTCGATGTCGCCTGCGGCAAAGGCGAGGCTGCGGCGACGCTTGCGGGGCGCTTCGCCTGCCGCATCGCGGCCGTCGAGCTGTACGATCCGTTTATCCACCACACCGCCGCGAAGGCTTGGTTCTTCAACCTGCGCGACCTGATCACCGTGCTTCGCGCCGACGGGCGATGGCTGCCGGTTCGTGACGCCGCATTCGACGCCGGCTATTGCATCGGCGCGCCGTCGATCGTCGGTCTGAGTGAGTGCCTGCTGGAGATGGCCCGCGCGACGAAACCCGAAGGCCACATAATCGTTTCCGACATCGTCTGGCGCTCAAAGCCCGAAGCGCTGAATAAGGACGAATGGAAGTGGCTCGCTCGCACCGATCCCATTTCGCTCGAAGAATACAGCGGCGCGATTGTTGCGGCGGGACTGCGCGTGGAGCGAACCTGCGTCCACGAGCGCCGTGTCTGGGACGAATACTGGCGCCCGATGCTCGACGTAGCGCAAGAAGCGAAAACTTCCCAGCCCGCCGACATCGCCTTCGCCGACGACATCGAGTCCGCCGTTGCCCTAGAACGCCGCGCGGTCGATCGGTACATTGATTACGCGACGTTTGTCGCGAAAAAGCC
>Ga0209803_1001648_pt1 | contig 14536 bp, 18 predicted proteins | sample GraSoiAngelo_138_FD_185895 | JGI IMG/M metagenome (GOLD analysis project Ga0209803, IMG submission 185895) | Grasslands soil microbial communities from the Angelo Coastal Reserve, California, USA - 14_0929_09_40cm (SPAdes) (version 2) | ecosystem: Environmental > Terrestrial > Soil > Grasslands ...
TTCCACCTCTCCAACCTTCCAACTTCTCAGTCGGCGAGCCTGCAGAGTGCGGGGCCGCATTCTGAGCGCGCGCCGACAGCAGCTCGGCCGCCGCCGTCAGCAGCGCGTCGACGCCCTCGCCTGACACGGCGGAGAGCGCGAAGACCCGGTACCCCAGGGCGCCGATGGCCGCGCTTGCTGCAGGGACGCGGGCCCGCGCCTCGGGCAGATCAATCTTGTTCAGCGCGACCAGCATGGGCCGCGCTTTGAGCGACGCATCGTAGAGCCAGAGTTCCTTGTTGACCGTCTCAAAGTCGGTAATCGGGTCTCGCCCCGACCCCAGATCGACGAGATGGATCAGCGCGCGGGTGCGCCCGACATGCCGCAGGAAGGTATGCCCCAATCCCGCGCCGTGATGGGCCCCTTCGATGAGACCCGGAATGTCGGCCAGGACGAAACTACGGCCGTCCGGAAGCCCCACAACACCCAGGTACGGCTCGGTCGTCGTAAACGGGTAGTCCGCAATCTTGGGACGCGCGGCCGACACGCGGCTGAGCAGTGTCGACTTGCCGGCGTTGGGGAATCCCACCAGTCCGGCATCGGCGATCAGCCGCAACTCGAGTTCGATCCGGCGTTCTTCTCCAACTAGACCGGGCTCCGCCTGGCGCGGGGCGCGCCGCGTGGAGGTGGCAAACCGGGCGTTCCCCTTCCCTCCTTTGCCGCCCCGCGCTGCCACGACCTGCTGTCCGTGATGGAGCAGATCTGCGAGGCTCTGCCCGCTGTCCGCATCTTTCACCACCGTGCCGACCGGCACGGGAATGACCAGGGAGCCTCCCCGTCGCCCGTGGCGGGTGCTCCCTTCCCCATGGCTGCCCCGCTGCGCCCGGTAGTGCCGGCGGTACTGAAAATCCAGCAGCGTGGAGAGGCTCTCATCAGCCACAAGGATCACGTCGCCGCCGTGGCCGCCGTCGCCGCCATCCGGCCCGCCTTTGGGCACAAATTTCTCGCGACGGAAGCTCACACAGCCATTGCCGCCATCGCCGCCCTTGACGTTGATGACCGCCTGGTCAATGAACATGACACTCTAAAAGATAAGAATTCGGCCCGGCGCCGGACGCTCCGGCATCGGACCGAACCCCTGGGATTACACGATCGTCAGTCTCAGGCCGTGACCGCGATCGGATAGACGCTGACCTGCCGGCCGTCGCGCCCCCGTCGTTCCCAAGCGACTTTCCCATCTACCAGGGCGAAGAGCGTGTGATCCCGGCCCCGCCCCACGTGCGCGCCCGGGCTGACCTTGGTGCCGCGCTGCCGGACCAGCACGCTACCCGCCGTCACAACCTGTCCGGCGAATCGCTTGATGCCGAGCCGCTTGCTCTTGCTGTCCCGCCCGTTGCGGGACGAACCCATACCCTTCTTATGCGCCATGACCACTCACCCCATTTACGTTGAACCGTTGAAGCGTTGAAACGTTGAAGCGAGAATACCGTGCTGGGTTCACTGATTCAACGTTTCAACGTTCCAACGGCAGTTAGGTTTCAATCTTGTCGATCCGTAGCGTCGTAAACTGCTGCCGGTGGCCGGTCTTATGCCGGTAGTGCACCTTGGATTTGTATTTCATGACGATGATCTTCTTGGTCTTGCCGTGCCCCATCACCGTCGCCGTCACGCGGGCGCCTTCCAGGACCGGCGAGCCAACCCTGGCCGCCTGCCCGTCGGCCACCAGCAGGACTCGCTCGAGGGTCACGGAGGTCCCCGGCTCGGCCCGCAATCGCTCCACCTTCAGCGTGCGCCCCTCTTCAACCCGGTACTGCTTGCCGCCTGTTTCAATCACCGCGTACATGCAAGACCCCGTGATTCGTGATTAGTGATTCGTGATTCGAAACCGCGTGATCCAGTCGTACCGAATCACAAATCACGAATCACAAATCACTAGGCTCTTCGGGCCCGGCGTATTCTAGCATATCAGGGTCGGCGCAGCAACCGGCGCAGCCGCGCGGCCAGACCGTCACTACGGCCGCTCTGTGTCAGCGCCAGATCGTGCTCCTCATCGCCCTCGCCCACGCCAATCGCTTCCGCCGGCCCGTAGTCCAGCCACACCACCTGCTCCCGTTCCTGGCGGATCGGCGCGCGCTCCAGTTCCTCCAGCGACGGTCCTTCGGCCACGCGCAACCGCTCGAGGTGCATCCCTTCACGCGCCCGCACGCGGAGCCGCCGGCCGGTCTGCTGTTCTATGTGCCGGACCCACCCCTCGCCCTCGCGGAAGAGAAACCCATGCACATCGGGGTTCACGTCGGCTAAGATGGCGGCCGCCCTTGTCGTCGTCATCACCTTGCGCAACTCGCGGCGCACTTTCATGCCCATCGTCTCCGGGGAGAAGACCCGCCCGCGGCCCTCGCAGTACGGACAGGGCATCCGCAGCACTTCCTCCAGATCCTGGTAGACGCGCTTGCGGGTGATCTCCACCAGCCCCAGCCCGGTGAGATCGATGATGTGGAGCTTGGAACGGTCGCGGCGCACCGCCTCGTGCAGCGCGCCCATCACTTTCTTCCGGTGCGGCTCGGCCTCCATGTCAATGAAGTCGACGAGGATGATGCCGCCGATGTCCCGCAGCGTGATCTGGCGCACGATCTCGCCCACCGCCTCCATGTTCGTCCGCAGGATCGTGCTGGCCAGATCCGTCTTGCCGACGTACTTGCCGGTGTTCACGTCGATGACTGTCAGGGCCTCGGTGCGGTCCACGACGATGTAGCCGCCCGACTTCAGCCAGACCTTGCGCCGCAGGGCCTTCTCCAGCTCCCGCTCGACTCCGGTGTGCTCAAAGATCGGCTCGGGTCCCTGATAGAGTTGCAGGCGCGACTTTAGTTTGGGCGCGAACGAGTTCAACAGGTCCCCGACGCGGTGATGTTCCTCTGGGGAGTCGATCAGAAAGCGGCTGACCTCTTCGGTAAACTGGTCGCGGACTACGCGGCGGATCAACCGCAAGTCCTGGTACACGAGCGCGGGCGCGCGGCTGGCGCGCGAGCGTTCTTCCACGCGGTTCCACATCTGCAGTAAGAACTCGACGTCATCAGCCAGGTCCTTCTCGCTCGCGCCCTCCGCCGCCGTGCGCACGATGATGCCCATGCCTTTGGGCCGCAGTTTCTCAGCCAGCTGCCGCAGCCGCTTGCGCTCCTGGTCACGCTCGATCCGCCGGCTCACGCCCACGTAGTTCACGGTAGGCATCAAGACGAGATAGTAGGCCGGCAGGGCGACGTACGTCGTCACCCGCGCCCCTTTGCTGCCCATCGGCTCTTTGGTCACCTGGACCAGAATCTCCTGACCCGCGCGCAGCCGCTCGGCGATGGCGCCCTTCCCAAAGGACTCCTCGATCTCTTCCCCGGCCAGGCGCTGCGAGCGGATGTCCCCCACGTGCAGGAAGGCGTTGCGCTCCAGGCCGATGTCGACGAACGCTGCCTCCATGCCGGGGAGCACGTTCGCCACCCGGCCCTTGTAGATGTTGCCGGCCAGTGGGTCGCCACGCTCGATGAAGAGGTTGATCAAGGCCCCTTCGTCGAGCACGGCTACCCGCGTTTCGTACGGTTCGACGTTGGCGATCAGTTCTTTGGTCATCTCGACACCTGTGAGTACTGGATTAGAATCGAATCTTTTTCCGTCGCATGCCCACGTTCAGCAGCAGGCCGGTCGCCCCCATCATCGCCACCAGGGCGCTGCCGCCGTGACTGATGAACGGGAGCGGAATGCCGGTGATCGGCATCAGCCCCAATGTCATCCCGACGTTGATGAACAGGTGAAACGCAATCATCCCGACCACCCCCACGGCCATCAGCATCCCCAGACGGTCTTTTGCCTGGGCGGCGATCGACATGCCGCGCCACAGCCACACCACGAACAGGGCGAGCATGAGCGCTGCCCCGATGAACCCCAGCTCTTCACCGATCACGGTGAAGACGAAATCCGTGTGCTGCTCGGGGATGAAATGCAGCAGGTTCTGCGTGCCATGCAGCAACCCCTTGCCAAACACCTGGCCCGATCCGACCGCGATCTTGGATTGGATGAGCGCGTAGCCGGCGCCCAGCGGGTCGGCGCCGGGATCGATGAACACAAGCAGCCGCCGGCGCTGGTAGTCGTGGAGAATCCGCCACGCCATGGGGGCGACCGCCGCGGCCCCGGCGCCCATCGCGCCCATGGCCCGCAGCGGTGCGCCGCCGGCGAACAACATCACGGCCACGATCGCGGTCAGAACCATCGAGGTGCCGAGATCCGGCTGGCGGACCACCAGCGCAATCGGCACGGCCGCCTGGGCCAGGACGGGCAGGATGTCCCGCCAGGAGGTCAACTCTTTGTGGCCATCCATGTGCTTGGCCAGCGTGATGATCAGGGCCAGCTTCGCCAGTTCCGAGGGCTGGAATCCTCCCAGCGGCCCGAGCGGGATCCAGCGCTGCGCGCCCATCGAGCTCCGGCCGACGATCAGGACCGCCAGCAGGAGAAACAGCGTGGTGCCCAGGATGGGCCGCCAGGCACGGGCGATGGTCTGATAGTCGATGAACGCCGCCAGCGCCAGCACCACCAGCCCAAAGATCGCATGGAGGACGCGGGCCCGCACGAGAGCCCCGGCGTCGCCGGAATTTTGCACAGCGCTATACAGCACGACGGCGCCGCCGGCCACCAGGATGCACGTCGCCGCGAGCACCGGCCAGTCCAGGTAGCGAAGCAGCCGCCGGCTCATCGCGGCACCTGCACATCGGCGGGCCGCGGAAAGACGGCGCGCAGCATGGCCCGCGCGACGGGAGCCGCGGAAATTCCTCCGCGGAATCCATGCTCCACAAACGCGACGACCACGATACGGGGGTCGGCGACCGGCGCATACCCGGCAAACCACGCATGGGGTTTCCCGCGAGGGTTCTCGGCGCTCCCGGTCTTCCCCGCCATAGGGAGCCCCTCCACCCTGGCCCCGTAGCCGCTGCCCCGCTCCACGACCGCGCGCATCCCTTCCCGGAGCAACGCCAACGTGGAGTCCTGGTACGGGACGGACCGCTGCACATACGGCTCAGAGGGGTGCGCCGAGCGGGTCCGATCGTAGGTCATCAACACGACGCGCGGCTGCAGCAGGGGCCCGCCCGTGGCGATCCCCCCGAGCATCCGTGCCACCTGGATCGGCGTGACCGTCACTGCACCCTGGCCGATAGACATGTTGACGCTGTCGCCAGGAAACCATGGTTCTCCGACCAGCTGTTCTTTCGTCGAGGGGCTGGGGATCGTGCCGTTGATCTCTCCAGGCAGATCGACCCCGGTCAGCTCCCCCAGGCCCATCAGGAAGGCGTACTTCGCCAGTTCCTCCCCTCCGAGCCGGTAGCCCAGCGTGTAGAACACCACGTTCACGGAGTTGGCGAACCCGGTGAGGAAGTCGATGCGCCCCCAGGCCCGGAGATCCCCGAAGGTCCACTGGCCGAGCTGAAAGTACCCCGGCGCATCGAACATGGTCCGCCGTGATACAATCCCGTGGTCCAACGCCGCCGTCGCCGTCACCAGCTTGAACACCGACCCCGGCTCGTAGGTCGCGGCGATGGCCCGATTCAGCAGGGGTTTGCTGCGATCGGTCGTGATCGCCTGCCAGACCTGGGGACTGATACTGATCGCGAACAAGTTGGGATCGTACGACGGGATACTGGCCATTGCCAGGATGTCGCCGGTGCGCGGGTCCATCGCGATCGCCGCGCCGGCCTGCATCCCGCTGGCCTGCAAGGCATCGTATGCCGCCTTCTGGACGTCCAGATCGAGGGTGAGGACGATGGCGCGTCCCGGGATGGCCGGTGCGCGCGACAGCACCCGCAGCGGCCGCCCCAGGGCGTCGACCTCCATCCGCAGCCGGCCGTCTGTGCCGCGCAGCACGGTCTCATAGGCGCGTTCCACGCCGGCTTTACCGATCAGGTCGCCGGGTTTGTACCCTTCGACCTGGCGCGCGGCAAGCTCGGTGGGATCAATCTCCCCCAGGTACCCCAGGACGTGGGCAGCCATCTTGCCGTGGACATAGTCCCTCACCGGCTCCGGCAGGATGATGACCCCGGGCAGGTCCAGCCGGTTTTCCTCGATCATGGCCACAACGTGGGACCCGGCATCGCGTTTGATGCGCACGGGCTCAAACAGCCTGGGCCGGTTGCGGTCGATCCGCGCGGTGATCTCCTGGGGGGAGATTGTGAGAATCGAGGCCAGGCGCTGAATGACCGGCGTCGAGTTTCTCAACTCGAGAGGCAGCACGGCGACGGTGAAGGCGGGGCGGTTGCGGACCAGGGGGCGCCCTTTGCGATCGTAATCGAGGCCAGGCGCTGAATGACCGGCGTCGAGTTTCTCAACTCGAGAGGCAGCACGGCGACGGTGAAGGCGGGGCGGTTGCGGACCAGGGGGCGCCCTTTGCGATCGTAGATGATGCCCCGAGGGGCGGTGAGGGTGTAGTCGCGAATCCGGTTCTCTTCAGACTGACGCAGGTAGGACGCACCCTGGAGCACCTGAACTTGCCACAGGCGCACGACCAGGATGCCGACCAGCATCCCGATGATCAGATTGAGGATGAACAGCCGCCTCGACGGCTGCTGGAACTCCATCGCCTAACCCACCCCAAGAATTCGCCAGCCTACGTCATTAGTGCTCGCGCTGGAGCCGGGTCTCAATGGCCCGGATCCCGCGGAAGAGCAACGGGGCGATCGCGCTGTTCAGGATGGCCTGCATGATCATCTTGGCGGCCAGCGCGGACGTGGACGGCACTCCCAGGCCCACGACCAGCGCAACAATGACCAGCAGGACCTCGCCCAGCAACGTGCCCACGAAGGTGGCGATGGCGGGCAGGAGCGGGTTCTCGATGTAGATACTGCGCTCAAAGAGCCCGGAGGCGAAGCCTACGACCAGTTTGCTGAGGGCGTTGACGCCCAGGGGGCCGCCGCCTGACAGCAAGTCCTGCAACAACCCTGCTGCGACGCCCACCATGGCACCGCTCTCAGCCCCCCGCAGGATCCCCATCCCCACGGCGAGCGGCAACAACGGATCGAGTGCTGCCCCCAATACCTGCGCGCGCGCCAGCCACGCGGCCTGCACCAGCGCCACAATCACCACGACGCTGGTATAGACGAAGGCCCGGCTCACCGCAACCTTTCACAGCCCGGCAAACGCCACCGTTTGCCCGTCACACAGCCACCTCTCACAAACTCTACATCGATCATGATCCTACTGCGTCTTTTGGTCTACTTAGTCTACTTGGTCTACTTGGTCTACTTAGTCTACTTGGTCTACTTGGTCTACTTAGTCTACTTGGTCTCGCCGGTCAGCATTGCATTTAGACCAAGAAGACCAAGTAGACCAAGAAGACTAAGTAGACGTCGTGCGATTAGCGTGGCAGCAGGATCAGCACTTCCTCAAGACGGTCCAGGGCCGCAGCCGGTTCGACCTGACCTTCCTGGAGATATTCTCCCTCTTCCTGGACGAGCTGGGTAATGCGTCCCACCACCAAACCCTTGGGGAAGACGCCGCCCTGGCCTGACGTCACCACCAGATCGCCCGCCTCCACCTGCGCCGCGCGTGAGAGGTACTTGAGGTGGAGCGTCCGCTCGCTGCGGCCTTCGACCACGGCCAGATCGCGGGACCGCTGCAGCAGGGCGCCGACCGCACTCCGCGAGTCGACGATCAGCAGCACCCGCGAGGCCGTCGGTGTGACCTCGATCACCCGCCCGACCACTCCGTCCGCGGTAACGACCGGCGCGTTGCGGCGCACCCCGTCCCGCCCACCGCGGTCCACCAGCAGCGTCCCAAACCAGCGGGACACGTCCCTCGCGACCACATGCGCCGCGAGCGACCGGTAGGGGGTCTGGCGCTGCAACTCCAGCAGCCGTTCCAGCCGCTGGGCGGCCGTCGCCTGCTCCCGCAGCACGGCCATCTCCCGTGAAAGGCCCTCGACTTCCCCGCGCAGCCGCGCATTCTCCACGCGCAGCCGGCCGATCTCCGTGTACAGCCGCCACATCCGCCCCGCCCCATCGGCAATGCGGGCCATCCCCGTCTGGATTGGCAGCAGGACGGTAAGCACCGCGGTCCCAATCGCGCCCACCTGCCGGCGATCAGGGCTGCGGGCCTGCGAGGTCAGCAGGACCACGACGAATAGAAACAGCCCCAGGAAGATGGCCATCCGCCGCCTGGCAGCGATCAGCTCGGTCATCAGGCCCGGATCCTCACAGCTTCTTGGAGGTGATCAGCACGCGCCTCATCGTGTCGATCTCTTCCAGCACCCGGCCCGTGCCCATCACCACCGCCGACAGGGGATCGTCGGTTAACATCACCGGCATCCCGGTCTCCTCGCTGAGCAGCCGGTCAATGCCCCGCAACAGCGACCCGCCCCCGGCCAGCACGATGCCCCGATCCACGATGTCGGCGGCCAGTTCCGGGGGAGTGCGCTCCAGTGTCTGCTTCACGGCTTCCACGATCTGCGCGACCGGCTCGGCCAGGGCCTCCCTGGCCTCAGAACTCGTCATGCGTACAGTGCGGGGAAGCCCGCTGACCAGATCCCGTCCCCGCACTTCGATGCTCTGCTCTTCTTTCATCGGATAGGCCGAGCCGATGGCGATCTTGATCTCTTCCGAGGTGCGTTCACCGATGAGGAGGTTGTAGGCGCGCCGGCAGTACTGGATGAGGGCCTCATCCATCTCATCGCCGCCGACCCGGATGGACTTGGCGGTCACGATCCCGCCCATGGCGATCACGGCGACTTCGGTCGTGCCGCCGCCGATGTCCACCACCATGCTCCCCACCGGCTCCGAGATCGGGAGCCCGGCCCCGATGGCGGCCGCCATCGGTTCTTCAATCAGGAAGGCCTCCCGGGCGCCGGCCTGCTCGGTCGCGTCGATGACGGCGCGGCGCTCCACCCCGGTGACGCCGGATGGGATCCCGACGATCACTGTGGGGCGGAGCAGCGTCCGGTTCTTCAGGCCCTTGCGGATGAAGTACGCGAGCATGGCAGCGGTGGTATCGAAATCGGCGATGACCCCGTCGCGGAGCGGCCGCGTGGCGACAATCTCTCCGGGGGTCCGTCCGACCATGCGTTTGGCTTCCTCGCCCACCGCGATGATCTGGCCATCGTCCGCCCGCTTGGCGACCACGGAAGGCTCGCGCAGGACGATGCCCTCGCCCTGGACGTAGATCAGCGTGTTGGCCGTCCCCAGATCAACCCCCAAGTTGCGACTGAGCCGGTGAAATAGGAACTTGCGCGCCATGGCCCTCCCCGATCTGCCTGTGATCACCACCCCACAAATTCACAGGACGAATTTGTGGGGACCCCGGTCAAGTTGGTGGTGCCCCAATCCGAGGCAACGTAGGCCCTCCATGCTCTCTTGCGGAGCTGCTTAGGGAAATCCCTGCCGTTGTTCGCGCAAACTCACAAAAGCCCGCTCTCCGATGATGATGTGATCCAGGATCTCGATGCCCATCAGCCGCCCCGCCGCGCGGAGTTGCGCGGTAATCGCGACATCGTCGCCGCTGGGCTCAGGATGCCCGGAGGGGTGATTGTGGACGACGATCACCGCCGCGGCACTATGGCGAATGGCCTCCTTGAACACCTCCCGGGGATGCACCGGGGCTGACGCCAGGCCCCCCACGGAGACGTCGGCGATGCCGAGCACCTCGTGCCGGGTGCTGAGCAGAATCACCCGGAAGTGCTCCCGATCCAGCGTGCGCATCGATGCGCACACCGCGGCGGCGTCCGCCGCGGACCGGATCGTCCGCCGCTGCGGCGGCGGTTCCAGGAGCCGCCGGGCCAGCTCCAGGGCCGCGAGGACCCTCGCCGCCTTGGTCTCACCGACACCCGGCAGGGCAATCAGCTCCTCCAGGCTCGCCTGGGCGAGCCCGCCCACCGATCGGAACCGCCCGAGCAACGTGGCGCCGACCTCCAGCGCGGTCGCCTGACGCGTGCCGGTCCCCAGGACGAGGGCCAGCAGCTCTGCCGTCGACAGCGAACCTGCGCCGCTACTCCTGAGGCGCTCGCGGGGACGAAGCTCGGCGGGAAGTTCTTTGATGGTCACACCGGATGGTCGATCGTCCGACCCACAAACAGCGCCACAAGTATAACAACGGCCCCGGGGCGATTCAACGCACCGGGGATAGCCCAGATGAGCCATTCACTGCAGCAGCCGAAAGATCCAGATGGCGATGACGATTCCAATCAGGATGGCCAGGTTCAGCCGCAAGGTCGCCCCGATGGTGAACGTGAGGAACCGGAGATCCACGGTCAGCGGGGGATCGACCCCGGCGCGGATGTCCCGGGCCAAAAACGACAGCCCCGGGTAGGCAGCGACGGCCTCGGCGATGACGCTACCCAGCAACGCGCCCACGGCGACCACGAACGCCAGCACCCACCACGGGCTGCGCGTCCTGCGGGCCACAGGCTAGTGCCGTACCGACTTGATAGTTAGATGTGGCTCCCGAGCGATCCCCAGGGGGACTGAAAAACGCAGATGTCGCGAATCAAGTTGGTACGGCACTAGGAGCTGCTGGTTGGTTCAGGGGATTCACGCGGGACGGCCCGCGGGCTCACCAGACGGGCGACCCAGATGCTGACTTCATATAAGAGGTACGTCGGTACGGCCATCAGCATCTGGGACACGACGTCGGTCGTGGGGGTGAGCACAGCCGAGGCGGTCACGATGCCCAGGAGCGCATACTTGCGGCCGGCGGCCAGCTGCGCCGGCGTGACGATCCCCAGACGCGCCAGCAGCACGACGACCAGTGGAAGCTGGAACAACAGCCCGAACGAGAGGACGAAGGCCGTGGCAAACGAGGTGTAGGCCGCAATGGAAATCATCGGGACCAGATTGGGGGTCTGGTAGCTCAGCAGGAAGCGGATCCCGAACGGGAGGATGGTCAGAAACGCAAATGCGGCTCCGCCAACGAAAAGGACCGCTGCCACGGGGATCATCGAGAGGGTGTACCGCCGTTCGGTCGGCGTGAGGCCCATCGCCACAAACCGCCAGATCTGATAGAGGATGACCGGCAGGCTGAGGAAGACCCCGGCGAGCCCGGCGACCTTCAACCGGACGAAGAAGGCCTCGGTGGGGGCGAGGAACACCACCTGCCCGACCGGCTGGAGCAATAGGGCCAGGATCCGCTCAACAAACAGGTACCCGACGATCGTCGCGATCCCAAACGCGACCAAAGAAATGAGGAGCCGCACCCGCAGCTCCTCCAAATGTTCGACGATCGTCATCGGGCGGTCTTCCAACGTCCCACCCTCGGGTCAGGAGTTCTTCTTCTGAGGTGACGCCGGCTTGTCCAGTTCGCTCTCGGCCTCGTGCACCGCCCCCCGGAATTCTCGAATCGCCCGTCCCAACGCACCACCGACCCCCGCCAGCCGCTGGGGACCGAAGATGATCAGCGCCACAAGGAGAATAACGATCAGTTCCGGCCATCCGACATTGGGCATGCGTCACCTCGTGACTCGATTATACACCTGCCGCCTACCCGGCACGGCGTGGGCGCCGCAGCGCCGACCACACCGCCGCCAGCAGCCCGCCCAGCGCGCCGAGGGCCCACGCCGGCACCCCGCGCAGGCGCGCCGCCGGCGCCGTCCACGCACCGGCGGTGCGGCGGGGCCACGGCGGATGGATCACTGACCGCCGGCGCAGCGCCATCAGATCCGCCGCAATCTCCTCGCGCAGTTGCGCGATGCGCTGGTCGTCAGCCACACGCTTCGTCATCGCTGCCGCTCCAGGGCCCGGCGGATGAGCCGCCACACGGCGGATGGATCACCGACCGCCGGCGCAGCGCCATCAGATCCGCCGCAATCTCCTCGCGCAGTTGCGCGATGCGCTGGTCGTCAGCCACACGCTTCGTCATCGCTGCCGCTCCAGGGCCCGGCGGATGAGCCGCCAGTCCTCGCGCATACCGGCAAAGAAGGCGAACGGCCGCCTGCGCAGCCGCAGGCGTGCCACGAGCAGCAGCACGGCCGCGATGGCCAGCATGCCGGCCAGCACGATCGCCGTCGCCAGCCAGGGCGCCACCACTTGCGCCAGGACCAGGATCAACACCCCCACCAGCACCGGAATCATCAGGAGGACCAACGCCAGCGCCGCGATCAGCAAGAAGAGAGCGATGGCCACGTCGCGCAGCGACGCGCGCATCTCCTGCCGGGTCAGGTCCACCCGCGCCTCCAGCAACGCCACGATATGCTGGAGCAGACGCCCCACGACGCTGGTGACCGCCTCTGAGCCTGACGACTGTGGCTCCTCGCTCATCATCTCCCGCTCTCGTCAAACTGCCGCGGGTGGTGCAGCGCATATCGCATCGCGTCCCGGAAGGGCTTTAGCGTCAACCCAAATGTGCGCACGGCCTTTGTATTATCGCACACGTTGTCCACCAAAAGCGCCTCGAACTCATCCTGGGTGATCGGCGGATTGGGCAGGTACCGGAACTCCCTGACCAGCGCCCTGGCCAGAGACATCGGCATGTGAACCTTCCACCGGCGCAGACCCAGCACCGCCATCACGTCATCCAGCAGGCCATCGTAGGTCAGCGCATGGGGCCCGCCCAGTTCGTAGACTTCCCCCAGCACGTCGTCGCGTCTGAGTGCCTGGCCGACGACGGCCAGCAGGTCACGGACATCCAGTGGCATCGAGCGATACTGCCCGGAACCGAGGACCGGCACGATGGGGGCCAGCACCGCGAGCACCTCCAGGGGCCGCGCGGGGACCCCCAGCAGGTACAACGGGTACCAGGGCCCCAGTCGTACGACCGCGGCGAACTGGATGGCCGCGCCGCCGCCCGGACCGATCACGAACGAAGGCCGAATAATGACCGACGGCACGCCGCTGCGCCGGATCGCCTCCTCGCCCATCCATTTCGATTGCAGGTAGCGCGGCGCCTCCGGGCCGGCGCCCAACGCACTGAGGTGCACAATCCGCTGGACGCCGGAGACCTTCGCCGCCGCGGCCACCTCCGCCGCGCCGCGCCGGTTCACCAGATCGAACGTCGCGCCGACCCGTTCGCGGATGATCGCCACCAGGTGCACCACCGCGGCGCAGCCGTCAAACGCCCGTTCCAGCGCCCCCAGGTCGCCCACGTCGGCGTACGCGACCGTGCATCCCAATCCCTGGACGGCCGCCAGACGCTGGCTCTTCTTTGTCCCTGGCCGCACCACCGCGCGCACCTCGAAACCCTCCGTGCGCAGCATGCGCACAACGTGCGATCCAATGAACCCCGCGGCCCCGGTGACGGCGACGACACGTTCTGCCATCTGCGTGCTACTTAGCGGGAACGCACGATGACGAACTCGGTGAGCGCGAGCAGGCTATCCTTGGCGGGGCTGGGAGGCAGCTCGTCCAACGCGTCAGCGGCTTGTCGCGAGTAGCGGCCGGCGACATCCAGCGCGTAGTCGAGCGCCCGGTACCGGTGGAGCAGCCGGCGGACCTCTTCCAGCTGTCCGTCGCGAGGCGCTCTCCCCAGCAGGCTGGTGAGCCGGGCGCGGTCCTCAGGGGTCGCGTCACGCAAGGCCCGGATGACCGGCAGGGTGATGGTGCCGCTTTGAATATCACTGGAGATCGGCTTGCCCAGGGTGTCCTCCCGGCTGGTCAAATCCAGGGCGTCGTCGGTGATCTGAAACGCCATGCCCCACTGCAGGCCGAAAGTCCCGAGGCGCTCGGCGGCGGCGGGGTTGCCCGCCACCAGGGCCCCGGCCCGGCACGCGGCGGAGAACAGGTGGGCAGTCTTGCCGGCAATGATCTGGAAGTAAACGTTTTCGTCGTCGTGCGGCTCCTGCCCGTACTTGATCTGCATGATTTCCGCCTGGCTCATTTTGACCGTTGCCACGGCCAGGGTGGGCGCGACCTCGGGATGCCGGATGCGGCTGAGGAGATCAAAGGCTTTCGCGAAGAGGTAGTCTCCTAGCAGCACGGCAATCTGATTCCCCCACTGCACGTTGACGGTGGCCATACCACGGCGCACCTCGGACTCGTCGATAATATCGTCGTGAATGAGTGAGGCAATATGGATGAGCTCGACCGCTTCTGCCAGCCAGAGCCGGGCCTCCCCGGCACCCCCTCCGGCCTGCGCCGAGAGGCAGACCAGCGCCGGCCGGATCATCTTGCCCTGCGTGCTCAGCACGTGGCGCACCAGCTCGCTGACAAAGGGATCGTCGGCCGCAAGCTCCTGCTCCAGCAGGCGATGCAGCCGTGACAGCTCGTCCTGGATGGGCGCATAGATCGTGGTCAAGTCCATAGGCGGGCTCGTGGCACCGATGAGGCCGGCGTCCTCCGAACACATAGATAGGGATTTCGCGGGAAGGCAGCGGCGCCCTTCGACCCGCGGGGGGCGGGTGGAAGGGCGCCTATCTGTCAACGCTACTGGGCGACGGTGATTGTCGTCTTCATGCCGGCTTCCGAATGCCCGGCGATGGTACACAGCACGTTGTACGTCCCCGGCTTGAGGTCCACAGTCACCTCTTTGGTCGAACCGGGTGGAATGGCTTCCAGATCGACACTGGTGCCTTCGATGACGAAGTTATGCTCGATGGTGCCTTCGTTTTTGATGAGCA